>Ga0182027_10007391_pt1 | contig 16182 bp, 14 predicted proteins | sample 712E1DmetaG_FD_121300 | JGI IMG/M metagenome (GOLD analysis project Ga0182027, IMG submission 121300) | Permafrost microbial communities from Stordalen Mire, Sweden - 712E1D metaG (Illumina Assembly) | ecosystem: Environmental > Terrestrial > Soil > Wetlands > Permafrost | place: Sweden...
CATGGTGCCCATCAAGACCAACTGCTCCGGCCGCGTCGAACCCACCCACATCATGAAGGCCTTCGCCGACGGCGCCGACGGCGTGATCATCGCCGGCTGCCACCCCGGCGACTGCCACTACATCAACGGCAACTACCGCACGGCGGGCCGCTACCCGCTCATGGAGAAGCTGCTCGAGCAGCTCGGCCTCGAGCACGGCCGCGTGCGGCTCGAGTGGGTCTCGGCGGCCGAGGGCGACAAGTTCGCCCGCGTCGTCGGCGAGTTCACCGAGGAGATCCGGGCGCTCGGCCCGCTGGGCTGGAGCGGACAGTTCAAAGACGAGGCCGCCGCAGTGGCCCCGGAGGCGGTGACCGCATGAGCAAGTTCAAGTTCGCCATGTACTGGGCGGGCAGCTGCGGCGGTTGCGAGATCGCCCTGCTCGAGATCCAGGCCAAGATCATCGAGGTCGACCAGAACTACGACGTCGTGTTCTGGCCGGCGGCCGCCGACTTCAAGTACAAAGACCTCGAGGCCTACGACGACGACTACATCGACGTCTGCCTGTTCAACGGCTGCATCCGCAACTCCGAGAACGAGCACATCGCCAACGTGCTGCGCGCCAAGAGCAAGGTGCTGGTCGCCTTCGGCGCCTGCGCCACCATGGGCGGCATCCCCGGCCTGGCCAACGTCTCGAGCGCCCAGGAGATCAAGGACCTCGTCTACACACAGGCCCCGTCGGTCGACAACCCCGACAAGGTCTACCCGCAGGAGCACTTCACGGTGCCCGAGGGCGAGCTCGACCTGCCGGACATGTACGACACGGTCAAGACGCTCGCCCAGACCGTCGACGTCGACTACTTCATGCCCGGCTGTCCGCCCGAAGCGCACCAGATCGCGGGCGTGCTCGACGTCGTCACCGCCGCCCTCAAGGGTGAGGGCGCGCTGCCGGCCAAGGGGGCGACCATCGGCGTCGCGCCCAAGTCGTGCTGCGACGAATGCGAACGGGTCAAAGACGAAAAGAAGATCACCGCCTTCAGGCGCATCTGGGAGTTCTTCCCCGATCGCGAGAAGTGCCTGCTCGAGCAGGGCGTCATCTGCATGGGTCCGGCGACCGCCGCCGGCTGCGGGGCGCGCTGCACCAGCGTGGGCATGGCCTGTCGCGGCTGCTACGGTCCGCCCGAGGGCGTGGTCGACCAGGGCGCCAAGATGCTCAGCACGCTGGCCTCGATCATCGACGCGCCCGACCCCGACGAGATCGCCCGCATCGCGGCCACCGTGCCCGACCCGCTCGGCACGTTCTACCGGTTCGGTCTCGCCGGCTCGCTGCTCAGGAGGGCGAGAGTCTGATGAAGAAGATAAGCGTCGATCCCATCACCCGCCTCGAAGGTCACGGCAAGATCGAGATCTTCGTCGACGACGACAACAAGGTGCAGAACGTCTACTTCCAGATCCCCGAGCTGCGCGGCTTCGAGCGCTTTTGCCTGGGGCGTCCGGTCGAAGAGCTGGCGCGCATCACGCCGCGCATCTGCGGCGTCTGCCCCGAAGCCCACCACATGGCCGCGACCAAGGCCATCGACCAGGTCTTCGGGGTCGAGGTTGCGCCCACCGGGCGCAAACTGCGCGAGCTGCTCTATAACGCCTTCTACGTCACCGACCACACGACCCACTTCTACATCCTCGCCGGCCCCGACTTCATCATGGGCCCCGAATCCGACCCGGCGAAGCGCAACATCCTGGGCGTCATCAACAAGGTCGGCCTCGAGATCGGCGGTGCCGTCATCAAGCTGCGCGCGGACGCCGCCGAGCTGATCAGCATGATCGGCGGCAAGCAGATCCACCCGGTCATGGGCCTGCCGGGCGGCGTCAGCCAGGCCATCACGGCCGAGCAGCGCGACCGCATGGTGCAGATCACCACCGAGCAGGTCGAGTTCGCCAAGTTCACCATGGGCCTGTTCAACGACGTCGTGCTGGGCAACAACGACTACGTCGACCTCATCAAGAGCGACGCCTTCACCCACGAGACCTACTACATGGGCATGGTCGACGAGGACAACAAGGTCAACTTCTACGACGGCAAGATCCGCGTCGTCGGCCCCGACGGCCGCGAACTCGAGAAGTTCGAGGGCAAGGACTACCTGGCCCACCTGGCCGAGCACGTCGAGCCCTACAGCTACCTCGTCTATCCGTACCTCAAGTCGGTGGGCTGGAAGGGCTTCGTCGACGGCAAGGACTCGGGCGTCTACCGGGCCTCGCCGCTGAGCCGCCTGAACGCCTCCGACGGCATGGCCACGCCGCTTGCCCAGGCCGAGTACGAGCGCTTCTACGAGACGCTCGGCGGCAAGCCGGTGCACGCCACCCTGGCGACCCACTGGGCCCGTCTGGTCGAGCTGCTCTACGCGGCTGAGCGGGCTCACGAGCTGGCCACCGACCCCGACATCATCAACCCCGACGTGCGCAACATCCCGACCGGCATCGTCGGCGAGGGCGTCGGCGTGGTCGAAGCGCCGCGCGGCACGCTCTACCATCACTACAAGACCGACGAGAAGGGCATGGTCACGGCCGTCAACCTGATCGTCGGCACGACCAACAACAACGCCGCTATCTCGATGTCGCTCAAGAAGGCGGCCGAGGGTCTGCTGACCGGTGGCAAGGAGATCAAGGAAGGCACGCTCAACATGATCGAGATGGCCTTCCGCGCCTACGATCCGTGCTTCGGTTGCGCCACGCATACTCTGCCCGGCGAGATGCCGCTGCAGATCACCGTCCGCAACGAGACGACCCACGACGTCGTCGCGACGGCCAAGCGGAACATGTAGGCAGATGACGACTCTCGTCCTCGGCATGGGGAACCCGATCCTCTCCGATGACGGGCTCGGCCTGGTCGTAGCCCGTCGGCTTCGGGAGCTCCCCATGCCGCAGGACGTGGAGGTCGCCGAGAGCGAGGTCGGCGGCCTGCGCCTGCTCGAGCTCGTGCCCGGCTTCACGAAGGTCGTCATTATCGACGCACTGCAAAGCGGCGGCACGCCCGGCGAGATCAAGCGCCTCAACGCCGACGAGTTCCGCGGCGGCCACCGCTACGGCTCGGCTCACAGCATCCACCTGGGCACCGTCCTCGAGCTCGGCCGGCAGCTTGGTCTGGCCATGCCGGCCGAAGTGGTCGTCTATACCGCCGAAGCGTTCGACGTCGAGACCTTCGGCGAGCAGCTCTCGGCGCCGCTGGCCGCGGCCGCCGAGCGGCTCGTCGGTCTGATCGGCGACGAGCTTGCCACGGGCGCCTGTCCGCCGAGCCTCGCGGCCGCCTCGTGAGCCCCCTGTCCGGCGGCCGCCTGGCCGGGCTCGACGGGGCGCGCGCCACAGTCAGCGTCGCCGTCGTGTCGACCCACGGCGTCGGGGCGCTGCGCGCCACGCTGCATCGTCTGCACGAGACGACCGGCCACGATGTCGAGGTCGTCGTGCTGGCCGCCCAGCACGCCGAAGACGTCGTGGCCTACATCACCCGCCACTACCTGAGCGGCGACGTGTCGGCGATCGCCCTCGAGGCCTCCGAACGCGAGATGGCCCACTGCGGCATCGACACGGCCTTCCAGATGTCGGGCGGCGAGATCCTCGTGCGGGTGCAGGACGATCTCGCCTTCGCGCCGGGCTGGCTCGACGCGGTCGTGGGCGCCATGCAGGCCAACCCCGACATCGGCATGCTGGGGCTGGTGCTCGACGACGAGCCGCGGCGTCGGGGCCGGCCGCCCAAGGTGCGCTCGCCCGAAGAGGTCGACCACGTCGACCTGCGCGCCTTCGCCGTCACCCAGACCGTGCTGCGCGAGCACATGAGCGAGCTCAAGGGCGACCGCTGCGCCGACGGCTGCCGGTTCCAGTACAGGCTGCGCCAGCTCGGCTACCGGATCGCCTACCTGCCCGGCCAGCTCGCCGCGGGCGGACGTCCGGCGGCGGGCCCCTCGGGCGCCGAGCTCGAAGCCGACCTCGCCTTTCACCCCGGCGAGCGCGAGGCGATGACCCGCCTGCAACAGTGCTACCGGTTAGGCGAAGAGGTGCTCACGCCCTGCGCCACCTGCGACGACGAGGAGTTCGAGGTCCTGGCCGCGCAGATCGACTTCTGCGAGGCCCACGACGTGCCGGTCGGCTACACCTACACGCTGCGCTGCGCCGGCTGCCACGGGCTGCGCTTCGAGGAGGACCACCAGTTCCGATGCCCGACCTGACGCCCGCGTCGCGGGGGGAGGGTGATCGGGGCCGTCCGACGGCGCGTGGGCAGGATGACCCGGGCGCCTCGACGGCGCGGCGCCTGCACGTTCGGGGCGTGGTGCAGGGGGTCGGCTTTCGTCCGTTCGTCTACAACCTGGCGCTGCGCTGCGGCGTGAGCGGCTGGGTGCGCAACACCTCGGCCGGGGTCGAGATCCAGGTCGAGGGCGGCGCCGGGCGCGTGGCGGCGTTTCGCGCGGCTCTGCCGCGCGAAACGCCGCCACGCGCCTTCATCGCCGCCCTCGACGACGAGCCGGCCGCGGCGGAGGGTGCGACCGAGTTCGCCATTCTGGAGAGCGCCGCCGAGCCCTCCGCCTACCAGCTCGTCTCGCCCGACATCGCCACCTGCGACGACTGTCGCCGCGAGCTGCTCGAGCCGGCCGACCGGCGCTACCGTTACCCGTTCACCAACTGCACCAACTGCGGACCGCGTTTCACCATCATCGACGACCTGCCCTACGACCGCCAGCGCACCACCATGCGGGTCTTTGCGATGTGCCCGGCCTGCCGGCGGGAGTACGGCGACCCGAGCGACCGGCGTTTTCACGCCGAACCCAACGCCTGCCCGGTCTGCGGGCCGCAGGTGACCCTGATCGACGTGCGCCTGGGTGCAGCGGGCGGCGACGCGGGGCGACCGTCCGCGGGGCTGGTCCCGCGCGACGGTCCGCCGGGCAGCGGCGTCGTGCTGGCCGCCGGTGGCTACGGACCGATCGCCGAGGCAGCCCGGCTGCTGTGCCGCGGCGCGATCATGGCGGTCAAGGGCCTGGGCGGGTTCCATCTGGCCTGCGACGCCACCGACGAGGCGGCCGTGCGGCGCCTGAAAGAGCGCAAGCGCCGCCCCCACAAGCCGCTGGCCGTGATGTTCGGCGACCTCGAGCAGCTCGCCGCCCACTGCCGCCCGACGGCCGCCGAGCGGGCCCTGCTGACCTCGGTCGAACACCCCATAGTGCTGGTCGAGTGGCGTCAGCAGGGTGAGGCCTTTGCGCCCGGGCCCGAGCCAGCCGCGGCGGCCGGCGAGATCAGCCCCGAGGTCGCGGTGCGGCAGCGTTACCTCGGCGTCATGCTGCCCTACACGCCTCTGCACATCCTGCTGCTCGAGGCCGCCGGCCGGCCCCTGGTGATGACCAGCGGCAACCTCGCCGAGGAGCCCATCGTCGCCGACCTGGCCGAGATCGGACGTCTGGCCGGCATCGCCGACTACCACCTCGTGCATGACCGCGACATCGCGGCCCGCTACGACGACTCGGTGGCGATCGTGCGGCGCCGGCGTCCGCGGCTCGTCAGGCGCTCGCGGGGCTACGCCCCGTTCCCACTCGAGCTGCCGCGCGAGCTGCCCCAGGTGCTGGCCTGCGGCGCCGAGCTCAAGAACACCTTCTGCCTCACCCGCGACCGCAACGCCTTCGTGTCGCAGCACATCGGCGACCTCGAGAACCTCGAGACCCTCGAGCACTTCGAGGCCAGCGTCGCCCTCTACGAGCGCCTCTTTCGCCTCACACCCGAGGTCGTGGCCTACGACCTGCACCCCGAGTACCTGGCGACCAAGTACGCCCTGGCGCGGCTCGGCCGGCGGGCCGACGCCGGACGGGCCGGGGCCGGGCACCCAGGCACCGGACAGCCCGATGCCGGTCGGCCCGACGCGGCGCCCCTCGAAGCCGTCGCGGTGCAGCACCATCACGCCCACATCGCCTCCTGTCTGGCCGAGAACGGGCACGTCGGGGCGGCCATCGGCGTGAGCCTGGACGGCCTCGGCTACGGGCACGACGGCGCCCTGTGGGGCGGCGAGGTGCTGCTCTGCGACCTCGAACGCGCGCGGCGCTACGCCCACCTCGAGTACCTGCCGCTGGCCGGTGGGGCGCTGGCCATCAACCGGCCGGTGCGCACCGCCGCGGGCTGGCTGCTGACGCTGTTCGGGCGCCAAGGCGTCGAGCGGGCGCGGCGGGCGGGGTTCGCCATCGACGACGCCGAGCTCGCCGCCGTGTCGGCCCAGGTCGAGTCGAGCTTGAACGCGCCGCTCACCTCGAGCGCCGGCCGGCTGTTCGACGCCGTCGCCGCTCTGGCCGGCGTGCGCGCTGCCGTGACCTATGAAGGACAGGCCGCCATCGAGCTCGAGATGATCTCGACACCCGGCGCGGCGCCGTATGGCTTCGAGGTCGCCGAGGCCGCCGGGCGCGGTGAGCCGCACGTCGTGCGGCTCGCCGCGCTGTTCGACGGCGTCCTGGCCGACCTCGAAGCCCATGCCGCGCCCGGCGCGATCGGCTCGCGTCTGCACGCCACGGTGGCGGCGATCACCCTCGAGGTCTGCCGGGCCGCGCGGCGCGACACCGGCCTGGCGACGGTCGCCCTGTCCGGCGGGGTCTTTCAGAACCGTCTGCTGAGCGATCTGTGCGAGGATGTCTTGGCCGCCGCCGACTTCACCGTGCTGAGCCACGCGCTCCTGCCGGCCAACGACGGCGGTCTGTCGTTTGGGCAGGCCGTTGTCGCGGGCTATACTGTGCTGCGCAGACGCGGCTTGCTCGACGTCGCACCCGACCCGCTGGAGCTCTGACCCCATGTGCCTGGCCATTCCCATGCGCATCACCGCCACCGACGGCGCCGCGGCCACGATCGAAGCCGACGGCCTGGTCCAGACGACCAGCCTCATGCTCGTGCCCGAGGCCCGGGTCGGCGACTTCGTGCTCGTGCACGCCGGCTTCGCCATCGCCGTGCTCGAGTCCGACGACGCCACCGAGCGGCTGGCGCTGTTCGAGGAGATCGTCGCCATGGCGACCGACGACGAGACCGGCCCGTCGGCCGAGCCCGATGCCGAGCGGCCGCACGACCCGTCCATCTAGACCGCCCGACCGCGGTCCCGCCGATGACGCCGGCACTCCCACGATGACGACCGCCGTCCTGCGATGACGGCGGAGACCGCGCGATGACGCCCGCAAGCTCGGCCGACACCGCCGGCGTGGCTCGCCTGGCCGCCGCCCTGGCGAGCGTCGGACACCTCGAGCGGACCTACATGGAGGTCTGTGGCACTCACACCATGGCCGTCTCGCGCTACGGTCTGCGCGACCTGCTGCCGCCGGGCATGCGCCTGGTCTCCGGACCGGGCTGTCCGGTCTGCGTGACGGCCGTGGGCGACCTCGACGTGGTCGTCGCCCTGTCGCGCTTGCCCGGCGTCACCATCGCCACCTTCGGCGACCTCGTGCGCGTGCCGAGCTCACGCAGCAGCCTCGCCGGCGAGCGCGCCGCCGGGGCCGACGTGCGCGTCGTCTACTCGCCGGCCGACGCCGTCGACCTGGCCGCCGCCGAGCCTGAGCGTCAGTTCGTGCTCGTCGGCATCGGCTTCGAGACCACGGCGCCTACCGTGGCCGGCGCGCTGCTGCTGGCCCGCGAGCGCGACCTGGCCAACTTCTCCGTCCTGAGCCTGCACAAGACGATGCCCGGCGCGCTGCGGGCGCTGCTCGACTCGGGCGAGTCGCGCATCGACGGCTTCATCCTGCCCGGCCACGTGAGTGTGGTGACCGGCAGCGACTGCTACCGGTTCCTGGCCTCCGAGTACGGCGTCGGCGGCGTGGTGGCCGGCTTTGAGGCGCACGACGTGCTCGAGGCGCTGCTCATGCTGGCCCGCCAGCAGCGGCCGGCAATCGAGATCGGCTACCGGCGCGCCGTGACGGCCACCGGCAATCGCGTGGCCCAGGAGGTCATCGCCCGGGTCTTTTCGCCCTGCGACGCCGTCTGGCGCGGACTGGGCACCATTCCCGGCTCGGGCCTGCGTCTGAGCGACGAGTTTCGCGCCTACGCCGCCGAGGAGCGCTTCAAGGTCGCTGCGGGCGCGCCCGAGGAACCGGCCGGCTGCCGCTGCGGCGAGGTGCTGCGCGGTGTCATCGACCCGCCCGACTGCCCGCTGTTCGGCCGGCGCTGCACGCCCGAGACGCCGGTCGGGGCCTGCATGGTCTCAAGTGAGGGTGCCTGCGCCGCCCACTACCGCTACCGGGCCTTCGACCTGCCGGCAGGTGGCGATGACTGAGGACACGCGCAGCGCCACGGACGGCTCCGGGGTCGGGGAGCCGCGCATCCTGCTCGGCCACGGCAGCGGCGGCCGGCTCTACCGCGACCTCGTGCACGACGTGTTCCTGGCGCACTTCGACAACCCGGTGCTGGCGCGCCTCGACGACGCCGCCGCTCTCGTGTCGCCGGGGCGCATCGCGCTCACCACCGACGCTCACGTCGTGCAGCCGCTGGTCTTTGCCGGCGGCGACATCGGCCGTCTGGCGGTGGCCGGCACGGTCAACGACCTGGCGACGGCGGCGGCGAGGCCGCTCGGCCTCGCCGCCGCTTTCGTCATAGAAGAGGGCTTCGAGATCGCCCGGCTGCACGAGATCTGCGCCAGCATGGCCGCTACCGCGGCCGAGTCGCCGGTGGCGATCGTCACCGGCGACACGAAGGTCGTGCAGCGCGGCGCCGCCGACGGCCTGTTCATCACCACGACCGGCGTGGGCGCGATCACCGTCGCCCACGAGGTCTCGGCTGCCGCCGCCGTCGCGGGCGACGTGCTGCTGCTCTCGGGCACGCTGGGCGACCACGCCCTGGCCGTGCTGGCGGCGCGCGGCGACTTTCACTTCACGCTCGACGTGCGCAGCGACTGCGCGCCGCTGTGGGGTCTCGTCGCGGCGGCCCTGGCGGCCGGCGGCACGGCCGTGCACTTCATGCGCGACCCCACGCGCGGCGGTCTGGCGACCGTGCTGGCCGAGCTTGCCGAGGAGACCGATCTGGGCATCGACATCGACGAGGAGTCGCTGCCGGTCGCGGCGGCGGTGCGCTCGGCCTGCGACCTGCTGGGCTACGACCCGCTGGCCCTGGCCAACGAGGGCAAGATGGTGTTCGCCGTCGCCCCCGAGGGGGCCGAGGCGGTGCTGGGCGCGCTGCGCGGGCGCCCGGAGGGCGCCCGCGCAGCGCGCATCGGCACGCTCGGCGATCAGCACCCCGGCCGCGTCGCGCTGCGCACCGCCTACGGCACGCGCCGCGTCGTCGACATGCCGGTAGGCGAGCTGCTGCCGCGCATCTGCTAGAACGCCGATCGTCGCCCGTCGAGCGCGCGCGTCGGACGCGACGCGGCGGCGCCGTTCGCCTCGCGAGCGCCGTGCCGCCGCGGATCTCCGTCGCCAGACCTGCGAACGGAGCCTCGTAAAGGTTGCGCGGGGCAGGCCGATATCCGAGGTGTGACAACGAATGGCCACATCGAGTATGCAGCCTTCCGGTCAGCCCTTCAGGACGTTCGCAAGCGCGGCATCGCTCCTCGCATCTGCCTGCCGTTCGCGGCCCGGCCCGGCCAGGTCGTGAACATCGGCGGCGAGGAGTACAGGCTGCACGCGCCGGTGACGCACGAGGGTGAGATCGCGGGCATCCTGGCCGCCGACGATCAGGTCGCCGGCTACCGGGTCACGCGAGTCTGACCTTCCGGTAGAGCTGCAGGGTTCGGCGCGCCGTCTCGGGGAGACCCTGAGTCTCCGCGATGGCGCGTCCGGCTACCCGGGGTTCGTCGAGCGCGAGCACCGTCGCCAGATGCGCTCCCCACTGGGCCGCGTCGAAGGGCGCGCACAGGCACCCGTCGAGACCGGCGAGCAGCGCCGGCGCCACCCCGACCGGCGTGCTCATCACCGCCACGTCGCAGGCCAGCGCCTCGACGCAGGCCAGCCCGTAGCCCTCACGCTCCGACGTGATCAGCACGGCGTCGGCGGCGTTCAGCCACAGCGGCATCTCGGCGCGCGGGCGCCCGAACACCGCTCGCAGCTCCACGTCGGTCCCGCCGGTCGCGACGGCCTCGACCAGGGCGCGGGCGTCGGCGAAGCGCTTTTCGGGACGTCGCGGGTCGGCCGGAAAGACGACCAGGCGCCGGCCGGCCGCCGCCTCGAGGCCCAGGCGGGCGCGCGCGTCGCGGCGGGGGAGAGGCCGGAACTTCTCGAGGTCGACGCCCGGCGGGATGACCTCCGTGACCGGGAACGGGCAGTGCTCGGCGAGCTCGTCGGAGACGGCCACGACCGCCGCGGCGCGCCGCGCGACGAGCCCCGTGAGGCGCTTCACGACGGGGTGATGGCAGTCGCGCCCGTGCACGGTGAGCACCAGCGGCAGGCGCCGCGGCGCCGCCAGGGCGACCACGCCCGACAGCCCGTAGTGGGCGTGCACGACGCCGGCGTCGATCGTGGTGAGGGCGAGCTCGAGCGCCGCCAGGGCATAGCGCCAGGGCCGCCGGCGGGCGTCCCAGTGAAAGACCTCGACCTCGACCTCGCCGGTGGCGCGCAGGGCGGCCACCTGGTCGGCCACGAACACGCCGTAGGACGGGCGCGACGGTGACGGGTACATGTTCGAGACGATCAGGACGCGCAGCGGGTCGGCGTTCATGGCAAAAGCCTAGCGGCCGGCGCGGCGCGCGGCAACGCCGCAGAGTCTCTCGCGTGCCATCGCGGCGCGAGGAGCGCACAATGCGCACAGAGATCAGAGATCTGGGCCAGCGACCGTGCAGGGGAGGAGCCACGATGGCAGACACCGGGCAGCTCGAAGAGGACTTCCTCGGTCACCTGTGGCCGCCGTTCACGCAGCTTGCCGGCCTCAGGCCGACGATCATGGAGCGTGCCGAGGGCGCGCTCGTCTACGACACCGAGGGCAACGCCTACATCGACGCCTTCGCCTCGCTGTGGACGGTCAACGTCGGTCACGGGCGCAAGGAGATCTTCGACGCCATCGCGGCGCAGGCCGAGAAGCTCGCCATCTATCACATCTTCCAGATCGGCAACGTGCCCTCGATACGCCTGGCGGCCAAGGTCGCCGAGCACCTTCCCGGCGACCTGGACCACATCTTTCTCACGCTGGGCGGCGGCGAGTCGGTGGAGACCGCGGTCAAGATGGCCCGCCAGTACTGGCGCAACAAGGGCCAGGGCACCAAGTACATGGTCATGTACCGCGACCGCTCCTACCACGGCACCACCATGACTGCCACCAGCGCCCAGGGCCTGCCGATGAACCGCGCCAGGTTCGAGCCCTTGCTGCCCGGCTTCATCAAGCTGGGCGCGCCCTACTGTTACCGCTGTGCCTGGAGCCAGACCTACGGCGAGTGCGACCTGCAATGCGCCAGGGCGGTCGAACGCGAGATCGCTTTCTACGGCGCCGAGAACGTCGGCACGATGCTCGGCGAGACGATGATCGGCACGGGCGGCGTGATCCCGCCGCCGGCCGAGTACTGGCCGCTGGTGTGCGAGACCTGCAAGGCCAGCGACGTGCTGGTCATCAACGACGAGGTCATCACCGGCTTTGGTCGCGCCGGCACCTGGTTCGGCTTCGAGCAGTTCGGCTCCGACCCCGACCTGGTGACGATGGCCAAGGGCCTGTCGTCGGGCTATCTGCCGCTCGGCGCGGTGGGCGCCCGGCAACACGTCTTCGAGGCTTTTCTGGGCGGCCCCGCCGAGGCGTTCATGAGCGGCGCGACCTACGACGGGCATCCCTTGTGTTCGGCCGCGGGCCTGGCCAACCTGGAGATCATCGAGCGCGAGAACCTGGTCGAGCGCTGCCGCACGGTCGGCGCCTACATGCAGCAGGGGCTGAAGACGCTGCTCGAGCACCCCATCGTGGGCGACGTGCGCGGCGTCGGTCTGGTCGCCGGCATCGAGTACGTGCGCGACAAGGCGACGAAGGAGTGGTTCCCGCCCGCGGTGGGCGCGGCGGCCAGGGTGCGCGACGAGGCCTTCCGGCGCGGCGTGTTCGTACGGCTGCTCGGCGGCGGCCACTGCCACGCGGTGGCGCCGCCGTTCATCATCACGACGGAGCAGATCGACGAGATCGTGCGCGTGCTGGACGAGTCGATCGCGGCGGTCGAGAAGGAGCTCGGGTACTAGGAGCGCACGCTGTTGGCGCTGCCGATGGGGACGTGGGCGCGCGCTGCCGACGCCGAGAACGAACGCGTCGCAAGCGCTGCCGGTGGGGAAGACGTGGAGCCCGGTCGCGGATTCGAACCGCGGACCCCCTCCTTACCATGGAGGTGCTCTGCCAGCTGAGCTAACCGGGCCTGATGGTGGGGGAGCTAGGATTTGAACCTAGGTAGGCTGCGCCAACGGATTTACAGTCCGCCCCCTTTAACCACTCGGGCACTCCCCCGGGAGCTCGCCGCATGGTACTCGAAAGCACCCCTGCTTTCAACCGCGCGGCAGGCGCCTGGTGAGCGTGGCGACAGGCGGCGCGACAGGTGAGCGGCGGGTGGGTGGCCTGCGAGCGGCGGGCGGGCGCGTGCTCCCGCCCGCCGCTCGCGAAACGTGCTACTTGTCGAGCAGATCGGTGAGGCCGTGATGGACCAGCGCGGTGTGGGTCGCGGCCAGGTCGCTGCCGCGGGACGTGCGCACGACGCCGTCCGGTCCTACGAAGAACTGCCAGGGTAAACGATTGATCGTCTGCGTGGGCATGTGCTCTCAACTCCTCGTGCGTCGCGCGTTCGACGCGATCGTATGGTGGCGCTTCTGGTGTGTCTCGTTCGAGATCCGACGAGCCCGTCGGTGCCTGCGCGGGTGTCGGAGTGGTGTGCGGCGGGACCGGCCGTCGCCGGCCCCGCCGTCCCTGAAGGGGCTGCCAGGGGGGGATCCGGCAGCGGGTGGTGCGGGTGTGTCAGGGCACCTTTGGTCGCAGCGCACGGCGGGCGTGCGCGGGGAAGCTGTTTCGTTGTGTATGGGCGAGCGCGGTGCGCATCGTCTCACGTCCTTGGGCGCCCGGCCAAAGGCGCGCTTGTTTGTGATGACTTGCACATTATATGTCCGTTTAACGGTGCAGCCAATCGCTCCGGTGGCCGAAGTTCGAGCGTAGTGCTTGTACAGAGTGGCACATCGGCGTCGTTCTCGCGGCGATGTGGTGGACCGTGAGGACCATGCTTTCGCCACCAGGAGTGGAGGAGTCGGCGCCCGGATTGAGGCTCGCTGCGGAGTCTGCTAGCATGGGGAGCCTTCAAGGCCCGGTGGCGGCGTAGCTCAGCTGGTCAGAGCAGCGGAATCATAATCCGCGTGTCGTAGGTTCGAGTCCTACCGCCGCTACCAAACTGCCCCGACGAGCCTGACGATGCTCCGCGTCGAGGCCACTGGCGAACTCACTCGGACCACGGAGTCGTCGCTGAATCCGGCGCGGTTCATCCGGCAAAGGAGCGGCATGCTGAACACCCTGATCGAGGCGATGGAGCAGGCCATTCGGCAAGTCCGGAGCATGCCGGAGAAGGCCGTTCAGGTCTTTCACCACAATGATTCCGACGGCCTTACCTCGGGCGCCATACTCACCCGCGCCTTCGAAAGGCAGGGGTTCAGCGTGCGGCGCTTCTGTCTGGAAAAGCCGTATCCCGCGGTGCTGCAGAAGGTCTACGAGCAGGAGGACAGGATCCTCGTCTTTGCCGATTTTGCCGGCCGGATCGCCCCGCTGCTCTCTGAGCTGAACCAGGGCAGGAACCTGACCCTGATCCTCGATCACCACGTCGCCGAAGCCTCGACCGACCCGCGGGTCATCAATCTCGACCCCGATCTCTTCGGCTTGAAGGGCGATCGCGACATCTCCGGGTCGACGACCTGCTACCTCTTCGCCCGTACCCTCGATCCGGCCAACCGCGACCTGGCCCATATCGCAGCCGTGGGCGCGGTCGGCGACGGTTTCTTCGTCGACGGCGCGCTGGTCAGCGAGAACCGCGAGGTCGCCCTGGAAGCGGCGCGCCAGGGGCTGATCGAGATCAGGCGTCTTGAGCACGGGGAGCAGTACCTGTTGAACGGAGCTGGTGGTCGACTACCGGTGATCGAGTTCGGCGACTATCTCGACGTCCTGGGCGGAGTCGGCTATTACCAGGACGGTCCGGACATGGGCATCAAGGTCTGTCTCGAGGGGGTCTCACCCGAGTCGGACCGGATGGTCGAAGGGCTGCAGGCCGTCAGGACGAAGCTCTTCGCCGACGAGATCGCCAGGATCCGGGCGGGCGCCATGAACCAGGCGCCTCACATCCAGTGGTTTGACCTCGAGCGACGCTTCTTTCCGATGGGCGTGAAGATGGTCGGAGCGTTCTGCGACGCCATCAGGTTCACGGGCCTCATCGACCCCGGCAAATACCTCGCCGGGTTCCAGGTCGTTCCTAATGAGATCCCGGGCTTCGGCGCCATCAAGTTCGACCAGGTGAAGGTCTCCATGCGCTGTTCTCCTGCCATGGAAGAGAAGATCAGGGCAGGAAAGGCGATGGGACTGAATGTCTTGCTCCCCGAGGCCACCCGCAGACTTGGTGGATTCTCAGATGCCTGCCATAGTCTGACCGCCGCCACCACGGTGGCCATCGGCAAAGAAGAGCGCCTGATCGGTGAGATGGAGAAGATCCTGAATGGGGAGTCGCATGGCTAAGGGAACGGGTTTTGGCAAGACGATCCTGATCGGCGACCAGTTCGTCCTCGACGAGGTCCCGGCGGTCGTCTCGTCGATCCCCTTCGAGACGGAGACCACCGTCGAGAGGATCGACGGCGAGGGCTGGGTCCTCGAAGACGACCGCGTCGAGGTGCCGGGCTACAAGGAGAAGAAGAAGGCCCAGCAGGCTCAGTCCATCGACAGGATCCTCGAGGTCATGGGCATCGACGTCGGCAAGACGCCGATCAAGATCACCGTCGGGGGGACCTTGCTGGCCGGCAGCGGCGTGGGCGCCAGCGCCGCCATCTGCGTCTCGCTGGCGCGTGCCCTGGACGCGCAGTTCAAGTTGGGCCTGTCGATCGAGGAGATCAACCGGGTAGCCTGGCAGGGCGAGTTTCCCTACCACGGCGTCGCGAGCGGCGTCGACAACACCGCCTCGACCTATGGCGGGCTGCTGCTGTTCTGGCTCAAAGACCGACAGCAGCATTTCGCCAGGATCAAGACTCCAAAGCCTTTTGAGATCGTCCTGGCCAATAGCGGCGTCACCGTCGATACCGCGGCCCTGGACGAGTTCATCGACCAGCAGAAGTCCGGCGATCCGGAGCTCTTCGCGGCGCGCCTCAAGACCCTCACGGCCCAGGTCTTCGAGGTGAAGCAGGCGCTTGAGTCCGGCGATCTGGAGGCCATGGGACAGGTCCTGTCGCAGAACCACGAGCTCCTGACCGACATGCAGATGTCTCACGAGACCCTCGATTCCATGTGCAGGACGGCGCTGGCAAACGGCGCCCTGGGGGCGAAGGTCACGGGAGGCGGCAGAGGCGGCTACATGGTCTCGTTGACTCCAGGCAAAGAGCTTCAGGACACCGTCGCCTCGGCCTTCGAGACGGAAGGGTTCAAGGTCATCCGGGCGACGATCGGTGGAAGTTGACCGCCCAAGACGATGCGGTGAGCAGCCTGCCCACCCCGCAACGCTTCTTTGCCGGTTACGTCTTCGACCTGGACGGGACGGTCTACTTGGGGGAAGCCCTGCTGCCTACGGCGGGCGAGACCCTGAAGGTGCTGCGCGCGCGTGGCGTGCGCACGATCTTCATCTCCAACAACCCCACGCACGCGCGCGAAGAGTACGCTGCTAAGCTCACTCGCCTGGGCGTGCCGACCGCCGTTGAAGACATCCTGACCTCGACGCTGGTGATGGTCGACTTTCTCAAGCGGCGCCTGCCGGGCGCCCGCCTGTTCGTCGTCGGCGAGGAACCGCTGTGCGCGGAGCTGCGCCGCGGTGGGTTCGAGCTGACCGAGCAGCCGCGCGACGTCGATGCGGTGATCGCCAGCTTCGACCGCACCTTTGTGTACCGCAAGCTGCAGATCGCCTTCGACGCCATCCGGGCCGGGGCGCGCTTTTTCGCCACCAACCCCGATCCTTACTGCCCTGTCCCCGGCGGCGGCGAGCCCGACTGTGCCGCCATCATCGCCGCCATCGAGGCCTGCACCGGTGCGCGGGTCGAGGCAGTGGTCGGCAAGCCGTCCAGGTACATGATCGAGGCCGCTCTGGACCTCATGGACCTGCCGGCC
>Ga0182027_10007392_pt1 | contig 16181 bp, 11 predicted proteins | sample 712E1DmetaG_FD_121300 | JGI IMG/M metagenome (GOLD analysis project Ga0182027, IMG submission 121300) | Permafrost microbial communities from Stordalen Mire, Sweden - 712E1D metaG (Illumina Assembly) | ecosystem: Environmental > Terrestrial > Soil > Wetlands > Permafrost | place: Sweden...
CACGCTGCGCTCGGAGCTGACGATACTGCTGATCTTGTGGAGAATCGCCACTTGGCTGGTTTTCGGTTCGCTAGACATAGTGCTCGCTGCCATACTGCTTCCGACCTGTAGAATACGGTCCGCCCCGCGCGCCCTGCAATCGAAAGTTTCTATCGCTCCCATTGCCTCCGCCGCGCTCTCATCCTGAACGATTTATCGGCCGGTAACAGACGCCGCGCCGCCGCGCTTTCCGGTTCGACCTGGACCGCCATCGCCTGTGTTCCCGGCGGTTGGAACGGGCCTGGTTCCCGCGCCCACCATGTAAACTGAGTGCTGCGTGAGTACCCGCATTCCTTGGGACGAGCTCAACGCCGGGCAGCGCCAGGCCGTCGAGGCCTGGGACGAGTGTCTGCTCGTCATGGCCCCCGTCGGCACCGGCAAGACCAGCGTCCTCGCCTGGCGCGCCGCCAACGCCCTGCTGCACGGCGTCGACCCGCGCGCCGTGCTCTGCCTTTCGTTCACCAATAAGGCCTCCCGCCAGATGCGCGCCCGCGCCGCCGAAGTGCTCGGCGACCAGGCCGGCCGCGTCACCTCCCGCACCTTCCACTCTCTTTGCGCCCTGATCCTGCGCGCCGATGCCGGCGCGCTCGGCATCGACTCCGACTTCCTGATCTTCGACGATGAGGACGCGCGCTCACTCGCCTACGCCATCGCCGCGCGCATGGGCCTGGCCGCGGACCGCCGTGAACCGCTCGCCCTGTTTCTATCCAACGCCCTCCAGGAGGTCCGTCTGGCGCCCTTTTCCAGCCGCGCCGCCCGCGACCCCGAGCAGCACTTCGCCGACATCCGCGCCCGCGGCGCGCCGCCCGGCCTGCGCATTCCTTCCGGCTTCCGCTTCGCCCCCCTGCACGCCGCATACGTCCATGCCCTGCGCGAGAATCACGCCCTCGACTTCGCCGACCTGGTCATCGGCGTCAATCGTCTGTTTCAGTCCCACGCGCCCGCCCTGCGCCGCTGGCAGAGCCGTTTCCAGTGGATCCAGGTCGACGAAGTGCAGGACACCAACCTCAGCGAGTACCGCATTCTGCGCGCCCTCGCCCGGCCCCACCGCCGCCTCTCGTTTTTCGGAGACGTCGACCAGACGATCTACGAATGGCGCGGCTCCGCGCCCGCCGAAATCCTCACCGCCTACCGCAAGGAGTTCGCGCCCGTCGGCGAAATCCTGTTCACTCGGAACTACCGGTCCACGCGCGCCATCCTGCGCGCCTGTGCCGGTGTCATCCACGCCCTGGAGGGAGCCGTGACCGAAGAAATCGTGCCCTGCACGGCCGAGGGTGCGCCCGTCACCCTGCACGCCTGCGCGACTGTGAAGGACGAGGCCGCCTGGATCGCCGCGACCATCGAAGAACTGCGCCGCAGCGACGGCGTGCGCTGGTCCGATTGCGCCGTTCTCGTCCGCAGCAACTTCAACGCCCACGACCTCTCCCAGCACTTCCAGCGCCTCAAAGTTCCCCATCTTCCCGTCGAAAACGTGAAGTTCTTCGAGCGCCTCGAGGTCAAGGACGCCATGGCGCACCTGCGCCTGCTGCTCAACCGCAACGATACGCACAGCATTCTCCGCTTTCTCGAACGCCCGCCTAAGGGCATCGGCGAAGCGGCCCTGCACGCCCTCCGCGGCGCGCCCCGCGACGCCGGCCTCAACCTCGGCGACCTGCTCGCCCCTTCCACCTTTGAATGCGGCGAGCCCTACGCGCCACTGCTCGACGCCTGGCGCGACGGCCGCGTGACCGTCTTCGATTTTGAAACCACCGGCCTCGATCCTTCCCTGGACGAGATCTGCGAAATCGCCGCCCTGCGCCCCGCTCCGCCCGGCTCGGACGGAGCGCCGCTGCGCTTTCACCGCTATCTGCGCATCTCCCGGCCCGTCGGCGAGTCGCAGCAGATCCACGGCTACTCCGACGAGTTCCTCGCGGCCCACGGCGAGCCGCCCGCTGAGGTGCTGCGCGCCTTCCTCGACTTCACGGACGCGAGCGTACTCGCCGGGCACAACGTCAACGGCTTCGACGTGTACTTCCTGCGCAGCGCTCTCGGCCACTTTGAAATCGACGTCCCGCCGCCGCTGTGCTTCGACACACTCGACATCGCCCGCCGCCTGTTCCGCGATCTGAAACGCTACAACCTCGGCGCCTTGAGCGCGCATTTCCAACTCGGTCTCGAACGCGCCCACGCCGCCCATGCCGACGTCGCCGCCACCGCCGCCCTGCTCGACGTATTGTGCCATAAGTTGGAAGAAACCGCGCCCGCGCGCCGCGCCGCCGTGAGCGCAGCCGCGGCCCGCTTCCAGCCGCTGGCTTGCAAGGTCGAACGCTGGCGCGAACGCATGCGCGTCGAGCGTCCTCCGGAACTTCTGGAACGCATCCTCGACGAATCCGGCCTGGCCGAGTATTATCAGCAGGACCGCGGCGAGCCCATGCGCGTGGAAAACCTGAAGCAGCTCGTCGCCTTCTGCCAACACTTCGACGATCCGTTGCTACCGCCTGAAATGGCCTACCGCGAAGTCGTGGAAAACGTTACCCTCTCGACCGACCCCGACCGTCAGGCCGCTCTCGACGACAAGCTCGCCATCCTCACCGTCCACCAGGCCAAGGGCCTCGAGTTCCCCGTCGTCTTCGTCGCTATGGCCATCGACGACAACTTCCCCAGCGCGCGCAGCAAACGCGAAGGCCGCCTCAGCGAGGAGCACCGCCTGTTCTACGTCGCCGTCAGCCGCGCCAAAAGCCGCCTCTTCATCTCCTGGTTCGAACGCGACCAGCGCGGCAACCGCACCACTCCCAGCCGCTACATCGCCCACGTCCGCAAAACGCTCGAGCCGCCCCCTGAGCAAGCTCCAGAAGCAGGCCCCGTTGCTCGCGACTGAGCCGCGTTTCGCCCGCGGCAACACCCGCTTTCAGCGCGGCTTGCCCACCATCGGCACGAACATCACCGGGTACTCGTTGCGGCTGTGGATGTGCCCCGACGCGTCTTTGTCGATGACCACCAACTCCTGCCACTCATTGCCCACCGGCGCCACCAGCCGCCCGCCCGGCCGTAGCTGCTCGATCAGAGCTGGCGGCACATCCGGTGGCGCCGCGGTGAGGATAATGCGCTCGAACGGCGCTTGCTCCGGCCAGCCCAGCCAGCCGTTCCCGCTGCGCACCGTGACGTTCGCGTAGCCCAGCCGCGGCAGCAGTTCGCGCGCCGCCCGCGCCAGTTGCTCCACGATCTCGATGCTGTAGACCTGCCGCGCCAGTTGCGACAGAATCGCCGCCTGGTAGCCCGACCCCGTGCCGATCTCCAGCACCCGGTCGCCCGGTTGCGGGTCCAGCAGTTCGCTCATCGAAGCCACGATGTACGGCTGCGAAATCGTCTGCGAGTGCCCGATCGCCAGCGGGCAGTCCCTGTAGGCGTTACTGCGCTGCGACCCCGGAACGAACAGGTGCCGCGGCGTCTCCCGCATCGCCTTCAACACCCTGGCGTGGCGCACGCCCCGCGCCTCGATCTGTTCCCGAACCATCTTGTCTCGCGCGGAGACTGGATCTTCCACGGCAACCCTCGCCCCTCTCGCAAACCGCGACACGAACTGCCACCCCGCCGCGACTCCAACGAAATACAGCAACATCCTGCGCCATTGCATCACGCCGCCTCGCCCCTAGCATAATCCCGTTTGGCCGTTTTGCTATGCGGCAACCCGTCGCTCCATCGCCGTGCGGCCAAGCGCCCGTTCAATCGACGCCCGATTTAGCCGTCGATGCCCGCCAACCGCACCACCAGCATCTCGGAGCCGATGAAGATGGCGTCCCGGATCCGCTCGGCCGTCCTGGCTTGCTCCGCCGGAGTGCCATCGACGAACACCAGCCGCATCCGCCGCGTGGCGCGGTAATTGCGCAGCGCCGCGGCACACTCGCGCGAATGCGCCGGCCGCCGCGCCAGGTCGAGCACGACCATCGCCGGCTGCTGGTCCAGCACGCGCCGCACCCCGCGCGCGCCATCCTCGCACTCCAGCTCCACGGCCCACCCGGCCGCGCGCAGCGCCGCCGCGCGCTTCTCGGCCGACTCGGCGTGCCATTCGAACAGAAACAGCCTGCGCTCCATACCTCGGATCCTCCCGCTGAATCGCTGCCCTTCGCTCCTGTGCCGCAACCGGAACGGCCGCTCGACCAGCGACCCTAATCGACTTTCGCACACCACCCGGCGCGCCCGTGCCCCGTTGCGGCGGCACGCCTCGCGGTGATAGCGTGGCCGCGGGAGATCTTCCAATGTTCATGACGCGCAGAGACTGGATGACGCTCGCAGCCACCGCGCCGCTCGCCGCGGCCATGGCCAAGACAAAGACGAAAGGCTACGCCCCGCGCATCGCCTGCGCCTGCTACGTCTTCGAGCAGGACTATGCCAAGCGCAATCAGAAGACCATCGATCATGTCGACGAAATCTTCGCCACCTGTCAACAGGCCGGCTACCACGCCGTCGAGCTCATGTCGGGCTACTTCCCCGCCAGCGGCTCCGACCGCACCCTGGCCCTGCTCGACCAGCACGGCCTGATCATGCCCATCTGCTATATCGGCGGCCCGATGCACGACGACCGCGCCCAGGCCACCATCGACGCGGCCCTGGCCCTGGCCGCCCGCGTCAAGCCCCATAAGCCCGTCGAAGCGATCAGCTTCAACTGCGATCCGAAACCCGATCACGCCTCCAAAACCGACGCCGAACTCGAGGTCGAGGCCCTGGCGCTCGAGCGGCTCGGCGCGGCACTGGGCCGCGAGGGCCTGCGCCTGCTGGTGCACCAGCACGCCCCCGAAATGGCCGATCACTCGCGCGAGTGGCGCTACTTCGTGAACCACACCACCGCCAAAAACGTCGGCCTGTGCCTCGACACGCACTGGGTTCTCCGCGGCGGCGACGACGTCATGCAGGTCCTCGGCGAGGCTGGCCCGCGCCTCGGCGATATGCACCTGCGCAACTCCCGCGGCGGCGTCTGGCTGGAAGAGCTCGCCGACGGCGACATCGATTATTCCGCCGTCGCCGCCGAGCTGAAGAAGTTGCAATACCGCGGCTGGCTGAGCGTCGAATTAGCCTGGGATGCGAACACCCAATTCACCCGCGACCTGGGCGAAAACCTGCGCCGCAGCCGCGAGTATGCCGAACGCATCTTCGGCGTGAAGTAGCTCTGCGCCCGATCCACCGGGGTCTGCGCGCATGGCTCAGGCCCTTTGAGTACCGGATCGGCTTCCACCAGGTTCTCCCCGGAGCTTCCAACGCTTGCAGTGAGGCGGAGCCGGCCGCGGCCACGAGTAACCGCGCCGCCGCCGGCCACGTCAGGGGGAGTAGCCTTATGCGAACCATACAGCTATGCGCGGCCGCGGCCGTACTGAGCCTGGCCGGAGTTTCCCTGGCCGGCGAAAAATGGGATTCCAAGGACCCGTCGACGTGGTCCAGTACCGAGATCGACAAGCTGTTGCACGACTCGCCGTGGGCGCAAAAGGCGAAGGTGCAGCTCAGCCAGCCGATGGGCGGCAACGGGCCGAACTCCGGTTCCGGCGGTGGCTATCCGGGCGGCGGAGGCGGCTATCCGGGCGGTGGTGGCGGCGGTCGTGGCGGAATCGGCGTGGGTGGGATGGGCCTCCCGTTCCCAGGCGGCGGCGGCATGGGTTACCCTGGCGGCGGGCGGGGCGGGCGGGGCGGCGGCAATCGGCGTCCGCAGGCATCGACCGTCGAGGCCACCGTGCGGTGGGAGAGCGCGCTACCTGTGCGCTTGGCCGATGCCCAGCAGAATCCCCCGGCGAAGCCAGAAGAGAAGGCCCAGCTGAAGCCCGCGCAGGCTACCGATCAAAAAGGCACCGAGCCGGCAGGGGGGTGGCGGAAGACCGACGCGCCGGCAGCGGCGACGGCAGCGGTGGAAGAGCATCCTTCGGTGACAACGCTGACGCCGAACGAGACGCCTAAGGAATACATTGTCGCCGTGACCGGCTTCCCGCTGGAGTCGTCCAATCAAAACTACCGGCGGCGCGACTCCGATAGCGACCAGCAGAGTAATCCGCCGGATCAGGCCGATAAGGATAAGAGCGACAACCGCAATGGCCGCGATCCCGAGACGATCCGCGAGGAGTTGATGGAGCGCACGTCGATCTCGCGCAGCGAAGGGAAGACGATCAGGCCGGTGAGCGTCGAGTACAACCTGCCGGGCCGCTATGGCATTATCTACTTTCACTTCTCGCGCGAGGACGACATCACCAAGAAAGACAAAGAACTGATCTTTCACACGCAACTCGGGGACAATCGCCTGGAGCGCAAATTCGAGGTGAAGGAGATGACCTACAAGGGGAAGCTGGAGCTATAGCGCGGGTAAGTCACTAAGTATCTGGTAGCAGAAGTTGCGGTACCGGCTCCCTTACGGTCGCGGCGCGGTAACATTGGCGCGGCGCGAAGAACCGCTCCCTTCGGTCACGGCTCCGTAACATTGTCGCGGCGCGAAGAACCGCTCCCTTCGGTCACGGCTCGGTAACATCGCCGCGGCTCGGTAACGTGATCGCGGCTCGGTAACCTCAGACGTCAGATTTGCGATGGTTGCCGCCGGCGCGTCATGGCCGTCTTCTATCCCAACTCCATTTCAGCGGGATTGCTATGGTTAGTACCACCAAACCCGCAGCAATCAGCATATCCCCCACCGATATGACCATGTTCCCAACTTGGAAGATGTCGCACAGTGGCGCTAACAGGGCGTTTTCAAAGGACTGGTGTTGGCCAAAAAGGGAGGCCTTGCCGTGCACGTTGGGCAGGATGACGGGCATTGAACCGTGGTTGAACAGCAATGCGGCCAAATTGCAGGCTATTCCGGCGATTTGAAGGCCTACGCCGAACCTGAGGGCCGCATTGACCTTCCGTCGTGCCGCCCGCAGCATTAAGAGGATGATGACGATTTCAAATATCTCGTGGACCATTTCTTCCCCTTCTCGCGGGGTCCAAACGTGACTCTGCTCTAAACAGAGTGTCATAAATAATTGCGCATCCGCTCCCTGACGGTCGCGGCTCAGAAACGACACGAACAACGCAAAGCATCCGCTCCTTAACAGTCGCGGCTCAGTAACAACGGTCGCGGCTCAGTAACAACACGAACAACGCAAAGCATCCGCTCCTTTCAGTCGCGGCTCCGTCAGACAGTCGCGGCTCAGTAACAACGGTCGCGGCTTAGTAACAATACGAACAACGCAAAGCATCCGCTCCTTTCAGTCGCGGCTCCGTCAGACAGTCGCGGCTCAGTAACAACGGTCGCGGCTCAGTAACAACGGTCGCGGCTCAGCTTCGGAGCGGCGCGCGTCAGCAATCGATTCTTGCGCAAGCAATCATGCCGGTGGGTTTAGTATACAGTCAACGCCGAGCGCGGGAAGGCGAACTTCTGACCGCCGAAATCGATCATATTGAGTTGTGCGACGTAGCGGCCGGGAGCCAGCGACTTAAGCGGCGTCTCGATCAGCAGGCGGCCGGAATTCGCGCGCGCCGGAGCCGATTCGAACACCTTTTTTCCCGCGGAGTCGAAAAGGCTGAGCGTCGCTGCGACCGTAGGCGGCTGCTGCAGGTCATAGACTTCGACCAGCGCCGCGAGGGTCTGCGTGCGCCGGAATACGTGGGTCACCGAAGGCACGAGGCGCTGGCCGCCGACGATCAGCGGATGGCTCTGCGCGCCCTTGGACGGTTTCTTCCCGGCGGCGGCGATGGCCGCGGCGGAGGCCGCTTCGCGCTGTGCGGTGAGCACGACGCTGGACCGCGGAAAATCCTTGGGCCCGAACTGCGGAACCTGGAAGACGGTCTCGTACGTGCCCATCTTGCCGGTCTCGTTTTCGCGCACCAGCATCTTCAGGCGGTACTGGCCGGGCGCAAGTTGGAAGCCGGTTTCGTAGAGCAGGTTTTTCGATTTGAGCGTCCCGGCCTGCTCGTCGCGCAGGCGGATCTTGATGTTGTCGCGCAACATGGCGACCTGCGCGTCTTTTGCGTTGCGGACCTCGCCCAGGAAGTCGAAGCTGGTCATCTCCTCCGCCGAGCCCTTCTTGCGCAGCGGGATTTCCGTGCCGGGGATTTTCACGGCCACGGGGACGAACCAGTTGTTGCCGCTCTGGCGGAACCAGTCGATCTCGACCGCCAGCGGAAGAGTCGTCACCGGATCGCCCAGCAGCATGGCGTCCTGCAACTGTTTCTCTCTACCCTCCGAGCCCATGGTCTTGAACTCGGCGTCGGCGTAGTAGCCCGAGCGGTAGTCCAGGCTGGCGGCGATCTTCGGACTCAGTTTCACGTCGACCTTACGATACTTGCCGTCGCGGCGGTCGTCGGAAGAGTAGTAGCCCAGGACGTAGTAACTGCGCAGGTCGTGCCTGGCCAGATTGACGCCTTCGCTGAGGTCATTGTTGTCGATCGACGCTTTTCCGCCGGTCTCCGTCGCGACCGTCACGAGCGTGTCCTGCGAGCCGGTGAAGCGGTTCCGCTCGGTGTTCTGCTGGCCGCCGGTGAACATGCCGGAGCCGCGCACCGAGGCCGTGGAAGCGTCGCCGCCCGGTATGGTCGCCTGCAATCCGCGCACGTCCACCGGGTAGATCGAGACGTTCGAGCGAACGGCCACATTCGAAGCCGAACGGATCCACACCAGATTGTCCTGGCCCGAGGCGCCGGCGTCGGCGGTGAACCAGATCAGAGCCTTCTTCTCGGGCAGCGCGCCGTAGTGCCGGGCGGCTTCTTCGAGCGCGGCCATGCGGCGGTCGGTCGAAAACAGGTTAAACTCCGAGTTGTCGGCCGTGAACTGGGCGTTGTCCTCGTTCGAGTCGTCGTTGTCGTCGATGACCTGCGTCATGTCCGGCGACAGGCCGGGCGTGTGACGGTCGAGCGCCGCCAGCAAGAGGTCTTTGTCATTGGTCAGTTCCTGGTCGACGACCACCGCGTTGCCGAAACTGAGCAGCGCCATCAGATCGCCCGGGCCCAGTTGTTCGCGGACCGCCTTCTCCGCGCCCTCCTTGGCGCGCAGTTGCTGAGCGGGATCCATGGACGTCCAGTCGACGTAGAGCACCAGCAGCCGCTTGTCCTTGAAACGCGCGCTGGTCGTCACCGGGGCCGCTGCTTCCGCGGGTTGGGTCTCTGGCGCGGCACGGATTTCGAGTTTCTTTTCCTCCGGCTTGACCGCGGCATCGCTCAGGCGCTCGAATTCGAACACCGAGACGGCCTGCTGCTTACCGTTCTCAAGAACGGTGAAGTCTTCGGGCTTGAGGTTTTCGACAGGCTGGCCGTCTTTGCCACGCACGTAGACCGAGACCAGGACCAGGTTCGACGAGGTCTTGAAGACCGGGATGTCGCCCGCCTTATCGGCCGGCTTCTGCTGTGCAGGCAGCGTCGTGAGGCCCCAATAAGCCGCGACGAAAAGGAAAAACAGTAATGAGATGATGCGGCGCATAGTGAATCAGAACCTCACTCTCAGGACCAGGGAAAGAGTTCGCATGGCACTGGCCGAGACCGGCAATCCGTAGTTGGCGGAGTTGACCACCGTGCCCCACGACGAGATGTTCACATGGTTCAGAACGTTGTTCGCCGAGAGCCGGATGTCGAGACTGCGGCGGGCGGAGTCGCCAAATTGGATGGTGCGCCCGAAAGTGGCGTTGAGCCCGATGGAGCCGGGACCGGGAATCGTGCCACGCCCCGCGCTGCCGTAATCGCCGGCCGCGGGGGTAGTGAAGGCCAGCAGGTTGAACGGGCCCGAGCCGGCGGAAATGGGCAGGCCGGTCGCATCGGCGCGCTCCGAGCCGACCGCGCCGGTGCCTGACTTGTCGGCCGAAGTGCCGAGCACGGTAGCGGTCAACGGCGCGCCGGTCTGCAACGTCAGGTTGGCCGTCGCGCTCCAGTCGCTGAGCAGTTTCGCGGTGAAAGTGTCGCCGCGTTTCATGTACTGGCCGCGCGGGCCGAAGGGCGACACGGCCAGCGTGTTGAACGTGAACACGTGCCGGTGGTCGAAAGCGGAAAGCCCGCGGTCGGCTTCTATGTCGTTGGCGTTCTGGATCAGCGTGCCGCCCGCGCCGCCGATGGTGGTGGCGTCGTCGATGGACTTCGACCACTGGTAGTAGGCCGTCCACTGCAGGCCTCGGCGCAGGCGGCGGTTCAGGCGCACCTGCAGGGCGTTGAAAATCGAGTTACCCACGGTCTCGTAGTAAGTGAAGCCCGAAGCGTTATTGATCAACTGCGAGCCGCCCGATGCGCCCGGCGCGAGAGTATTCGGCCAAATGCCGTCCAATAGATCGGTGCCTTTCGTGCCCAGGTAGGTCACGCTGCTCACCAGCGACCCGGGGAGTTCGCGTTCGATGCTGAGATTCCATGTGGTCGCATACGGAGTCCGGAGATACTTGTCCACGGCGTAGGTGTTCTTGATGGTGACATTCGCCGGACCCGTAAAAGGATCGCTGAGCGTGAGGACGTTGTCGGCGGCGCTGGTGAAGGTCGAGGTTTCGGCGAACGGCGGTTGCGCGGTCAGCAGCCCCGGGATGCGATTGTAAACCGAATTATCGTAGAACAGCGAAAAGCCCGACCGGATGACCGTGCGGCGCTTGAACCCCGGGCGGTAGGCGATGCCCACGCGCGGAGAAAACTTGTTGAAGTCGGGCTCGACCAGGCCGGCCGGGAACTGGCCGCTATAAGGCCCCGTCCCTCCGGCCACGACCGGCGCTACGGCCGTGAAGCCGGGCGCGACGTCGAGGTTCGCCATGCGGCCGTATTTCTCAGTGAACGGCGCGGCGTAATCGTAGCGCACGCCGAGGTTAAGGGTCAGGTTCTTGCGAACGCTCCACTCGTCCTGAAAATAGCCGTCGGCCATGTTCGAACGCGGATAAGTGTCGTAGCCGCCGGAGCGTAGCGTGGCCTGCTGCACCGAGCCGAGCAGAAAGTCGGCGAAGTCGAAACCCGTATTGGGCGCCGCATAGCCGCCGGCGCCGATGGCGGCCGTCGCCGAACCGCCGAAAAACAAGGTCCCGCGCGCATTCTGCTCGAGCAGCAGATCCCAGATGTTGCGAGTGTAGTCGAAGCCCATAGAGAAGGCGTGCTGGCCGCGCGTGTAGCGCAGCCCGCCGGATTGGACGAAGGTCTCGACGCGGCGCAGCGACGGGCTCGAATCGCCGAGCCCCAGGAAGTTCGTGAAATTGAGATTCGGCGGCCCATAGTTGAGCGGATTGTTGGACAGGCCCTGGATGCCAAGCTCCGAGGCGATGTCGGCCCCATTGGAGAAGAAGGACGTGGTCTGACTGCGGTTCAGGTTGAAGCGCGAGCTGAAGTTAATGACCATGTGTGGCGAGATCGTCCGGTTGTAACCGGCGGACGAATTGATGCCGTAGCCGGAGGTGGGGTCCTTGAAATCGAATGGCTGCAGGGTATAGCCGGAGCGGCGCTGGTAGTTGATCGAGAAGTCGAAGCGGTTGTTGCGCGCGGACTTGTTGATGCGCGTGTTCAACGCGTCCGTATCCTGCGGCGTGGTCGAGAGCAGGCGGTAGTTCTGCGTAGCGCCGGGTTGGTTCGGCAGCGGGATGAACGGCAGCAGGCCGGTGGCGATGGAGCTGATCTCCGAGGCCGGCAGGATGTTGCCGGGGATGGGCAACTTGGTCGTGGGGTCGAACAGCGAGACCGGCGTTTGCGTGCCCGGGACGAAGGTCGACGAGAAGTCGCCGCCGCGCTGCGCCGCGGTCGGGACGATGCCGAAAGACGAGTAAGCGTTGGCGCCGCGATTGCCGGTGTAGTTGATAAAGAAGAAACTGCCGCTGGCCAGTTTGGCCGGGAGTGGCAGCGGCCCGCCGATGGACGCCCCGTAAGCGGAATTGTTGTACTGCGGTTTGGCCACGGAAGCGCCGTTGAGAGCGAATGGCGAGGCGTCCATCGCGGAATCGTGGAAACTCCAGAAAGCGCTGCCGCGATACTGCTGGCGGCGGTTGGTGGTGTTGTTGCCGAACACCGCCGGGCCGCCGGCGCCGCGCCGCGCGCGCATCTGCGCAATCGCCTTCTGGCGCTCCTCGGGAGACATATTTGAGAAATCGGGACGAGCGCCGCCCCCGCCCCCGCCGAAACCGCCGCCCCCACCTCCACCGAAACCGCCTCCACCGCGTCCGCCGCCACCACCACCGCCGAACCCGCCTCCACCTCCACCGCCCGCAGCGCCGCCAAATCCGGGCGCGCCGCCGGGCCCTTGACCGCCCATGCCCGGTCCGAAACCGGGCGGACCGCCAGGCATGCCGGTCACGTCGGGGGCCGCTTGCTGCATACTTCCCTGGACCAGCACGGAATCGGCCGTCTCCCCATTTTCTGGAGCCGCGGGCGCGGGTGTCGCGATCGGCGTATTGAGAGACTCGGTCACCTGGTTGTTGAGTGACTGCATCCAATCCGGCGCCTGGGCGCCCGCTCCGGCGCGGCCCTGGGTCCGGGGTACAACCAGTTCTAGGTTTAGATTCAGCGGCTTAGCGGCGTCCTCTGCGCTAACGGTCTGTTTCAGTGGACCAAAACCGAACAGCGCCACTTCAATCTGCACGGGACCGGTCGCGGACAACTGTAGCGCGAATGTCCCGTCCTCGCCGGTGGATGTGGATTGGGTGGCCCCGCCTGCATGGGCGGTGACCACGGCTCCGGGCAAGGGACGGCCTCCCGAGGCCACCCGGCCGCTGAGGTCGATCGCCGGAAGAACGGCACTACAGAACCACAATGCCAGAATTGCGCGCTTCAGAATCAACCAGGTGCCTCCAATCGAAAGGTAAGGCGACTGCGCGGGCGTCCTGATTACACCCCCGGGCCGAAGTTATCTCTCAGTGCGGACCCAAGCCCGGAATTCTCGCTATGAAACCGTGCCGGCGCTGTGGTTGCGGCGATTTTGCAATTGCCGCGCCCGATGCGTGCGTCAGCCTGCGATTTCGGCTGAGGTCACTATAAAGTTGTGGCGCGTTGGGCCGATAGTGTGAGCAATGAGACTATTCGTTCTTGTCATTGTCGCGGCGGCGGGCATTGCCGCCCAGGACAGCCTGTCGCGGCAGATGGCCGCGGTCGCTAAGCAGAAGCAATCCCTGGAAAGTCCCGGGCAGTGGGGGCAGCGTCAGCAGCAGGCCGCGTCCCGGCAAATTGCGGTGGCCGCACGCCAGCACCACGATGCGCCATGGGTCATTGTTGCGGCGGAGGGAGGCCCGTCGGCGGCGGGGAGCTTCGATCCCGATTGCAGGAGTCTGGAACAGGAGGATGCGAAGCTCCGCTTCAAGTCCGAGGAGGAGCAGAACGGGCTGCCGGCTGGACTTCTGGAGGCCGTCGCCCGGCAGGAGTCTGCTCTGTACCCGTGTGCGGTCAGCCGTGCCGGGGCACTGGGGTTAATGCAGTTGATGCCCGCCACCGCGACCGAACTCGGTGTAGAGAACCCGCTGGATCCCTGGCAAAGCCTGCAGGGAGGAGGACAATTCCTGAAGCAGCTTCTAGACCGTTACGGCGGCGACCTGTCGCTCGCTTTGGGGGCCTACAACGCGGGGCCGTCCCGGGTGGATTTTTATGGCGGGGTCCCGCCCATTCCAGAAACGCAGAACTACGTGGGCAGCGTGTTGACGAAAATGCGGCAGATTACTGCTTCGGAAAGCCAGGTGAAGCCTTAACTTCGAGGATCTGATTCCCGCGCCGCGCCGTGTGCGCCGGTAGCAGAACGATCCCCGGGAAATCGAGCGTGGACTGCAAGATTCGCAGCCCATCGGCAAAAGATCGAATAGAAACCCCAACCGCTGCCGATGAAGAAGATATGACTGGACCCGACAGTCCTGAACCTTTACAGGTTTGGCCCTTGTTTTCGTCGCGAGAGGTGGCGCCGCCCGGCGCTCCGCCGACCGTGTTGGTCGTCGACAGCGATCCCGTGGGGCGGCTGCTTTTCCGGGGTGTTCTGAAGGCCGCCCAATATCGAATTCTGGAAGCGCCGGACGCAACGGCGGCTCTGACGATTCTGCGCGACTCGCCGGTCGACCTGGTCATCACGGACCTCGTTCTGCGCGATTTGTCGGGCCTGGAACTGTGCCGGAAGCTGAAGGCGGACAAGCGGACGCGCCTGATTCCGATCCTGGTTATGACCAGCGTGCACGCCATTGAGAGCGAGATCGCCGGGCTGGAATCGGGCGCCGACGAATTCCTGGTGAAGCCTGTTTCGCCGATGGCGCTGCGGACCAGAATCCGCGGGATGCTCCGTACCAAGCACGTCACTGACTCGCTGGAGGAGGCCGAATCCATCCTGTTCGCGCTGGCGCGCATCGTCGACGAGCGCGACAGCGTCACCGGCGACCACTGTCAACGGTTGGCGGATCTCAGCGTGCTGGTCGGCGCAACCTTGGGCTTGCCGGCCGAGGACCTGTCGGCGTTACGTCAGGGCGGCTTTCTCCACGATATCGGGAAAATCGCGATTTCGGACACGATCCTGCGCAAAAATGGCCCACTGAACAGCGACGAGTGGGTGTTAATGCGGCAGCATCCGATCGTCGGCGAATCGATCTGCCGGATGATGCGCACGCTCCTGCCGGTGTTGCCCATCATCCGTTCGCACCACGAACGCTCGGACGGAACCGGTTATCCCGACGGATTGGCCGGAGAAGAGATCCCATTGCTGGCGCGCATTCTCCAACTGGGTGACATTTACGACGCCATCACGAGCCGTCGCAGCTACAAAGCCGCTTTCAGTTCCGAATACGCTCTCGCCCAGATTCAAATAGAAGTCGATCAAGGCTGGCGGGATCCGGCTTTGTTCAGCGTTTTCCGCGGCATCATCCTCAATTCCGGCAGAACCGAAACGGCCAGCGGCCCCAAGGCCGCTTAACCGCAACCCGGCGGCGTTGAGCGGAAACCGCATCGAAACGCGGTTTGCGGCCGCATACAAAACCGCCCGATCGGCCGGCAGAAGCGCGTGTCAATCGGAGTACAATTGACGCATTGCGAGGCGCCGGCGTCCGCATCGGACCTACGCTGCGCACTGCGTCCCGGAACTTCCGCCGCCGCGAAAGCGTTTCTAAGCAGAGAAGGGCGAGGATTCTAATGCCATCACGACTGATTGGGACCGGAATCGCCGCGGCGCTGCTGGTGGCGCTGGCGGGGTGCAGAATCGATACCAACGGTTCCACGGAGCGGGAAATCGCGGGCATTGGCGAGACGATCCGCGAATCGCGCACTGTCGATCTGTCCAAGGCGCAGGGCGCGGAGCGCGTGCGCGTAGAGTTGGAACTCAATGCCGGCGAACTCAGGGTCGAGGGCGGGGCAAAGGAGTTGATGGAGGCCGATTTCATCTACAACGTCGCTTCCTGGAAGCCGGAGATCCAGTTTGAAAAAAGCGGCTTCCGCGGCACACTGCGCGTGCACCAGGGCGGCCACACGGCTTCTTTCGGAAAGACGAAAAACGAATGGCGGCTGCGGCTTAACGACACCATTCCGATGGATTTCTCGCTCCACTGCGGCGCTGGGGAGAACCGGCTGAATCTCGGCGCGCTCGACCTGCGCGGCGTGGAAGTGCACATCGGTGCGGGCCGCGTCGAACTCGACCTGCGGGGCCAGCCTCCCCAGCACGACTACTCCGTGGAGGTCCATGGCGGGGTCGGAGAGGCGGAGCTGCGCCTGCCGCCGGAAGCCGGGATCGAGGCCCGGGCCAGCGGCGGGATAGGCGAGATCGAAGTCCAGGGCCTGGAAAAGCATGGAGACTATTGGCGCAATGCCGAGGCCGGCAAGGGCCAGGCCACCATCCGCGTCGAGGTGCATGGGGGCATTGGAAGAATCTCCATCGACGCGCGCTGAGTACCGGACCTGCAAGCGCCGCCGCCCGTGTTTGGGGCGGCCCATCCCGGATCGGGGGGGTACCGCTGTGGACCCGACTTCGCCGACTATGGAAGCGGGGGCCGAGGCGTGAACCGGTTTGTCAGAAGCTGGCTGAGGAGACGCAGGCGATTCGGGCTCTGGAGCGCGACCGCCGAACGCGCCATTACCGGCGCATTCATCGTCCGGGTCCTGCTGGTCGGATTCGGCCTCGTGATTCTGCTGATGCTGGCCGCGGGGCTGCTGGGGGTCCGCAACATCTATTCGATCCGCGCCACGGCTACCGATCTGCTGGAAGAGCAGGTGCGCTCCTTCGACCTGCTCAACGCGGTGCTGCGCGAGCAGCGCACGATCAC
>Ga0182027_10007393_pt1 | contig 16181 bp, 17 predicted proteins | sample 712E1DmetaG_FD_121300 | JGI IMG/M metagenome (GOLD analysis project Ga0182027, IMG submission 121300) | Permafrost microbial communities from Stordalen Mire, Sweden - 712E1D metaG (Illumina Assembly) | ecosystem: Environmental > Terrestrial > Soil > Wetlands > Permafrost | place: Sweden...
CATGAGCGGCGAATGGAATGCGCCGCTTACCGGCAATAAAATGGAACGTTTGGCGCCGGAGGCTTTAAGTTTCTCACAAGCGTCTTTGACCGCCGCGATTTCACCCGAAATGACGTTTTGGTCCGGACTGTTCTGGTTTGCGCACACCACGATCCCGCTGACTTTGGTGGAAAGCACTTCCTGGATTTGACTTACCGTTAAACCCATGACCGCGGCCATGGTTCCCGGCATGGCCGTTCCCGCTTGCGCCATGAGTTCCCCGCGTTTCGCGACGATTTTAATGCCGTCGGAAAAAGAAAGAAACCCAGCGGCATAGAGCGCGCTATATTCTCCAAGAGAATGCCCGGCGGTGAAAGACGGCACGACCCCTTTTTCACGCAAGGCGTCGCAAATGACCGCTTCAACGGTAAAAAGCGCGGGCTGGGTGTTTTGCGTTGCCGTCAGGACGTCCTCGGGCCCGTTAAAACAAATCGAGGCCAAATCCCGGCCCAAAACGGAATTTGTTTCTTCAAAACGTTTTTTTGCGTGGTCAAAAGCCTGAACAAAATCCTGCCCCATCCCGATTTTTTGGGAACCCTGACCCGGAAATAAAAAAGTATACTTCATACTGCCGACTTTCTAGTGGAAGGTATTTGACGGGCGTTAAAACCTCACGGCAACGCTTCCCGTGGCTAGCCCGCCGCCCAAAGCCACGAAAACCACAAGCGCCCCGTCTTTAATACGCCCCGCCGACCATGCGTCCTGCAAGGCGAGCGGAATCGACGCGGAGCCGGTGTTACTGAAACGGTCCATATTGCAAATTATTTTATCCATCGGTACTTTTAAATGAGCGGATATGGCCTGAATGATCCGCATATTCGCCTGATGGGGAATGAGCAGGTCGATCTGCTCGATTTCAAGACCGGCCCGGGAGAGACAGATTCTTATCGCTTCTCCCATCATCCGCACGGCATGCTTATACACCTCGTTGCCGTTCATTTTCATGAACCGCTTTTCTCCCCATGCGGGAAGATATAAAATATCGCCGAGCGAGCCGTCGCTTTTAAGATAGGTCGAAAAAATACCTTTGCCTTGCTCTTGCGTGGCTTGCAAAACAACCGCTCCGGCGCCGTCTCCGAATAGAATACTGGTCGAGCGGTCGGTCCAATCCAGGGTCTTAGAGGCGATTTCGGCCCCCACGACCAGGACCGTTTTGCAACTTCCCGCTACGATCATGGCGTGGGCGACGCTCAGGGCGTATACGAAACCCGAACAAGCGGCGCTGACATCGAAGGCAAAGGCGTTCATGCATCCCAGGGCCGCCTGGATTTTGCAGGCCGTGGAGGGGAAAAAATAGTCCGGCGTAAAGGTGGCGCAAATAATGCCGTCAATATCGTCTTTCGTCAAACCTGCCTTGACAAGCGCTTCTTTCGCCGCCTGAGCGCCCAGATCATAAGTATGAATGGTTTCATCCTTGCCCACGATGTGGCGTTGTTTGATTCCCGTGCGTTTGACGATCCACTCGTCGGAAGTATCAAGGATTTTTTCAAGGTCTTTGTTCGTAAGTATTTTTGGGGGTACCGCGCAACCAACCGATAGTATTTTGCTTCGCGTGCTTGGTGTCACCTTGGATATTGCCTTTCGAAGATGCGATCAGTGTATGGTTCGGTATTTTTTATTGACGGCCATAAGCGCAGTGGCTATCGCGTTGGCGATGGCTTTGGGCGAGGAATAGCCATGCGCCTTTAAAACGACGCCGTTGATGCCCACCAGGGGGACGGCGCCATAGTTTTCAGGATTGAGTATCGCCATGTCATCGCCGATTTGCTCCATGAGTATTTTGTTTTTGCCTAAAACGTTTTGAGCGAGCACATGGAAGCTTTCGCACGCTTTAAGCAGGATGTTGCCGGTAAACCCGTCGCACACGATGACGTCGGCCTCTCCTAAAAGGACCCCTGAGCCTTCGACAAAGCCCATGTAGCCGACGCAGGATTTTCTGAGTTCCCGATCGGCTTCGATTATCGCGCCCGTCCCCTTTGAAGGTTCTTTTCCAATATTAAGCAAGGCGACTTTTGGATTTTTAGTTCCGAAAAAATTTTTAAAATAGGTGTACCCCATGAGGCCGAAGGTCACCAGATGATTGATCCGGCAATTCAGGTTCGCCCCGACGTCCAAAAGCAGCGACGGCCGCTTACTAGTCGTGGGCAAAAAAGCGGCTAGCGCGGGCCGGGCGACGCCTTCAAGGCGTCCGAGCAGAAAAATCGCGGCGCCCATGAGGATGCGCGTGTCGCCGGCGCTGATCGATGCGTGGACGATCCCTTCTTTCTGTAAAGTAATGCATCGGACGATTGAGGAGTCGACTTTGTTTTTCCAAACGCGCGAGGGGATATCGAGCGCGGTGACCGTTTCCGAGCAATGTTCTATAACGAGGTCCGCTTCGGAATGTTTTTTCGGCAAACCATAATCCTCGAGGACCTCGCTAATTTTCTTTGAGTCCCCGCATAAATGCACGACAAAGGGCTCGCGACATATTCGCTTTGCCTCGATAATTCCCTTGATGATTACGGACGACCCGTAATCACCACTCATTACATCAATTGCAAGCCGGGAAGGAGATATGGTCACTGGAAATTAATGCCTGTTTTATTCTTCTGGTTGAACGACTTCCACTCCCGCATAATATCCGCAATTTTTACAGACCCGATGGGCCGCTTTCGGTTGCTTGCAATGAGCGCATACTGCCGGGGCCGAAGGCTTAATTTTAAAATGGGTCCTTCGTTTATCGCGGCGTGTGCTGGAAATTCGCCTTTTTGGAACTGCCATGTATTCCTCCTCATAAAGTTTGTTACGGTTTCGGGTCGCGGCTTTTTTATTTATTAAATTTACTTTTTCCTGATCGACTTTAAAACATTCCACCGGGGATCGATATCGTCCGCGGCAGGCGGGGTTTCTTGACGCATTTTTGCTTCGATGGGCGCCTCTAAAATTCCCGGACAGCTTTCGCGGCAGACGGGCTTCATTGGAAGCGTCGTTATTATCTCGTCAAAAATTGCCGTACCGATATCGATTTCTTCCGTCCCGTCGTCAAAAGAAAAATCAATATCGTCTTCATGGTGAAGTTCACGTTTTTTTTCGGCGGACCTATTGGTCAGCACAACATGAAAATCTCCCGCAACCGGATAGCTAAAATGAACGAGGCATCGGGAACATTCCAGTTCAACGGCGCCCGTATAAAATAGATGGACCGCTATACGGGAATGTATCCGGTCTATTTCAGCGCGACAATTCACGCCTTGGGCGCAAACAAGCCACCGGGCTTGTTCGGCCTCGATTTTAACGACCTGTGAAAGAACGCTTCGTCCTTCGGGAATCCCGCTGACATTGATAATCATATTCAAAAGCCATTAAAAATACATGGTTTTTTTTAAATTAGTCAAGGTGCAATTGAAGAATCCGCGCGAAACAACTTTTAGAACGAGGCGAAAGCGTCGTTATTGGCCATTCGAAGACGCGACGAGCGCGGTGGCTTTTTGCAACAAATCACGGGCCTCAGTCGCCTTTTGGCGCATGATCCGCTCCCGAAGCTCTTCCTGCGCGCCGTCCTCGGCATGGTAATATAAAGAATAATATTGGGAGGCCTCCACCAATTGCTTGAGCGCGTCTTTGGTAATGCCCGAACATTCCATGAAAAGGCTGTCGGTCAGTTTGATTTTGTCGAAATCGGCCGCAAGGTCTTCGGATTTGCGCTTAATGTCGGCGGCGCGACCGATCAGAACGTCTAGTTCCAGGTTCGCATCCCTTAAATTCGCGTTCATCATCGCGGAGGCGATTGCCGAGGCCCGAGTTATGATGGCATTGAGACGGGTCGCCGAAATCAGCCGCTCTTTGTTTTCGCGCAAAGCCGTTTGCATGGCGGCCTCCTGGGAATGCGCCTGGTCTTCGGCCTTTTGTTTTTCGGATTCCAGGCGTTTGAATTCCTCCATTTTTCGCTGATTGTCTCCCGAGTTTACGTATTGGACCGTTGCCCATACGCAGCCGACGAGAATCAGGGTGGCCATAAGATAAGAAACCGCCAGACGAACGGTCCCATGTGAATTTAAAGCGACGATATATGCCAAGAGCGTTATGCTCGCCAGCACCATGAGCAAAAGCAGTTCTATGTTCATCGGTCACTGTCCTTTTTGAAAATATCCCGGTTTTTTTGTTTTAAAAAGGCAAATCATCGTGGGCCGCGGCATTTTGGTCCGGCGCCGGGCTTTGGTCAAACTGGGTGTCCGTTGGAGGAGGGGCGTCGGAGGCCGCCGCCGCGTCGGCGCCGCCTTGACTACTTCCCAGAAACTGGATTTGGTTCGCGATAATTTCCGTACGGTATTTTTTATTTCCGTCCCGATCGTCCCAGGAACGCGTTGTTATGCGTCCTTCGATATATGCCGGGCGACCCTTTTTAAGATATTGATTGGCCAATTCCCCAAGCTTGCCCCAAACAACGATATTGTGCCATTCGGTTTTTTCCTGTTTTTGATTGTTTTTATCGTTCCAACGCTCGGTGGTGGCCAAGGAAAAAGAAGCGACCGGCTGTCCGTTTGGAGTATAGCGCAGTTCGGGATCTTTTCCAAGGTTTCCTATCAGTATCACTTTATTGACGCCGGCCATGATGTCCTCCTCCATATCAACAGTTCGATGATAATTTAAAACCCTCTACAAAAGGTCTTGCATAAAAATTAACTTATTTTCGGATAAATGCAAGTTATTTCGGCGGGCGTTTATTTTCTGCTTTTTATTTTCTGGTTGCTTTTACTCTTTTTGCCCTTCAGCGCATTCATCTTTTTCCAGAGCGTAACGGTAATCACCGTGTCGGCGGTCAGCTCGGCGCCGCCGGAATATTCCGGGTCTATCGAGATAAAAATCGCGGACATGAGGCCCGAAATCGACATTTTCGTTTTATGGTTTTTAATGCGGACGCTCTGAAAGGGGCTGTTGTCGGGCAGCCGTATTCGCGGGGATTCAAGGGCAATGCCGTAAAATTCTATAATGTGAGCATGGTGAATGTTGTCGGTATAGGACCAGAAATTCTCGGGCGGGTCCTTAAAGAAAATATCCATTTTGTAAACAATGCTGTCGTTGCTTATCGCGGGGACTTCATGGAGTTTTACTTGCTTGATGGCGTTGACGAATTCCTCGGAACCGTTTGAGAATCCGATCATTGCGCATACGCATAGCGCCGCGGCCAGCGATAGATGCGTTTTTTTCGCGCTTTTTATCTTGTTTTTATTTCCCATGGTTTCTTATATCGAAAAAACCGGTGGCGGAGGAAAAAAGTATATTATCTATACGATACCATTAAAGAGCATAAATAGCCAACAGTTGTGCCTTTTTTGATTAACGGTGATTTTGTTAATCATTTGCCCGGTCGGCATAAACCTTTTAAAATAACTAACGTCCCATGAAATTATCAAAAAACGAGTTAATCAAATATAAATCCGTCCATCGGAAAATAACCATGGTAACCGGTTATGACTTTCCGTGCGCCTCTATTGCGGATGAGTGCGGGATCGATGTTGTGCTTGTGGGCGATAGCGTGGGGACCAATGTTTTAGGCTATACCGAGACTTCGCAGGTAACCATGGAAGACATGCTTCATCATGTGCGCGCCGTGGCGCGTGGCGTTAAACGAGCGTTTATTTTGGCCGATTTGCCCGCCGAGGCCATTGTTTCGCCGGAAGATTCCTTATATAATGCAGAAAAAATACTGGAAAATGGCGCCGACGGCGTAAAAATTGAAGGCGGCGTTGAAATAACGGGCCATGTTGCCTTAATGACCCGGCATAATATTCCCGTATGCGGGCATATCGGTTATACTCCCCAAAAAATGGGAAACAAGGCAGTTGTGCAGGGAAAGGATTTAATTCAAGCTCAAAAGCTTATTGAAAGCGCTCTGTCCCTTGAAAAAGCCGGGGCCTTTATGATTGTTTTAGAGCTTGTTACGCAGGAACTTGCCGGAGAGATTTCTGGAATGCTCACTATTCCGACCATTGGTATCGGAGCGGGGCCGCTGTGCGATGGTCAGGTCCAGGTAATAAATGATATTGCCGGGCTTTCCCCGCGTACGTTCAAGCATGCACATGCTTTCGCAAACGTTCGAGGGGAATATTCACAAGCGATTTCGGAATATATAAAAGAAGTACGTGAAGGCGTTTTCCCGACCGAGAAAAACGCCTTTGGGCTGGAGCCTGAAGTTTTGAAGGAAATCAAGGGGTGGGTCGGAAATAGTTCCGAAGCAGCGTCAGGTCAAGCTGCGGATACACCGGGAACTTGTCAAGCAGATTCTTGACCCGAGCGACGGCCTCTTCCTTAACTTTATTGTCAACGACATATTTCGCCTTGCTCGGCTTGCCCGCGTTGTCTCCGGTCGCGCTTATTTCCGCCCGCGTATGCGAAAGGACCGTTTTGATGATCGAGGCGATTTCCCGCATTTCCGGCGCGGCCATGCCGAGCGTGGTGACCGCCGGGGTGCCGATGCGAAGCCCGCTGGTGTACCACGGCCCGTTGGGGTCGAAGGGCAGGGAATTCCGGTTGAGCGTTACGGCGCATTCGCGAAGCGCGCTTTCCGCTTGGCGGCCCGTCAAGGAAAACGACCGCACGTCGACGAGCATCAGATGATTGTCGGTCCCGCCGGTAGCCACCTTCATTCCTTCGTCGATGCACGCCCGGGCCAGGACCGCCGAATTCTCGACGATCCGCTTGGCGTATACCTTAAACGCCGGGCCGTTGGCCTCGGTAAGGGCGACGGCCTTTGCCGCGATAACGTGTTCAAGCGGGCCGCCGATGACGAGCGGACACCCTTTGTCAACCGACTCCGCGAATTCCTTGGTGCACAGCACCATGCCGCCGCGCGGCCCGCGAAGGGTCTTGTGCGTAGTGGTGGTCACAACCTGCGCGTGGGACACGGGGTTAAAGTCGCCCGTAAAAACCCCTCCAGCGACCAAACCCGCAAAATGCGCCATATCCACCATGAGCACCGCGTTAATTTTGTCGGCTATTTGGCGCAGGCGCTTGAAATTTATCGCCCTCGGATAAGCGCTATAACCCGCAAGGAGAATAAGCGGCTTGATGTCGAGCGCCGTTTTTTCCAGCGCGTCATAATCCAGCAAGCCGGTTTCCTTGCTCACGCCGTAGGTATAGGCGTCGAACATCTGGGCCGACACGTTGTGGCGATAGCCGTGGGTCAAGTGACCGCCGGAATAGTAGTCCATTCCCAAAAGGCGCTGGTTGCCTATTTTTTGGCGAAGCGCGTTCCAATCGGCCTGCGACAAATGCGAAGGGTTGGATTCCTTGAGCGCTTCGAGCTCGGGAAGTTCGACGCGCGTGTTGAGTATGGCCCAGTAGGCGATCAGGTTCGCGTCCGCGCCGCTATGGGGTTGCACGTAGGCATGTTCGCAGCCGAACAGTTTGCACGCCTGTTGGCAGGCGTAGGCTTCGATGTCGTCGACATTATCGCACCCTGCGTAGAAACGATGTCCGGGAAAACCTTCGGCGTATTTGTCGGTGAGCAGGTTTCCCATGGCAAGCTGGGTGGAAAGCGAGCAGTAATTTTCGCTTGCGATGAGCTTTAAATTGCTCCTTTGGTCGTTAAGTTCCTGCACGATGGACTTCGCGATGTTCGGGGCGACTTTCGACACCTCGGTAAGGTTAGCGAGATAGGCGAGAAATCCGGCGTCGATATTTTCCGGTTTTGTTTTCGAAAGATAGTCGGTTAAGGCGGATTGGGACATGGATCATCTCCTTTAAACAATGTGGACCTTTTCTGCCCAGGCGCGCGACAGGTAAGGAGGTCACTTCTTGATGGTCGATTCCATCCAATGCGCCGGTCGTGGAAATTTTTTATCAAATATAAAATAAATTAAGCCATCATAAAAAAATATTGAGGTGCGATAATCAGTGCAATCATTTAATCAGCGTGCATCTGCGGTTCAGACGCTTTTTTAATGTAAAAGCATAAAGTATGTTATTAAAATGGTACATACTTTTATACAAAAAGCCTTTTTCGCGCTCCTCTGCGCCATACTTCTCATTTTTGCAAACTGCCTCCATAAAACCACGCTCGTTGAAAAGGGCAATGCCGGGCAAACCCTGCATATCGGCAACCAGGTCGAGCCGCAAGACCTCGATCCGCAGATCATTACCGGCGTTCAGGAGTTTCGCATTGTTTCAGCTTTGTTCGAAGGCCTAACGATGTTAGACCCCAAAGACCTGCACCCGCTTCCAGGCGCAGCCGAAGGCTGGAACGTTTCGGATGATGGCCGGACATTTACTTTTTTCCTCCGGAAAAACGGAAAATGGTCGAATGGCGATCCGGTGGTGGCTTCGGATTTTGTTTTTTCTTTTAAGCGCATTCTTTCCCCAGGCCTGGCCAGTGAATATTCGTACATGCTTTATTGCTTAAAAAACGCCGAAGCTTTTAATAAAGGCTTGGTAAAAGATTTCTCGATAGTGGGCGTTAACGCTCCCAACGATACGACCCTCATTATTTCTCTTTCAAAACCAACACCGTATTTTCTGTCGCTCATTTCCCATAGCTCCTGGTTTCCCGTAAACCAAAAAACGATCCTTAAATTCGGGACCTTCGACGAGCGCGGAACCAAGTGGACGCGTCCTGAAAACCTGGTGGGCAACGGCCCGTTCATGCTTGACAAGTGGCAGCTACTGACCCTGATCGAACTCAAAAAAAACCCGTTTTACCGGGACTATGCAAACGTAAAGCTTAACCGAATATGCTTCTACCCCATCGACAATACGCAAACCGAGGAACGCGCGTTTCGCACGGGCCAGCTCCATGTGACCACGTCGCTTCCGCTCAATAAAATCGAGTGGTACAAGAAGCATAATCCCGGGGCCTTGCGGCTCGACCCCTATTTGGCCACGTATTTTTATTTGGTCAATGTCAACCGGCCCCCTTTTAACGACCCGCGCGTGCGCAGGGCGCTATCCATGGCAATCGACCGGGAAAGCATCGTTAAAGATATTTTAAAAGGCGGTCAAATTCCGGCATGGTGTTTTACCCCGCCCAATACCGGCGGCTATACCTGCCCGCCCATGCTTCGGTTCGATACAACGGAAGCGCGCGGCCTACTTGCCGAGGCGGGTTTTGGCCCTTCGAAGCCGTTTCCGCCGTTTAGCCTGCTCTATAATACCGCGGAAACGCACCATACCATAGCCCAGGCAATACAGGAAATGTGGAAAAAATATTTAAACGTCAAGGTTACCCTTAAAAACCAGGAATGGAAAGTGTATCTCGCCGCGACCCATACGCAGGACTACGACATCGCCCGCATGGGTTGGTCGGGCGACTATAACGACCCCAATACGTTTCTTGACATGTGGGTAACCGGCGGCGGCAACAACCGCACGGGGTGGTCAAATCAGGCTTACGACACGCTCATTTCACAAGCCTCGGAATGCCTCGACCAAGGAAAACGGTTCGCCTTGTTTCAAAAAGCCGAGAATATCCTGCTTGAGCAATTGCCGATAATCCCGATCTATTTCAATACCAACGATTTTTTAGCTGACCCATCGGTCAAGGGCTGGTATCCGAATATTTTAAACTATCATCCTTATTCGTTCGTGTATTTGGAAAAACAATCTTAAACATATTCGCACCCTAAGGCCCTCGAAGGGTGCAAACCTGCCGGAAGGCAGACCATAGCAATGCTGAAATTTGTTTTAAAACGGCTTTTTTTCGAAACGGTTCCCTCGCTTCTGGTCATCATTACGCTTACTTTTTTTCTCATCCGCATCGCTCCGGGGGGGCCTTTTAGCGGAGAAAAAAGCATCGATCCCCAGGTGCTTGCCGCGCTTAACGCCCACTATGGACTTGATAAGCCGCTTCTTGTCCAGTATGTAAATTATCTGGGAAACATCAGCCACGGCGATTTCGGCCCTTCGTTTAAGTACCCTAACCGAAGCGTGACCGAGCTTATCGGCCAGGCATTTCCCGTGTCGCTGGAACTTGGGCTTTGCGCGCTTATCTTTGCCGTTATTGTGGGCGTGGGCGCGGGAGTTATAGCCGCGCTTCGGCCCAACACCTTTTCCGACTTTGCGCCCATGTCGTTGGCCATGATCGGCATTTGCGTTCCGACGTTTGTATTGGGGCCGCTTTTGGTTTTGGTTTTCGGGCTACACCTTGAAATCTTCAACGTATCGGGATGGGTTTTTCCCCGAGACCGCGTTTTGCCCGCCCTGACTTTGGGGATGGCCTACGTGGCATATATCGCGCGGCTTACACGGGGCGGCATGCTCGAAATGCTGTTCCAGGATTTTATCCGCACGGCCCGCGCCAAGGGGGTTTCCGAATTTAACGTTATAGTCAAGCACGCGCTCAAGGGCGGGCTTTTGCCCGTGGTTTCGTTTTTAGGCCCCGCGGCGGCGGGCCTTATCACCGGGTCGTTCGTGGTGGAAACGATTTTTCAAATTCCAGGACTCGGACGGTTTTTCGTCATGGCGGCATTCAATCGCGATTATACCATGATTATGGGAATTGTCCTTTTTTATGCATTTTTAATCATCATACTCAATACGGTCGTCGACGTCGTACTTACCATGCTTAATCCTCGACTCAAGTTTAAATAATGATATGAAGGACCTTGAAATTTTAAACTTATCAAAAATTCCGAAGGGCTCGTCGCTTTGGAAAAACGGTATGCGCAGGTTTTTTAAAAACCGCGTTGCCATTGCGGGGTGCGTATTTCTGGGGGTCTTGGCGATACTTTCGCTCTGTGCGCCGCTCATAGCGCCTTTTTCCTTTGAAGCGCAGGACTTGTCCTTGGGAGCGGTTGGACCGAATGCAACCCATTGGTTAGGGACCGACATACTCGGGCGAGACCTTTTCACGCGCATTTTATATGGCGGCAGGATCTCCCTTTTAGTGGGGCTGTGCGCAACGGGCGTTTCGGTATTGATCGGCGTGACCTACGGAGCCATCGCGGGATACCGGGGCGGTTTGCTTGACACGGTGATGATGCGCTTCGTGGACGTCATGTACGCGTTTCCGTTTACCATTTTCGTGATCATCCTCATGGTGTTTTTCGACCGAAGCCTCATTCTTCTTTTTGTAGCCATCGGAGCGGTGGAGTGGCTTACTATGGCACGTATCGTTCGAGGCCAGGTCCTCTCCATTGCAAAACAGGAATTCATCGAGGCCGCCGTCATCATGGGCCTTCCGAGGAGACGCATTATTTTCAGTCATATCGTGCCCAATATTTTAGGGCCGGTGATCGTGTACACCACGCTTACTATTCCGGGGGTCATGCTTTTGGAGGCGTTTTTAAGCTTCCTGGGGCTCGGCGTGCAGCCTCCGGCAAGCTCGTGGGGGCTGCTTATCAGGGAAGGGGCGGAATCCATGGAAGAATATCCGTGGTTGCTTGTTTTCCCGGGACTTATTCTTTCGGTGACGCTTTTTTCCCTTAATTTCATCGGGGACGGGCTGCGCGACGCTTTGGACCCTCGCAGTTCCGCGGACTAGTCCATGACCTTACTATCAATAAAAAACCTTTCCATCTCGTTTCGCATGCATAGCGGCATTGTCCGGGCGGTTTCAAACGTGTCCTTGGATGTTGACAAGGGCGAGATCGTCGGGATCGTGGGCGAATCGGGGTGCGGCAAGACCGCCCTGTGCCTTTCGCTTTTGCGGCTCATACCTCAGCCGCCCGGCACAATCGAGGCCGCTGGAGCTTTCTTTAAGGGAAGCGATCTTCTGGCCTGCTCCCGCGAGGAAATCAGGCGTATTCGCGGTAATAGAATAAGCATGATATTTCAGGACCCGCTTACTTCGCTTAACCCCTATATAAAAGTTTTCGACCAACTGATCGAACCGCTTCAGGTGCACCGGGGCTTGTCAAAAAAGCAGTGTTTACCCCTTGCCCGTGCGGCGCTCGATGAAGTGGGTCTGGGCGAATCGGCAAACAAGCTTTCGGCATATCCCCATGAATTTTCCGGCGGCATGCGCCAACGCATTATGATTGCCATGGCGCTTATAACGAAACCCGATATCCTTATTGCCGACGAGCCGACAACGGCCCTTGACGTGACCGTACAGGCGCAAATACTTTCGCTTATGCAGTCGCTTTTACGCAAGCACGGCATGTCGGTCATTTTCATTACCCATAATCTTGGAATCGTGGCCCATCTTTGCAATCGGGTGCTTGTCATGTACGCGGGCCGCATCATGGAATCGGCCCCGGTTAAACGGCTGTTTCATGAGACGCGGCATCCCTATACGCGGGCGCTTATTAAATCCATGCCCTCCGCGCATGCGACCGGAGAGAGGCTCGCGACCATCAGGGGAATGCCTCCGAATTTGATCGCTCCGATACCGGGATGTCCGTTTGCCGATCGCTGTGAATTCGTGAAAGAAATTTGTCGAAATGCACCCATTGAACTTAAAGAAGTGGCGGAAAATCATTGGTCGGCATGCAGGCGGGTTATTAATGGGGATTTGACATTATGACAACTTCGCCCTGCGCTATTTTATCGGTTGTTAATTGTTCGGTTTCATTCGGCGCAAAGAAACCTCGGGTCGTCGATTCGGTAAGCTTCGACCTGCACCCCCATGAAGTTTTAGGTTTGGTGGGAGAATCCGGCTGCGGCAAAACAACGCTTTCGCGTGCGATCATGGGACTTCAGGCCGCCCAAAACGGCGGCGTCGTTTTGCTCGGGACCGACTTGACAAAACAGACTGCCGGTCAAGTGCGGAAAAGCCGTAGCGCCATGCAGATGATTTTTCAGGACCCCTACGCATCGCTTAATCCCCGCATGACGGTTTTTGACATGCTTTGCGAACCCCTGCGCTTTCATCATAAAATTCCTCGGGCCGATTGCCCTCGTGAAATAGCAAACCTTTTGGAGAGAGTCGGGCTCGACAGTGCATCGATGCGAAAATTTCCTCATGAATTTTCAGGCGGCCAGCGCCAAAGAATCGCCATTGCACGCGCCTTGGCAGTCAGGCCTAAGCTCATCATCGCCGATGAGCCCGTATCGGCTCTGGACGTATCGGTTCAAGCGCAAATTCTTAATCTATTATCGGATTTGCGAAAAGACATAGGGCTTGCCATGCTCTTTATTTCTCATGATTTGTCGGTCGTGGGCTATATTTCCGACCGCATTGCAGTGATGTTCAAGGGCAAAATCGTTGAAATCGGGAGTTGTGACGAAGTGTTTAAGGCCCCGCTGCACCCGTATACGCAAGCTCTTCTTGCGGCAATTCCCGTGGCCGATCCCGACCATTCCTATACGGCGCCATTGCCGCCCGCTTTTACCGATCAAACTTCACCAAGGGGAATTAATAGCGGTTGTCCCTATGCGGCCCGTTGTCATTACGCGATATCGGAATGCTTTAAAAATATTCCCGTGCTCGAACCGATATCGAGTGGAGAAGCCCACCAAGCGGCATGCATAAGAAAGCGCGAATTGAAACTCTTTTAATCCGCTATTTTTCCATGGATGCAAGCCCGATAATGTTCCCTTCGCAATCCTCAACTCTCGCGTAAGAACCATTGGGGATGGGCATTTTGGGGGTGATAAGTTTGCCGCCGAGTTCTTCGATTTTTTTAATGGTGTCGTTAATTACCGTTACCCCAATAACCACGGTCGGATTTTTCACTACCGCTTCTCGTTTAAATAAGCCGCCGTTTATGGCGCCTTTTTCCGATACCATGTTATTTTTATCCGTTTTTGCGGCATGGACCATGACGTATCCCATGGAATTTTCGCCGGAATCCGGAATGTCAATAAGTTTCCACCCAAAAATATTCGAATAAAATGCGCACGCTCGTTCCTTATTTTCATAAGGCAGCTCGAAATGCACGACTTTGTTAACGTCTTGGGGTTTTTGTTCGGCAACATCTTTAAGGGTTTTAAGCACCGATTCCCAGTTGCTTGCCGAATGGGTTTTGGCCTGTTCGTTTGCAAATCCTTTTTGGGCCAATTCCAAATGTACCCGGTTTTTTTCCTTGCGAAGGCTGCAGGTGATAACGGCATAATTTTCAGGTTTGTCTTCCAATCCCGAAAACGCGCTGAAATAGGTATATTGCAAGACTTTATTCTTAGCGAATTTTAAAATCGTTCCCTTGTCTTCGTATGGTTTGCCTTCCCAAACTCCCTTAAAAATCAAAGAGCTGCCCACCTTCCAATCGGAAACCGCGTCGGTCCCAAATAAATATTGTTTTATTTTTTTAGGGTTAACCAGCGCGTCCCAGACATCTGAAAGTGAGGCTTTTATTAAAATTGATTTTTTAATTGTGGCATTGATCATACAGGCCTCCTTGTGATTGAAAATAGGAAAAAAAGTCCCCCTTTAAGTAGGGCGCAAAAAACAGGCCAATAGCCGCACAGCCAAGAAATCATCTTCAAGGAGATAGTCTACTAATTTGCCATTTTTCCGATTTTATTTTTTTGTACAAGTACCTTTTATTAAGTCGGTATTTGTCGGCTTGCCAAAATTCGATTTCATGGGGAACTAAAAGATACCCGCCCCATGTTTTTGGGCGGGGAATGGTTTTTCCGGCAAATTTGTTTAGGATTTTGTTGCATTCCGAACCTAAATCCTTATCAAAAGCTATGGGGGCCGATTGTTTGCTTATAAGCGTAGCGGCCTGACTTTTACGGGGCCTTGAGGCAAAATACGCGTCAGATCTCTCAGGTCGAAGTTTTTCAACAATCCCGCGTATTCGAACTTGGCGACGAAAACCACTCCAGTAAAACGCGACGGCCGCGCTGGAATTTTCAGAAAAATCACGGGCTTTTTTTGAAGTATAATCCGTGAAAAAAACAAAGCCTTCATTTTCGGTCCCTTTGAATAAAACGAACCTTACGTCGGCCTGGTTTTTCTTCGAGCATGTTGCGAGGGCCATGGGGGCCGCCGACTCCGGATCGAGCGGGGAGAAGTCCAGTGCATCCCGGTACCATTTCCTGAATTGGGCGATAGGGTCGTCAGGCAGGTTTCGGATAGTTAAGGGGCGGTTTTTCAAGAGATGCAATCCTTCAAACAAATTCGGTGTCGTGGCATTAAAATAATTTGTTAAAATTGATGGTTATCGGTAGAGGAATTCCTGTTTGTATTTTGCGCTCCTGGATCCATTTCCAGCTTTTATGACGAGTTCGATTTCGTTTGGTGAAGCGGTAATGGAAAAATTAACGGCGCCGGAAATTGATTTTGAAGGAAAAACGGTGTTTTTCCTTAACGCTTGGTTTTTCCAATAGGAAATTTCGGATTTCAAATCCTGGAGTTTTCCGGCATGATCGTTTTCCCAATTTATTCTATTATTTTCTTTCTCTTCCTGACGTTCTTTATTCTCTTTATCTTCATGGCGCAGTTCCTCCGTACGGTTGTCGCCAGTGAAAGCTCGTGAAACGTCGCCCGCCGCACCAATCAAACCTGCCGCAACGTCCAACCCTGTGGTGCGGTAGGGGTTCGGTTCCTTGAGGACCCCCGCGTATTGATTTTCAAGTTCTGCAACGGTGCGCTCAGGATTAACGCCCTTAATGGTGTCGAGTTTTAATGCATGTATTGACGTATCAGGATTTTTAATCCAAGTAAGATAGTACCATTGGACCGGATCGGCAAGAAAGGTATCGTGGGATTCGTTTGTTAAAGCCACATTAAACTCCAGATAAGGACCCCGTTTTCCTTTGAAACAAATGTCGGCGTTCCATGTGTCCGTATGTAAAGAAACAACCTGGTTTCCGTTGAAAAAAACGGGCTTTTCATTAATCGGCGTAAGGTTTACTTGATAGAGCATCTTAGGGACGGAACATGCCAGAACTAAAAAAACCGGGAGAAAAAGTAGCGCTTTCAAAAAAATACTCCTTAGTGAAAAAAGTGATCTGTAGCGCGACCTGAAACCGGACGCCACACCCCCGCCAGTATTTGCTATTGCGTACGAATTAACGTTTCAGGCTGCAAATCCGGCAGGCCCCCCCCCAGCGGCTTGTATCTAAGCATGTGTAGCTCCCGTCGGGATTGAAAGCATAATGCACCCCGGTATTCAGCAACTTCCATTTTCCTAATATTCCACTGTCGATATTTAATAATCAGCGATTTTCGCAGCCCCTTTAAGTTTCACAATCAAAGATTAAAATTGGCCTAATTGACATCGGTATTAAATGTCGCTTTCCGTCAAAACACAAGGGCTATTTCAGCATTTACTCAC
>Ga0182027_10007394_pt1 | contig 16179 bp, 16 predicted proteins | sample 712E1DmetaG_FD_121300 | JGI IMG/M metagenome (GOLD analysis project Ga0182027, IMG submission 121300) | Permafrost microbial communities from Stordalen Mire, Sweden - 712E1D metaG (Illumina Assembly) | ecosystem: Environmental > Terrestrial > Soil > Wetlands > Permafrost | place: Sweden...
AGAGAAAAGTTCCCTTTTCGCTTGACAAATTCGCTTGATTGAAGGATGGCGGTTTTGGAAGGCTGAGTGTGCTGTACGTTCCGGCATGGCGGGGCGCGGGTGTATAAGGATGATGTGGCGCATACGTAGCGATGTAGGCAAAGAAAGGTTGATTACGGCTCATGCTGTCTTTGATAAATGCCAGCGCCAAGGACGAATATACATCGGTGCCGTAATCCTGCGGCGTATTGCCATATTTAACCAATTTGCCGTTTTCATTGAGGGTATAGTTGTATTCGGTATAAGGGAATCCATCCACAGGGCTTGCCCATACATCCCAACCCGGCGGGATGTATGTCTTGCCCGCAAGGCCGGGATAGAAGTTTAGATACTTTCCAAAGAGAGCGGTGCGATAGCCTACTTGTTTCAACCAATCCGGCAGCATGGATTTCTCGAGTCCGAGGGCATATACTTTGTCGAATCCGCCACCGGGCAGAGCATTGTCATTTATATTTGTATTCTGTGCATACTGCCCGCGTAAAATAGAAGTTCGCGACGGACAGCATAGGGAGATGCTTACAAAGAATTTGTCAAAGGAAATTCCCTGATTCTGAATCAATTTTATTGTTCTTGGCATATACGGCAGGTCAGTGGCGGCCATATCGTCCGTGAGGATGAAAATAATATTCGGATGTTCCGGCTGCGGCGCCAGGGCCGGCGCACATGAGGTTGCGCTGATGATAAAAACAAAAGCGAGTAATAATTTTATTATTTTCATCTATAGTTTCCTTTACGCTTTTTCTTGTTACCCGAGATTATAGCATTCAACATATGAGGATCAGAGAAAATACTGTCGGATGTAGCCTCATAATCATTTTTCTTAATATTTTCTAATTCTTCATGATATCCCAAAAATATCGTATACAATATTTTATCTAATTTATTTAGCTCACAAGGAGAGCAATGAATATCAAACAACGATTTCTTTCGATTACGGCGATCTTCCTTCTCCTGGCAGGTTGCTCTAGTTTCAATTCGCAATCGAATAACTCATCAAATAGTCTGCAAGGCATTCATAAAATCCAGCATATCGTCATCATCATGCAGGAGAATCGTTCTTTCGATTCTTACTTCGGCACCTATCCGGGTGCGGATGGAATCCCGATGAAGAACGGCGTTCCCACTGTCTGCGTGCCGGACCCGCAGACCAAACAATGCGTCAAGCCCTACCATGATCCGAGCGTGATCAACACTGGAGGCGGTCATGGATGGGGCGCCGCCCTTACGGACCTCGATGGCGGGAAGATGGATGGGTTTATTGAAGTTCAAAGAGACGCAGTTGAAACCTACTGCCAGCACAACGATGATCCGAACTGCGCCCAAGGAATGATCGGCAGTATGCCCGATGTGATGGGTTATCACGATGCGCGCGAGATTCCCAACTATTGGACATATGCGGAAAATTTTGTGCTCCAGGATCATATGTTTGAGCCTACTGATTCGTGGAGTCTCCCCTCGCATCTTTTTATGGTTTCAGAATGGTCCGCAAAATGCGCCAGCCATGATCCGATGAGTTGCACCAGCGAGATTGATAAACCAGACAGCATCGTCTATGGCGTGAAACCATATGTAGCGCCCGTTTATGCCTGGACGGATCTGACCTACCTGATGTATAAGGACAATGTCTCATGGGCTTACTATGTAGCTCCCGGAACCCAGCCCGATTGCAATGAAGAGACTGGCCCGATAGCCTGCGCCCCCGTGCCCCAAAAAGCGACAACGCCGGAAATCTGGAATCCGCTTCCGTTTTTCGATACGGTTAAAGATGATAAGCAGTTGAGCAATATTCAGAACCTCGATAAATTCTACAACGCCGCCCAAAACGGCACCCTTGCCAATGTGGTCTGGGTCATTCCCAACGATCGAACCAGCGAACATCCACCATCATCCGTTACGGTTGGGCAGACGTATGTCACCGGCGTGATCAACGCCATTATGCAAAGCCCGGATTGGTCAAGCACCGCGATATTTTTAGCCTGGGATGATTGGGGCGGCTTTTACGATCATGTGGTTCCACCGGTAGTGGATCAAAACGGATATGGCTTTCGCGTGCCCGGGCTCGTCATCAGTCCTTACGCCAAGAAAGGTTATATTGATCACCAGACTCTCAGCTTCGATGCATATGTCAAATTTATCGAAGACGACTTTATGAGCAGCCAGCGCATCGACCCTAAAACGGACGGACGTCCTGATCCTCGTCCTACGGTGCGAGAGAACGTGTCCATCCTCGGAGACCTGACGCAGGATTTCGATTTCAATCAGGCGCCGCGCCAGCCATTAATATTGAACCCAACTCCCGGTCCGGGTTTGATCCAACGGATTAAAAATTTCTTTAAGCATATTCTGCAGTCCATCCACGTTATTCCAAGTTAGAACGGCTTGCTCCATAGCGTGAATTTATGCTCTGCTGTAAACATAAAAAGAACTATGCGGTTCGCTTTAATGAACACAAAACATCAAACCACATTTTTTTGTTTCCTGGTGATTAGCCTATTGATTTCGAGTTGCGGTACATTTGTGCAGGCTGCTCCAACTGCAACAAGCGTTCCATCTACGCCAACTCTGGTTCCGCCGACGCCCCCAACATATTCTGAGATAATCAGTACATATCCTCCGGGTGTCAAGTTTAGTTGCACAGATGCGGAAGTCTCATATATATCCTCTGATGGAATCTGGGTGTTTGCAAGTGGAATAATATGTAGTTCCGACAAGTCTAAAATTAGAATTGCCCCTGGAGGCACATATCCCATGAGTGAAACGAAAACAGCTTACTGGAAATCATATGGAGTGAAGATTACGGTTATGGAAACTGTAACCATTAACAAGAAGATCTATCAACCTGGATCATTATTAACTGTTGATAAAGACCTCAACTGGATTCAAGTATCAAGCTGGAAATAACAGCGTTTCTAATGGTCGCAGACAAGCCAAAATTAAGTAAAAAAAATCGAGTCCCTTTTTGGACTCGATTTTTTATTTGAATTGAATCAATCGATTTTATTCTTTTGATCATTAGGCGGTTCCTGCCGGGCTGCTGTCTGGCTTTTCCTCCGCAAGCTTTCGCGGCAACTGCGAATTCCCCTGCTAATCCGATCCGGACCAAACAACAGAATAATAATAATCAACAGGACGATTAGTTCCGGAATAACGATAGAAAACATAATTCATCCTTTTATTAGGAGCTGCGGCCCCAAAACAATCCTTCGATAAAACGAATCAGACGATTGAATGCAGAGCGAATCCGTGCCCAGACTCGATAGCGCTCAGGATGAACTTTATGCTCGATAGGCAAGGAGCCGGTCCATTCAGCGGCCAGCGCGCCCCACGTCAGCCCCGCGCCAAACCCAACGAACACAATTTTATCACCCGGCTTAACCGACCCTTTTTCCACCGCTTCCACCGTCGCAATGGGAATGGAGGCGGTAGAGGTATTGCCATAACGATCCACGTTGATGATGAACTTATCCAGCGGCATTTTCAAATACTTCGCGGCTGTTTCGATAATTCGATAATTGGCCTGATGAGGGATAATCCATTGAATATCGTCGGTGGTCAGACCTGCCAAATCCAACACCTCCCTGGTGGCGTCACCCATGGCGCGCGTTGCGAATCGAAATACTTTATTGCCATCCATCTGGATATAATGTTTTCCCTGCCGAACTGTTTCCTCTGTCGCGGGAAATCGGCTTCCGCCGGCAAGCACAGACAGCGAATCGCCGCCGGAACCATCCGAATGCATCACCGCCGATAAAACTCCGCCCGGCTGATCGCTGGCTTGCAAAACAAATGCGCCAGCGCCATCACCGAATAGGATGCATGTGTTGCGATCCTTCCAATCCACAAAACGCGAAAGCGTTTCAGCACCGATGACCAATGCCGTTTTGATTGAGCCGGAACGAATCGATTGGGCGGCCATATTCACGGCATAGATAAACCCGCTGCAGGCGGCCAAAAGATCGAACGCGCCCGCTTTGGACGCGCCCAGCTGGTCTTGAATCAAACAGGCCGTTGCCGGAAAAATATATTCGGGCGAGGAGGTCGAACAGATGATCAAATCAATATCAGTGGGTCGAACGTTGGCAACTTCAAGCGCCTTGATGGAAGCCTCGACGCCCAGCGTGGATGGAAACTGGTTTTCACGCGCGATGTGACGTTCGCGAATGCCGGTATGGTCGCGAATCCACGCATCGTTGGTTTCAATCCTCTTGGACAAATCGTCATTTGTCAACACGGATTCGGGAACGGACATGCCCCATCCTGTGATATGTGCGTATGGCATAAGGATTCCTTTTCAGTCAACCAATATGATATTAAGTTTTCTCTTGGCGTTCAAGTTAAGCCTCAAAGCGGCTCATGATCAACGTGGCGTTGTGGCCGCCGAAGCCGAATGAATTCGACATCACATGCTTCGGCTTGGCCGGACGCGCCGTATTCGGAACATAATCCAAATCGCATTCCGGGTCGGGCGTTTCGTAATTGATCGTGGGAGGCAAAATATTTTCCTGCAGAACCTTGGCGCAAATCACCGCTTCCACAGAACCGGATGCGCCCAGCAAATGGCCGGTCATGGATTTGGTGGACGAGATGGGGACTTTATAGGCATGTTCGCCAAAAACCGTTTTGATGGCGGCAGTTTCGCTTTTATCGTTCAGCACGGTTGACGTGCCATGCGCATTGATATAACCAATGTCAGCGGCATTGATGTTTGCATTTTCAAGGGCCCGACTCATTGAAAGAGCCGCGCCCGCGCCGTTTTCAGCAGGCGCTGAGATATGATAGGCATCATCGGAAGTTCCATATCCCTTCAATTCGCACAATATCTTTGCCCCGCGCTTTTGCGCATGTTCCAGTGACTCAATCACGAGCATTCCCGCGCCCTCGCCGATAAGAAAGCCGTCCCGATTTTTATCGAAGGGCCGCGAAGCTGTCTCCGGCGAATCGTTGCGCGTGGAGAGAGCGGTCATTACATTCAACCCGGCGATGGTCAGCTCGGCAATGGCCGCCTCGGAACTGCCCGCCAACATGACGTCCGCCGCGCCGCGCCGAATCATTTCTGACGCCTCGCCCACGACATTCGTTCCGGTGGCGCAAGCGGATACGATTGCCATGTTTGGCCCGCGCGCTCCGGTGCGAATGGCAAGCAGACCCGCCGCGCTGTCCGCGATCATCATCGGAACAAGGAACGGGCTGACGCGCTCCGGGCCGCGCTCGTACAATACATCAACATTTTCCATCATGGTGCCGATTCCGCCGATGCCGGTACCGATCAAAACTCCCACACGATCCCGATTCGAATCATCGATCACCAACCCGGAATCATTCAAAGCTTCCTGTGCGGCGGCAATTGCGAGTTGTGCATAGCGGTCAAACTTGCGCGCGTCGCGCGTTCCCAGCAAAGGCACGGGATCAAAGCCTTTCACTTCCGCGGCGAATCTCGTTTTATACTTCGTCGCATCAAATCGGGTGATGGGACCCGCGCCGGATTTTCCAGCCAACAACGCGTTCCAGGTATCTGGAACATTATTTCCCACCGGGCTGATGCATCCCAAACCCGTTACAACAACTCGTTTCGTCATAACACTCTCCTAAAAAAATAGGACAAGCGAATCTTGTCCTATTTGCTCATGGGATTGATAACACTCGAAAGGACAAAGCGATGCGGCCTAAAAGGTCTTTAATATATCCCAGGCCTGTTGGATATGCAGACGATCATGTTCTGCCATAAAGCCAATGACTTCCCGAAAATGCGTCGGCCCAAAAATCGCGTGTCGCGCTTTTTGTTTCCAAACCACATCGTCCAGCCCTTTCAACTTCGCCAACGTCTCCATGCGCGCAGACGCGAAATCCTGCAACGCTTTCCGGCCATCTTCCTTCAAATAATTCCGTTCCTTGGCCCACACCGTGCTATCCGGGCGCGGAATAAACGGCTCGCTTTGCTCAAGCAGTGTATTGATCTGCATTTGATGAATCTCGCGTTCCGTATCGCGCAAATGGCAAACGACTTCCACCAAGGCCCATTCATCAGCAACGGGCTTATGCGGCCAAACTGAATCAGAAACCGACGCGACCAGACTCTGCAAGACAGCAGGAGTGGATGACATCACCGCCAAAATAGCCGCTGGAGTTTGAATAGAAGGCTCAAGCGACGCGGGGTCGGTGGACTCCAGCCAGAAGCGCAGGTCGGATAATTTGCCGCTGCCAGCCGCTTCGGGTCCGGACCCCGAGGCGGACACTTCATTCACGTGATATGTTTTCAATCCCAAACTTTGCGCGGGTTTAAGATCGCGTTCCGCGTCATTGCCCACCATCAACACTGGCTCATTGGGCCATCCGAGTTGACCCAGCACTTCGGCATAATAAGCCGGGTGCGATTTTGTAAAATGGAATGTTTCAAAAGATGAAACCAGTTCAAAGCGTTCAGGATCGAGTCCCGCCCAACGAATCCGGTGATAGACGGCCTTGCGCGGAAAAAGCGGATCGGTCGCAACCGCAACGCGATAGCCTTTTGAAAATGCCCAATTTACCAACTCCACCGCGCCCTCGCGTTTTTTAGTTACGCTGCCAATGGATGGAAATACTTCGTCATAAAACTGTTCAATCACATGATTGATCTGCTCTTTCGGAATGCCCAACTTGGGATAGAAGTAAGCCTCAAAGACCTCCTGCAACGTGTGCGTTGGATCTTCGCTGGCCAGCATCAATTCGGTGCCCTTCATCAATGCAGGCAACATCTTTTCGGACTGAACATATTCCGCGAGGTGCTTCGAGAGCGCCTGAAAATAAGCAGGAATGAAAGCACCCATGTTAGTTTCAAGCAAAGTATCGTCAAGGTCAAGGAGAAGCGTGAGGGTCATATTGAGTTTTTCTTTGAGGGCAAAATGAAAAGCGTTTTGAAAATTTATTTTGATTTTATTTCAAATACAGGCGGAAGCGGATGACATTCCCCGCAGCCGATGTGCGGCTCGTTTACATTCCTATGAGTCTTCTCGCAATATGCTGTCACTTGAACGCGTCGCTGAAATCCAGCAGTGAAGGGACGATTCGCAGCCCCGCGTAGCTGCAAGAACTCACAAGCGTTGGCTTGCAAAATTCCCGGCACGGGGCAAGTGCGGCACAGGTCCGCAGACCAGGTCTGATTTGAGGCCTTAAGAAGATTACACTCTTCCAAGTCGCGGCCTCGGTAGTAATCCCCGTAAAAATATTTGCAGTCTTTGCCAGCAGGAGTTTTCATAAGATAAAAGACGGATAACCGTGGGCGTTCACGCTTTGAGTTATCCGTCCTTGGTAATCAGATGTGATGGATTAGACACGCGTTACATATTCGCCGGTGCGTGTGTCCACTCGGATGATGTCGCCGGTCTTGACAAAATTCGGGCATTGAACTTCAAGTCCAGTATCCGTCTTGACCTTTTTCGTTACACCGGTGGCCGTATCGCCGCGCACGGCTACATCTGCCTCAACCACTTTCAGATCCACCGAGGTCGGCAATTCGATATCCAAAGGCTCGCCTTTATAGAAAGTTAATTTAACTTCCATGCCCTCTTTCAGATATAAAGCATCGTCGCCCAACACATCGCCTCGAATGGCAGGTTGTTCAAAAGTTTCGCTGTCCATAAAATGATAGAACTCGCCGTCTCCGTATAAATACGAAACATTATGAAAGTCGAGACGCACATCCTGGATGCGGTCGCCAGACTGAAAAGTTTTTTCAATGTTGGAGCCGGTCAGCATGTTGCGCGCTTTGATGCGAATGGAGGCATTGCCGCGTCCGGATTTATTATGGCTGTATTCCAGCACTTTGAAAAGCGCATCATCCAGTTCAAAAGTTACCCCTTTGCGAAGATCGTTTACATCAATCATACATCTTTCCTTGTTTTTATTTTATCCCTTCACCGGTGAACGATTCAAGATGAAGCGAAAGGTTTCAAGCGGCGGGATTATACTACAACTTTCTAATGCCCTTTTTCCGCGTCGGGGTCTTCACGCAACAACTTTACCGCGTGTTCCAATGCTGGAATTACAACTTGAAAATTTTCAAACGCGGCTTTGGGACTGCCGGGCAGGTTGATGATCAAGACTTTGCCCCGGATGCCGGTCACTGCGCGTGAAAGCATGGCGTGCGGAGATTTAGCGGCGCTCGCCGTCCGCATGGCTTCCGCGAGTCCCGGCGCGTCGCGCTCGATCACCGCGCGCGTCGCCTCCGGCGTGACATCACGCGGAGAAAAGCCTGTTCCGCCTGTTGTCAAAATAACATCTACATCGTCACGATCCGACCAGCTCTCCAGCAACTCGCGCAGAATGTTAAAGTCGTCAGACACAACGCTTTGACGGATCAATTCCCAGCCTTGACGCTTGATCATTTCGATCAGCGCCGGGCCGGACGCATCGGGACGCTGGTTGCGCGCAGAGCGATCAGAAACTGTAAGAACTGCAAAGCGAAGACTCATTCGAATTCTTTTCCGTAAAGCACATCCCGATCATCCATTGATTCCCAGCCGATGCGTTCGTAAAATTTCATCGCTTCGATGTTATCGCGCAGAACGATCAAATAACTCTTGATACATCCTTTGGCTCGCAAACGAGATTCGACTTCGTTCATTAAACGGGACCCGATTCCTTGTCCGCGCAACGAGGCGGCAATGGCCAGATGATAGATCATGCCGCGGCGTCCGTCAAAACCACCGATCACCGTTCCGATAATTTCATTGTTTAATTCTGCAACGAGAAATAGATCCGGGTCGCGTTGAATCTTTTTTTGAATTTCTTCAGGCGCATCCGAAGGACCGATGTGCATTCCTTTTTCGATGCTTTCCCAAAACCGCACCACCGCATCATAATCATTTGGGAAACGAAACTCACGAAGATCAACGTGCGAGGGGTTCACGACAGCTTTGTATTTCCTTTTAGCATTTGAATCAGGTCGTCCGGCATAAACGGTTTGAGAAGAAATCCATCGGCGCCGCGCTTCATACATTCATCTTTGACATTGAGTCCAGATGTCATAATAATACGCGCATTACATCCGTTTTCCGACTTGTGAATCGAATCCAATATGTCCAAACCGTTTTGATGCGCAAGATGCACGTCCAGCAACAAAATATCAGGGCAATGATCGTGAACTGCCTTCACAACGTCTTGATCCGCATCAGGCGCGATGACCTCAAAGCCTTCCATCTTTAATAGCGTTTTCAGCAGATTGACCATGGTGGGATCATCTTCTGCTACTAAGACTTTTAGCTTGGCCATTCGCCTTTCCCTTTTTGGATTGTTTCTTGACATTCTTTTTTGCGGGAATCTTTTTCCCGCGAACTGAATTCGGCGCCGGTTCCAAGGCGGCATTCAGCACATCGTCAACCGTCTCGACGAAAATAAATTCCATGGACTTCTTGATTTCATCCGGAACATCCTCGAGGTCGTAGGCGTTGCGCTTCGGCAGGATCACCGTCCGCAGACCATTGCGGTGCGCGGCCAGGACTTTTTCCTTCACGCCGCCAATCGGCAGGACCTGCCCTCGGAGCGTGATCTCGCCGGTCATTCCCAAATGCGGTTTGACTTTGCGTCCCGAAATCAACGAAACCAGCGCGGTTGCCATCGTCACGCCCGCCGAGGGTCCATCCTTTGGTGTGGCACCCGCCGGTACGTGCAAGTGAATATCATTCTTCTCAAAGAACTCGCTCGGCAAATGCATTGCTTCCGCCCGCGAACGGACATACGATAACGCTGCCCGCGCGGATTCCTGCATTACATTTCCAACCGAACCCGTGATCTGAAAACCGCGCCCGCCAGGCATGCGCGTCGCTTCGATGAATAAAATATCGCCGCCGAACGGCGTATACGCCAAACCCGGCACAATACCCGGAACCGAAGTGCGTTCATTCAATTCTTCCGAGCCGAAATAAATTGGATGCTCAAGAAACTCTTCGATCTGTTCGGGCGTGATATTAAACTTATCGCCCTTGCCTTCCGCGATACGAGTCCCGACTTTGCGCGCCACGGCGCCGATCTTTCGTTCCAGATTACGAACGCCGGCCTCACGCGTATAGTCGCGGATGATCTTCTGCAAAGCCTCGTCAGTGAAGCTGATTTCTTCGGGGCGCAGACCATTCTCGCGAATCTGGCGCGGGATCAGATATCCCTTTGCGATGGCAATCTTTTCATTATCGGTATAACCGGAAAGCCAAATGATCTCCATGCGGTCAAGCAATGGACCGGGGATTGTCTCGGCAGTATTCGCAGTGGTAATAAAAAAGACTTGTGATAAATCGAAGGAAACTTCAAGATAGTTGTCGCGGAATTCCGAGTTTTGTTCCGGGTCAAGGACTTCCAACAGCGCCGAAGCCGGATCGCCATGAAAATCAAAAGTGAGTTTATCCACCTCGTCCAGCATAAAGACCGGATTCCTGGTTTCCACGCGCCGAAGCGACTGCAGAATGCGTCCCGGCAACGCGCCGATATATGTTCGGCGATGCCCGCGGATTTCCGCCTCATCCCGCGTTCCGCCCAGAGAAGCGCGGATAAACTTCCTTCCCATGGCGCGCGCAATGGACTGTCCCAACGAGGTCTTGCCAACACCCGGCGGACCGATGAAACACAAGATGACGCCTTCACGCTCGCGCCGGATTTGATCTTTGGATGGCTCTTTGAATTCATCTTTGCGATCCAGCCGCAGCTTTCGAACCGCAAGAAATTCAAGGATGCGATCCTTTACATCTTCCAGCCCGTAATGATCGGCATTCAATATTTCGCGGGCGTGAGTAATATCGAGGTTATCTTCGGTGAACTTCGACCATGGCAATGTCACCAGCCAGTCAAGATAAGTGCGAATCACTCCGTATTCAGCAGCCGCAGTTGGTAAACGCGAGAGACGATCCAGTTCGAGGCGTGCCTGTTTCCCGGCTTCCTCCGGCATCTTGGCATCGTCAATCTTTTTGCGGAATTCATCCACCTCGGCGGCTTGTTCATCTTTTTCGCCAAGTTCCTTTTGGATGGCCTTCATCTGCTCATGCAGATAATATTCGCGTTGGACTTTTTCGATCTCGCCGCGCGCCTCGTTTTGGATTTTTTGGCCGAGAGTCAGAACCTCGGCTTCACGCACCAACAAGCCGATCAACTTGCGAAGCTTCTCGCTTACGGAATCGATCTCAAGTATGCCCTGAGCGTCTTTCAAATCAATTCGCTGGAAGTTGGCAATCGTGTAAACGACTTGTAAAGGATCTTCCAACGTTGTGATCGAATTGACCAACTCCTCCGGGAACGAAGGAATCATCTGCGTGATTTGCTGGAATTGATCGCGCGCATTGCGCGCCAACGCGTCAATCTCCAAGCCTTCTTCAACTATCTCAGGGGCGAGATGAATCTTGGCCTTAAGATATGGCTCTTCCTCGACAAACTCTCCAAGCCGAAAGCGATCCATGCCTTGAACCAGCAAGCGGACCGTTCCATCCGGCGCGCGCAGAAGGCGATGCACGGTTGCAACCACACCGACTTTATATAAATCATTCGGACCCGGCGATTCAAGCTCCGGATTCATCGCGGCCACAAGGCCGACCAATTTATCGGCGGCCACCACATCGTCCACGAGACGAATCGAACGCGGCTGTCCGACGGTCAGCGGCACCGCCGTCTGCGGATAAACCACCACACCTCGCAGCGGCAGGATCGGCAATACTTCAGGATATTTCAGCGCGTCGTTCTTTTGCGCATCGTCCTTTTCAGGCAGGTCTTCTTTTTTCGCGAATCGAGAAAAGACCGACGGTACAAGCATCTTCAGCTCATCGTCGGCCTGCCCCATCCATTCAAATAATTCAGACATGCTGGTTTGCCAGCGGGAAGCAGGCATCATTCCTCGACTTTAATTTCCTTGGATTTTGCCTTCAATAGCACAACGGTCATGAAGCCATCTTTATATTGCGCTTCAGAACGATCCAGATCCACCGGCCCCGGAACAGCGATGGATGTGGAAAATTTTCCAAAGCGGATTTCCATTTGATGATAGGCGCGTCGTTCCAAAACGTCGGGGCGGACTCCGCCAACAAACAGAAACCCATTCTCAAAGATGACCTCGAAATCCGACTCGCGCATTCCGGCGATTTCGACGCGCACGATATATTCCTTTTCGGTTTCATACACGTCCGTCGGCGGACTCCAGATGCTTTGAGTCACCTGCCAGCCCACCGCATGAAGAATCTCGCGACGTTTCTCGGTCAGTGTGATCGTCTCCGATCTACGTATCACCGTAGGCATAATCTTACTCCTTGCATCATACGGCTAACCCAATGCCTTCTTGGCGGCTTCGATGACTTCAGCGTAATTGGGTTCGTCGCCCGATACTGGCATATAAGCCGCATAAACGGCCTTATCATCTTTACCAATGACAAACACGGCGCGGCGGCAAACGCGGCGCTCCTTGACCAACACCGCGTATTTCTCACTAAACTCCGCGGTCATATGATCAGACAGAACCATCACTTGTTCCACGCCAGCCGCGCCGCACCAGCGCTTTTGCGTATACGGCAGATCGGTGCTGATCACTTCAATGACAATGTCTTTGCTAAGTGAGGCCGCTTCCTGATTGAAGCGCCGCGTTTCGCGGTCACACACCTCGGTGTCAAGGGATGGAACCGCCGCGATAATTCGCACTTTGCCCGCAGTATCCGCCAAGCCGCGCTTCACCGACCAGTCCAATGCATGAACTGCGAAATCCGGCGCGGTCTGTCCCACTTTAATATCGCTGCCGATAATAGTGACCTCCTTGCCACCTGTTTTATATATGCCAAAGCGTTCTGTCGTCATATACTCTCTCCTTTTTTAAAACCAATAAATTATTTCGAACTCAGCGCCCCTGGCGGGATTCGAACCCACAACCATCTGCTTAGAAGGCAGGTGCTCTATCCATTGAGCTACAGGGGCAAAAAGCCCTTACGCCTCAATTGTAGACGTCTCGTCCGCTGGATTTTCTTCCATCCGAGACAAACCAAAAGGTCTCAAACCTCGATAGATGCGCGGTCCGCTCAACGTTCTGAGAATGGTCAGCGCGGGGCGATTTAACTTATCCGATAAATCTTCAGAACTCATCGGCTGATTGCCGTTCGCCAAAAACATACGGAAGACCGCCTCGACCATCGCAGTATGTTCGCTGACAAAATCAGGTTGAAGCGCACAATGGCTCATCAGCGCATGTTGGATTCCATCCACCGGTTTGACCTCCGCCGTTTGCGGGTCAATCCAATCAATCATCTCACCTTCTTCCACGTTTGCCAACGATTGCTGATGCGCAGGGCACAGGAGCGAGCGCAGAAATACATGCCAATCGCTTTCGTTTTGCTTCCACCAATCAAAGTCAATGTGGAACGGTGTCTGGATGCCGGGCTTCAATAAACTCATTGCTGCTCCTCCAGACGGAAATGCAAATCGCCCACATGGACGAAGCGCGGTCGACTCGCCAGCAAGGCAAATAACGGCGCGGGCGGAACGCGTCGAACCAGATTCACCGCGGCGTACAACTCCTGGGCGTGGACATGTCCCTGAGGGTTAAGTTTTGTTAACTCACGCATCACAGTTACAACTAATTCTTCAAACGAGCGCTTCTTTTCCCAAAGCGGATCAAGCACTTTGAAATCGGACACATAAATTGCCATCCGGTCATTGAATTCCGCCGTGATCGGCTGTTTCAACATCGCAAACACCAAACCGCCATCTGCGCCGACGATCAGCGTCCGCACCCAATCTTTGGATGACTTTTGCGTCTTGGCCTCAACCATCACTTCGCCCGGTTTCTGTCCACGCCGCACCGCCACCAGACTCCCCGGCATCAGTTGATGAGACTTGTACCATTCGCGGAGTCCAAATACATATCCATATTCACGCACGACCCATCCGGGCATTTTGATTCCTGATCGGGCATCCACCAGCGTAAACCGGACACGCGGTGATTCGTAAGCAGTTGGGAATAATGTGCGCGTTCGATTCGAAAGAGGCAGGGTGCCGGCGCGTAAATGTGGATAGATGAGACTAATCGTAACTTCCCGAACATCCTTATGGCTGGTTACGTTTTCCTCGCTCAACTCATCATCCAATTGAGTTTCAAGCTTCAACATGGATTCGTCCAGCGCCGATCGGTCATAATCAACTTTTTCATAATTCAGAAATGATGGCAAATCGCGCACGCCGTCCGGTTCCAATCGATGCAGGCACCATAAGACTTGTCCAGCCGGGCCAACCTCATCAAAACGTGGATCGGATTGCAGGGCATAATTCAACGAAAACTCAGCCAGCTTGGGATTTAACCCTTCCGGCAATTCGATATCTTTCAACAATACTGAGGCTGGCTTGGGTTCTCCCTGAGCCATGTCCAGGACGGCTTCGGCTAAATTAAGATGACCTTCATTAACGTCGATCAGTAATCCGCGAGGAAACCATCGGCCCGCGATTTTTACCAGTTCATCATCATTTGAAAATGCAGTCTCGATCTTTTTTTCAAGCTCTGGTCCGTGTTCGCCAAACACGGTTTCTGAATTTAGGTCCGAGGCATCAGATGTTTCCGCCGGCACGTCGTTCAAAACATGATTCGCCAAAGCGGAGGCGAAGAGGCGCTTCGCACCATCTTCCATTTCCACCGTGACGACATCGAACTCGCCCGCTTCGGGATTCCGCCCGGGGCGGGTCGCGGTTACTTTTCCTTTTGCCCAGCTCAAACCCGGAAAGACGATATCGTCGCCGATACTGAAATGGGCATTGGGCAAATATATCTTCCCGCCGGATTCGCGTTTCTTGCGCTCCGCGTCTATCTCCATCTTGATTCGAGTCTCAACCAATACCGACGTTAACTCACGCGCGGTCAAAGGAGCTTCGGCTTCGAACAAATGAGTATGTAGAATTTCAACATCTTGCTTGGTGATTTCGAGCGTCTTCCAGTAGTCTGCTGGTAATGAAAATGTGCTTGCCATAGATTCCTTGTTGCTTGGGATGAAAAACCTGCCTCCTAATTATACACTACCTTGCAAAATTATCTTCGGTCTTGAGCGATAACCCGCTCCGTACCAATCCAGGCACCGCTCTCCAAAAAAGTTTTCTTGACTTATCCATCTCGCGGGATTATACTTCATTCCTACGAGTAATCGGATTAATCAGATGATATCCAATAATCGCCCGCCGGTCGATGTTTCCGAGTTTATGCGCTACCTTGCCGCTCATAAAGAAGCCGAGGGCGGTTTGCCGGCGCTGACCGAACTCAGCCGCGAACTCGGAATCAGCGTGGCGACTTTGCGGGAACAACTCGAAGTGGCGCGCGCGCTGGGTCTGGTGGAAGTCAAGCCGCGCACGGGGATGAGACGAAAACCTTACGCGTTTGCTTCCACCGTCAGGCAAAGTCTCGGATATGCACTGATGCTCGATGATGATCACTTTCGGAAATTCTCCGAATTGCGAAATCATCTGGAAGCCGCGTATTGGGATGAAGCGGTCAAGAAATTAATGAAGGAAGACAAAAAAGAACTTAGGTCATTGATCGTTCATGCCCGCGAGAAATTGCTTGGTTCGCCAGTGCAGGTGCCGCACGAAGAACACCGGGCTCTGCATTTATTGATCTACAGCCGATTGAACAATCCGTTCGTCATCGGTATTCTCGAAGCCTATTGGGATGCCTATGAATCGGTTGGGTTGAATATGTATGCGGGCAGTATAAATTATCTGCATAAAGTATGGGAATATCATGGTCAGGTAGTCGAGAGTATTTGCAGTGGCAATTATCCGGCTGGGCGTGAGGCGCTGATCGCGCACACACATTTGCTGGTTCAACGCCCGGCTTCATCCAAAGGAGACAAATGAACAAAGTAGTCAACGATTTCTCGATTACGGTTGGAACCGTAAACGGCTCAGGCAGTCAAACCGCCAATACGACGATCCTGCGCGCGCTGTTCAAGATGGGAATTCCTGTATCGGGCAAAAACCTGTTCCCGTCCAACATTCAAGGTCTGCCAACATGGTACACGATACGCGTTAACAAAGATGGGTTTGTTGCACGCCGCGATGAGACGGAGGTGATGGTAGCCATCAATCCCAATTCGTTCGCGCGCGACCTCGCAACGGTTCAACCTGGCGGGGCTTTCTTCTACGCTGACGATATTAAGCAGCCCATCACCC
>Ga0182027_10007395_pt1 | contig 16179 bp, 4 predicted proteins | sample 712E1DmetaG_FD_121300 | JGI IMG/M metagenome (GOLD analysis project Ga0182027, IMG submission 121300) | Permafrost microbial communities from Stordalen Mire, Sweden - 712E1D metaG (Illumina Assembly) | ecosystem: Environmental > Terrestrial > Soil > Wetlands > Permafrost | place: Sweden...
GTGGTCGACGGCGCGAACAATCGGCTGCTTTACCTCAAGCGGCAATCCGGCGTCTGGCAGAGTCCTCAGGTGGCCGCGAACGAAAACCCCTCCGTCGTCTCGCTGGCTCTCAACAGCGCCGGGATCCCCTCCATCGCCTACGGGACCGCCGGAGAGACGAAATACGCCCAGTACAACGGCGCCTGGTCCACCACCACCGTGGATGCCTTCGGCAGCCTGTCTGGAATTTCGCTGGCGATCGACGGCGCCGATCTTCCTCATATCGCCTATGCGCCGGGCGCCGCCAGCATCAGCTATGCGAGCTTTGATGGAACGTCCTGGAATATCATGACGGGGATTGGAGCCGGAGGCGCCTATCCGTCCCTCGCCCTGGATGGAGCGGGCAACCCGCAGATCGCCTATATCAGCTCCAACGACAGCAAGCTCCACCTGGCCAAATTCAATGGCGGCTGGTCCTACACGACCATCGAAGCGGATGGGGCTATTCCTGTATCCATCGCTCTGGACGCTTCCGCCAACGCGTATATCATCCACCAGGATTCCTCTCAAAACCTCAGGCTGGTGAAATTCAACGGCGCCGGCTATTCCATCTCCACCGTCGATCCGGCCGCCTATCCATTCCCCGCCTCCATCGCTCTGGACGGGGCGGGCAATCCCGTGATCGTCTATGAGGATAACGTGAATAGCGGCAGCGTCTTGATCTTCGCGCGCTTTACCGGAACTCAATGGTCAACAGGAACGGTGGACACCTATGGGTCTGGAGCATCCGCTTCCGTCGCGATTGATCAATTCGGCGATCCGCATATCGCCTATAACGCCGCCAACGGCGATCTGCGGGCCGCCCACTGGGTTGGCGCCGGACTTCCCGCTCCCATGGGCGGCAACGCTTACGGCAAAGTGCAGGAGCCGACCAATTTCCATGCGGCGACGGTCGAAAGCGGGCAGATCACCTGGTCCTGGACCGACAATTCGTCCGACGAGTTGGGCTTCCGCCTCTACGGCGCGGCGACTTCCACCGGGCCCTTCACGCTGATCGCCGATACCACGGCCATCGCGGCGGCTCAGGCGTCCTACCTCGAGACGGGACTCACCGGCAACACGGCCTATTTCCGCTACATCGCGGCGGTGAGCACGGGCGGCGTGGTGACATCCTCCGGCGCGACAGTCCTGACGCCCGTCGCTTCAGGGCCGCTCTACTGGATCCGGAATACCGCCGGTTACTGGAACGACAAAGCCAACTGGTCAACCGCCTCGGGCGGCACAGGCGGAGCGGGTGTTCCGGGGGCCGCTAACGACGCCCTCTTTGACGCCAAAGGTACGGGCAACTGCACGATCGACATTGACGTCGCGGTGGACAGCATCACCATCAGCTCGAGCACGTCCGTCGGCTATCCGGGCGTGATCGATGCCGGGACCCATACGATCACGATGGCGGGAGACTTCACGCTGGATTATGGAACTTTCACCGCCAATACCAGTTCGCTCACGGTCGTGAATAACTTTACACGTCTGGGAGGGGTCTTTAACGCCGGCGCCTCCAGCATGACCCTGGCGGGCGCTCCGGCTTCGCTTTCGACCTTGACCGGTTCCACGACTTTCTTCAACCTGATCGTCACTCAGCCGGGGAAGATCGTGGATTTTGCGGCAGGGTCCACGACGACCGTGTCGGGGATTCTGAACCTGGCCGGCGCTTCCGGCAACCTGATCCAGGTCCGTTCCACGACTCCAACCCAATACGCCTTCCTTGTTAACAGCGGGACCAACACGGTGACTTTTGTGGACGCCGAAGACAATAACGCGGGCGGCGGGGCGGCGATTGCGGCGGGCGGGACGTCGCATGACTCCGGCCACAACGTCAACTGGACTTTCGGTTCGCCGGCCGCGACCCCGCGGATCACGCAGGTCTACGTCTCCAGCCTGACGGTCACCTGGGGAACGATCGTGGAGAGTGAAGGGTATAGCGTAGATGCATCCACGGCTTCTGATTTTACCGGCTCCATTGTTTCATCCATGACGCTCGACGCTTTACGCTCTACGATGACGTTTAACTTCGGGACCTTGAATCCCGACACGACCTATTTCGTGAGGGTCGGCGCCTTCTTTAGCGGCGGGACGACCACCTATGCGCTGACCGTTCCGCCAAGCACCAGCACGCTCACCAACCTGATCAACCCGAGCGTGTTGAGCGTCTCCAGCCAGTCGGTGACGGTGGGCTGGCCGGCCTTTACGGTGGGCTCGGGGACCGACACGGCGCAAGGCTATGAACTCGATGTGTCGACCAGCCAGAACTTTATCACGCTGCAGGGGTCGTCCATCACGTACACGGCGGCCGTTTCGACGCTGACGATTGCGGGCCTGCAGGTCGCCACGACGTATTATGTGCGCGCGGGGGCGATCAACTGGAACAACGTCGTCAATTACGCCGCCATCGGCAGCACCATGACGAGTTCGGGCCCGGCGCCCACCAACGTGCAGATCACGGCCGTTTACGTCTCTTCGATCACGGCGACGTGGAGCGCCGAGAGTGGAGCGAACGGATACAGTTTGGAGGCCAGCACCGCCGCCTGGCCCAACAGCTATGTCGGGAATGTCAGTTCAGTGACTTTCGACGCTTCACGCTCTACGCTCACCTTCAATCTGGGCCAGCTGGCGGCCAACACCACCTACTTCGTGCGCGTGGGGTCGTTGTGGAACGGCGCCACCAGCTATCCGCTGACGCCTCTGCCGTCGACCAGCACCTTGACCACTCCGATCACCACCGAGCAGTACTATCAGGTGAATATGACCAGCGTGGCGGTGAGCTGGGCGGCCTTCGGGATTGGCCCCGGCAACAACACCAGCGAAGGCTATGAACTGGATGCTTCGACGGCCGGCGACTTCACGGGCCAGCTGTTCATGTCGTCCAACACCGCCCCGGCGGTGAGCACCTTGACCCTCACGGGCTTGACGCCTTCCACCACCTACTTCTTCCGGGTGGGCGGCATCAACTACAACGACGTGGTGAACTTTACCGTGATGAGCGCCACGCAGACCTTGGGTGTGCCGACTCCAATGGGGTTGGCGGGCAACGCCATCGGAGTCTCCAGCATCTCCTGGGCCTGGGGCGCTTTCTCCAACATTCCGGGCATTTCCTATATCTTGTACCAGGCGACTTCGCCCACAACCCAGGTCTACTCGGGCACGGCGAACAGCTTCACCGAACCGAATCTTTCTACGAATACGGCGTACGGTCGCGTGGTGAGCGCCATGCTGAGCGGCGTTCAAAGCCCGCTTTCGGCGGCGGTAACGACCTACACGGACGCGGCCGTTCCCGGTCAACCGGTCCCGAGCAGCGTGTCCTACACCTCCTTTACGGTCACCTGGTCGACGAACACCAATCCGGATACGACACCTTTTGAAGTCAGCTACTCAACCGCCAACGACTTCTCCGGCGTTGTGTCGACTCCGGTGGCCTTCCCGCCGCCCTCGAGCTTCACGAGCAATACGACGGATTTCGTGGGCCTGACGCCCGGGACGACCTACTACGTCCGCGTGCGGGCCGAGAACGGCAACTGGATCCCCACCGCCTTCAGCACGTATGGCTCGACCACGACGCGGCCGGTGCCCGTTCCGACGGGTCTGTCCGCCACGGTGCTCGGGACTTCGTCGATCACCTGGACGTGGGGATTGGTGACGGGAGCCACGTCGTACAACATTTATGTCGCTTCAAGTCCCGCGTCTCCCGTCGCCAGCACCACGACGCTGTCCTGGCTTGAGACCGGTCTTTCGACCAATACGTCGTATGGACTCATGGTCACAGCCGTCGTCAACGCCGTAGAAAGCGCCAAGTCGCCGGCGGTTTCCACCTTCACCTTTGCGGCCGCGCCCGGTCCTCTCACGTTCAGTGGCGTGGCTTCCAACCAATTCACCGTGACCTGGTTGACCAATGGTAATCCCGGGACAACGCCTTATGAGGTGAGTCTGTCCACGGACGGTTTCGTCATGAACCTCTCCACGCCCATTCAGATCACGGACGACTTCACGTCGAACACGACGACGTTTGTGGGTCTGCAGCCTTTAACCACCTATTACGTTCGCGTCCGGGCGCAGAACGGAAGCCTGATCTTCTCGACCTTCAGCGTCGTGAACAGCACGGAGACTTTGGCGCCCCTGCCGAACAATCCGGCGGCCGTCACGGACCTGACGGCGGCGGCCAACGGCCTTCCGGGCGGCGCGATTCTCACCTGGACGGCCCCCGGCGAGCAAGGAGAGGTCGGCACCATTACGTCCGGCGAGTTCTTCATCGCGTACACCACCGATGTCGCCTTTGCTCAATCGACCGTGACCTGGTCCACTGCGGCCGCTCAAGTAATGATCAGCACCTGGAATGTGGCGCCCGGCACGCTCGAATCCGCGACGCTTTCGCTCAAGGGCGGCGCCACGTATTACTTCCGGATCTGGACGCAGAATACGGCCGGCTTCTGGTCGGACCTTTCGAACGGCGCGACGGCCCAGACGTTCGTGTTCTCGCCGGACACCTTCACGCCGTTTGTGCTCGGGACGACCAGCATCACGTGGAACTGGACGGACAGCCGGAACCTCTATGTCGACGGGTATAACTTGCTGAACAGCACCGGCGGGTGGGTGGCCACCGTGGGAGGCGGAACGTTCAGCGCCACGGAGACGGCTCTCTCGACGAACACGGCGTACACCAGGGAAGTCCAGGCTTTCACCGGATCGTCCTCGTCCACGACCTTCAGCCTGACGCGCTACACCTTCGCCGCGCCGCCGGTCGCCAGCACCTGTTCGGCCGTGACGACCGAGTCGGTGGCCCTCACGTGGGGGGCCGACGGCAACCCTGCGGGCACTCTTTATTACGCGGAGGTTTCGGCGCAGCCTACCTTCGGAACGGCGACGTCCTCGACCACGGTGTTGACGACGGCGACCGTCGCAAACCTCCTGAGTAACGTGACTTACTATGCCCACGTTCGGGCCCAGAACGGCGACGGCGCGGCCACCGGATTCGACGTGACGCTGACCACCGTTACTCCCGCCGCCATTCCCGTCAACGGTCTGTTCACGACGGTAAGCGGTTCGACCATCACCGTCTCTTGGGGCGGCTCGACCAACGCCAACGGAACGCTCTATCAGGCCGAATTATCGACCATCTCTCTGGTGGGCGCCTCCACGCAGACGATCGTGGGGAGCGCCTTGAACGCCACGTTTACGGGACTGATTCCAAACACGACCTATTATGCGCGCGTCAAAGCTCTCGGATGGACCGGCGAAGACAGCGCTTACCTCTACATCGGCCAGATCGAGACTTCACTGGAAGCTCCGACCAACGTGCGCTTCCTGGACGTCGAGATTTCCACGATTACGGCGGGGTGGGACCCGATCGCCGAATCGAATGTCCAGTACGTGGCGCAGCTGCACGATTCTGGTCCGACAGACTGGATCAGCTCGACCACGTTAGGCACAACCGCCAGTTTCAGCGGCTTAGCAGTGAACGCGCAGTACTTCTTCCGCGTCTTCAGCCAGGACCCGGTGACGTTGGCCCTTTCGGCTTCGTCTGTCGTCATTTCGACCTATACGCTCGCCAACCCGCCCGTGTCTTTGAGCACCACCAGCGTCACCTCGAGCAGCATAGGGTTGGCCTGGATGGACGGAGGCAACCCCTCCGTCACGACTTCCTACTCAGTGGAGCGTTCCACCGATGGCGTCACATTTACCTCCTTGGCCGCCCCCCAGATCGGCCTGAGCTATACGGACTTGATAGTGTCGGAGGGAACCACCTATAAGTACCGGGTGCGCGCTTTGAACGGCAACGGAGTCCCCAGCGCGCCCAGCAATGTGGTCACCGTCACCACGCTCGGCGTGATTGTGGCGCCCAAGGTGCCGAGCGGCTTTTGGGCGGAGGGCCAGGGGATCGGGAGCGCCTTCAGCGTGACGTATCATTGGCAGGAGGTGACCGAACGGGTCGACGGCAGCCCGTTGAACAATCTGGCGGGGTATCCGATTTATGGCTCCAACAATATCCTGGCGCCGACCAGCGAATGGGTCCTGGTGACGACGGCGACGACCAATGCCTGGAGCATGACTCCTGGACCGGGTTCTTTCACCTATTATGCGGTCCGTGCGGTGGACGCGGGCGGGCTGGTCTCCGGCTGCTCACACGCGATCGATGACAGCGCCGGACTCGTCCATTACTTCATCGCTCCGGACGGCGTGACCCGCGCCGAAGTCCCACAGACCGCGGCGAACGTCCTGCGACAGACGTACAACAGCTTTGCGTCCAACCTGACGCTTCAGTGGGTGGAGGTACCCGCCGATGAGACAGGCCGCGTGGTGCGGTCGATGATGCTCAAAGCGGTTTCCGATGCCACCGGCGAGGCCGTCGCGAACTTTGCGTTCAGCGATCCGGCCCTCGTCGGGATCATCACCTTCGGCGTCGCCAACGGGCAGATCGTCGCGGGAGCGCCCCAGTACAACTGGTTAGGCACTGCCAACTCGCCGGCCATCCCGGCCCAGAACACTTATGCCCCCGCCGGTTCGGGTCTCATGCCGGCGTCCCAAGCGGCCGGCGATTTGTCGCTCTTCTGGTACGACGGCGCGGAATGGGTCAAAACCACCGGGCAGGTCGACACGACCAATAATGCCGTTTCCTTTACGGGCCGACAAGTGGGCTACTTCCAGATCCGGGTGGCGTCCCACGCCCCCACGCCTTCCCAGATCAGCTTGACCAAGGTCTATCCGCGCATCATCACGCCCAACGGCGACGGCTGGAATGACAAGGCCATTTTCCAGTTTGACAACCCGCAGCTCCTGCCTTTGTCCGGCCAGATTTTTGACGTCACGGGTGCTAAAGTAGCGTCGCTATCAGCCGGTCCCAATCCCGATTCCACTTTGCAGTGGGATGGAAAAGATTCGGCTGGGCGGATAGTGCCGGCTGGAGTTTATCTCTATGAGGTCGATATTTCAGGCTCGTCACCCGTAACGGGAACCGTGGTGGTGGCCCGGTGAGATACGGCGAACAACATGGCAAATGGCAAATTTAAGATGGCAAATGGAAATGTGGGATTAAAGGGTTGAAAACTAGGTTATTTGGGGCTAATTTAAAGGGGGTGTCATCTACGATGAAAAGATTAATTTTCTGCCTTTGCCTTTTGCCATTTGCCATTTGCCATTTGCCATGCCCTTCGCTGGCTATGGCGACGCTGGGGTCCCTCACTCTGACCCGTGTCGCTCCACGCATCCTCACCCCCAATGGAGACGGGTTTAACGACAAGGCCCGCTTTGAATTCGATAACCCCGAGCTTCTTCCCGTGAGCGGCACCATTTACAGCCTCGCGGGCGCCCGGGTCGCCGACCTCAAGGGCGGGTCTGACCCTACGACTGTCCTGTTATGGGACGGGAAAGACGTTGACGGCCGGGTCGTGGCCGGCGGAATCTACATTTATCAGATCGAATTCCAGGGAAAAACCGCCACCGGAACCGTTGTCGTCGCCCGGTAAGCGCTTAATGGATGACGGCCAGTTTTCCTCGGCCGTGGTTTCCTTGGGCGTCCGAGATAAGATAAAGATAGATTCCAGAGGCGACTTTCTCGCCGGAGTTATTGGTGAGATCCCAGCTCAACACGCCGTTGGCTGGGCCCAGGGTGCGCACTTCGCGACCGGACGTGGTGAATAATTTGACGATCGCGCCGCCGGTCAACTGACGAAAAACGATCGGTTTCCCTTCATGTTTGTCCTTGCGCCAGGGGTTCGGATACACCTGGACGCCATTCAGATCGGCGGACACCAGAGTCACGTTTTTAGCCGCCACATTGGAGCGGTCGGTGCCGTCGGTGGCGTAGACCGAAACGGAGTAGCGACCGGGACCGAGCTGCAAGGGAGCCAAGGGCAGCGCCAAGGCGGGCGTCCTGGAAATGACCGGAGAGGAACCGCCGCTCACGCCGCGGATCTGGAGCGCGGGAACAGGAGCCGAGAAGTCCGCTTCGGGCGCTATCGTCCACACATACTGCAGATTGGGATAGCCGGCCCCCGCCTCGTAACGGACTTTCAACGTCGCATCGATGGTCAAAATATCCGGAATATCCAGCACTAACGTCTGCGGCAGACCCCCCGGGGGGGAAGCGGCGCCCGATGAGACGGTCACCTGCGTTGCGGACACCAGCGCTCCGGCGACGGCTTGAACGGTATAGGTCCCGGCGCTGGAAGCGATGAAATTGCCTGAATTATCGATCGTCGCTCCGCCTCCCGCGACGGTCCAGGAAATCGCCGGCTGGCTGATCAGCGCATCCGTGAACTGGTCGAGCACGCTCGCCGAGAAGGTCACCGTCTGATTGACGGCAATCGGCGGCGCTGGAGGCGTGATGACGATGCTCGTCGGCGTCTGAGGCACCGGAACGGTCACGGATCCCGGCGCGCTGAAGCCCCCGCTGTCGGTGACGAGCAGGCTGAAGAGATAATTCCCCGCGTGGAGAAAGGTCACCGTCGGGTTTGAAGCCGTTCTCGTCAGGATGGTATAGAGCGGCTGGCTCCATTGGAACGTATACGGCGGCGTCCCGCCAGAGAAGATAGGATTCAACGTCGTCTGGGTTCCGGTCACGGGATTCGGCGAGAACGTGATCTGGCTGACCCTCAGGCCGCCGCCCCCCGCCGGGTTGCCGAAGAAGAAGGCGTTCACAACCGGCCGGGTCCCGGTGACCGTCATCGTCACATGACCGGAGACGTTCCAGACGAGGTAAATCCCCCCGCTGAAATTGCTCAGCGTGCGCGAGTCGAGGACGTTATTGCTCATGTCGTTAATCGAAACGTTGACGACCCGCCTCTGATTGTCCCAATCCAAAAAATAAGCCGCCAGCCGCTGTGTCGAGCCGTCGTTGATGCGGATATCGAAGACCATCGGCGCGCCCGAGTACGAATACCAGGCTGAAGCGATCCTCTCGTTCGCCGCCGGTCCGTACTGAAGCGCCCGCGGATCGGTCGTCAGGCGGGTCCATCCCTTCGCCCACTCCCAGCGCGGGGTGCTCGCCAGATTGAACAAGAGATCCTGGGTCGGCAGCGGAAAGGGCTCAAGATTGATCAGGGCGCTTCCCCAGTCTCCGTAGACGCCCTGCCAGGAGCCTTGCGTCGTCGCATCCTGCTTGACGAAGACCGCCGATCCCAAGTCGGTCGGCGCCGGCGGGTTTCCGACCTGAAGGATGAGGGGCGATTGCCCCGCTCCCCCGCCGTTCGACACCTCCAGAGTCAGCCGGGCGCCGACGGCATCGGTCAGCGCTGTGGGCGTCCCGCTGATCAGGCCGCTGGACGGGTCGAACGAAAGGCCGGTCGGCAGCGGGCCGTCGAGGCCGTACGACGTCGGGTTGTTAGTGGCCGTAATCTGATAAGCGAAGAGCTGGCCCAGGATCCCTTGCGCCTGGCCTGGGCTCGTGATCACCGGAAGGCCCAAGGCGCTCGGATCCGGGATCGTGATGCTCGCCGAAGCCGTCGCCGTCCAAGTTGAGACGGTCACCTGATAGGTGCCGGGGGCGGTCGCCATGAAGGCGCCCGTTCCGTCAACCGTGGCGCCGACTGCCGGCGTCACCGACCAGCTCATGGCTGTGGGCGAATTCATCGGGGCTCCGAACTGGTCCCGAAACGCCGCATGGAAGTTGTAATACGTTCCCGTCTGATAGGGTCCCCCCGGGGGCGTGATGGCCGCCGAGGAGGGCGTTTGCTTCACCGAGATGTCCAGATTGGACGAATCGCTCTGACTTTGAGCGTCCGTCACGGTGACGCTCAGATGATGGGACCCCGCTTGACTGAAGGTGATCACCGGGCTTGCCGCCGACGGATCGCTCAGGGAAGTCCCCGGCGGCTGGTCCCAGTGATACGAGAGGCTCCCCACGCCGCCCGTCGGCGCGAGCGAAAGGGTGGCCTGACTTCCGGTCACGGGATTCGGATCCGCCATGATCCCTCCGGCCACGGGAGGGTTGGCGGCGCCGACCGGCAGCGCGCTCAGGACGATCTCGCCGGTCATCCCCCCAAAAGAGGCCTGGATCACGTGCGGGCCCGTTGTGCTCGGCGTCCAATTCCCCGCCGAATCAATGACCGCGCCCGCGTCCGCGCTCCATATCGGCCTCTCCCATGACGCTAGGTTCGTTTGGATCGGATACGTCTGCCCGACCGTATAAGGCCCTCCCGGCGCGCTCAGGAAAATGGGCGCATGCGGCGGGTTGACGGTCACCGTCAGCGTCGAGATATCGACCGCCCCGAGGCTGTCGGTGACCGTGGCGGTGATGAGCTTCTGGCCGGCCGACGTTAAAACGATCGTCTGCGAAGGGCCGATGAGATCCGTGTAGCCCCAGATTCCCCAGCTATACATGAGAAGACCCGTGCCGCCGACGGCGCTGGCGGACAATGAAACCGGCCCGGTGGTCAGGCTGGGGAGCGCGGTGACGGAAGTGAACGTCGGCGGCGCGTGGCCGGGATTCGGGATGACGGAGATGGAGACGGTTGCCACGTTGCTGTCGAGCGTCCCGTTGTTCGCTTTGAAAGTGAAGCTGTCGGAGCCGCTGTAGCCGTGATCCGGCAGGTAGGTCATGGAGGGCAGCGCCCCCAGGATTTTTCCGTGGAGCGGAAAACTGAGCGGCAGATAGTCCAGCTTGGCGTTGTTCGGATCGGCTGCCTGCACCGTGATGTTGACAGGCGTCTGGACATAGGTCGTGACGTTTTGGTCGGCGGCGACGGGCGGCTGCGTGACCGTCGCGCTCGTCACTTCGATTTTGATCTGGTCGCTGCCGGTCAGCTGGCTGTCGTTGGCATCGAGACGAATGATATACGTCCCAGGGTCCGAAAAGACGGCCTGCGTGTTCGGCTCCTGATCAGTCAGAAAGCTGACGAGGCCGGAGCCTGGGCCCCAGTAGTCCACCTTGCTCCACTGAAGGGTCACCGTGCTGCCGACGGGAAGGCCGTCGTCCGAGACGCTGGCGGTGAGCAAGGCTGGAGAGCCGAATGACAGGCTCGAAGGCCCGCTCACAGTCACGGAGGGCGGCTGATTCTGCGGCGGCATCGGGGGGATCGTGCAGGAGCTGGGGGAGGAGCTGTTTTCTCCGGCGATCTGGCAGGGGGCAGAAGAGGCCGTCATCTGCCGCGGGCCCTGGCCGATCACGTTGTTCGAAGCATCCCGGTAGAGGGCCTGGAAATAAACGATGCGCTCGGGCAGCGCCGGGATCGTCACCGTGCAGCCGCCCGAACAGGGGACGCCGGCGATCGTATTGCCGGCATAGCCGTAGGACGTGCCGCTCTGATTCCCTTTGACGCAGGCCTCGCGGCGCGAGGTGCAGAAGTAGTTGCCCGGCGGCCCGTTTTCCACGTAGCCGAACTGCACGACGGCATTGTTCGTCCCGGCCGGCGGGGAAACGGCGACGGGAATCTTGAGGAAATCGCTGCGGTCCAGCGCATCAGGCGCCGGGAACGGCGGGATCTTGGCCAACAGAACCTGGTTTTCCAGGTTCCCGTAATAGGAAAACGGATCCATCTGATACATCATCCACGACCCATCCGGAAGCGCCAGCGTGTTCCAATAATCCGTCCGGAGCCGGTACATGGAGTAGCCGCTCGAGAGCATCCGTCCTGTTCGCCCGAACGAATCCTGCGCGTTGACGCCCTGCTGGAGGAACGACTCGAACCAGGTGCCGTTGTCCCCCATGCACATATCGTGAGGCTCGCCGCCGCCGTAACCGTTCCAGCCGAAGTTATGGCAGGCCGGATCCCGCTGCACGCCGTCCTCGATGCTGGGGCAGTTCACATAGACATCTCCGACCGCAGATCCGGTGTGGCATTCGCCGGCATTCCTGGCGATGCAGTATTTGAAGCTGTCGGCGGTCGTGGCTGTCAGCTGAACGCCAGGGCCGCTGATATCCTGCAAAGGATGCCGGCCGCAGGTGGCGATGGTCGGCCGTTGCTCCCGGTGCAGGGCGACATCCGTTCCGGATCCGCCGTAGGCGTTCGACGAGTACTTATAGAGGTTGTCCACTACCTTGGTCGCCGGCTTCCCGCTGCCGCCGCCCTGCCAGACCCGGGCGGTCACGTACCACTGGTTACGGATGCCGAAGTTCGGGTGATAATCGTAGCGCCAGCCGCCGGAATTGACTCCGACTCCCGAGAAGGGGCCTCCCTCGGGGATGAAGCTGGGGATTGCGTCGAAATAGTCCGGGATCATTCCCCTGCGCTGGCGTCCGCCTTCGATGGAGAGGCTGGGATGATAGGACCCGTGTCCGCCCGTCCCGTGCAGATCGGCCACGACGGTCTTGCCGTTCAGGTTCAGCCCATGGGGGTCGTTCAGGTAATCCCATGCGGTGATGCCCGCGTGGTTCGTGGCCGCCAGCAGGATGCCGGCCGGATGAGAGACGGGAGGCTGATCCGAGCGGACCCAGCGCTGAATCGTCCAGGTGTTGCCGTTTTTCGCCAGCAGCTCGACCAACTCCTCATGCGCGGCGCCGTAATCCAGCCGGAATTCGTCTCCCGGGATGGCGTCCTGCATGTAATAGGCGGTCGGATCGCTGCACTTGGCCGGGTTGTGATCGAAACCGAGATACGCCTGCTTCAGGCAGGGCTCGCCGTCCACCACGATCGTGCCGCAGACGGGCGATTGGCCGGTGTCAACGATGAACGGGTTCCCGATGGGACAATCCATCGTCGGGCTATCCAGAGCGACCAGCGTATGCGCGGCAGGCGATGTGGCGGCGCTCCAGCGGCTCAAGGGGTTGAAAGACATTAAAGTCCAGTCCTGGTCGCCCGGATTGTTCAGAGTATGGAGCCCAGTCCATCGCATAGGCTGGGTCCCGTAGGTTTGAAGCGCCGCGATGATGTTCTGCTTGGCCGGGTCGAAAACGCCGAGCCAGGAGGGGGTGTCCTGCGACTGGGTGCAGCCAAAGATCCATCTGCCGTTCTGCACGGAGGAAGGGCCGCAACCCCATGGAGCCTTGAACTGCTTGTAGCGCAAATCGAAGGCGGCCATGAGAGAGTCGATATTCACGCCCGGCGCCGTCAGCGTCGTTTTGTTCAGGCAGGGAGGCCCGCCCGAGCGGCAATCCGGCAGCGTGTTGCCGAACCCGATATTGAGGTTCGGGCCGTTGTAGTCGAGCTGAATGACCGAGCCGTTCGTGTCGAAGGCGAAGAAGGAACCCTGGCTGGCGGTGATGATCGTCATGCCCGAGTAATTGATTTTTCCGACCGCACGGGTTTCGCCGGTCGCCGTGTCGATCCAGACCAGCTCGTTCTTGTTCACCAGACAGTGGAGGCCGCTCCGCCCGGCGCTGTCGAGCGCCGGCTGGTAGGCGCAGAAGTCGACCGCTCCGAAGGCGGGCCAGTAATAAGGAATGCGATCGGACGGAAGCGTCACCCGTTTGGTGAGCACGCCGGTCTGGGGATCGATGATCTGCTCCGTGCGGTCGGTGGAACTGAAGCTGGGATACGCATAACTGCCCGGGTTGTTCGGATCGGCGGGGAGCAAATCCGAATAATTATTGCCGATCGGGATATTGGCCGTCTGGAAACTGCCGCTCGCGGAGCCTCCGGCGCAGGTGATTTTGTAATAGTGCAGTGTATTGGTCTGAAGGGCCCTCGAATAGAACAGGCCGTTCGACGCGTTCTCCGCCGCTCGCTTGCCGATCACCACCACGCGGGTCTGTCCATTGAACAGAGCGCCCGGCCGGTTGTCCTTATCGGCGCCGGCGAAAAGCTGCGGATCGACGTCGTGCACGAGAGGCGTCAAAGAGGAGCTCTCGCTGGCTTGGACGGTGCAGGGATTGAGGTCCGGAGCCTGGTAAATCAGAATGGCCTGGGTCGCGGTCACCCCGACCACCTGCAAATTGCTGATGGCGGCTTGAGCCGATCCGCATCGCAGGCCAAGAAGAATCACCCCAGCCAGGAAACGCTTCGTCTTTTTCATGAGCTTTCTAACTATAGCTTACTTTTGTTACCGCTTTGTTACAGAGAGATGACTCAAGGTTAATTCTCTGCTGCGATCTGTAACCTTAATTTAACCTTGCCGTCATCGTAGCGTAATATTCGTTCGCCATACATAAGGTATGGAAAGAAAGGTCCAGTACGATGTCGTCGGCTCGGCCCGAAAGAAATCTTTCGCTGCGGTTTTTCTTCTTTTTCCGCTCGGTTTCTTTCGACCGGTTCAGGCCGCCTCTGGGATCGAAGGCGCTTCTTTTCTGGATATTCCCGTTGGGGCCGGACCGGCCGCTTTGGGCGCCGCTTATACGGCCCTGGCCACCGACGCGTACGCCCCGACTTGGAACCCGGCCGGCCTGGGGCGCCTCACAGGCAACGAAGTGGCCGCCCAGCATCTAGCCTATTTAGAGTCCATGAATTACGAGTATCTGAGTTTCGTGCATCCGCTTGATGCCCCGCAGGGGTCCGTCACCAGGCGAGGGATTGGATTTTCCATGCAGTATCTGGGGTCCGGAGACATCAATCGTACGGACATTAACGCGGATGGGACGCCGGTCAATAACGGAGACTCGATCGGCACTTTTTCCAGCCATTTCGCTTCCTATAACTTGTCCTATGGCCAGACGCTGACTGAAAAATTAGCTGTGGGGCTGACCGGCAAACTGATTAATGCCAAAATCGACGATGTCGGCGCCAACGCCTATGCGGCGGACCTGGGGGCGTTGTATGCGGCCAACGAGAACATCCAGCTGGGCGCTTCTCTGACCAATATGGGAACACCGATCAAGTTTATCAGCGAGGGAGACAACCTCCCGATGGCCTTCAGGGTCGGAGCGGCCTATAAACCCAATGCTCATTATTTAGTGAGTGTAGAAGGCGTCTATGAAAAGAATGGTGCGGCCAACTTTCATTCTGGAGCCGAGTGGCGGCCCATGGAAGCGTTCTCCTTGCGCGCGGGCTATCGGACAGATACTCTCAGCGGGCTCAGCCCTCTCGCCGGGCTCTCCACAGGGATGGCGTTACACCTCTGGGGGCAGGAATTTGCCTATGCTTGGATTCCCTACGGAGACCTTGGTGATACCCAATACTTTTCGATGTTGATTCGTTTCGGCGCTCGGGCCGAAGCAAGAAGGAACCTCATTCAGTATCAGGCCATCAAAGCCCATCGTTCCAGCGCCGGCCGGACGACGGAAGCGATCTCTACCGAACCGGAGTATCAGCAACTGATGCAGCTTTTGTCGGACGACGACGTGCACGCGGCGCAAGCGCCAACGACCCATCGAAGCTCCGAGCTCCGAGCTCCGAGCTAGCGGTTATCGAATAAAAAAAGCTACACTTACGACATGAAAAAACTCAACTCTATTGGTGTCGCTTCGGTCTTCCGGCTGTCTCTTGTTCTTGGGGCGGCGGCTGGAATTTTGGTTGGGTTCGTCCTGATGATTATGGATTTTACCGACAGCCGTTTTCTCGAGGGCGTCGTCACCTTGGTGTTAGCTCCCATCCTCTATGGTGTGTTGGGAGCTTTGGTCAACGCGCTCATGGCCTGGATTTATAACCAGGCGGCGGCCCGGCTCGGTGGCATTGAAATCGAGATCGAAGACGTGTAGGGGCGGGGCACCGTCCCCGCCCGAAATTTCAATCGGGTGCATGAAATGAAATTCCGATTGCGGGCAGGCACGGTGGCCTGCCCCTACATTTTTCTCATCCTTCTCCTTCTTCCCGCCTGCGCCAAGAATTTCGTCACGAAGCGCCGTCAAGTGAAGTTCATTTCTCAAAAAACTGAAATTGAGATCGGCCGGAAAGCCAAAGAACAAATCGTCAAAGAGTATGGGACCTATAAAGACCTGGATTGGCAGGTGTATCTCGATGAGGTTGGCCAGCGCGTCGCCAAGCAGTCCGATCGTCCCGATCTGCAGTATGACTTTACAATCATTGATACGGACATTCTGAACGCCTTCGCCGTCCCGGGGGGCTTCGTTTTTGTCACCCGAGGCCTGTTGGCCGAATGTAAAGATGAGGCGGAGCTGGCCATTGTCCTGGGCCACGAAATTACGCATATCGCGGCCTGGCACGGATTGGAAATGCTCCAGAAAGCGGGACTCCTGGGGACTCTGACGGCCCTGGGGGCGATCGGCGGAGCGGCTCTGGGGGCCGGCGAGGCGGCCATTGCGCTCGCGCAGGCCGCCAGCATTTATGAGAACCTTTATCTCCTTGGCTATGGCCGCGGAAACGAACTCCAGGCCGACCAGTA
>Ga0182027_10007397_pt1 | contig 16178 bp, 9 predicted proteins | sample 712E1DmetaG_FD_121300 | JGI IMG/M metagenome (GOLD analysis project Ga0182027, IMG submission 121300) | Permafrost microbial communities from Stordalen Mire, Sweden - 712E1D metaG (Illumina Assembly) | ecosystem: Environmental > Terrestrial > Soil > Wetlands > Permafrost | place: Sweden...
CTCGCCAGCCTGCTCCAGGACCTCGCGGATCGCGGCCTCCTCGACAGCACCGTGGTCTGGTGCAACGGCGAATTCGGCCGCACTCCCAAGGTCATGTGGGAAGCGCCCTGGAACGGTGGACGCGGCCATTGGGGCCAGGTCTTCTCCGCCCTGGTGGCCGGCGGCGGTTTTAAGGGCGGCCACGTGGTCGGCTCCTCCGATGCGCGCGGCGAAGAGGTCAAGAGCCGCCCCGTCTACCCCGGCGACCTGATCGGCAGCATCTACGAACTCCTCGGCATCGACCCTCATGCCAAGCTGCCCCACCCCGAGGGACTCACCGCGTTTGCCACTCCCGGCCCCGCCGAAGGCCTCCCCTTGGCCGGCCGCCTGAAAGAGATCATGTGAGATGAAGCCGCTCGCCGCGCTCGCCTTGGCTGTCACCGCTTTCGCCCAGCAGCAACAGCCCGTGATTCCCCACATCGGCTACATTTATCCCGCCGGCGGACGCCAGGGCGCATCGCTCGAAATCACCATCGGCGGCCAGAACCTCACCGACGCCAACCAGGTGTACATCACCGGCTCGGGCGTCCAGGTTTCCGTTTCGAAATACACCCGGCCGCTCACCCCCGGCCAGGCCGCCAATCTCCGCGATCAACTGAAGATGCTCACCGATAAGCGCGCGGCGGCCAGCAATGCAGCCACCGCCAAGCCGCAGCCTTCCGCCGCCGCCGACCGCGTCAAACCCGGGCCTCCCGCCGCCGCCGATGGCGCCAAACCGGAGTCTCCCGCCGCCGCCGGCCGCGTCAAACCCGAGCCTTCCGCCGCCGCCGCCGGTGCCAAACCGGAGCCTCCCGCCGCCGCCGCCCGCGCCAAACCCGAGCCCTTCACCGCCGCCGACGCCAGGACCGTCATGGAAATCCAGATGAAGCTGGCCGAGTTCCAGCGGCGGCCCCTGAGCCCAGCCATCGCCGAAACCGTGCTCGTCGAGGTCACCATCGCCGCCGACGCCCCCCCAGGCGAGCGCGAACTGCGCCTCGCCGCGCAACCCGGCCTCACCAATCCCCTCACATTCACGGTCGGGCAACTCCCCGAGTTTTCCCGCAAGCCCGCCAAGGTCCCCGCCGCCTTCGTCGCCGTCAACGGCGCAATCCCGCCCAACCGGCCTCTCAACCGGCCCGTCGAGCCGCCCATGGAGGTCACTCTGCCCGCCGTCATCAACGGGCAGACCATGCCCGCTACCTCCGACCAGTACCGCTTCCACGCAACCAGGGGTACTCGCCTGGTCGCCGCGGTCCGCGCCCGCGAGTTGATTCCCTATATCTCCGACGCCGTCCCCGGCTGGTTCCAGGCCGCCATCACCCTCCGCGATCCCGCCGGCAAGGAAGTCGCCTACGCCGACCATTTCCGCTTTCACCAGGACCCCGTGATTTACTACGAGGTCCCCGCCGATGGAGACTACCTGCTCGAAATCCGCGACTCCATCTACCGCGGCCGCGAGGATTTCGTCTACCGCATCACCCTCGGCGAGTTGCCCTACCTCACCGGCATCTTCCCCATGGGCGGCCGCGCCGGAGCCCGCGGGCCCGTCCGCGTGTCCGGCTGGAATCTGCCCGATGCCGGCCTCGCGCAGGACCCCAAGGTCAAGGCCGGAGACACCGTCCCCATTTCCGTGCGCAGCCGGGCCGGCGTCTCCAACAGCGTTCCCTTCGCCGTGGATTCGCTGCCCGAAGTCCTCGCCCAGGTCGCCGCCAACCGCCGCGAGAAGGCCCAGCGCGTCAAGCTCCCCGTGATCGTCAACGGACGCATCGAGCACCCCGGCGACTCGCAATACTTCCGCTTCGACGGCCACGCCGGAGAGGAGATCGTCTCCGAGGTGATGGCCCGCCGTCTCGGTTCCCCGCTCGATTCCGTGCTCCGCCTCACCGATGCCTCCGGAAAGGAACTGGCCTTCAACGACGATTTCGACGACAAGGGCGCCGGCCTGCTCACCCACCAGGCCGACTCCTTCATCTCCGTCAAGTTGCCCGCCAACGGAACCTACTACCTCCAACTGGGCGACACCCAGCGCCACGGCGGCGCGGAGTACGCCTACCGCCTGCGCATCGGCCCGCCCCGGCCCGATTTCGAGCTGCGCGTGGCGCCTTCCAGCATCAACCTGCGCGGTGGCGGCACCCTGCCCGTGACCGTGTATGCGCTCCGCCGCGACGGCTTCTCCGGCGACATCGCGCTTCAGTTGAAGGATGCCCCGGCGGGCTTCACCCTGAGCGGCGCCGTGATCCCCGGCGGACAAGATAAGGTGCGGCTCACGCTGACCGCGCCGCGCGGCCAGGTCAACCCCCGGCTCATTCAGTTGGAAGGCCACGCGGAGATCCCCGGCAGGAAATCCGGAGCGGCCGAGGTGCGCCACATCGCCGTGCCCGCCGAGGACATGATGCAGGCCTTCGCCTATCGCCACCTGGTGGCCGAAAAAGAGTGGATGGTGCGCGTCAACGGCCCCGGCGCCGGCGTGGCCGTCCGGCCTGTCGCCGACCGCGGGCTGAAGCTGGTCTCGGGCGGAACCGCGCCGCTGCAGGTCTTCGTCCCCGAGCGGCTCATGGACGGTATGGTGCTGCTCCTCAACGATCCGCCCGAAGGCATCTCCATTCAGGAAGTGCGCGCCGCCCCCAACGGCATGTCGCTCCTGCTGCACGCCGACGCGAAAGTCGCGCCCGGCCTGAAGGGCAACCTGATCCTGGACGCCTTCATGGACCGCATCGTGACCCCGCAAAACGGCACGCCCACCAAGCGCCGCGCCTTGCTGGGCACCCTGCCCGCCGTCCCGTTCGAAGTGACGAAGTAGGAGCTACTTCGCCGCCGGCCCCAGCGTCCCCACGATCTTCTTCGCCGTGTCCGCGAACGCCGCCCCTTCGAACTGGATCTCGGCGTTGCACGGCTGCGCTCCTCCGATGGCGAAGTACCACTTCGTCGCGGTCTTCCCCGGTTGGGGCGTCTCCTCGAACCAGATCTTCGTGGCCGACTCTTCGAACGTTTTCGCCGGCGGGAACATCAGCTTGGCGTTGGCCACGATCCTCGCGTAGTCCGCCCCGGCATTCAGTCCGTGGACCACCACATTGGCTTTCTTGTCGGGCGAAATGGCCATGCTTTTGAGAAGGGTGTCGGGAGTCCAGTCCGCCGGAACCGCGATCTGGCAGACTTTCCGCATATCGGTGACCGTCTTCCATCCGGCCGGAACGGTCTGCGCCGCCGCCGTTCCTCCCGGCAGAATCGCGCCGGATAGGACGGCGCCCCAAACGAATGTGCGTTGCATGCAAGCTCTGAGTGTCATGATGCGGCCATTATATAAGACCGCCGCCCGCCGCGACAGGCCTGCCGGCTTACCCCTCGCGCGCCACCTCGTCGTAGACTTCCCGCTTCGACAACCCGCGCCGCCGCGCCACCTGCTTGATGGCGTCCATCTTCGCCATGCCCGCGCGCACCAGCGCGTCGACGGCCTCGCGCAGGGGCGTGTCGTCGGGCGCGGGCGCGGGCGCCTTGCCGATGAGCAGCGTGATCTCGCCCTTCACCGCGTCGCGAGAGGCGAGTTGCGCCCGCACCTCGGCCGCCGTGCCCCGCAGGAACTCCTCGTGGATCTTCGTCAGCTCGCGCGCCACCACCACCGGCCGCGGTCCAAGAGCCTGCTCGATGGCCTCGAGCGACTCCAGAATGCGGTGGGGGGCTTCGTAAAAAACCATGGTCGCCTGCTCGCCGGACAGCGATTCCAGCAGTTTCAGCCGCTGGCCGGCTTTGTGCGGCAGGAAGCCGCCGAAACGGAAAGCGTCGGTGGGCAGCCCCGACGCCGCCAGCGCGGTCAGCGCCGCCGATGCGCCGGGCACGGGTTCCACCGGGATCCCCGCGTCGATGGCCGCGCGCACCACGCGGTAGCCCGGGTCGGAAACCAGCGGCATCCCGGCGTCCGACACCAGGGCGATGGACGCGCCGCCGGCCAGCCGCGCGGCCAACTCCGCGGCGCGCGTCGCCTCGTTATGTTCGTGGTAGCTGATGGTGGGCGTCTGGATGCCGTAGTGGTCCAACAGCTTGCGCGTCTGCCGCGTGTCCTCGCATGCGATCAGGTCCGCTTCGCGCAGCACGCGCACCGCGCGGTAGGTGATGTCTTCCAGGTTTCCGATGGGTGTGGCCACCAGGCGTAGCACGCCGGACATTCCTTGAGTATAAGTGCAACGGGGCGGCGGCTGGCCGCGCCCATAATCCGTCCCTAAGCCCGCAGCCACCGGTCGCACCAGCGCGGTGCGGGGCCGCGGACGGCGGACGCATGGCTGGCCGGGCGGTTCGTCGTGGGTCAGAGCGCTTACGGACGGATTACGGCCGCGCCCCATCGGGCCCGCCTACCAGCGTTGATGTACCATGCCGCGAATGCGCCGCTCGTACACATCCCGCACGGCCGCCATGGCGGCATCGGGGAGCGGCTGCAGGTCGGAAGCCGCGCAGTTCTCGGCCACCTGCCCGGGCCGCTTGCCGCCGGGAATGGCGCAGGTCACGGCGTCGAACATCAGAATCCACCGCAGCGCGAACTGCGTCATGGTGACGCCCGGCGGCAGCAGTTTGCGCAGGGCGTCGACCGCTTCGAGGGCGGTCGCGTAATCCACTCCCGAAAACGTCTCGCCCACGTCGAACGCCTCGCCGTGACGGTTGAAGTTGCGGTGATCGTCGGCGGCGAATTCGGATTGCGCGGTCAGCTTCCCGGTGAGCATGCCGCTGGCCAGCGGGACGCGCGCCAGAATGCCCACCCGCTTCCGTTTGGCGCGCTCGAAAAACAGTTCCGCCGGGCGGTGCCGGAAGCAGTTGAAAATGATCTGCACGCTCTGCACGTTGGGGAATTCGATGGCCTTGAGCGCTTCCTCCACGCGCTCCACGCTCACGCCGTAATAACGAATCTTGCCGGAGGCGGCGATGCGATCGAGCGCCTCGAAGAGCTCCGGCCGGTAGTAGCAATCGGTGGGCGGGCAGTGGAGCTGCAACAGGTCGAGCGAATCGGTCGAGAGATTGCGCAGGCTGTCCTCCACGAATCCGGTAATGTTCTTCTCGTTGTACCCATCGGCGGTGTGCGGATTGAGCCGCCGGCCGGCCTTCGTGGCCACCACGATCTCCTCTTTCCGTTCGCGCCTGAGCTGCCCCACCAGACGCTCGCTGAGGCCCATGCCGTAAACGTCGGCGGTGTCGATGAAGTTCACGCCGCAATCCACGGCTTTGTGCAGCGCCGCGAGCGACTCACGATCGTCCACCGCGCCCCAGGCGCTGCCGATGGCCCATGCGCCCAAACTGATGTCGGAAACTTTCCATCCGGTGCGGCCGAGTGTCCGGTAGTTCATAGCAGCATTGTAAATGAGTGCGCCGGGACCGGGAAAACGAACCGCCGCCGGGGAAACTCAGTTTGGGTGCGCATCCGGCCCGGGCGGCGTGTTCCCGGCCGCCGCCTGCATCACGGAGCGGACCACTTCCAAAAGTTCGGCGATGGTGAACGGCTTGTGCAGGAATGCCAGTTGCGAGCCGAAAGCGAAATCGCTCAGCGCTTTCTCCCCGCTGTATCCGCTCATCAACACGACCGGGATCGAAGGGCGGCGCTCTCGCATGGCCTCGAGTGTCGGCTTGCCGCCGAGGACCGGCATGGACATGTCCAGCAGCACGGCGTCGATGCGGCCGGCGTTAGCGTCGAAAACCTGGATTGCCTCGCGGCCGTCCTTGGCGGCGAGAACCTCATAGCCGGATTTGGACAGAGCCTTGACCGCGAGGTCGCGGACCGGCTCCTCATCGTCTACCACCAGAATGGTGCCGCTGCCGGAACCTCCCTCCGCCACCATCGCCGGGGGCTCGGCACGCCGCGAAGAGGCTGGAAGCAGAACGCAAAAGCGGGAGCCGGCGCCGGGAGTGGTTTCCAGTTCGATCCCGCCGTGGTGCGCCTTCACCGCGCCCGCCACCGCCGGCAGCCCAAGCCCGCGGCCGGTGAACTTGGTGCTGAAAAACGGATCGAAGATCCGCGACGCCGTCTCGGCATCCATACCGCATCCCGTATCGGAAACTTCGACCGCGACATACGCGCCGGCGGGCAGCCATTCGCCCGTGATCCAATCCCTCACATCCGCGCCGGTCAACCGGCGCAGCCGGGTGGTCACGTGGATGACGCCGGGAGTTTCGTCGCCAATCGCTTCGGCGGAGTTAAGCGCGAGGTTGGTCACGATCTGCTTCATCTGGCCCCGATCGGATTCCACGGCGGGAAGTTCCGGAGCCAGGTCCAGGCGGAGCGACACGTTCTTCGATACCGCCGCGCGCAGCAACGTGCCCAGTCCCCGGATGCAATCGGAGAGGTCGATTGGCTCGATCAGGACCTGCCCTCTTCCGCTGTAGGACAACAACTGGCGGGTGAGGTCGGCAGCGGCTTCACTGGCCTTGATCACGGGTTCCACTTCTTCGAATTCGGTCAGGCCCCGCTCGCGAATGCTCTCCTGAAGCATCAGCGTGTTGCCCATGATGACGGTGAGCAGGTTGTTGAAATCGTGGGCAACGCCGCCGGCAAGGCGCCCGATGGCCTCCATTTTCTGCGCCTGCCGCAATTGTTCCTCCAGGCGGCGGCGCCCGGTAACGTCGCGCAGGATTCCGTGTATGGCCACCGGCTGGCCGTCCTTGTGCACGATCCCGGCGTTGACCTCGACGGCGATCGTCCCGCCGCCCTTCACGAGGATGTCGCACACCTGCGGTCCGATGGGCTCGCCCGCAATCAGGCGCTGGCAGCATTCCTTACCCGCCTCCCGCTGCCCGGCCGGGAGCAGATCCCAGATGTTCCGTCCCACCAGCTCGCTTTGGGCATAGCCCAAGAGGCGTTCGGCCGCGGGGTTTACCGACGTCAGGTTGCCGTTCAGGTCGCTCCCGAAGACGATATCGGGGGCGTGGTCCACCAGCAAGCGGTAGCGTTCCTTTTCGAGAGCGATGGCGGCCGTCTGCTCGCGCACCCGCTTGCGCAGCAGCAGTACCCAGGCGAACACGCCGATGGCCGTAACCCCGGCGAAGCCGAGGGCGATGAGCGCGCGATCCCGGTTCCACCAGGGAGCTTGCTCTATAGTGACGACATCGCGCGGCGAGCGCAGCAAAATGCGAAGCGACACCGGAGCCTGGTTGCGATCCGCGTCGATCTGGCAGACGCCGGTCACTTCGACCAGGCTGCCGGGCCGGATGGTTTCCATCGCCGGGGCCGCCGTGACGCCATCGAGGCTGGCGATGAACACCGTGCCGCCATGCCGCAACGCGAACGCCTCCCGCCAAGGGCCCACCACGTGAGTGGAAAGCCTGCCCCGGATACGAATCAACTGGGAATCGTAGTCTCCCCGCATCGCCTCCTCGGGAAGGACGGCTATGGGCGCCAGTGCCATGGCGCCGGCAGTCTTGCGATACCCGGTGGCTTCCAACACCGGCAGCACCCTGCCCATTACCGGAAACCCGGTGGCTTCCACCTGGTCCCCGGCGGCAAGAGTCTCACCGGAGCGCGCGCGTACGAACACGCCTCCGGTTTCGTCCTGTAGATAGAATCCGCCCATACTGGATGCGGCGGAAAGGGTGACGACGCCATGCACCCGCACCTGCAGATCCGGCGCTTCGCCGGGCAGGGCGCGCAACAGTTGCGCCACCTGCCGTAAGGGAGGAGGCGCGGCGGGCGCGGGTTCGAGGACGGTGACGAATTCCGGACCGGGCACGTCGAGACGAATGCCCAAGAACTGGCGGCGCTGGTTGTACTCGGAGGCGCACACGCCCTGGGCGCGAACCCGCGCGGCCACCCAGTGCGACGGCAGCCCGCCGGCTGGATAAGCCAGCCTGACGGGGATGCGTAGGCCATCCGACAGCAACTCCAGGGAGACGGCCGTGAGCGAGCGCGCGGCTATGCCGCCGGTCCCGGGCTCGACGGATTGCACGGTGCCTTCAAGCGCCACCCACTCGGCGCGGTGCCGTCCTTGCAGCACATCTCCCAGGCTGGCCTTCGCGGGAGCCGGCAGGGGGCCGTGACCGGTGATACGGATGTGCTCGATCTCGACGTCGGTGAGGAAGTTCCCGCTGACCGTGTGGCCCTGAAGGTCGATCCGGTCGCCCGGAAGCGGCGCCACTCCCGGTGGAAGGCCGCGCGCGTAGATGCCGCCGGTCGAATCCTGCAGGAAGAGGTACGGTCCCAGCAGGGAAGGCTCGGTGACGATGCCGCGTAAAGAGACGGGGTATCCCCTGGGCGTCTCGGCGGAACCCAGGCGGCGGACCTCGGCCACGGTCTGAAGCACCGGCAGGCCGCTCGGCTGGACCGCTTCCGGAGCAGCGGGCTCATCCAGCTCGATCTCCTGCCATCCCCCCACCCAAATCTCGGTGCGGAGCCCGTCGCCTGTCGCTTCACCGCTGGTGTGCAGGACGCCGCTAAACCGTAGACGGTGGCCCATCCAGCGGGGAGCGATGTCCTGCGCGTCGGCAAAACTTGTCGCCTGCAGGCGGCCGGCGGGAGTTTCCACCTCGATGACAACCCTCCCGGCGCGGCTGACCCACCGGTTGCGTTGCACGCCCACGACCGCGACCCGGCGGTATTCGAGCGCGCCGGAACGGATGCCCGCCGCGGTTAGTGCCTGTGGAGGGGGCAGTTGCCCGCCGGTATCCAGCACCTTCAGGCCGGTGCCGAGAACTTGCGGCCACGGGTCGCCCCGCGCCGTGATTCCCCCAAGTGAGACCTGGTTGCCAACCTGCAAGGGAGGAAGCGGGCTTCCCAGTTCGATGCGGATGCCAGCGCGACCGTCCTCGATCACGATGAGGCGGCCGGGGCCGTCGATAAACGTTACGCGGCCCACCAGGGACACCGGATAGCCGCGCGCCGCCCGATCCCGGCTGAGTTGGCAGACGGCCGAGATATCGGTGAGGGGTCCGGATGGCGGCCTGCCACAGGAAGGCGACAGAAGGGCGAGGATCGAGCAAATGCTTGCAGCTACGCTCGCCTCGCGGGTTCCAGGCATCGTCCCCCCCTGCGCTCGCAGACTGACACTTAACACGAATCTCCGTGGGCGGGGTGTCCTCACACGGCCCGGTTGACCGGGTGCCGCGGGCCAAGTGGGCTGCTGGCGTCCCGCCCCCCGTTAACCCAATCCTGATTATTTCCTTACGACTTCCTTATGCGGCGCCGTCTACTCTTTTACTGGGAGGCCGCAATGAACGCCTTCGAAAAGCTTCGGATCGATCCTGGAACTCTCGATACCGGCAGCGCCGGCGCGGAACTCGAAATCGTCGTGCCGTTCACGGAGCGGGCGCTGACGGAAGCCGTCCTCAAGCGCGCCTCGGTGCTGACCGCCGGACTCAAGGCCACGATACGTCTGGTGGCCGTTCACGCCATTCCCTATCCCCAGCCGTTTCACTGCCCCACGGCGTTGCATGCCCACCTGGTCGAGCAACTGGTCGATCTCGCCAGCCGGTGCCCGGTGGCCGTCGACCCTAAGGTCGTGCTGGCGCGGTACCGCGATGAGGGCTTTCGCCACGTCCTGAAACCCGCTTCCATCGTGCTGATCGGAAGCCGCAAGCGGTTCTGGCCCACCCGCGAGGAGAAACTGGCGCGTGCCCTGGCCCGCGACGGGCACATGGTGGCGCTGGTCCATTTGGAAGAGAAGGAGACGCGGAATGCTTGATTTTCTGTACGTTTTGACCGGGGTTGCCGGCTTCGCCGTTCTGTGGGCCATCACCAAGGCCTGCGACCGACTCTGAGGAATTCATCATGGATTATCTAATCGCAGGGATCACCGCAATACTTCTGCTTGTGTATCTGACGTGGGCGTTGCTTCGCCCGGAGAGGTTCTGAGGGCGCTATGACAGGCATGGGAATTCTCCAGATCGCCGTTTTCTTCGGCGTCGTTCTGCTGCTCACCAAGCCGGCCGGGCTGTTCATGGCCAGGGTGTTCCAGGGCGAGCGCACCTTTCTGTATCCCGTGATCCGGCCCTTGGAGCGGCTGGTTTACAGGCTGTGTGGAATCCAGGAGGACGCGGAACAACGCTGGACTCTCTACGCGGGCGGCATGCTGGCGTTCAGCGTCTTCTGCTTCCTGTTCGTCTACGCGCTTCAGCGGCTGCAAGGGCTCCTGCCGTTCAACCCCCAGGGTTTCGGCGGGAAGTTGATTTCGCCGGACCTGGCCTACAACACCGCGGTCAGCTTCCTGACCAATACGAACTGGCAGGCGTACACCCCCGAGACGACGGTGAGCTACCTGGTGCAGATGGCCGCTCTGACCGTGCAGAATTTCGCTTCCGCCGCGGTCGGCATTGCCGCCGCGGTGGCGATCATTCGCGGATTCGCGCGGCATGAGGTCTCGAGCATCGGGAATTTCTGGGTCGATCTGACTAGGGGCACCCTCTACATCCTCCTGCCGATGTCCGTCGCCGCGGCTCTGTTGTTCTGCTCCCAGGGCGCCATTCAGAATCTGCATCCCTACACCGTCGTCAAGACCGTCGAAGGGGCCACACAGACCATTCCGCAGGGGCCGGTGGCATCTCAGGAAGCGATCAAGATGCTGGGGACCAACGGCGGCGGATTCTTCAACGCCAACTCGGCGCACCCCTATGAGAACCCAAGCCCCTTCACGAATCTGATCCAGATCCTGCTCATCTTCGTGATTCCGGCCGGCCTCACTTACACGTTTGGCCGCATGGTGGGCGACACGCGACAAGGCTGGGCGATCTTCGCGGCCATGGCCGTGATGTTTCTGGTTGGCGTTTTCGTCTGTTACGGCTTCGAGCAGGCCGGGAACCCGATCCTGTCGAAGTTGGGCCTGCAGCCTGCTGCCACGGACACACAGGCTGGCGGCAACATGGAAGGCAAGGAGACGCGCTTCGGCATCGCAGCCTCGGCCTTGTTCGTGACCGTCACGACAAACGCAAGCTGCGGCGCCGTGAACTCGGCTCACGACGCGCTCACTCCTCTTGGCGGCCTGGTTCCCCTGTTCAACATCCAAACCGACGAGGTCATTTTCGGGGGAGTGGGCTCCGGCCTATACGGGATGCTGCTCTACGCCATTGTCGCCGTCTTCATAGCCGGCCTGATGGTGGGCCGGACGCCGGAGTACCTGGGAAAGAAGATCCAACAGAAGGAAGTCAAGATGGCGATGCTGCCGATTCTGGCGACGTCGTTCCTGATCCTGGTTCTCGCCGCGGCCAGTTCCATCGCTCCCTTCCACAAGAACGGCTACTGGAATCCGCCCGGCCCGGCAACCGCCAATCTGGGAAACGCGGGCCCCCACGGCTTCAGCGAGGTTCTGTACGCGTACTCGAGCGCCTCCGAGAACAACGGCAGCGCCTTCGCGGGAATCAACGCCAACACGCCGTGGTACAACGTCACCACCGGCTTGGCCATGGTCTTCGGGCGCTTCATGTTCATCCTGCCTCTGCTGGCCATCGCGGGCACCCTGGCCGCCAAGAAAAAAGTGCCGGGCTCGATCGGCACATTCCCCACCCACGGCCCGCTGTTCGTGGGGCTGCTGGTGGCGACCGTGGTGGTGATTGGCGCCCTGACCTTCTTCCCGGCGCTGGCGCTCGGCCCGATTGTGGAGCACTTCCTCATGCACCAGGGGAAGCTTTTCTCGATGCTGTTTTTCATTGGAAGCTAAGCCATGGCGACGACTATGAATCCTCCTACGATTACTGAAGACCCGGGCACGCTCATCCCGGCGAAGGCGGCGCGGGCGCGTCCCCTGTTCGACCCCCAGCTTCTCCGGCGGGCCATCGGGGATTCGTTCCGGAAGCTGAATCCCGTCACGCTGATGAAGAACCCGGTGATCTTCGTGGTGGAAGTCGGCGCGGTGCTGACGACGGGGTTCCTGATCCGGGACCTCGCCACCGGCGCGCACAACCTGGGATTCGAGCTGCAGATCGACGTGTGGCTCTGGTTCACCGTGTTGTTCGCGACCTTCGCCGAGGCGATGGCCGAAGCCCGCGGCAAGGCCCAGGCGGACACGCTGCGGAAGACCAAGACGGACGCCACCGCCAACCGCCTGGTCAACGGAAAGTCCGAGACCATCGCGGCCACCCAACTGCGTTCCGGCGATGTGGTGGTGGTGGATGCCGGCGAGACCATCCCCGGCGACGGCGACGTCATCGAGGGAATCGCCAGCGTGGATGAATCGGCCATTACGGGCGAAAGCGCGCCCGTGATCCGCGAATCCGGCGGCGACCGCAGCGCCGTCACCGGCGGCACCAAGGTGCTCTCGGACCGGATCAAGGTGAAGATCACCTCGAATCCGGGCGAGACGTTTCTCGACCGCATGATCGCGCTGGTGGAAGGCGCCTCGCGCCAGAAGACGCCCAACGAGATCGCGCTCAACATTCTGATCGCGGGTCTGACGATCATCTTCCTGTTCGCCGTGGCGACCCTCGTGCCGTACGCGATTTACAGCGTGGCTTCGGCCGGGGCGGGAACCGTGCCCAGCATCCCGGTGTATATCGCCCTGCTGGTCTGCCTGATCCCCACCACCATCGGCGGCCTGCTCTCCGCCATCGGCATCGCCGGCATGGACCGCGTCATGCAGCACAACGTCCTGGCCATGAGCGGCAAGGCCGTCGAGGCCGCCGGCGACGTCAACACGCTGCTCCTCGACAAGACCGGCACCATCACCCTCGGCAACCGGCAGGCGGTCGAGTTCATCCCGATGACGGCGGTGACCGAGGGAGAACTGGCCGACGCCGCCCAGCTTTCCAGCCTGGCCGACGAGACGCCCGAAGGCCGCTCCATCGTAGTGCTCGCCAAGCAGCGCTACAACATCCGCGGCCGCGAGGTGGCCGAGCACGAGGCCCACTTCATTCCCTTCACCGCGCAGACCCGCATGAGCGGCGTGGATATCGACGGCCGCCAGGTCCGCAAGGGCGCTACCGACTCGGTGGTGGAGTTCGTGCACGAAAACGGCGGCACGGTGCCCACCGAGCTGATGGACATCACCGACCGCATCTCGCGCTCCGGCGGAACTCCCCTGGTGGTGGCCGATCGCGACCGCTGCCTGGGCGTGATTCACCTCAAGGACGTGGTGAAGGGCGGCATGCGCGAGCGCTTCCAGCAATTGCGCGCCATGGGCATCCGCACCATCATGATCACCGGCGACAACCCGCTCACCGCCGCCGCCATCGCCGCCGAAGCCGGCACCGACGACTTCCTCGCCCAGGCCACCCCGCGCGACAAGATGGACCTCATCAAGAAGGAACAGGCCGGCGGACGCCTGGTCGCCATGACCGGCGACGGCACCAACGACGCGCCCGCGCTGGCCCAGGCCGATGTCGGCCTGGCCATGAATACCGGCACCATGGCCGCCAAGGAAGCCGGCAACATGGTGGATCTGGACAGCAATCCCACCAAGCTCATCGAAGTGGTGGCCATCGGAAAGCAGTTGCTCATCACTCGCGGCGCGTTGACGACTTTCTCCGTCATGAACGACGTCTCCAAGTACTTCGCCATTATCCCGGCGATGTTCATGGCGACGTACCCGGCTCTGGGCAAGCTGAACATCATGGACCTGCGCACGCCGCAGAGCGCCGTGCTGGCCGCGGTGATCTTCAACGCGGTGATCATCGTGGCGCTGGTGCCGCTGGCCTTGCGCGGCGTCAAGTACAGGCCCCAGAGCGCGGCCGGGATGCTGCGGCGCAACCTGTTGATTTACGGCGTGGGTGGTTTCATCGCGCCGTTCCCATGCATCTGGCTGATCGACCGGCTGCTTGGCTTGCTGAGATTGGCCTAAGGAGAGACTTATGTGGCAGCAGATGTTTCGCGGCTTCAAAATGATGCTGGTCTTGACGGTGCTGACCGGCCTGGCTTACCCGCTGGCGGTCACGGGGCTGTGCCAGGTCTTTTTTCGCCACCAGGCGGACGGGAGCTTGATCCCGGCCAATGGAAAGATCGTCGGCTCCGAACTGATCGGCCAATCGTTCGCGAAGCCCGAGTACTTTCACGGCCGCCCGTCCGCCGCCGGCGACAAGGGCTACGACGGCCTGGCCTCGGGCGCTGCGAATCTCGGCCCCACGAATCAGAAACTGGCGGACCGGGTCCGCGATGATGTGAGAGCATTCCGCGCCGAGAACCCGTCTTTCCTCGGGCCGGTGCCGGCCGACATGGTCACCAGCTCGGGCAGCGGGCTCGATCCCGATATCAGTCCGGCCTCGGCCGAAGCGCAGATAGCCCGCGTGGCCGCCGCGCGCGGCGTGTCCCCCGCCGCCCTGCGCCAACTCGTGGACGCCAACACGGCCGGCCGCCAGTTCGGAATCCTCGGCGAGCCCCGCGTCAACGTTCTGAAGCTGAACCTCGCCCTCGACCAGGCCGCGCCCCGCAAGTAGGGCGGACCCCCTGGTCCGCAGCCGGCCCCCTGGCCGGCTCCTGGTGCGCGCTGGGCAATCGATCCTTCGGCCGGACAGTGGGTCCAGGGGGACCCGCGCGGACGAGGGCGTCCGCCCCACATCCGTGGAACCAATCCCCCGGATTGTGCCATCTATAGAAGTGATGCGAATTTTTGCCGTTGTCCTTCTCTTCTCCTGGAGCGCCTGGAGCGCCGCCAGGCCGGCGATCAATCCCGCTTCGGTAGCCTTCGAGCCGAACCGCGGCCAGGACGCCACCGGCGCCGATTTCGTAGCGTATGGCGACGGCTTCGCCCTGTCCTTGCGGCCGGGACGCGCCGACCTGGTCGCGGCGGGTGTGCGCCTGTCGACGGTGCTGGCCGGGGCGCGAAAGCCGGCCCCGGGCGTTGGCGAATCCCCGCTTCCCGGCGTGGTGAATTACTTCAAGGGAGACGACCGCTCCCGCTGGATCACCGGCATCCCCACGTATGGCCGCGTCCGCTACCGCGCCGTCTATCCCGGCGTGGACCTGGTTTACTACGGGAACGCCGGTAAGCTGGAATGCGACTTCGCGATTGCGCCCGGAGCCGATCCCGGCGTCATCCGCCTGCGCTATGACGGGGCGCGCGGCTTGCATGTGGACGCCGCGGGCGACCTGATCGTGGAGACGGCCGGCGGCGCGCTGCGCCAGCACCGTCCGGTGGTCTACCAGGATATCGACGGCACGCGGCACGAGATCGCCGGGAACTACCGGATTCACGGCAAGACCGTCACCTTCGCCGTGGCGGCATACGACCGCGGGCGGCCGCTGGTCATCGATCCGGTGCTGTCCTGGTCGACGTTTGTGGCCTACTCCGGCTCGCCGGGAGGCTCGCTCGGCGAGGGAGTCGCCTCCGACTCGTCCGGCAACGTCTACATGATCGGCTCGGCGGTCAGCACCACGGGCGATTCCGACATTTTGATTTCCAAGTTCAGCTCCGCCGGCGCCAATATCTTCGCCAGCCATGTTGGCACCAGATATAACGACTACGGTCACGCCCTGGCCGTGGATCCCGCCGGGAATATCTACTTCGGCGGCGAGACCACCGATGGACAGACCTTCGAAGCGGCCCTGATCGGCAAACTCGACACCAACGGAAACGTCCTCTTTTCCGGCTATCCGAACCAGTACGCCTTGAGCGGCTACGGCCAGGATGCCGCGTACGCGGTGGCGCTGGATGCCAGCAGCGATTTCTACGTCGCCGGCGCCACCACGTCTCCCTACTTCCCGGTCAGTTCCGGGTCGGCGCAAACCACACTTGGGGGCGGGTGGGACGGGTTCGTGACGAAATACTCTTCGAGCGGGACTGCCCTGAATTCCACCTTCCTCGGCGGCGCCGGGAGCGACGCGATCAACGGGATTGCCGTGGACTCTTCGGGCAACGCTTACGTCACCGGCGGCACGACCTCCCTCAACTTCCCCGTATCGAACGGCGCGTTTCAGTCCCACAACAACAACAACGCCGGCAGTACAGGCACGGCCTTTGTCAGCAAGCTGTCTCCCACGCTGTCCATGGTGTACTCCACCTACCTGGGCGGCAGCGGGAGCGAGACCGGGTGGGCCATCGCCATCGATTCCAGCGGCGCGGCATACGTCACCGGCGAAACCAGTTCCACTAACTTCCCGGTGCTGGGCGCGGTGCAAAGCAGCTTCGGCGGAGGCGCCGGAGATCTGTTCCTGACCAAGCTCAATGGCAACGGACAGACGCTGGCCTACTCCACCTACCTGGGAGGCTCGGGGGAAGACTACGGAGCGGGAATCGCCGTGGACGCAGGCAATAACGCGTACGTCACCGGTGGAA
>Ga0182027_10007398_pt1 | contig 16177 bp, 11 predicted proteins | sample 712E1DmetaG_FD_121300 | JGI IMG/M metagenome (GOLD analysis project Ga0182027, IMG submission 121300) | Permafrost microbial communities from Stordalen Mire, Sweden - 712E1D metaG (Illumina Assembly) | ecosystem: Environmental > Terrestrial > Soil > Wetlands > Permafrost | place: Sweden...
GCCGCCGACATCGACCTGGTGTCCCGATTCGCGATTGAATTGGGGTCTACAGACCACTTTCGGGCCATTTGACCGGGGATTGGGAGGTCGTGTTCGGCGCGCAAGGCCGGCTCTCCTCCTTAGTACTCACCGCATGCGTAACGGCGAAGTGGAGGGTCGCTGGGAGGCCGCCGCCCCGCCCCGCGCCCGGGCCCCGCGCCGTGCCCAGGACGAGTTCGCGCCGTTGCGCGATGATCGCGTCATGAACGAACCGCTTACTCTCGATCGGTTCTACTCCGCCCCCCGACTCTCCGGCCTGCGGCTGTCGCCCGACGGCCGGCGCCTGGTCGTCGCCGTCTCGCGGCCGGGCCCCGAGGCCAACGAGATGCGCACGGCTCTCTGGCAGGTCGACCCCACGGGCGCCAAAGCCCCGCGCCGCCTGACGCGCTCGAGCGCTGGCGAATCGGCTGCCGCCTTCGCGCGCGACGGGTCGCTGCTGTTCACCTCCGCGCGGCCCGACCCGGACGCCAAGGCGGACCCAGACAAGAAGATCGCAGCCCTCTGGCGCCTGCCGGCAGAGGGCGGAGAGGCGAGCCTGCTGCTCGCGCCCGACGGCGGGATCGAGGGCGTCGCCGCCGCCCGGAATGCCGACGCGATCGCCTTCGGGGCGCTGCTCCATCCAGCCGCGACGAGCCTGGACGACGACGCCGAGCGGGCGAGGGCGCGCAAGGATGCCGACGTCGGCGCCATGCTGTTCGAGGATTACCCGATCCGTTTCTGGGATCATTGGTTCGCCCCCCGGCGGCAGCGCTTCTTCGCCGCGCAGCTGCCGGCCGATCCCGAAGCCAGACTCGAGCCGGCCGATCTGACCGGCGATCCCGGCCCCGTCTTCCTGGAGTCCGACTTCGACATCTCGCCGGACGGCCGGACGATCGTGACCAGCTGGGCCGACTGGTCGAACCTGCCGGCGACCCCGATCTCTCTCGTCGCCATCGACGTCGAGACGAAGGCCCGCCGAACGCTCGGCGCCGGCGACTTCTACTTCGGCCAGCCGAAGGTCTCGCCGGACGGCCGCTTCGCCGTCTCCGTTCGAACCAGCATCGGTGCGCCCGATAGGGCTTCCGCCAGCACGGTCTGGCTCGTCGACCTTTCGACCGGCGAGGGCCGCGACCTCACGCCAAAGCTCGACCTCTGGCCCGAGAACCCGGCCTGGGCGCCTGATTCGAGCGCGGTCTTCTTCGTCGCCGATCGTCAGGGCCGGGTCGCGGCTTTCCGCGCCGATCTGGTGGACGGCAGGACCACGTGCCTTGTCTCGGGGGGGGCGATGAGCGACCTCTGCCCCTCGCCGGACGGGCAGACCATCTATGCGCTGCGGGCCACGATGACCGCGCCGCCGCGGATCGTCCGCTTCGCCGCCTCGGGCGAGAAACAGACGCCCGTGGAGCTGTCCCGCAGCATCGACGACGGCGGCTTGGGCGGACGCGGCCGTGTCGAGCGGCTGAGCGCGACCGCCGCCGACGGCACCGCGATCGGTTCATGGCTCGTCCTCCCGCCGGACACATCGGCCGAGAAGCCTGCGCCGGTGGTGGTCTTCGCCCACGGCGGCCAGATCGGGTCGTGGAGCGGCTGGCACTGGCGCTGGAACCCGCATCTCCTCGTCGAGCGCGGGTACGCGGTGCTCCTGCCGGACCCGGCCATCTCGATCGGCTACGGCCAGCACATGGTCGAGCGCGGCTGGGGGAGGTGGGGCGAGACACCCTACACGGATATCCTCACGGCCCTCGACGCGGCACTGACCCGGCCGGATCTGGACGCCTCGCGGACTGCCCTGACGGGCGGCAGCTACGGCGGCTACATGGCCAACTGGGTCGCCGGCCACACGGACCGGTTCCGGGCGATCGTAACGCACGCGTCGCTCTGGGACCTGCGGCCGTTCCACGGCACGACCGACACGGGTGCCGACTGGGAGCACGAGATGGGCGACCCATATCGCCAGCCCGAGCTGTACGATCGGCAATCGCCGGCGGCCCACATCGGCTCGATCAGGACGCCCATGCTCGTCATCCACGGCGAGCGGGACTTCCGCGTGCCGGTGTCGGAGGCGCTGGCGCTGTGGACGGACCTGCGCCGCCACGGCGTCCCGGCCCGCTTCCTCTACTTTCCGGACGAGCACCACTGGATTCTCAAGCCGAACAACGCCCGCCTCTGGTACGAGACGATCCTCGCCTTCCTCGACGAGCACGTCCTCGGCAAGGAGTGGGTCCGCCCAGCGCTGCTCTGAGCCTGCTCGGGCGGGCGGTGCGGCGGCACCCCCGCGCCGCGAGGCGCGGAAGCTGCGGCGCGCAGCCCGGGAGCCCGCGGCGTTGCGGCGCGGCCCGGAAGTTTCCTGTTTCACATCAGGACGACATCCGGCAACGACCTCCTGCCCGGATCCCGTCGCACGGAGCTGCCGGACCCAAGCACTGGCGAGATCCACGCTCTGCGGAACGCCGATGCGGGGGCGTCTGAGCCATTTCGCATGCCCGGACCGCGCTGAGCGCCGCCGGCTCTCGCCGCGTGTCGATGTAATGTGAATCCGGCAACTTCGACTCCCGGCCCGCGCGGCCCAGTGCCCGGCCCCGCGCGGCCGCCCCCTTGCCGGACCCCTTGCCAGGTCCCCGGCCGCGGCAACGGTTTCATTTGGGAGTCATTTTCGGGCCGTCACGGGCCGAGGTCTTGGATATCCCCCGTTCATTCCGGTAGCGTTCTTCCCAGATCCTTGGATGAGGTTTCCTCATGCGGCCGACCTGGGGGAAATCTGGGAAAAGACCGCTACATTCCATTCAAAAAGGTCGATAGGAGCCCAAATTGACCGCTCGTCAGAAGGCAATCGAGGCGATTTCCAACCACAAGGTTGCCTCCACCCAGAACTACCTCGAGAACGCCGGCGAAGACATCTACGGCGAGTACGTGTTCGGCGAAGAGGCCCAGCGCCAGTACCTGCCGAAGCCGGTCTTCAAGAAGCTGCGCCGGACCATCGCGGGCCTCGAGCCGTTCGATCCGGCGATCGCGGATGTCGTGGCCCACGGCGTCAAGGAATGGGCCATGGCCCATGGCGCCACCCACTACACGCACTGGTTCGTGCCCATGACCGGCGGCAGCGCCGAGAAGCACGACTCATTCCTGAGCCCGGTCGGCGAGGCCGCGACCCTCGCCGAGCTGTCCGGCAAGGGCCTCGTGCAGGGCGAGCCCGACGCCAGCTCCTTCCCGTCAGGTGGCATCCGCTCCACGTTCGAGGCCCGCGGCTACACCGCCTGGGACGTCACGAGCCCGATTTTCCTGCAGGTCGAGCCCAACGGCGTGACCCTGACCATCCCCACCGGCTTCGTCTCGTATACGGGCGAGGCGCTGGACCACAAGATCCCGATGCTGCGCTCGCAGGAGGCCCTGGGCAAGCAGGCCCTGCGCGTTCTGAAGTGGTTCGGCAACACGAGCGCCAGCCGCGTCTTCACCCAGATCGGGCCCGAGCAGGAGTACTTCCTGGTCGACCGGCGTCTGGCCGAGCTGCGGCCCGACCTCATCATCACCGGCCGCACCCTCTTCGGCGCACCTTCGCCCAAAGGCCAGGAGCTCGAGGACCAGTACTTCGGCACCATCCGTGAGCGGATGCTGGCCTTCATGATGGATCTAGACCGCGAGCTGTGGCGCCTGGGCATTCCGTCCAAGACCCGCCACAACGAGGTCGCCCCGGCCCAGTTCGAGATGGCCCCCGTGTACGAGCCCACCTCCGTCGGCTCCGACCACAACATGATCGTCATGAGCACGATGCGGCGCCTCGCGGCCAGGCACGACCTCATGTTCCTGGCCCACGAGAAGCCCTTCGTCGGGATCAACGGCGCGGGCAAGCACAACAACTGGTCGATGGGCACCGACGACGGTGAGAACCTCCTCGACCCCGGCCACAACCCGCACGACAACGCCCAGTTCCTGGCCTTCCTGGCCGCCATCATTCGCGCTGTCAACGTCCACGCCGACCTGCTCCGCGCGGGTGTCGCCGATGCCGGCAACGACCATCGTCTGGGCGCGAACGAGGCTCCTCCGGCCATCGTCTCCGTCTTCCTCGGCGCCCAGCTCGAAGACGTGGTCGAGCAGCTGGAGAAGGGTGCCGCCTCCGCCTCCAAGGCCGGCGGGTCGATGGAGCTGGGCGTGACGACCCTGCCCGTCCTGCCCCGTGACGCGACCGACCGCAACCGGACCTCGCCGTTCGCCTTCACCGGCAACAAGTTCGAGTTCCGCTCGGTTGGATCGTCCGCCCCGATCTACTGGCCGCAGACGGTCCTAAACACCGCCGTGGCCGACTCCCTCGAGAAGCTCGCCGACGAGCTCGACAAGCTCGAACCGTGCGACTTCGCCGGCCTGACCAAGATCCTGTCGGGGATCGTCAAGGAGAACAAGCAGATCCTGTTCGAGGGCAACAACTACGCCGAGGAGTGGTACGCCGAAGCCGAAAGGCGCGGGCTGCCCAATAACAGGAGCACCGTCGACGCCCTGCCGGCCCTCGCGACCCCGAAGGCCAAGAAGGTCTTCTCGCACTTCGGCGTTCTCTCCGAGCGTGAGCTCGCCGCCCGCGTCGAGATCATCTGGGAGCGCTACGTCAAGGTCTCGAACATCGAAGCCAACTGCGCCCTGGACATCGCCAAGACCATGATCCTGCCCGCAGGCGTGGCGTACCTCGGCCAGCTCGCCGACGCCGGCCAGTCCAAGGGCGTCGCGCAGGTCACCGAGCACGTCGTGGCCCTGACCGACAAGCTCGTCGAGGCGATCCACGCCCTGGAGCACGCGCAGCACGCCGCCCACGAGGCGGGCTCCGTGCACGCCGAAGCCAAGGCGTTCAAGGACTCCGTCATCCCGGCCCAGAACGCGCTGCGCGCCGTGGCCGACGAGCTCGAGACCCTCGTGGCCGACGAGCTGTGGCCGCTGCCGAAGTATCGCGAGCTCCTGTTCCAGTACTAGGATCGGTCGGGGGCTCGGTTTCCGGGCCCGAATTCAGAAGCCTCTCCGAGCCTTCGGGCCGGGGAGGCTTCTCGTTTCTGGACTAACTGGCCGGTTCGCGCGGTGCCTGCGGTCCGGCGGGATGGCTCCGTCGCGGAAGTTTCCAGATTCACATGAGGGCGACATCGAGCAAGAGTGGCGCCCTGCCCAGGGCTGCGCGACCGGCCATTCGGCCGACTTGAGGGTCGGCGGACCGGGGATCAAGCGTAGGAGCGGACCTCGAAGCAGGTTCGCCGGGTCGGCACCGCGGCTTCGGGTCGGCGGCAGTTGCCGCATGTCGTCGTGGCGTGAATGTGGAAAGAATGGTCGCCGCCGGGTCAAACGCGCCGCCGGGCCAAAGGGTGGCCGCCGGGCCGTGGGCACCAGGGGGCCAGCCGGGCTGTGAGCGCCGCCTCGGTCCGGCTCAGCTCCGGGTCGCGGATCTGGTGGTCTTGCGCGCCGCGGCCAGACCCATCTCCATGTCGGCGCGCAGATCCTCCACGTCCTCGAGCCCGACGGAGCAGCGGAGCAGCCCGGGAGCGATGCCCGCCTCCCGCAGCGCGGCCTCGTCCAGCTGGCGGTGAGTGGTGGAGGGCGGCGCCGTCGTGATCGTTCGGAACGCCCCCAGTGAGGCCGTTCGCTCGGCGACGACCATGGCGTCGAGGAAAGCGCGTCCGGCTTCGCGTCCGCCGGTAAGCTCGAACGCCAGCATCCCGCCGAAGACGTGGAGCTGCCGAACCGCCACCGAGTGGCTCGGGTCGCCCGGGAGGCCCGGGTAGTGGACCCGTTCCACCCCGTCCTGCCCCGCCAGCCAGGCTGCCAGGTCGAGCGCCGTTTCGGTGTGGCGCTCCATTCGGATCGCCAGCGTCGGCAGGCCCCGCAGGACCAGGAACGCCGCGAGCGGCGCCAGCGCACCGCCCACGTCAACAAGGATCGGGCGGATGGCGGCGATCCGTTCGTGGCTCCCGACCACGGCCCCCGCCAGAACGTCGCCGTGCCCGGACAGGTACTTCGTGGCCGAATGCATGACCAGGTCGGCGCCCAGCTCCACCGGGCGGCACGCGTATGGCGACGCAAAGGTGTTGTCGACGAGCAGCAGCGCCCCTCGCCGATGAGCCACCTCCGCGAGCGCCGCCAGGTCCGAGACCACGATCGTCGGGTTAGAGATCGTCTCCACGTACAGCACCGGCGCGCCGGTTCGCGCCAGGGCCGCATCGACGGCACCCAGGTCGCGCGGGTCGACGAACTCGGTGGCGATTCCGAGGCCAGAAAGGACGCGCACCAGCAGGTCGCGCGTCGTGCCGTAGACCGCCCTTGTGGCCACGATGGTCTGGCCGGCCCGGACCACGGAGACGATCGCGGCGTGGATGGCGGCCATTCCCGTCGCGAAGGCGAGGCCCGCCTCCGCTCCCTCGAGCTCGGCCACGGCATTGCCCAGGGCGGCGGTCGTGGGGTTGTCGATGCGACTGTAGGCATAGCCCGGGGTTGCGCCCGTCAGGACGTCACCGAGCTCCGCGGCGTCGGCCGTCGAGAAGGCCGCGGCCTGATAGATCGGCACGCTGGACGGAACCTGATTCACCTGGGGCGCGGTTGTCGCCGCCCTGATTGCCCGAGTCGAGAAGCCAGCCATGGGAGGATGCTACACCGCAGCCCGCACGGAGCTGTGGCCGGTCAGGCTGGACCTCGCTCGCCACCGTCGCTTTGCTTCCGCTCGCCACCGTCGCTTTGCTTCCGCTCGCCACCGTCGCTTTGCTTCCGCTCGCCGCGCTCCCGCTCTTCGTGCTCCCGCTTGCCACGCTCACCTCGGTCCCGCTCGCCGCCGCCGTCATGCTCCCAACCGAGGCGATCGCGACCGCCGAGATCGCCGCGCCCGACGTAGGGCCTGGCAGTTCGAGCGAACAGACGGAAGCCCGGCGTCGAAACGGGCGTCCGATACTGCTGAGCCAGCAACGACGGCGTCACTTCGTCGGGATCGCCGTAGCCGACAACGCTGTTCTTACCGAATCGCTTGGACGAGTACATCGCCCCGTCGGCGGCGATCATCAGCTCGTCGGCCGTGCGGCCATCCTCTGGATACGACACCACCCCAATCGAGAGCGACGTCTGGATCTGCTCACCGCCTGCCAGCACGGTCATCTCGCTCGCGGCCCGTCGGATGTTCTCGGCGACCACGTACGCGCCGGACGGCTCCGTCTCGGGCAGGAGGGCCACGAACTCATCGCCGCCGTACCGGGCCGGGACGTCCACGCCGCGCAATCCCGTGCGGATGACGTGGGCCACGCCGCGGAGCACGAGGTCGCCCTGGTAATGGCCGAAGCGGTCGTTGATCGTCTTCAGGCCGTCCAGGTCCATCATCAGCAGGCAGAAGCCGCGGTTGAAGCGCCGGCTGCGCTGGATCTCTCGATCGACCGAGTTGAAGAAGTAGGCCCGGTTGTGGAGGTTGGTCAACGAATCCACCGTGGACAGGCGGATCGCCGTTTCCCGCGTTCGTCGCTGAACGCGGGAGATCATCATGCCGGCGTAGGCGAGCAGCACGAGAACCATCAAGTTGATCGCGACCCGCACCAGCGCGTCCCTGGCGGCGCCGCCCGCGAGAGGTCCGGAGAAGGCGGCGACGGCGTAGGCCACGGCCGACTCCACGGCCAGCAGGACGGTCACGGCCGGGGAGGCAATTAGCGCCGCGCCGCCCACCAGCAGCGGATAGAGGAAGAAGAAGGGGCTCGAGGCGCCCCCGGTGAGCCAGACGATCATCGTCAGGAAGACGATTGCGGCGCTCCCCTCCAGCGCGATGCGCAGCGTCCCCAGTCGGCCGGCGGGTATGACGTCCTGAACGACCAGGACGAAGACGCCGGCCAGCGTCAGGGTCGCGAGAATATCGGGCTGAACCGGCTGCCACAGCTGGCTGACCGTAACGATCACCAGCACGACCAGAATGAACGCCCCGGTCAGGACCCGGACCGCATGGTTGAAGGTTTCGGCCGCGAAGGCGCCCTGGATGACCTCGTCGAGGTCGTCGTCCGAGAGGCGCGTGTCCCGGCTCGCCGGGACCTCGTCTCGAGCCTCCGGCCGGCGCTCGCGCGCCAGAAGTCGAACGGACGGCGAGATGGCTATGCCTGCGACGGGCGACCCTTCGGGGAGTGTCTTGCGGCCGCGTGTGGGGTTGCCCCGTTCGATGGCCAGGAAGCGACCATAGAGAGGACCGCGCCCCAGCAGGGCGGCCCCCATCAGGGCGGCCATGACCACCAGCACTACGGTGGCCACCGCCAGTATCGCCAGAAGAGGCTCGACCGCTTCCATTGTCTCTGCCCCAGGCGCGGCGGAGATGAACGAGCGGGAACGCCAGTCCATCTTAGTACCGGTGTTTGAGGTCGGTGTCGCCCGGCCGACTGTCGTTGCGCTTAGGCGGCAAGTCCCCGCCAGGCACTTCGCGCTAGCATCGACCCATGGAGAGGCACATCGATTCGAATGCGCGCCGGGCAGTGGCACGAGAAACGGCACGTGGGCGACGGCTCGAGGACGCGCTCGTGGACGCGTTTCCGGACGCGGCCGATGCGGCGAGGCACGAGATCGAATTCGTGCGGGCGCCCGGTCGGGTGAACCTGCTCGGCGACCACACCGACTACAACGACGGGCTGGTCCTGCCTGCGGCCATCGAGCTCGACACCTGGATCGCCGTCCGCCCGCGACGCGACGGGCTGGTGCGCATCGCGTCGCTGCAGTCGTCCGAGCGGGCTGAGTTCTGGATCGACGAACTGGTCGCGGGCGTAGCGGGCGCTGGCGCGGGGTTGCGCCCTATGGCGCGGCGCGCCGCGTGGAGCGACTACGTCGCCGGCATGGCCTGGTCGCTCCGCGAGGCCGCTCTCCCGGTCAGTGGCTTCGATGGCGTCGTCGACTCCGCCATCCCAGGCGCCGCCGGCCTGGGCACTGTTGCGGCGCTGGAGCTGGCGTCGGCCGTGGCGCTGCTCGCCGGCCAGCGCCTTGTGGCGGCGCCTTCACTGGCGGCCCTGGCCCAGCGTGCCGAGCGCGACTTCCTCGGCCTCGACGGCGGGATAGTGGATCAATTCGCCAGCGCGGCGGGTCGCGCCGATCGGGCGATCCTGCTCGACTGCCGCTCCCTCGAGAGCCGGTACGTGGTCCTGCCGGCGGGCGTGAAGGTCGTCGTCTGCGATACCGGCTCGCCGCCCGGCGCCGCGCCCGACGCGCCCCGGTCGCACGAATCCATCTTCCGCGAGCGTCGAGCCGACTGCGGCCGCGCCGTGGCCCTGCTGGCGGAGGAGGTGCCCTCGGTCGCGTCGCTGCGGGACCTGGACAGCGCCACGTTGCGCAAGCACCGCCACCTGCTGTCGGATACGATCGCCCGCCGCGCGGAGCACGTCGTCGCCGAGAACGAGCGGGTCGCGGCGGCGGTTGCGGCCCTGGGCGCGGGCGACTTCGACGAGATCGGCCGCATCTTCGCCGCATCCCACGAGTCGCTCCGCACCCTGTTCGAGGTCAGCTCGCCCGCCCTCGATGCAATGGTGGAGATCGCGCTGACCGTCCCGGGTATCGTGGCCGCGCGCATGACCGGGACCGGCTTCGGTGGCTGCACCGTCAACCTGGTCCGCGACGCGGCCGTGCCCGCCCTGCAACGGGTCGTCGCCAATGAGTATCCCCGTCGGACGGGCCTGACGCCCCGCGTCTACCCGGTGGCGGTCGTCGCCGGCGCCGGCCCCGCCTGAGGCCGATTGGCGCCCGCGAAGCCGGCCAGTATCGAGGCCAGTTGCTCGTACTGGCCGAGGTAGTTGTAGACCTGGGCCGAAACCCTGATCAGCAGGTCGAATTCGGTCTCGGGCGGCAGGTCGCCCGAGTCCACGAGCCATGGACATGGCCACATCATCAGCGGTGCCTCGAAGCGGCGGCCACGCAGCGCGGCCTCGATCATGTCCATTCGTCGGGTCGCCTCGGACCGAGACCAGGGACCTCCCGGCAGCCGGATCGAGGCCATCGAGCCGATCATCTCCGTGGGAGCCTGGACCGCCGTGTGCAGGGCCTCGGCCAGCATCTCGTCGGCCGCAACCGCCAGGTGGTGGTTGAATGACATGATCGAGGCCCAGCCGCCGGGGAGGATCTCGGCCATGCCGTCGATCGCCGCCGGCCAGGTCAACCAGGCACTCGGGTCGAACGTGCCCTGCCAGTCGAACTCCAGCCGGAAGCGCGAGCGATCCATTCGAGTGTCGTTCGCGCCGTGCGAGATCGAAAGCGGCTTGATAAGCGCCTGGCGGTCGCGGCGGACGTGCAGGAAGGCCGCGCCCTTCGGCGCGCACATCCATTTGTGGCCGTTGCCGGCGTAGTAGGCGGCGCCGAGCGCGCCCAGCCGGACGGGCACCATGCCGGGCCCGTGAGCGCCATCGACCAGCACGTCGACGCCGCGTTCGGCCAGGGCCGGCACGAGCCGCTCGAGGGGCATGACCAGCGCCGTGACGCTGGTCACGTGGTCCAGAAGCGCCAGCTTCGTGCGCGGAGTGACCGCCGCCATGACGGCGTCGAAGGCCTCGTCCGGCGAGGAGATGGGGAAGGGGATTCGCGCCAGCACCACTCTCGCCCCGTCTTTCGCCGCGCCGTAGCGCACCGCGTTCAGGGCGGCATTGTAGGCGTGGTCGGTGGCGAGCAACTCGTCGCCCTTCTCGAACCGCAGCGAGCGCAGAACGGTGTTGACCCCCGCGGTGGCGTTGGGCAGAAGCGCCAGGTCGTCGGGATCGGCGCCCACGAACGCCCCGATCTCCGAGCGGCACCAGTCCAGCAGGTCCTCAAGGTCGCGACCGAGGAACCGCGTAGGCTGAGCCTCGAGCTTGTCTCGCCAACCCTTCTGGACGTCGAGGATCGCCCTCGGGCACGCCCCGAACGAGCCGTGATTGAGGTACGTCACGGTCGCGTCCAGGGCCCAGTCGGCTGCCGGCGACGGTGCCCGTGAGAGCGGCGGCTCCTTCTCGATCACTTGCGCTTGCGGCTCCTTGCCAGAGGAGACCATCGGTCAAGGCGGCGCGAAAGGCGCCCCTGACTCGGTCGGCGAGACACTCGCCCTAGGGATCGGCCGGCAACGGCTTTGTAATCAGGTTTCGCACGAATGGGTATTGCATCGACCCTGGGTCGGGCGTAGGTTGGATGCAATCTCCTACGTGCCCCGGTATGTCAGGAGGCCAGATGCGAACGCCGACGACGGCCAGAGATACGCGACTCAATCGCGATGACGGCGGGACCTCCCCGCTGACGGCCGATCCGGACTGCGACGTGTCGAACCTGCTGTTCAGACCCAGGGCCGGCAATCTCAGCGGTGACACTCGAGCGGGCCTCTCATCGCGGTAGGGGTCAGAGGCCTCTACCGCACGCGAGTGCCAAGACCGGCGCAGGCTGCGCCGGTCTTGGGCTATCCGGGGCTCGCGGGCTACCGCAGGCGTGTCCGTACCCCTTTCGGTCGCCCCTACTTCGGCAGCTGCAGCCGGTTCGCCCGAGCGATCTCGCCGAGGAAGCGAGCCGACGGCTTGATCGTGCGCTCCTGGGTCTCGCGATCGACCGCGACCAGACCGAACTGCATGGCGTAGCCGCTGGCCCACTCGAAGTTGTCGAAGGCGCTCCAGTGGATGTAGCCCTTGAGCGGGATGCCGTCGGCGATGACTTCGTGGAGTGAACGCAGCCCGTCGGTGATGAACTCGACGCGTTCCGCGTCATTCGTCGTGGCGACGCCGTGCTCGGTGACAAGGATCGGCTTGCCGGGCAGGAGCTTGGCCGCCCGCCGAACGGTGGCGGCCACCGCCTGCGGACGGAACTCGTAGCCCATCTGCGTGGTCCGAACGCCCGGATCATGGCTGACCGCGAAACCGCCGTCTCGCTGTCGGGCGATCACGCGCGCGACGGCGAGCTTCTCGACCGGCGGAATCGCCAGGGCCAGTTTGGAGAGGATCCCTGCGGCGGCCGGCATTTCGAGCCTCGCGCGCGTGTACGTCTGAACGCCGATGAAGTCGTCATCGACGGCCGCCTCGAGGAACACGTCCTCCATGAGCCGACGGGCGTACTTCATGATCGGTGCGCCGCCCGCATTCGACTCCCATTCCTGCATGGCGTTGGTCAGGCCGACCTTCGCCTCGGGTCGCAGCTCCTTTATCGCTGCGCGCGAGGCCTTGTGCGCTGCCACGAGCGCGGCCGTCGCTGCCTTCCAGCTCTCGGCGCCCTTGAGGCCGGGCGGAAAGGCGAATCCGCCGCCGTAGCCGCCGAAAGCCACCATGCCCGGCTCGTTGAGCGTGCAGTACCAGTTGACGCTGTCGCCGAGCGCGCCGACGACGCGGCGCGTGTATCGCTCGAATAGACCCACGACAGACGGCGAAAGCCAGCTCCCGCGATCTGCCAGCCACTGGGGCAGGGTGAAGTGGTTGAGCGTGACGATCGGCGTGAGCTTGCTCTTGCGGCACAGCTCGACCACCTTGCTGTAGTGATCCAGCTGTGTCTGGTCGAACGTGCCCTCGTGCGGTTCGATCCGGGCCCACTCCACCGAGAAGCGGTAGGCGTTGAAGCCGAGGCCGGCCAGAAGCGCGATGTCGCGCGGATAGCGTGTGTAGTGCTCGATCGCGGTGCCGCTGGGCTCCTTGCACGGCGTGCCCGGCTTGAGCTCGAAGGCCCACCAGTCGCTGTTGGTGTTGTCGCCTTCGACCTGGTGCGCGGCCGTGGCTGTCCCCCACAGAAACCCGTCGGGAAATGCGATCTCGCTCACGTGCTGAGAATAGCGGGTGGCACGTCTGGCCGCCCGTGGGCCCAGATCAACGGGCGGCCAGGTCCTCGAGCGCCTGCTCGAAGGCCCCAAGGGCGCTGCGGTCGAAGACGAAGATCGCGCGTTCGACCGTGCGCGCCTGGGCGAGGTCGTCGCGGACCGCTCGCAGCGCGACCGAGGCGGCTCGATCGAGAGGGTAGCCGTAGATGCCGGCGCTGATGGCGGGGAAGGCGACCGTTCGGGCGCCAGCCTGGTTCGCCAGGTCGAGAGACCTTCCGTACGCTGAGCGGAGCAGCTGCTCCTCGCCCAGCCCGCCGCCGCGCCAGACCGGCCCGACGGCGTGGACGACCCATCGAACGCCGTGCTCCGCCAGCCGCCCCGATCCGGTGATGACCGCGCTCCCGGTTGGGCAGCCGCGGTATCGAGACCGCAGCTCCGCCATGAGTTCCGGGCCTGCCGCGCGATGAATGGCCCCATCCACGCCGCCGCCCCCGGCCAGCTCCTGGTTGGCGGCATTGACGATCGCATCCGCTCGAACCGTGCTTATGTCGCCCAGCTCCAGCTCGATCCACGCCGCCGCTCCGGCGGGTCTGACCACTTCCAGGCGGTCGGGCTGTTCCATGCGGTGAGGGTAGGGGACGACGGCGCGCTTCGCCAGACGTCTCGGACGTCACGCCCGATACTGGCGCCATGGCCGACGAACCGCGCGTCCAGCCCGAATCGAGAGCTGCCTGGCGCGCCTGGCTGGCGGAGCACCACGCGCGGGAATCTGGCGTGTGGCTCGTCACGTGGAAGAGGCACACGGGCAGACGCACCGTCACGTACGAGGAAGCGGTCGAGGAGGCCCTGTGCTTCGGCTGGATCGACGGCGTCTTGGGCCGGGCCGATGACGACCGGTCGATGCAGCGGTTCGCGCCCCGCAAGCCCACGAGCAGCTGGGCGCGCTCGAACAAGGAACGCGTCGCTCGCCTCGAGGCGGCCGGTCTGATGGCCGACGCCGGTCGCCGGGCCGTCGAGATCGCCCGCGGCCACGGGTCGTGGGAGTCGCTGGATGTCATCGACTCGCTTGTCGTGCCCGACGACCTGGCTGTGGCCCTCGCCGAGCGACCGGGCGCGCGGGAATGGTTCGACGCCAGCTCGGCGTCGGTCCGGCGGAGCGCCCTGGCGTGGGTCTACCAGGCGAAGCGGCTCCCCACGCGGGCCGGCCGCGTCGAGCAGATCGCCGCCATCGCCGAACGGGGCGAGCCCATCTCGAACCTGTGGCAGCGCCGCGACTGACCGCGGCCGCGCCGCCACGCCGCCCGCTGGAAGCGATCAGCTGGCGCAGGCGAGGCTAGAGGTTCGGTCGGTCCTCCGTCGATCGAGGCGGCTCGGGGGTCGAGGTGTTCTCGCCGGCCGTTTCGTCGGCCGGCTCTACTGGGAACTCCCACTCGTCCGCCGGGCCAGGATCTCCAGGCCCCACCGTCAAGGGCGTCATCGGCACCAGGAATCCGCCGCCGGGCCCCGAACCCGATGTATTGAGAAACAGGCCAAGGTTCTTCTCGGCCTCCGGTCTCTCGTCGCTGTTCATCAGAACCGCCCCCGTGTTGCGGCGCCAAGACTGCCTGAGGCCAGGGTCTCCAACGGCGCCAGGTCGGCCCTGCGCGTCATTCGCCCGACTTCTGCCGTGCAGTCTATCCGCGATGTCGAGTCTGGCCGAACAACCCGGCGAGCCCCAAGTCAGCGAGGGGAAGGTGGTCGGGGCGGTGGGATTCGAACCCACGGTCTCGTGCTCCCAAAGCACGTGCGTTAGCCACTACGCTACACCCCGACGAATTCGTGCTCGCGAACCGCATGTGCTTCGCGAGCGACGCGCTTAAGACTAGCGTACAGCGCTCCTACGGCCTCACGCCGCCTCGGGGGCCGTCCGCGAGGCGGTCTGCTCGAGGGAAGAGGCGCACGTCGCGAGCTTGAGCGCAACAAGCAATCGCGGCCGTCGGCACCGTCGAGCCGTAACGCGACACGGTCGTGGAGCCGAAGGACTCGGTGTCCCGTCATCTCGTCGGGCTCACCCACCAGCGATGACGGGCAGGTCTCCGCGAGCCCGCCCCACCAGCATGAGCGCGCCCGCCGAGGCCAAGCCAAGGGCGACAGTGCCGAGCATCGCCGCCGTCAGGCCGACGGTCACGGACAGGAAACCCATGAGGGTCGGGAACCCAATTGTCCCGACCACGGCCGCCGTGGTGAGGTACCCGCCGACCGCCGCGGGCCGATCCGGGTAGCGGTCGCCGCCGACCACCATGAGCATTGGGGCAACAGGCCCCGCGGCGAGCCCGGCCAGCGCGAACAGGCCGATCGACACCTGGACCGACGGGACGAGGATTGCGCCCGCAAGTGCGACCGACATGGCCACGGCCGCGGTGGTCGCGAACCGGACGTGGTCGAACCGATCGGCCACGTGAGCCGAACCCAGGCGGCCGACGGCCATCCCCGCCCAGTACAGGGCAAGAGCCGTGGTGGCGAGGCTCAGCGGTGCGGGCTCGAGAAAGCGGACCAACCAGTCGGTGACACCCACCTCGGAGGCGATGTAGCAGGCGATCGCCACGCAGACGAGGCCCAGTGACCAGGGGATGCGCGAGCGCCCCGATCCGGGCCCTCTTGGCCCGGGCGCGCGAACGGAGTCACCACTGCCGCGTCGCCCATCGGGCATCTCAACCACGAGCAGGAGTGCCCCCAACCCGAGCACGACAAGGCCCGTGACGGCCAGGACGCCCTGCCAGGGGAAGCCAGCTTCGACCAACAGGCCGATGACGAGAGGTGCGGAGAGCGCGCCCAGGCTGAAGCAGAGGTGGAGGAGGTTGAGAGCTCGGGCCCGACTGGACCTGAAGACGTCGAGGAAGAGCCCGTTCGCCCCGCCGTCGAGCACCCCGACCCCTAGCCCGGCTGGGACAGAGGCGAGGAGGAAGACTCCCCAGGACGAGACGACCGCGAGCGCGACCAGGCCTGCGGCGAGCAGCCCCGCGGCGAAGACCAGCACTGGTCGGCGCCCGACCCTCTCCGTGACCAAGCCGCCACCGAATGATCCAGCCGCGTACGTCAGGCCGAAGACGAGGTAGTAGACACCGAACTCGGCGTCCGACTGATGGTGCGTCGCCTCGATAGACCGGATCAGCGCTGGAACGACCAGCCCGCACCAGCCGACCAGCAGGTAGGCGAAGCCGCCGAGGATCCCAGCGGCCGTCGGCCATGAACGGGCGGAAGCAGCCATCCATCGGATTATCGGCCCGCCGTCCGGACTCTCGCAGGCAATGGCTCACGCGTGGACTGCCGGGTCGGCCGTCTCGTGCTTGCGAACCGCACAATAATCGGTGCCTTCGCCGCTCGGCGTCTCGTGCTCAGGCCCCCCGACCCTACGCCGCAAACCGTCTTGCGGCTCCCAAAGCACGTGCCTTAGCCGCTAGGCCACACCCC
>Ga0182027_10007400_pt1 | contig 16176 bp, 11 predicted proteins | sample 712E1DmetaG_FD_121300 | JGI IMG/M metagenome (GOLD analysis project Ga0182027, IMG submission 121300) | Permafrost microbial communities from Stordalen Mire, Sweden - 712E1D metaG (Illumina Assembly) | ecosystem: Environmental > Terrestrial > Soil > Wetlands > Permafrost | place: Sweden...
ATGTTCGACCCGAGCCTGGTGTACGAGTACTTCGGCAATTACTGCCGCGAGCACGGCATCCCGTTCGAGCGCTTCCTCGGATTGGGGCGCAACGGGAACCGCGAGCAGGGCGACCGCTTCTCGATGGCGGTGTTCGCGCTGTCGGCATCGAGCTATCGCAACGCGGTGAGCAAACTGCATGCGGAAGTGTCGCAGGAGATGTTCCAGAACCTGTGGCCGAACCTGCCGGTGCGCGAGGTGCCGATCACGCCGATCACGAACGGCGTGCATCTGCCGACGTGGTTGAACAGCGACTTCGCGCAACTGTACGAGATCTACCTCCAGCCGGACTGGCGCGAGCGCTCCACGGAACGGCCGGTGTGGGACCAGGTGCCGGAGATTCCGAACAACGAAGTGTGGGAGGCGCACCGGCGGCGCAAGCGCAAGCTGGTGGCGTTTGTGCGCGAGCGCCTGCTGCAGCGGGCCGAGGAACGGCGCGCCTCGAAAGCCGAACTGAAGCGGATTTTCGAGCTGTTCGATCCGGACGTCTTCACGATCGGGTTTGCCCGGCGCTTCGCGACCTACAAACGGGCGACGCTGCTGTTGCACGATCGCGAGCGGTTGAGGAGGCTGCTGGCAAACGAGAAGATGCCGGTGCAGATCATCATCGCCGGCAAGGCGCATCCGCAGGACAATCCGGGCAAGCAGTTCATCCGGGAGATCGTGCAGTTCGCGCGCGATCCCGAAATGTCGCGCCACGTCGCCTTCATCGAGGACTACGACATTCAGGCGGGGCGCGAACTGGTGCAAGGCGTGGACCTGTGGCTGAATAATCCGCGGCGCGGGGAGGAGGCCTGCGGCACGTCGGGCATGAAGGCCGCGATCAATGGCGTGCTGAACTTCTCGATTCTGGACGGGTGGTTCGACGAAGCCTTCGAGAGTTCGGGCGGATGGGCCATCGGCGACCGCTCGGCGTACACGCCGGACCAGGACGAACTGCACGCGTCCTACATTTACTCGGTGCTCGAGAACGACATCGTTCCGATGTACTACTCGCAGCGGGAGGAAGGCGTGCCGAACGCCTGGATCCAGAAGGTGAAGCAGTCGTTGGTGCATCTCAGCCCGCAGTTCAATTGCCAGCGCATGATCGACGAATACACGTCGCTGCTGTATACGCCGGCGCATGAAGGCTACGCGGCCGTGCGCCGGGACAGCTTCCAGCCGGCGCGCGAGAAAGTGGACTGGACGAGCCAGGTGGACCAGGTTTGGGACGGCGTGCGGATCGAGGACGCGACGCCGGAAACGGGCAACTCGCTGCTGACCGGCCAGAGCGTGCTGTTGCGGGCGGCCGTGTTTCTGAACGGGCTCCAACCGGGCGATGTGCGCGTCGAAGCGGTGGTGGGCCGCGTCAGCCCGGATGGATTACTCGAGGAGACGATGGTGGTTTCCCTGCCCCCGACGAAAGAACAGGGCGGGACGTATGTGTTTCAACGGGAATTCGAGCCGCACCAGACGGGACGTCTGGGTTACACGCTGAGGATCGCACCGAATCACGCCGAGGATCCGCTTTCGCGGCCGTGCCGCGCTCCGATGAAATGGGCGCGCTAGGCGGCGCCAGCCGGACGGGGCGGCGAAGGATTCTGTAACAAGACTATGGATTCCGGACGCGAAGCGTGGTAAGAAAGAGTTGAGCCGCAGGAGATGCGCGGGACCACGAGAGCCCGCGAGAAGTTCCCGCGGAAGACCTGCTTCGCAATTCCGCAACAACCGAGAATGGTGCCGGAGTACTCAGCCCTCCGGACCAGCGCGAAGCGGCGGGCAGGGATTCGATTCAGACCCCGGCGAAGGAGCTAATCCCCATGGATAGCGACCGCAAGTACAGGCAGCGCGGCTACATGGATTCCGCTGGCCCGCAGGACGGACAATCCTCGCGCGACGGGAAGCCGAAGCCGAAGGGGCCGAAGCCGCCGCTCGACATCACCGGGCCGCGGCTGCCCCGGCTGGTCGACACCGTGACGGCTTCGCGCTGTTACAGTTGCGCGACCGCGCTGCCCGCGGACATCGATTTCACCGGTAATTGTCCGAAATGCAACGCCGCGCTGCACTGCTGCAAGCAGTGCAGTTGGTTTGAGCCGGCGACCCGCTTCCAGTGCACCAAACCGATCCGCGAGCGGATTGCCGTGAAGGACGCCGCCAACCAATGCGAGTTCTTCCGCGCCCGCGTGACGGTGGCGCGGGACAGTGCGCCGGCGGGTGCGGTGGTCCGGCCGGCGATGGGCGACCGGCAGCAGATGGTCGAACCCAAGAGCCAGAGCGACGCGCGCATCGCGTTCGACAATCTCTTCAAGAAGTGAGGCCTGGGCCGGCGCTGAAATCGGATCCTTCCATTGACTCATGACGATTGCCGAACTTTCCGCTCCACGACAATTCAGTATCCTTGAACGCGACCTGCCCGGCCCGGCCCCGGGCGAGGTGCAGGTGCGGGTCGAAGCCGTCGGCATCTGCGGCAGCGACCTGCATTACTTTTCCGAAGGGCACACCGGCGATACGCCCGCCAAATACCCGATGGTGCTGGGCCACGAGCCCGCCGGGACGGTACTGCGAGCCGGCGCCGGCGTGACCGGCTGGGCGCCCGGCGACCGGGTGGCGCTGGAAGCGCCGATCTATTGTTACCACTGCGAATTCTGCATGAGCGGACGCCATAATCTGTGCGATCATGTGCGTTTCATGAGCTCACCCACGGAGCCGGGCTTCTTCCGCGAGCGCGTCAATCTGCCGGTCGAGAATCTGCTGCCGCTGGCCGGCAATCTGGGTTTCGCGGAAGCCACGCTATGGGAGCCGCTCGGCATTATTCTGCATTCGTTCCGCTTCGCCGAGCCGAAGCTCGGCGAGACGGCCGCGGTGTTCGGCGCGGGGCCGATCGGGTTGACCACGATCGCGGCGCTCAAGCTGGCCGGCATGAAACGCATCTGGTCGATTGAGCCGGTGGCGCACCGCCGCGAACTGGCGCTGCGGCTGGGGGCCGACGAGGCCATCGATCCAGGCCAGGCGGATGCGGCCGCGGAGGTGCGCGCGGCGACGGGACAACGCGGGGTCGATCTGGTGATCGACTGCGCGGGCAAAGGCGGCAGCATCAACCAGGCCATCCGCATGGCGCGCAGCGCCGGCCGCGTGGTGGTCACGGCCGTTCCTTCGGAGCGGCTGGTTGAAATCGATTTCCACACCATGCGGCGCAAGGAATTAGGCTTCTTCACTGTGCGCCGCGCCAATCACACCGGCCCCGCGGCCCTGCAGATGCTGTCGCAATACGCGCGGCGTTTTACGCCGATGGTGACGCACACGCTGCCGCTGACGGAGGCCCAGAAGGCCTTCGAAACGCTGGAGAGTTACGCCGAAGGCGTGGGCAAAATCGTGCTCACGCCCGCGGGCTGAAGCGGACTCGTGCCGGCCGGCTGCTCGAGGTCCATGAAGTAGTAGCACAGCATGTGGGCGACGATCATGTGGCCGTCCTCGATGCGGCCCATGTGCGGGTCGGCCACGTTGATGTCGAGTTGCGCCAGGCGCCCGAGCTGCCCGCCATCACGGCCGGTCAGGCCGATGGTCTGCAAGCCGGCCGAGTTGGCGTACTCGACCGCGCGCAACACGTTGGGCGAGTTGCCGGAGCCGCTGATGGCCACCAGCACGTCGCCGGGCTGGGCGAAATTCTTCAACTGCTCGACGAAGACGCATTCATAGGAGACGTCGTTCGAGTACGCCGTCAGGGTCGCGAGGCTATCGGTGAGCGCCTGGATGCGGAAGCGCTTCGGACGGTTGTAGCTGGCGCCCTTCACCATGTCGCAGGCAAAGTGCGAAGCGGTGGCCGCGCTGCCGCCGTTGCCGCATACGAAGATGGCGCGATCGCGCGCGCGCGCCTGTTTGAGCCACTCGATGGCCTGCTCCACGCGGTCCAGTGGAATGGTCTCGATAGCGCGCAGAAGTTGTTCCTTGTATTCACTCGCGTAACTGCTCATTGTTCCCTTCCCTCAGGACCTTGTCCCAGCCCGAGCGCCAGTGCGCCCCACAGCACGCTGTCGCCGCCCAGCACGGCCGGCACTACGTCGATCCGGGCCTTCGACCAGGCCGTGATCTGCCGGTGCAATTCTTCGCGCAGCGGCACGAACAAGGCATCGCCGGCTTTCGTAATGCCCCCGCCAATCACCAGTTTCGCAGGATTCAGGAGCATGATGATGGCCTTGAGCCCCAAGGCCAGATCGACGACGTAGCGGCGCACGAAGGCCGGGTCGCGCAGCAAGACTTCGGCCGATTGCCCGTAATCGCGCGCGAGCCACAGGCCGCTGCACATGCGCTCGAAGCAGCCGAAGGCGCCGCACAGGCACTCCGGCCCGCCCGGGCGGATGGTCATGTGACCGGCCTCGCCGGCATAGGAGTCGGCGCCGCGCAGAACGCCGTTTTCCGTAAGAATGCCGCCGCCGATGCCTGTGGAGAGGGTCATGAAGAACAGCGGGCGGCAGCCGCGTCCCGCGCCGTAGAGTCCCTCGCCGAGGGCGCCGGTGTTGGCGTCGTTGTCCATGCAGACGGGGAGCTGGAAATGGGCGCGGAGCCACTCGACCAGGTCGAAGCCCTGCCAACCTCCGACATGGGTCGAGAGGACGACCTTCTGCGTGGCAAAGTGGACCGGCCCGCCAAAGCCCACGCCGACCCGGTCGAAATCGCTTTCTTTCCGCCAGACTCCCGCGATCTCGGCGATGCGCGCCGTCATCCACTCGGGGCCGCCCGAGCGATCGGTGGCGCGGGTCTCGCGGCGGGTCATGCTCCAGCGCGCGCCGCCCGGCGGCTGGCCTGGTTCGGGCTCCGCGCGCTCAAACAGGGCGACGGTAAAGTTGGTCCCTCCAATATCGATGGCCAGCACGGACATGAAATAACGACTTCCTTTCTTCGACCGGCGCGCGCAACCGCGCGATCCGGTCACATCCAGTATTGCCAACGCCGGGCCGCGATGACGAACGCCGCCAGGGCGGCATTGGTCACGCCGTGAGCCAGAATCAGATCGCCCAGGCTGCGCGTGCGCACGGCCCACCAGTTATAGAGCAGGCCGGCGGCGAGCCCGACATCCCAGTACGGCCCGTGTTCCAACGCGAACAACGCCGCCGTCAGCAGGAACGCGCGGGCCTGCCAGGCGCCCACGCGAATCGAATCGAAATCGTCGCGGATCAGCCAGCGCATGAACCACCCGCGCCAGAAAAACTCCTCCACCAGCGCCACCACCGTGCAGGCGCGCACGCTGCGCAGGATCAGGTCGACCGGATTGTCCAGGCTGGAGGCCGGCATGGAGACAGCCAGCTTCCCAAACAGCGCATTCTGAAACAGCCAATGGCTCCGCCAACCGGGAAACAGCAGATCCGGCGCGATCCAGACTACGAAAACACCCACGCCGACGAGCACGCTCGCCACGGGCCGATTCACTTTAATGGCCGGAAGATCCCGCCAGTACCACAGCAGTGCCGCGGCCGGTAGCAGGAGCCTCACCAGCAGCTCCGCACGCGCGCTCAGACCCACTGCGGCTGCCAGAGGTATCAGCGCCACCAGCACGGCGAACGGGACGACAAACGGCAGGGCTTTGCGGTTCAGACGGGTAACTCCAGTCTTGCAGGCGCGGAGCCGGGAGCCCGCTGCACGAGGCCTCGCGCCTCAGCCGATTTTCGCCAGCAACTCCCGAATCTTCGCTTCATCTCCCTTGGCGGGCTTCAAAGAAAGCGCCATCTGCAGACTCTGCTTCGCCGCCTGGAAATCGCGCTTCTGATATTGCGCCGCCCCCAAATGATAGCGGAACAGAGCCTTGGCGGGATCCCGTTTGACCAGGTCTTTGAAAACCGTAAGCGCATCGTCGTTCATCGTACGCTTCAGATAAATCCAACCCATGGTGTCGGCGATGTCGTCGCTCTCCGGATACTGCTGCTTGGCTTTCTGGATAAACGTCAGGGCGCTGTCCAGGTCGCGTCCTTCCTCGGCCAGAAGATATGCCAGATTGTTCAGCGCGACCCCATTGCCAGGGTCCACCGCCAGGACCGCCTTGTAATACGGATACGCCTCGTGCCTCATGCCGACCGATTCCATGGCCAAGGCCATATCCAGGTTGAGCCGGGGGTTCTTAGGCTCCAGTGCCTGCCCTTGCCTCAACACCTCCATCGCCTGCTGCGGTTGGCCTTTGAAATACAGCGTCTCCCCTAACCGCAGAAATAGCTCGAAGTTCCTGGGCTGCGCTTCCATCAGCTTGCGATACTCGCGTTCGGCCAGATCGTACTCCCGCATCAGCGTGGCCGTGTTCGCCCAGGCCAGCCGCATCGCCTGGTTGCCGGGAGCGCGATCGGACTGCGCCTGCAGGAGCTTGAGCGCTTCTTTCCCCTGCCCTGTCTTGAGCAGAACGTCCGCGGTGGCGAAAACCAACCGCGCATCGCCGGGGTACTTTTCCAGCATCTTCTGAAACAGCGCCAGGGCCTCGGGGTACTTGTGCTCCGCATAGCTGACCAAGGCCAACTGGAACTGCAGATCGGGCGAATTCGGGAACCGGCTCAGTTCACTCTGCAGATCGGCGCGTGCCTGCACGACGTTACCCATATTGATCTGCGCATTGGCCTTGATGGCCATGGCAAGGATGCTGGATGAGTCGATTTTGAGGCTCTGGTCGGCGCTCTCCACGGCGTGCGAATAATCGCCCAGGGCGAGGTTCACCTGCGCCAGACCAATCTGGGCCGCCAGAAAGCCGGACCGTTTCGCCGCTTCCTGATACTGAATCTTGGCGGCCGGCAGATACTGCTCACCGCGCGACTGGTAGGCCCGGGCCAGGTTGTAGCGGATCACCGGATTGTTGGGCTGCCGGCCGATCAGCGTCTGCAGATCGTTGATCGCGGATTGCGTTTGTTTATCGTCGCCGGAATCGAGCTGCAGCCCGGCGCGCATCGAGAGCGCGCCATTGTTCTTCGGATCGTCCTTCAAGATCGACTCGATCGTCTGCATCGCTTCGGACTTCCGGTTCGTGGCGACTTGGACCAGTGCGATCTTCATTCGATAATCGTTGACCCGGCTGCCGCCCAGCTTCGCGCCATCGCTGAAGACCGTGAACGCGCGGTCGTAATCCCGCGTGCGAATGTAGAAATCGCCCACCTTCATGCGCGCTTCCGGCAATTCCTTCTCGCGTGCCAGCAGAGACTTGAGCACCGCCTGGGCCTGATCCTTGCGCTGCAGCGCCAAGTAGAAGCCGGCCTGCTGAATGACGACGTCGGCATTGTTCGGGTCGTTCTTCACCTTCAGCGCCATCAGTTGTTCGGCATCCTGCGGCCGCTTATGGCGCAGGTACTCCAGGATCAGATAGTCATAGGCCAGCCAATATTGCGGACTCTTCTCCACAATGCGCCGGATGATCGGCTCGCCCTCATTCCATTGATTGTTCCGGTTCAGCGTCTGGGCCAGGGCGAACAGCACATCGGGCTGGGCGGGACGCGCCTGGTCCGCGTGGCGGAAGGCGGCGATGGCGGCGTCGATATGAGCCTGCTGGTGCGCCGCATCGGTCCCCGCTCTGGCAACCTCCAGGAAGCCGGTGAGACGCTGGCCGTTGTACGAATTCGGATTCCGCTTCAGCAACAACTTGGCCAGGTTGTCGACCTGTTTCAGAGTCGCCTCGTTATGGCCCCGCGGCGAACCGTAGTAAGTAAGCCAGATATCGGCCAGGCGGCCGGGAGGATTCTCGTCGGTCGGGAGCAGCTCCACGGCGCGAGTGAACGCCTGGAGCGCCGTCCCAAGCTCTCCCCGGCGCAACTCCGACTCGCCCAGCTTGGCGTAGGCTTCGCCGTATTTCCGGTCTTTGCGCAGCGCGCTGCGGTACATCAGCGACGCTTCCTTGTACTTGCCCTGGGTGAAGTACTTATCGCCGCTCGCCACGTACCGCCGCTTCACCGTCTCGGAATTACGCCAGCAACCTGGCGTGGCAACCAACAGCAACAACAGTACCCACAGCCAGCGACGATTTCGGCAGTTCATCCCTTCCTCGCTCCCGTCCATTGGATCACTTCCTCGACAATCAGTCAGTTACAGGATACACGGCAGACGGCAAAGCTGCATCCGGCGCCCCCAGGGCGGGACCCGGTTCACTCGCCTGATCGTATATTGCACCACGAACACTCCCGCCGCGGCCGGGCCGGGAGCCGCGCTCAACGCAGCGCGGCCACCAGCATCCGGGTCTGTCGCAGCAGTTGAAATTGAGTACGTTCCAGCGACGCGCGGGCATCGTAAAGCTGCATCCACTTCTCATGCTCCCCATAGCGCGCCTCTTCCACGTCCTTCAACGTCGCCTTCCCCTCCTCGAGCTGCGCCAGCAGTAAATTCACCTGCTCGCGAGCGAGGTCGAGGTCCAGACGGGCCACCTCGTTGGCCGTCCCGGCCTCGCGGATCTCCTCCCAGGCCTGGCGGGTTTCGGTTTCGACGCGGCCGCGCAAGCGCTGTAGTTCGGTCCTGATCCGCTGGCTGTCCACCATGGCCTGCGCCGCTTGCGCCTCGTCCTGCGCGTTGGCAAAAAGCGGGACGCTCACGGACAGTCCGATCTGGCCGTTGTTCCTCTGAAAGGTGCGGAAATAGTCGGTGTAGTTATTGAACTTGGCGAACAGGCCGTACTGCGCGACGAGGTCGACCTTCGGATACCGCAGCGCCTTGAAGCTACGCATCTGCAGACTCTTGGCGGCCAGGTCGGACTCCAGTTTCCGAATCTCGGGATTATCGTTCAAGGCCTCCCGCACGCTGTCCTCTTCGCTGGCGGGCAGCGCCGGATTGGCGCGCTCCTCGCTGGCCGGAACGATCGGGTCCGCGGGGTTCAGACCGAGCGCCGTCGCCAGCGACGCGGAGAGCCGCCGGCGCTGGCTGGCCATCATCCCGGCCTTCTGCCGCGCCCGCGCCACGTTCAAAGCCGCGCGCCGGCCCTCGATCTCTTTCTCCTTCCCCTCCGCGACCCGCAGCCGGACCAGCGCTTCGACACGACTCAGTTCCTCCGCCTGCCGGGTGGCCAGTTCGATGGCGCGCGTGGCTTTCTCGAGGTCCAGAAACAGCGTGGCCGTTCGCAACGCGACCTCCTCGCGCGCGGCGGCCGTCGAATACGTCGCGCCGACGGCGTTCTCGCGCGCCTGCGCCACCTGATAGCCCTGCGGCCGCGAGTACAATGTACGCACGGCCCGGGCCTCGACGATGGACGGCGCCGAGCCCTCGATGCTCATCGGGAATCCGTTGGAGTAAGCCAGACCGCTGCCGGCGTAAACCCGCGGCAGCAGCGGCTCTTTCACAACCTGGACTTCCAGCGCCGCCCGTTGTTCCTCCAACCGGGCCAGCGCGATGTCGGGGTTTTCCCGCAAGGCCAGATCCACGGCCTGCTTCAAGCTCAGCGTGAGATTCTCCGCCGCCATCGGATGGCTCGCACAAGCGGCGCAAAAGACGATAATCAGTTTCTTCATGGCGCTACTCGTAGCGTAGCGCCTCCGTCGGATTCAGCCGCGCGGCGCGCCTGGCCGGCAGGATCCCGAACACAATGCCAACGCCGAAGCTAACCAGGAAAGCGACCGCGACGGAGAGCATCGAAATCGGAATTTGCACCTGGTCCTGCAGCAGGTTCGCCGCCACCGGCAACGCCAGGCCGGCCACGATCCCCAGCACGCCGCCGCCCACGCTGAGCAGCACCGCTTCCAACAGAAACTGCAGCAGCACATCGCGCTGCGACGCCCCCAGGCTCATGCGCAGGCCGATCTCGCGGGTTCGCTCCGTCACCGTCACCAGCATGATGTTCATGATGCCGATGCCGCTGATGACCAGCGCGATGGCCGACACCAGGATCAGCACCACCGTGAGCACCGTGGCGATGGCGCCGGCCGCATCGAGCAGCGCCCCCAGGTTCTGCACGCTATAGCGGGCGCCCGGCCGGTGACGCGAACCGATCACCTGCGCCACGGCTTGCGTGGCCGCGGCGACGTCGGCCGCCAGCCGCACCTGCACGTACATCGGGTCCACGCGCTCGATCTGGTCGAAGGTGCGATGCACCGAGATCGGGATCATGACGGCTCCGCTTTCACCGAGCTCCGAGAGGCCGAACGTCGAGGTGCGCTCTTTGAACACGCCCACCACGGTGAACTGCAGCCCGTGCAGCTTGATGATCTGGCCGACGGAGGCCTGCGCCGAGCCGAATAGCGTAGCCGCCAGCTTGTCGTCCAGTAGGACCACCTTCTGGCGCAGCGTGACGTCGGAAGGATCGACGAAACGCCCGGCCAGCAGCAGCAGGTTGCGCACCGGCGCGTAGTACTCGTCCGAGCCGATGATGCGGACGTCGCGCTCCTTGCCGCCGATCGTCATCCGGTCGTTGGAGGCGATCACCGGCGTGGCCGCGACGATCCGCGAGCCGAGACTGCGCCGCACCGCGTCCACGTCGGCCAGTTTGATGAAATCGGCGTCGTACTTGGTGGCATCCAGCGGGCCGCCGTCGTACTGCGCATAGATCATGTTCGACCCGACGCCACGGATTTTGTCGAGAATCAGATCCCGGCTGGTGATCGAAATGGTGACTACCAGGATCACCGAGGCATTGCCGATCAACAGTCCCAACGCGGTCAGGGCGGTACGGATTTTGTTGGCTTGCAGGGCCTGGAAGCTGAAGTTCAGCGCCTCGCGAAGGAATGGAAAAACGGGCCGCATTCCGCCTAATCGCTCGCGCCCGCGGCGCGCTCCAACAGTTTCCGCGCCTGCTCGCGAGACGGATCGTCGGGGGTCAGAGGGGCTTGCAGGTAGGTCTCCAGGAGCTTTTTCGCCGCACCCAGATTGCGGCGCCCTTGCACATACGTCTCGGCGCGCGCGAACAGCAGCTTCTTGTCGCCGGGATCGATGCTCGCCGCCCGTTCGAAGACCGCTTCGCTTTCGCCGATGCGGCCCTGGCCGGCCAGGAATTTAGCCAGTTCCACGATGTGGTCGATCTCGCGCGGGGCCACGTCGATCGCCTTCTTCAACTGCCCTTCGGCCAGATCGTATTGCTGGCGCTCGATCGCGATCCGCGCCAGCGCCCAGTGATATTCGGCCGGATCGTTGCGCTGGATGATCTCCGACAGCCGCGCCGCCCGGTCGATGCCCCCCCCGAGGAATCCGGGCGCGCTCAGATAGTACGAGAAGAGATCGTTCACCGCTGCCATGTTGCCGGGAGCGAGATCGACCGCCCGCTCGAAGTTCTGGCGCGCGTTGGCGGCGTATTTAACAGCCATGAAAAAGACGCTGGTTTCCGCGCGCCGGCCCCACGCGCGTCCCAACCACAGGTAGTGATCCGAATTCGCGGGTTCCCCATGCGCCGCTTTTTCTAAGGCTTCGATGGCCGGCTTGAAATCGCCGAGCATATAGCGGCAACGCCCTTCGAGTTCCCATTCCGCCGGGCTCTTCTGCGGAGTCTTCTTCAGGAGCGCCAGCGCGGCCTGGTACTCGGTGCGGTTGTATAGCCGCTGCGCCTCGGCTGCGTTGGCTTGTGCCAAAGCCGCCGGAGCCAGCGCGGCGGCCAACCCCAAGACCGCAATGACCATGCGGAGTCTCATCGAACGAGGCCTAGGTCTCATTCTAGCTCACGGCATTTCTCACGGTAATCGCGTCGCTCCCTGGCAACGATCCGCGCCAGCACGGGAGCGGGCGCGGGCCGTCCCGATTTCCGGCCTCCGGTTGGCGTTCAGCTTGAATCCGCTACCTGGACCGGCCGGCGCGGCAGACCCGTAGCGCTTCGTTCTGGTATGGACAGTCGAGACCGGAGACTCCCGGTTGCTCGAGCACGAGCCAGTCGACTCCGAAGCGGTCGTGCAGCCGCTCAAAATCCTGCGTTCCGAAGTGCTCCCAGCCCGACTGCGCCTGCACCTGCTCGAGCCACAGCGGGGCCAGGCTGGGCACCTGGGTGGCGACGGCGGCGTCCTTCGTGACGTCGGCCAAAATGCTGCGTTCGGCCAGTGCGCGAAAGCTGTGAAAGTCCTCGCCGGGGCGTTGCATGTAGCTCGGGCCGGCGGCGAAGGAGCTGGCGATGGGCGTGTTCAGGCGAATCCAATCGAAGGCGCGCAACCACGGGTTGGAAGCGGCCGTGCCGGGGAATTCGAAATGCGCCGAGGCAGGGTAGGTCTGACGCTGTGCGAACCACATCAGCGCGGCCAGTGGGAGAAACAGAGCCACCCAGCGCAGCCGCCGCGAACGCAGGAGCCGCTCTCCGAGCAGTCCACCGGCGAGCAGCACGAACAGCAGATAGAGCAGGTGCAGAAAGCGCATCGGTTGAAAGGGCATCAGGCGGGCGAGACGCGAGGGCAGCAGCAGCGCGAGCGCCACGCCCAACTGGAAAAGCCCGTAGACGGCCAGGCGTTCCGACAGCCGTGCCAGCGCCGGATTACGGTCGCGCAACCCGATCCGGCGAAACCACCACAGCAGGGCCAGTGGAGCATAGACGCCCAGCCACTCGTACCAGTGCCAGCGCGAGAGGAAATAGTAGCCGCGCGTGTTGGCCGCTACGTACCAGGCGTTCGAGACGGGTTGGAAGACCCAGCTCAACGGCAGCAGCGCGAAAGCGCCAGACCAGGCCGGCGCCGCCGCCGGTTTCCAGGCCAGGAAAAAGCAGAGCGAGACGCCGTAGCAACCCATCAACGGGTGAAACGCCGCCGCGAGGATCAGCAATGCGCCGGTGAGCAGCCATTTCCGGTTGACGACGGCGTGAATTGCGGCGAGGATGGCCGCGGTGGCCATGGCGCGGGGATGGAGATTCTGATCCACCAGATACAAGGCCGTGCCCGCGACGGGCAGCGTCAGCAGCACGGCTACCAGCGTCACCCCGGACCATTGCGCGCAGGTCTCGCGGAAACACAGGCGGGCGATCCGCAAACAGCCCCACAGCACGAAGAAGATGGTCAGGGCATGCAGGGCGAGAATGACGATTCCGGCAGGCGCGTGCGAGAGCTGGATCAAGCCGGCGACCGCTTTGTCGAAGACGGTGGCCTGCAACTGGAGCGTGAAGAAGTTCGCGTCATGCGGGTACAGCGCGGGCGCCAGATCGTGTTTGATGGCGCTGAGATAAACGCCGTCGTCTTCGCACCCCGGATGGTAACCCGCGATCAAGAGGCCGAGCGCCGTAAGCAACAGGAGCAAGGCGCCGTCGCGCAGCAACGGATGGTTTTTCAAGGCTTTCCTGAAGGGCCCGGCAATGCACTCTCCCCGGCCAAAGCGCCGCTTAAGCGGGCGCGGCGGAACGCGGCTGCCGCTCCAGGTGCGGCGGGATGCTGGGCTTGAATCTCGCGGGTGGCGTGGGAGGATGGTCGCAGCGGTTAGTCCTGTTTCTCACTCCGGGCGGAATGCCCAGCGGAGTGTCTGCGGGAAGTCGGAGTTCATAGGAATAAGAGCGGCCGAATGCTATATCCGAGGTTACCAGGACATTATAAATCAGCCGTTAACAATTGGCATCCAGGTTGAAGGCAGGATGTGATCCCGGAGCGGGGACGGTCGCGCCGGCGGCGGCGAGCCGGATTCATTCGAGCACCAGCAGTTCCAGGCGGCTGGGCGCCGCAGCGGAACGAGAGATACGCTCGGTGGCGGCCACGAAATCTTCGGGCCGGGCGAAGGGGATGCTGGGGACGAACCGCTGCGGGTTGCGGTCCACCAGGGGGAACCAGGAGCTCTGCACCTGGACCATGATGCGATGGCCCTGGAGGAAGGTATGGAGGACGTCCGGCATATCGTAATCGATTTCGACAAACTGATTGGGAGGCAGCGCTTCGGGATGCTCGAAGCTCTTCCAGAAGCGGCCGCGGAAGGGCTCGCCGCGGACCAGTTGCTGATAGCCGCCCATCTGGACGTGGGACGGGTTGGGCGACGGGTTGGGGGCAGTGGCGGGATAGACGTCGATCAGCTTCACGACCCAGTCTGAGTCCGTACCGGAGGTGGAAACCTGGAGGCGCACGCCGATGGGTCCAGCCAGCGTGAGCGCGGAGTCGAGCGGCGGAGTCTGGTAGACCCGAACGTCGGGCCGGCGGGCGGCGAAGCGCTGGTCGTCCACCATGTACTCCTGGGCCATGCCGAGGGTGATGAAAGACGTAAACGGGACCGGCGCGGCAGGGTCGCTGACGTATTGGTCGAAAGCCGCGGGCTCGGATGGCGGATCGAAAGCCAGCGCGCCGCCGGAACGCAGATAGAGGGTCCGGCGATGCGCGGCCGGCGGCGGCCAGGCGGAGAATTGACGCCAGCGGTTGGCGCCGGTCTCGAACATCCAGGCCGCGGGCAGATGGGGGTCCTCGCCGTCTCTGAGCCATTTTTCAAAGAACGGCGCTTCGATTGAGTCTTCAAAAAACTGTGCGGTCTGCTGACCGAACTGGACGGGGCCGAGATGGTCGCTCTCGTGGCCGTGCCAGGCGCCGTGGACCCACGGGCCCATGACCAGGGCGACGGGCGAGCGCGGATTACGCGTGGAGGCGTTGCGGTAGAGCCGCAGCGGCCCCTGCAGATCCTCGGCGTCGAACCAGCCGCCGACGGCCAGCACGGCGGGCTGGATGTCGTGGAGATACGGCTCCAGGCTGCGCGAGCGCCAGAATTCGTCGTAGGCGGTGTGCTGGAGCAGGTCGCTGAAATAGGGATTGCGGTGCTTGTAGAACTTCTCTTCGGCATTGGAGACGGGACCCAGGGCGAGGTAGAACGAATAGCCATCGCGGGTGCCGTAATCGAAACGCGGCTGACGTGGTTCGGGCTGGGCGGCGCTGGTTTCCTGGAAGTACCAATAGAAACCGAAGTTGGCGGCGAGGAAGAAGGCGCCGTTGTGGGCGTAGTCGTCGCCGCGGAACAGGTCGATCATCGGCGCCTGCGGAGAAACCGCCTTCAACGCCGGATGGCCCGACAGCAGTCCCGCCGCCGCGTAGAAGCCCGGATAGGACGTGCCGTAAAGGCCCACGCGCCCGTTGTGGCCGGGGATGTTGTTCACGAGCCAATCGATGGTGTCGTAGGTGTCGGTGCTCTCATCGACGTCATTCGGCCCGGTGTGGGTCGTGAGTTGCGGGCGCATTTCCACGAACGTGCCTTCGCTCAGGAAGCGGCCGCGCACGTCCTGGAGAACGAAGATGTAGCCGGCGCGGGCGAGCGCTTCGGAGGGCCCGAGGCGGGAAGGATGGCCGTTCCCGCCGCGCGGCGCGACACCGTACGGCGTGCGCGCCAACAAAATCGGAACAGTCCGCGAGCCGGCCCGGGGCGTATAGACTTCCGTGAACAGGCGCACACCATCGCGCATGGGGATGCGGAACTCATGCCGGTCGTAATTGGCCCGGATCCAATCGGCGCCCTGGCCGAGCAGCGAGCCGGCGGCGAGGACCAGGACGCCAGCGGCGCGTCGAAGGTGCATGAGAAACAGTTTACGGGGCGGCAGAAAAAAATGTGTGGCGAGGCGAGTGGGCAGCACGAGCGGTGGGGGAAATCGCGGCTGGCGGGGTTCCGGCCGCGGGCTGTTACAATCGGATTAAATACGGGGTTCTCCAACGAGGCTCCGTACCGGACGGGCGGCCGCGTCCTCCTCCTCCAGCGGCCGCCCTTTCTATTCAGAAAACGTCCCGATCGCATGACGGATTGACACGGCGCCGGACTTTCGTTTGGCCCAAGCCGTGAAATGCTATCCTCCGCTCGGAGGCGCCCGCCGTGAAAACCATCATCGAGCCGTTTCGCATCAAGAGCGTCGAGCCGCTGCGGCAGACCAGCGCCGAGGAGCGGGCGCGGCTGCTGGCGGAGGCGGGCTACAACCTGTTCCGGTTGCGCGCGGTGGATATTCTGATCGACCTGCTGACCGATTCGGGGACCAGCGCCATGTCCACCGAGCAGTGGGCGGCGATGATGCGCGGCGACGAGAGCTACGCCGGCAGCGCGAGCTACTTTCGATTGAAGAGCGCGGCCGAGGATCTGATGGGCTTCCAGCACGTGATTCCGACGCACCAGGGCCGGGCGGCGGAGCGCATATTGTTCAGCGTGCTGTGCCAGCCGGGGTGCGTCGTTCCGAACAACACGCACTTCGACACGACCCGCGCGAACATCGAGTTCACGGGCGCGCGGGCGGTGGACCTGATCAAGCCGGAAGCCCGCGACACGCAGGCGCAACTGCCGTTCAAAGGCGACATGGACACGGAGGCGCTGGAGCGGCTGATC
>Ga0182027_10007401_pt1 | contig 16175 bp, 14 predicted proteins | sample 712E1DmetaG_FD_121300 | JGI IMG/M metagenome (GOLD analysis project Ga0182027, IMG submission 121300) | Permafrost microbial communities from Stordalen Mire, Sweden - 712E1D metaG (Illumina Assembly) | ecosystem: Environmental > Terrestrial > Soil > Wetlands > Permafrost | place: Sweden...
ATAAGAAGAGATATTTTTCTTATTAAACTGAGCAGTTCTAATAAAATTGGGCTTTGGAACCCAATCGCCTCTCGTCACCCCAAAAACGAAGAGTGTTTCCGCATACCCGCCCGATATTTGTTTCGTGAAAATCTAAAACAATTCGCCTAAAAAATTATAATCAAAATTCAATACTCATAATCACAAGCTCGATTGGTTTGACAACCTTTGCTCTGAAAGGTAAACTGAAATTACTTATGACAGATTTGCAGATTGTCGGGCAACAGATGGCGGAATTACTCAAGAAGCAAAACGCCGATTATATCGAGGCACACCTCGAAGAGAGTCAATTTAGCAGTATTTCTTACCGCGGGAAACAACTTGAGTCCATCAGCAAAACCACCTCTGTAGGGGGTAATATACGCGCGCTTGTAAAAGGTGGGTGGGGATTTGTCAGCTTCAACGACCTGAGCAACCTTCAGGAGAAAGTTGCGCTGGCGGTTAAACAGGCGCGTTTTGTCGGCAAAGAAGTCAGTCACTTTTATGAATCGAAGCCAATTGTTGCCGATGTTGAGGCGAAAATTATTGAAAATCCGGCGACCGTTCCGCTCTCTGAAAAGAAACAGCTGCTGGATGAGTATAATGAAGCCATCTGGAGTACATCCGGTATCCAGACTTCTAATCTGGGTTACAGTGATGCCAATAAAAAAACAATTTTCCTGAACGCTAAGGGCAGTTTTATCACCCAGGAAAGAGCTGATGTTACAATGCGAGCGGTGGCTGTGGCGGCCAAAGACGGTGAAGTGCAGCAGGCTGGTTTGAGCGAGGGCAGCCGGGATGATTTCCGCCCGATACGCAAACTGCATAAGGATATAAAACAATTAGCACAGCGTGCCGTTGAGATGCTCACCGTCCCGACCCTGAAAGGCGGTGAATACACGGTTGTCCTCGATCCGATACTGGCGGGCGTATTTGTCCACGAAGCCTTCGGGCATCTTTCTGAATCTGATTTTGTCTACGAAAATGCGCAGTTGAAAGAAATCATGACACTTGGTAAAGTGTTCGGCGGTCCGCAATTGAATATTATCGATTCCGCTTCCCGGCCGAGGTTACGCGGCAGTTTCAAATATGATGATGAAGGGACTCCTGCAACTAAAACCTATCTCATCCGGGAAGGCAAATTGACCGGCAGACTTCATTCGCGTGAAACTGCAGCTAAGATGCATGAAAAACCCACTGGCAATGCCCGGGCGATTAATTATAGACACCCGCCGATTGTGCGTATGACTAACACTTACATTGAGCCGGGCGAATGCTCTTTTGAAGATATGATTGCCGATATTAAAGAAGGCGTTTATTGTAAAAACTGGTACGGCGGGCAAACCAGTATGGAGATGTTTACGTTTTCTTCCGGGGAAACTTACCGGATACACAACGGTAAAATCGCGGAAATGGTACGCCCGGTGATGTTGAGCGGTAACGTTTTCGATACTTTGATGAATATCGATGCCATTGGTGACGACCTTGATATGAACCAGGGCGGGGGCTGCGGTAAAGGTGGACAATCACCATTGCCGGTCAGTAACGGCAGTCCCCATATCAGAATACAAAAATGTCTGGTGGGGGGTAAGTAATGGATAAAATACTTGCTCTCGCTAAAAAAGTGGCCGAAGAGGCTGAAGTTTACATGGTTTCCAGTGAAGAAACGCCGGTGCAGTTCGAATCCAACCGGTTAAAAAATACCCAGTACAAGCAAAGTCAGAGCGTGGCGCTGCGTATCATCAAGAACGGGAAAACCGGTTATGCCACTTCTACAAACATGGAAAACGCGCAAAAGCTGGTAGATGATGCCGTCGCTACTGCTGAGTTCGGCACAAAAGCTGAATTCCAGTTCCCTTCGGCGAGGACTTTTCCTGAGGTTGATATCTTTGATGCAGCAGTGGAAAAAGTAAGTCTGGAACAAATGACGCAACTCGGCGAAGAATTAATCAGTAAGGTAACACAGTATTCATCTGAAGTCATCTGCGAAGGGGGAGTCACTAAAGGAACTTACACGTTAAGTATTGTCAATTCACGCGGCGGACAGGCTGGCTTTCGGCAGAGTGTTTTTGGCCTGGGTATTGAAGGGCAGCTCATCCGCGGTACAGACATGCTATTTGTCGGCGACCACCGGAGTTCCTGTCACCCAATACTCAAGACTGATGAAATCGTGAAGACAACTATTCGCCAACTCGAACTGGCAAAACATATGGCAAAAGTAACTTCCAAACCGATGAGTGTGATTTTCGCCCCGGATGGTGTTACCGGTTCGCTGGTACTTCCTTTGATACCGGCCTTCAACGGCAAGACTGTGCTTGAAGGAGCTTCCCCAATTGGTAAAAAATTGGGTGAAATTGTTTTTGATAAAAATCTAACAATTTGTGATAACCCGATGGTCCCTTATAATACTGCCAGCCGGCCCTGTGATGACGAAGCTGTACCCTGTCAGATAACCCCTCTTATTACTAAAGGGCATGTCAGCAACTTTTTGTATGATTTACAAACCGCGGCTAGAGCGAAAACTAAAAGCACCGGTAACGGACAGCGTCAGGGAGGTTTGCCGACTCCCTCTCCGCACGCATTTGTGATTGCACCGGGCAGTGTCAGTTTCGAAGATATGGTTAAGAATATTGACGAAGGAATAATCGTCGAGCAACTTTTGGGAGCAGGGCAGGGTAATATGCTGGGCGGCGACTTCAGCGGCAACGTTCTCCTGGGTTATAAAATAGAGAAAGGCGAAATTGTCGGCCGGGTCAAAGATACCATGATTTCCGGAAATATCTATCAGTTGCTTAAAGATATCACCGCCATCGGCAGCGATGCCAAGTGGGTTAGCGGTTTTCTTTCGACGCCGTCCATATGTTGTGCTAATGTTTCTGTCGCTTGCCGGTAGGTCTGATTTTCGTTATATTCGTCTCCCCTTTCCTGATTTGTATTAGAATTATCATTGAGAAGGAATCTGTGAGTAAGGTGTTTAACGATGAAAAAGCTCATTAAACTCTCCGCCAAACCAAAACTAAAAGCGCCGGTAATGTTAGCTGCGTGGCCCGGAATCGGCAATGTGGCAATGCTGGTGGCCAATTATCTACTGGACAAGCTCGATTTCAAGGACCTGGCGGAGATCGAGGCCAGTGAGTTCTTCGACCCTATCGGTGTGTTATCGCGCGAGCATATGATTGAAACTCCGCAATTTCCACAAAATAATTTCTACTATTGGAAAAATAAAAAAGGTGAGCATGATATCATTCTCTTCATCGGTGATGACCAGCCCGACGTCAAAATTTATGATTTTGCCGGGTGTGTGCTGGATTTTGCGAAGAACTACGGTGTCGAGCGGGTTTATACCTGCGCTGCAGCCATGACCAACATCCATTTTACAGAACAACCCAAGGTTTGGGCAGTTGCCACCAATAAATTGCTTATCGAAGAATTACGAAAAATTGACCTCTTACAAAAGGGCAGTATTCAGATTGCCGGTCTGAATGGTTTACTGCTCGGTTTGGCAAAAGAGAGGGACTATGACGGAGTTTGTGTCATGACAGAAGTGCCGTCTCAGACTTCCCGCATGGAAAATCCGATGGCAGCGCTTGCTATTCTGAAAACATTTATGAAATTGTTGGACATTGAAATCGATACCAAAGACCTGACAGAACACGCCAAAGAGATGACGGAGCAGATTAAACAGGCGATGACTATTGCTATGGGCGAGTATATCGAACACTTTACCCAACCTATATGGGAACAGGGCGAAGGAGAGATGGATGAGGATGAAGAGGATGAAGAGGGGAATATCGGGGACCAAAACTAGATTATGGAGTAATTAGTTGTCAGTTAAAGATTATATTATCGAGATGGCGGATAACAACAAAGTGCTGGTGAACACACATCTTGCCGCTTTGTCAGACACGGCTTCCGCCGATCTTCGTGATTTCGCACAGGTATGGAAAACAATCGAACTAAAACGTCGGCGCGAGATAATCACTAGACTAACTGAATTATCAACCGACAGCGTGGAACTGAAATTTGATAATATCTTCATTAGCTGCCTGAAAGATACTGATGCAGATGTCAGGAGTGAAGCAATCAACGGCCTCTGGGAAAATGAAGAACCGGCGCTGATTCCATTGCTGATTGGTTTGTTGAACAACGACCCTGCGGAAAAAGTCCAGGCGACTGCCGCACTGGCATTGGGCAGGTTTGCGTTAATGGCGGAGATTGGCTCAATATCACCCAAATACGGAGTTCAGGTGGCACAGGTTTTGCTGGCCGTGACAGCTGATAAAAATAAATCAATCGAAGTGAGAAGGCGCGCTCTGGAAGCTGTGTCTCCAATAAGTACTGAGCAGGTAAAAGCCGCGATAAAAGCCGCTTATGAAAGTCGTGATGAAAGATTGGCCATCAGTGCTGTTTACGCCATGGGTAAAAATTGCGACTCAAAATGGTTGGCTATCCTGTTAAAAGAATTGAAAAACAGCGATGCTGAAATGCGTTATGAGGCAGTTACCGCCTGTGGCGAAATCGGGGATGAAGACATATTGCAATATTTGCTGCCGGGGGCTAACGATGAAGATATCGATGTGCGCTTGGCGTTGATTCAAACGCTGGGGAAAATCGGTGGTAATGAAGCCAAACAATACCTGCAAAAGAATGCCGGCGACCCCAATGAAGCGGTACGAGATGCGATTGAAACCGCGTTGAATGAGATATCGATTATCGATGATATGACGGTATTCGAGATGGCGCCGCCGCCGGAACAACATGAACATTAAAGGCCGTAAGGTTATCATCCGTCCCAAGAAACGTGCGGACGCTGAAAATGATTACCGTTGGCAGACTGATGCGGAACTTTCCGCACTGGATGCGATGATTCCCAGTACTATGTCTTACCAGGAGTTCTATCGGGAATATCTCAATTGGTTGAGACACCCTTATTACGGTCGTATTACGTTTGGTGTAGATACTCCCGAAGGTAAACATATTGGAAATTGTGTCTATTACAATATCGATCAAGTTAAAAAAGAAACTGAAATCGGTATCATGATCGGCGATCGTGACTACTGGAATAAAGGATACGGCACAGATACCATCAGCACCTTGATTGATTATATTTTCCATAAAACTAAATTCAAACGGGTATATCTTAAGACATTAGAAGATAATTCACGCGCCCAAAGATGCTTCGAAAAATGCGGCCTGACGCCTTGCGGATATAAAGCACAGGATGGCTACAAATTCTTGCTGATGGATTTATCCTTGGAGAGGTGGCGGGAACTGCTGAATCAGAGCAAGTAAACCGCAGATAATATTGATTCAATTTGCTATAAAATGGGTTTGGGATAAAGACATAAACAGAATCTAGGTGTTTTCCAGAGCCAGTTTGTCCATTTCCAGTTGTACCGGAATGGGATAATCGCCGGTGAAGCAGGCGTTGCAGAATGAATCGCGCGGCAGGTTAACGGATTTCATTAAACCGTCAAGGCTTAAGTACCCCAGTGAATCAGCGCCTATGAATTGCCGGATTTCCTCGACAGATTTGTGCGCCGCAATCAGCTCCTTTCTCGTAGCCATATCCACGCCGAAGAAACAGGGATATTTAATCGGCGGAGCGCAGACGCGCATGTGGATTTCTTTGGCTCCCGCCCGCCGTAATAGATTCATTACTTTAGGAGTAGTGGTACCGCGGACAATGCTGTCATCGACGACTACCATGCGTTGTCCTTTAAGTACCTGCGGCAGAGGATTGAATTTTAATTGCACGCCGAGGTCTCTGATGCGCTGGTCGGGGGCAATAAAGGTACGGCCTACATAGCGGTTCTTGAGCAATCCCTCACAGTAAGGTAAGTTTGCTTTCTGGGCATAACCAATCCCAGCGGCAGTGGCTGAGTCAGGTACACCCATGACCGAGTCTGCTTCAACGGGGTGTTCAATAGAAAGTTGCGCTCCCATTGCCTGTCTGGTTGGGTATATTAATTGACCGTTCATAATACTGTCCGGTCGGGCAAAATAAATAAATTCGAAGATACAAAGGGCGCGTTTACGAATCGGCTCACGGAAACTCTCAACACCGTTTTGACTAATGCGGAGAATTTCACCCGGTTCAATTTCCCTGATGAGTTTCGCTCCGATGTGGTCGAGGGCGCAGCTTTCGGAGGCTACGACAAAGCCGCCGTTGAGCGATCCGAAACACAGGGGACGTACGCCCCACGGGTCACGTACCGCGTAAAGAGCGTCCTTTGTCAGCATCGTCATGGAATAAGCGCCCTGAAGGCGGCGCATCGCATATTTGATTCGTTCTATCCAATCGGTAGCAGGAGCGGAAAGTATCAAGTTGCCGATAACCTCGGTATCGGTAGAGGTATGGAAGTTATAACCCTGGTCGCAAAGTTCATGAAACAGATGCTCGGAATTAACAATGTTGCCATTGTGGGCGAGGGCTATATTATCGACACCGATACCAAGTAAAACAGGTTGGATATTAATTCTGCGACTGGAACCGGTGGTAGAGTAACGATTGTGACCGATAGCAATGTGGCCGGTTAATTGACCAAGTGAATTTTCATCGAAAACTTGAGAGACAAGACCCATATCGCCGTAGAACTGAATCTTTTTACCGTCGGAGGTGGCGATACCGGCGCTTTCCTGGCCACGATGCTGCAGCGCGAAGAGAGCAAAAAAGGTAAGCCGAGCTACATCCTCACCAGGACAATAAATGCCAAAGACGCCGCATTTTTCATGTAAATTTGCCACTTTCACCCCGGCTTTCCTTTACAATTTTATTATAGTCTTTAAGGCAGCTATGGTCAAACACAGGATGGGTTGTGAGTATCGAGTTAAGAGTATTGAATTGTGAACGGTGAGTATTATGTTTATAACAACCTACGTTATGCCCGTGGTATTATCTACAAGCCAATTAAGAAGGATTTCCGTCTCCGGAACTCCGTTCAGTGTGTAATCAGCTTCGTTAAGAATTGTTTGAGTTGTTTCCGGACCCGTTACCAATAGGGCTAATCCATCAAAGTCTATATTTTCCCTTGCCCGGCGGATAGCCCGGAAGGCAGGCTCATCACCGATGTCGTCACCCATATAAATTGCTCCCTGCAAGTGATGGTCTTGAATCAGGTCGGTTACGGCGGTTCCTTTGTCGATGTTTACCCGCGGCACAATGCCGATATTGGTTTTTTCATCCATCAGACGCATCTTTTTGATATGGGGGGATTTTCCCAGTAGGTCCAGGATTTGTTGCTTGGCGATTTCAGGTTGGCGGGTCATATGATAGTGCACGCTTATGGTTGCACCCTTATCCTGAATGATCATACCTTCCACCGTACGCAGAGCGTCCAATTCCGCAGCTAATGAGCGCATCGCTGTTAAAGAGGCTTCAACTTCGGGATGCAGCACTGCCCGGTTATCCAACCACCATTCCATACCGTAATGCCCGATGTATTTAACGCCTTCGATATTGATGATATCTTTGATTGCTTCGGTTTTTCTGCCGGAGACGACAGCTAAAACTTCGAAGTGATTGACAAGTTCGGCAAGCTGGGGCAGGGTGGGCGGAGGAACGGTTTTTTGCAGAATATCACGAGGGATTTCGCTGAGTGTGCCATCCATATCCGAAATCAGCCCGAAAGGCTTACGGCGGATGATTTTCTTTAAAGTCTCCAGATTGTCGAGAATACGGGCCACAATTTAAATTTAACAGGTGAGGTGATGACTAGTCAAAAAAGCTCGTGTTCATTGACACACAAATCCAGTTAGCTTAAAATCAAATGTAATTGCTAAAATTGGAGTTACTATCGTGAAAAGCGACGAGATTAGAAGTTCTTACCTGAAATTCTTTGAAGACAGAGGACATAAAATTATCCCCAGTTCCTCTTTGATTCCTTATGGCGACCCCACATTGCTGCTGACCAGCGCCGGAATGGTGCAGTTTAAACCCTATTTTACCCAAAAAGCAGTGCCGCCGGCTCCGCGCCTGGCAAGCTGTCAGAAATGTTTCCGCACCACGGATATGGATTCGGTGGGAGATGCCACACACTGCACATTTTTCGAGATGCTGGGGAATTTCAGCTTCGGTGATTATTTTAAGAAAGAAGTCATTCCCTGGGCGTGGGAATATGTTACTCGGGTTTTGAATATCCCGCCGTCCAAATTGTGGGTGACGGTGTTCCGTGATGATGATGAGGCTTTTAATATCTGGCTGCAAACGGGTATCCACGCGGATAGAATCGTGCGCCTGGGGGAAAAGGATAATTTCTGGGGTCCTGCCGGTAACTCCGGTCCTTGCGGGCCGTGCACGGAAATTCATTATGATTTAGGCGCAAGCAAAGGCTGCGGCAAACCGGATTGCAAACCGGGCTGCGACTGCAAGCGTTACACGGAAATCTGGAATCTGGTGTTTACACAGTTCAATCAGGATGAGAGCGGTAAACGTACTCTTCTGCCCAAACCGAACATCGATACCGGCATGGGGCTGGAACGCGTTACGACTATCATGCAGGGTAAACAATCATTCTACGAGTCAGACCTTTTCGTGCCGCTGATTCAGAAGGTGGCTGAGTTATCCGGCAAAAAATACGGCACGGATGCTGTGACAGATAATGCCATGCGCATTGTCGCGGAACACGGCCGCTCGATTGCCTTTTTACTGGCGGATGGTGTAATGCCGAGTAAAGAGGGGCGGGGGTATGTCATGAGACGGCTTTTGCGCAGAGCGGAATACTTCGGGGAAACGCTGGCGCACGAAAAGCCTTTTCTTACTTCGGTGGCGGAAGAAGTTATTAAGAATATGGGGCACATCTACCCGGAATTAGTGACGAATAAGAAACATATTTTACATGTGATTACGATTGAGACCGATAATTTCCGCAAGACGTTGCCTGTTGGCAGGGGAATGCTGGAGGCGATTATCAGCAAAACAGATACGCAAAAAGGGCAGGCTAAAATAATCTCCGGTACCGATGCCTTTGTGCTGCATGATACATATGGATTTCCGATAGACCTGACAAAGACTATTGCGGCAACCCATGGTTATTCCGTAGACATGGATGGATTTGAGGCGGAGATGGACGAGCAGCGCGAACGCGCAAAAGCCGCTCAGAAATACGGTGTGGGTGGTAATGCCACTGCCGCAGCGGAAGCCGGACTGGGAGGGAAACCGACAGTATTTGTCGGCTATGAAAAGACAAAAACTCACGCCGCTGTTGTTTCACTTTTATCTGAAGGTGAAATGGTAGGGGTCTTGAATGAAGGACAGGAAGCCAGTTTGGTGCTGGATAAAACAACGTTTTATGCGGAGATGGGCGGACAGGTGGGCGATACCGGTGAAATAACAACCAAATCCGGACGGTTCGAAGTGAAGGATACAGTGAAAACCGCGCTGGGAATTGTTGTGCACCGCGGCAAGATGCTGAGGGGAACCCTTTCCCAAGGTGAAACCGTCGAAGCTGAAGTTAATAACGAACGGCGTTTGGATATTTCCCGAAATCATACCGCTACTCATATATTACAGTATGCCTTACGGCAGGTTTTAGGTAAACAGGTACAACAGCGCGGCTCGCTGGTAACACCGGACAGATTGAGGTTCGATTTTTCGCATCTGGTGGCAATGCTGCCGGATGAAATCCAGAAAGTCCAGCACATTGTAAATGAAAACGTACGCCGGAATCTGGAAGTTTACGCACAGGAAATGTCTTATCAGGAAGCTGTAAAGGAAGGCGCAACGGCGCTCTTTGATGAAAAGTATGGTGATAAAGTGCGCGGCCTGAAAATCGGCAAGCCGCCGGTAAGTTTTGAACTGTGCGGCGGTACACACATTAGCGCCACCGGACAAATCGGCGCATTTCACATTGTCAGTGAAAGCAGTATTGGTTTTGGATTAAGACGTATCGAGGCAGTTACCGGCCGTGGCACGGAAAACTATTTTGATAAATTAACGCATGATTTGCAGGAAATTGGCAAGACCGTCGGAGCTACTCCCGAAAGTGTTAAAGAAAAAGTGGCGGAAACCTTAGCGGCCTTTGACGCTGAGAAAAAACAGCGGCTGGCGGTTGAAAAAGAACTGGCTCGAAAAGTCGTAGAGTCGCTGATACCGGAAGAAATCAACGGCGTTAAAGTGATTGCTGCGCAAGTACCGGGCCTGCCGCCGCAAATATTACGGGATATGAGCGATTTACTACGCGAGAAAATGAAGAGCGGCATTATTGTACTGGGAACAGTCTTTGAAGATAAACCATCATTTTTAGCCGTAGTTACGCAGGATTTGGTCGGTAAAGGGTTCAACGCCTGTAATATTGTCCGGGAAGTGGCGAAAGTCACTGGTGGTAGCGGCGGCGGGAAACCTACCATGGCGCAGGCGGGCGGTAAAGATAAAACCAAAATCGACGAAGCCCTCCAACTGGTGAAATATCTAGCGGCACAGCAAGGGAAATAATGGGACGAGTTCTCGGGCTGGATGTTGGCGATAGAAGAATCGGGTTAGCGTTAAGCGATTCCGGAGGCATACTGGCAAGCCCATTGACCATCATCGAACATACTACCGAGAACGGCGACATTGAAGCGATTCTAAAGATAGTTAGAGAACGCGAGACCGAGCGGATTGTCGTCGGCTTGCCGCGTCTGATGAACGGGGATATCGGCCCGCAGGCGCAGAAAGTACAAACCTTCGTAGAGGCGATGCGCTCTCACACACAGATTCCAATTGAATACCGCGACGAGCGCCTGACGACAGTGGAAGCGCAGCGATTGCATCAGGAATCCGGCTCGAAAAGGAAAAAAGGCGACGTCGTCCGCTATGATGCGATGGCGGCGGCTGTTATTCTCCAGGATTATCTTGAAGAACAGGCTGCTATGAAAAGCAGAGTGGATTTAGATAATGAATGAAATCCGTATATTAAAGACCTGCGGCAAAGCCCGTGCCGGAGAACTTGAAACACAGCACGGTATTATCAAGACCCCGGTATTGTGTCCGGTGGGCACGCAGGGTTCGGTAAAAACACTAACGCCCCAGGATGTTAAAGATGTCGGGATGCGGATGATCCTGGCGAACACTTATCACCTGTATTTACGTCCCGGTATGCAAGTTATCGAGAAAATGGGTGGTTTACATAAGTTCATGAACTGGGACGGCGCAATATTAACTGATAGCGGCGGCTATCAGCTCTATAGCCTCTCCAAACTACGCGATATCAGCGATAACAGCGTGATTTTCCGTTCGCATATTGATGGCAGTCAGCACACGTTCACGCCGGAACTGGCCATCAGGTATCAGGAGATACTTGGCTCGGATATTATTATGGTGTTGGACGAGTGCATCGACCAAAATGAAAGCCGTGAAAAGGTGTGGGCAGCAATGGTACGCACTCATCAATGGGCGGAAAGATGTCTGAAGGCGCATGATAAACCCGATCAAGCCTTATACGCGATTGTGCAGGGCGGGGTATTTCCTGATTTAAGGAAACAATCGGCGGAATATTTGACAGCCTTGGATTTCGATGGATTTGCTATCGGGGGATTGAGTATCGGTGAGCCGAAGACCGTGACATTTGACATAACGGAGCAAACCATTGGTTATTTGCCGTCCGCCAAGCCGAGATATCTGATGGGTGTCGGTGCGCCGGAGGATGTGGTGGAATGTGTGGCGCGCGGCGTAGATATTTTCGATTGCGCAATGCCAACACGCGTGGCGAGGAACGGCGGCCTTTATACCCCGGCGGGCAGGGTGGATATCGAAAACGCTGTTTACCGGGAGCAGGAAGCTCCTATAGACGCTACCTGTAATTGTTATACCTGCCGGAACTTTTCGGCGGCGTATCTGTATCATCTTTTCCGCAGTAAAGAGTTGCTGGCCTACCGGCTGGCAACAATTCATAACCTGGCTTTCATGAGCAATCTGGTGCAATCTGTCAGGAATTCAATCCTTGACGGCACATTTGAATCATTCCGTGTAAGTTTTTTCTCTACTTATCACACTACCAACGAAGAAGTCCGTATCACCCAGAAGCAAAAATGGTTTGAAGCCAGAGAGAAAAAGACACTGGATGAAGCTTAGAACTTTGTAACTTTTCCGTTTATTTTGATAACAGAATCGCCGCAGTGCTCGCAGTTTATATTTCGGACGACGTTCAGTTCGCTGAATTTCATATTCAGCCCGTCGTAGATTAGAAGTCGATTAGTAATTAATGTGCCGATTCCAGTGAGATACTTGATGACTTCTGTTGCCTCTATTGCGCCGATAACGGCAGGTGTCGTGCCGAGCACCGGGAATTTTCTTTTTGGCGGCCCGCTGTGATAGAGGCATCCGAGGCAGGCGCTTTTGCCGGGGATAATAGTCATTGCCCGTCCTTCTAAACCGGAGACAGCCCCATGTACAAACGGAATCTTGTGTTCAATCGCTGCTTTATTCAGTAAATATCTGGTCTGCAGGTTATCCATCGCATCGACAATAACATCAAAACCAGTTGTGAGACTAGACACATTAGTTTCATCAATTGTTGCGTTGATAGTGTCTATCGTGACATTCTTGTTTAATTGAGTAAGCTTTTGATGAGCGGATTTGGCTTTTTCTTTGCCGATATCTCTATCCCAGTGCAGAATCTGGCGGTTAAGGTTGCTGAGTTCAACCCTGTCATTATCGATAATGCGCAATGTTCCTATCCCGGCAGCTGTCAGATAAAAGGCGATTGGTGAACCCAATCCTCCAATACCGGCGATGATAACCCGGGCATTTTTAAGTTTTTCCTGTCCAATTTCCCCGATGCCAGGTATTATTATTTGACGGTCATAGCGCTGTTTTTCTTCAGGTGTTAACATAGGTTACTTCACACTTAAAACAAGAATTTACTGAGCAAAGAATTTACTGGCAACGTTATATGCGCTTAAATTAACGGTTTTAATACCGTCGCAAACTTTTGCAAGGGGCACACCGATAATTTTAACACCTCTCAGGGCAGTCATCTCCCCAAAATTTTTCGTTTTGATGAGATGTGTGGCTTTTACGCCAAAAGCCGTGGCCAATGTCCGGTCATAAGCGACTGGCGTGCCGCCTCTCTGAATATAACCGAGGGTTGAGACTCGTGTTTCAATGCCGGTGCGTTTCTCCAATATTTCTCCGAGTAATTGTCCGACACCGCCCAATCGCGGCGCGGGACTGTCTTCCCCGATATGGCCTTCCTGTATGACATTATTGCCTAAAAATTTTGCTCCTTCAGCCACAACGATGATGCTGAAATTGATGCCCCGGTTTTTTCGTCTCTTTAATTTATCACAGATGCCATTCAACCTTTCTTCCGTTACTGGGATTTCCGGGATAATGATTTCATCGGCGCCGTTGGCTAATCCGGAATAAGTCGCAATCCAACCGGCGTCGCGTCCCATTACCTCCAATACCATGATACGGTGGTGACTTTCCGCTGTGGAACGGAGTCTATCCAGCGCATCGGTGGCTACCTGCACAGCAGTCTGAAAACCAATTGAGAAATCGGTTTCTGTTACATCGTTATCAATGGTTTTCGGGATACCAACCAGAGGAATACCTTGTTCAAACATTTTATAAGCTAGGCTGAGACCACCGTTACCTCCCAAAACCACCAAAGCCTCTAATTTGAGGACATGAAAACGATCCTTTACCCGTTGCACGCCATTCTCAATACGTAGGGGACTGACCCGCGATGTTCCTAGAATCGTGCCACCTCTATCAATAATGCCGGAAGTCCGCATTACATTTAGTACTTCATCATCGTGTTCCAGTAAACCTTCCCAGCCGTTGTGGACACCGATAACTTCATAACCGGACCACATGGCGGTTTTGGCGCAAGCTCGAATTGCAGCATTGAGTCCGGGACAATCACCGCCGCTGGTCATAATACCGATTCTGGGTTTTCGCTGCTCCATAAGATACCTCCGGAAATAGTCGTATGATTACAATTTAGATGGTTAACGGCTCTGTGTCAAGGTAGCACAACAAAAAACTGCGGAGTTGTTCAGACAACCGCAGTTTGTTTTATTCAGGAGTGGTTGATTTCGGTTTTCGCCACAATGGACCGTCGAATGTTAGAAATGTAGCTCCATTGCTCTGGGAGGGCAGGTTTTTATGCATATTCCGCAGGCGATGCACTTTTTGTCATAAAACTTAGTCTGGCGGGTGGACATATCAAGTTCGAAAGCTCCTGCCGGGCAGACAGTAACACAAGCGCCGCAATGTGTGCATCGTTCCTCGTTACGGATGACATTTTGGCTGAGTGATTCGATGATTACTCCTGCTTCCTTGAGGTAGGCAACTCCTTTGTCATAATCTTCCTGTTTACCTTTCAGCTCCAGCACCATTAAACCTTCTTCGTCAGGTGTCACAGACGCTTTGAGAATATTAAATTCAAGGTCGTGGTCTTTTATCAGATGGGAGACGATAGGCCTATCTACTAATCTTTTTGGAAAGTGTAGTACAATTTTTTTATCAACCATTTTCCTGTTACCTCTATGTTTATTCCTCTGCTACCGTTTTACCCGCATATCAAGGCGTGATGGGGCGTTCATTCAGGGGTTTGAAGGTTACACCGGACTCAGCTCCCGGTAAAAATGCCACAGGCTGTGTCAGTTCAAACTTACCTGTTTGTATCCAGTTTTTGAGGGTGTTAGCAATTTCAACTGCCCGAGGATAACTGGAAAGCGAAGCCGCAGGCACTTTTTTACCCTGCACAGTAATTTTACCGCTCTTCAGTTGCGCATAGGTCACTTCGCCTACCGGCTCGTTCCGGCGGTTAGGATAGGCGTCTGAATAATCATGAATAGTCCCGATTATCTGGTCGTCTGTTACAGTGGTGTACTGCAGAACTTCCTCCGACAGAATGGGGATAGGCACACCGATTCCGACAGTTAATGTCGGTCCGTAACCAAACATGCTTGTGCCAACCAACCATCTCGGGGTCATCTGTTTTAGGTCGCCGATTACTGCCAGGGTACCGGCGCCGCCTTTCGGCACGCCATTTTCGCTTCTGGGAACTGTGGGATTAAACTGCGTTCCCTGCCATGCAACATATCCAACACCGCCGCCCAAAAATATTTTAGTACCGATACCGATTGTCTTATAATAAGGGTCGTTCAGTAAAGGCGAAAGTTGTCCGGCGCTGCAATAAGTAGCATTGCCCAGATTCGGTTTTAGCGTCCCCATATAAGTGAAAATGGTTTTATTTGAGAGATTTACCGCTACATTGTAGTTTTGGTAGGCATTTCTGATGTTAAAAAGCACGGCTTCATTCAGGTCTTTGATATTTATCCATGTTTCCAGCTTTTTCCGGGGATAGCAGTCTGTGCCGTAGGCGGTGGCTTCCAGCCTGACATCTTTACCTGCGACCAGTTCTTCGATGACATGACCGCCGCCGTAGTTGAATTCACCCGGATGAACTTTATTCCGTGGGTCATCATCCGGCATGGCCGTGGCGCCGAGGAACAGGTCTACAGCCGCCAGACCCGTATATGCCGGCACATCGTTCAGGTAAGACCTGCCGCCGCCCAGTTTTATTCTGGGTTTGGAATGCCCGATGTTGAAATATGCGCCTGAAGAACACATCGGACCGAAGGTCCCGGTGGTCACAACGTCCACTTCTTTAGCGGCTGCATTTAATCCTTTTTCTTTCACTACGCCGATGATTTCTTCGGCGGTACATACGACTGCTTCACCCTTTTTAATCTTCTGATTTATCTCTTCAATTGTTTTAGTCATATTTCTCCTTCACTGTATGATATTTATTAGTCAGTCAATTGTCAATCTGCTTTATAAAAACAAGAAGCCCAGAAAACGAATAATTCCGGGCTTGGTCAGGCTTTACCACGTTTGGGGAACTAGGACATGATCCCCGAACTGGCTGCACGCCAAGCCCGAGGCATCATCATGATTGATGTCTTGCTTTGACTTATACGCTGATTCCAGTTCGGCACGTTTAAACTCCCTTATTAGTGGCCATTAACCCCTTCATTATAGAAGCAGAATAATAAAGTTGTCAAATATATGAGGCTAACTTTAAGAGATTGTTTGTACAATACTCCATTTTGACAAATTGACGGGATTTAGGTACAATTTAAGGTAATTTGCGGGATTAGTTCAGGGGTAGAACGCCTGCTTTCCAAGCAGGTTGTCACGGGTTCGAATCCCGTATCCCGCTCCA
>Ga0182027_10007403_pt1 | contig 16172 bp, 10 predicted proteins | sample 712E1DmetaG_FD_121300 | JGI IMG/M metagenome (GOLD analysis project Ga0182027, IMG submission 121300) | Permafrost microbial communities from Stordalen Mire, Sweden - 712E1D metaG (Illumina Assembly) | ecosystem: Environmental > Terrestrial > Soil > Wetlands > Permafrost | place: Sweden...
CGGCCTTTTCCCTTTCAATATCCATTTCAGGGTGTTTTCATATTTCGTCATCAGAGCCGGTATGAAATGGGACTGAAATCTTCTCAATACCTTATAGCCGAATAATTCATGACCAAGGAAGGAGATTGCAACGAACATTGTCAGATTACCAATTCCTCTTGCCCCAAAAAGATAAAATGGTATCGATATTAATGCTATTACAGCAGTAGTTCTATAAACATTGCGCTTGTTAACAGGCGCGTCTTCATCATCAAGCTTCATGAAATCGACTGCAAATACCGGATTAAAAATATACGCTACAATTAATGAAGCAAAAAGAGTAATAATGAGCGTTACCGGGATAAAAACCATAAAGCTTCCAACCACTCCCGGCCAGAACGCCAGAGGGAAGAATGGCGCCAATGTTGTAAGGGTACCCGAAAGTATTGGAACAAAAACTTCTCCTGCCGCTAGCTTGGCCGAGGAAGTAATATCCATCTTGGTCTTCTTGTGAATACGGTGGGTATTCTCAATAACTACAATGGCATCATCAACAACTATCCCAAGTGCAAAAATAAAGGCAAACATCACAAGCATATTCATTGTAAATCCAATAAACGGGAGAAAAATGAATGCAATAGCCATTGATAATGGAACCGATAAAGCCACAAAAAGGGCATTTACCAGACCCATGAAGAACATCAGAACGATAGTAACAAAGATGAATCCAAGAATTATTGTGTTATTAAGCTCATTCACCGTACTCCTAGTGTTACGCGATTGGTCACCAGTAACCTGAATAATCAGATTTGACGGAAGCTTTGTCTTCTGCATGTCGGCTATGATGGCTTTTATCTTATCTGACGCATCCAGAAGATTCTGTCCGCTTTTCTTTATTACATTAAGTGTTACCACATTTTTCCCGTTATAGCGTGCAAAATTTTCAGGTTGATGAAAACCATCACGTACTGTGGCAATATCTCCGAGTTTAATAATAGCGCCGCTACCAGTGCTTAATATTATGTTTTTTATCTGATCAATATTTGTCACCTCACCAACTACCCTGATGGAGCGGCTCATTTGCTGAAGATCTATATTGCCACCTGAAACAGTCATATTATTAAGGCTCACTGCCTGTTCTACATCCCTGAATGTAAGACTGGCAGCCTTCATCTTATACATATCAAGGTCAACCTGGATTTCACGGGTGAGAGCACCTCCTATTTCAACACGGGTAATTTCCTTAAGGCTTTCAATCCTGTCCTGCATATCATCAGCGTATTTCTTCAAACGATCCAATGGTATATCGCCGGAAAGATTGATATATTGAATAGGTATCTCAGAAAGGTCAATTTCCATTACGGACGGATCAATAAAAGACGGATCAGTGGGTAAATCTTTTTTAGTCTTATCAACTGCATCTTTGACCTTTTGTTTTGCGTCTTTTATCTCAATTCCGGTGTTAAACTCAACGATAATTGCAGAAAAATCCTGTACAGAACGGGATGTAATCTTTTTAACACCGCTCATCGATTTTAAATTCTTTTCCAATGGTCTAGTTACCAGGTTCTCCATATCGGAGGGAGATGTGCCGGGATATATTGTGTTGATATCTATCATTGGAATCACAATCTCCGGGATCTGTTCCTTTGGGATGGTATTGTAGTTAATCAGACCAAAAACAGCTATTATAAATACCAGGACATAAACACTGATTTTATTGTCAATTGCCCAACTGGTAGCGAAGAATTCTTTATTCTTTTTTTCCATGAAAATATCTTTTTATTCTCTTATAAGTTAAAAATCAGAATAGTACTTAAAATCTTATATACTCGCCATCAACCAGTTCCTGATAACCAACTGAAATAACTTTGTCACCTACTGTGAGACCCTTAAGAATTTCGGCTACTCCGTTATAACTGGTTCCAAGTGTCACAGGCTGCTTAAAGGCAGCATTGTATTTATCTTTTGACCGCACAACATAAACATAACTTCCGGTCAGGTCAGTCTGAATTACATTCATTGGAACCTGGATTGCATTGTCGGTATGATAATCATTTATCTGAACAATTGCTATCATATTAGCTTTCAGATCATTAAAGTCATCCAAAAGTTTTGTTTCAATTATGAAAGTCCTGTTTACCGGATTGATATACTTACTAACAAAATCGACTTTTGTTTCAAATTGTTTATTAATATCCGGAAAAAGGATGATCAGCTTGTCACCAACTTTAACTTTGGCTGAATAAGCTTCCGATACTTCCGCACTAACTTTCAGATTTTTAAAAGCGAGGACCCTGTAAGCAGCTAAACGCGGATCAGGAGAAACCACCCCTCCAACTTTTATATTACATTCTTCAATCGTGCCATCAATCGGAGATTTGATTTTAAATTTATCCACTTGTTGCTTTAAAGAAGAAATCTGTTTTTCAAGCGACTCTTTGTTGGTCTTTGATTGCAGGTATTGTACTTCGCTTCCAATTTTCTGATCCCAGAGACGTTTCTGCTTATCATACAAATCAGTGGCAAATTTATACTGTGTTTCCAGACCCTGCATCTGGCTTCGATATTGCTGATCATCGATCTGGGCCAATACCTGACCCTTAACAACTTTCTGTCCAACATCTGCAAATTTTGAAGAAATCGTACCAGGCGCTTCTGCAAAAACAGCTGCATTCTGATCGCCATCCACTTTCCCCTGTACCCTAATAAAATGGTCAAAAGTATTGCTGTTAACATCTTTCAGGCCAACAAATTTAAATTTTCCGGGATTAAGAGTATCCTTCTTCCCCGTGCTGATCTCACCTTCGAGACTCCTTATTTTATCTGTTAACGCAGTCTGTTGTTGTCTTAATTTTGAGAGTTGTGCCTGCTTGTTACTGCTACACGAAAACAATAGAAATAAAACTACTATTCCTGTTATGCTTAATTTAATGGTTTTCATATCTGATCTGATTTGTATTATTATCCGGATAAAAATTTATATAACTTATTTACTGCTGCTTAAAATACGATCGAGCTTTGCTTTGGCATTCAACATAGAAAGTACCGAGTTATAGTAGTTTGATTCAGCTGTCAGAAACTGATTCTGGTTTTGGGTAAGCTCAAAGCTGGAAGAAACTCCCTCTTTGTATTTGATTACAGTTTTATCATAAACTTTTTTACTAAGGTCCATACTTTCTTTATTGGTGTTGAAATTACTGAAGGCTGTCTGGTAATTACTTTTGGCTGTTTCAAACTCCATTATTAATGCCTGTTCCGCATCTGCTTTGGCAAGTTGAGATTTCATAAAGTCAAATTTAGCCTCACTGACGCGGGCATTACGCATCCCGGTGGTAAAAATCGGCAAACTTAAAGTAGCGCCAACAACATCTTTAACTGCAAAATTAAAAGCCGGCATATTGGTTTGTTCTTCATGACGATAAAATGCGGAAATCGTTGGCAAAAACTTTGCCTTCTCAAGTTTGAGCAATAAACCTGAAATTTTCTCCTGGTCACTCATTAACTGGTAATTAACGCTTTTATTTATGTCAAACTGCGGAGATGCCAGGTAATCTGCATTGCCCTGAATAATAATTCCCGGAAGGCTGTCAGTTAACTCAACGACCTGATCAAATCCTATTCCCAACTGGAATTTCAGTAATTTCAGTGAAATTTCTTTTTGCGACTCGAGTGAGGTGATAAGAGTCTGAATATTGGATTTACTTATCTTAACCTGGTCAACATCAGTCTCTTCATTTAAACCCTCCTCGTTCATTTTGACCAATTCCTTATATGTCTGGTCAATCGAAACAAGACTTGCGTTCAGAAGTCTTGCGTTTTCAGAGAGGACTAATACGAGATAATAAGTACCGGCAACATTTTCCTTAGTCTGATCTTCGGTTTTAACGAGGCTTTTTTCGGTTACCTGTTTCAGAACTTTAGTAGCCTGCAGACCAACAAAATACTGTCCGCTGAAAATAAGTTGAGAGAGCGTAAAATCGATTGTTGTATTATCCCTGATACCCAATGGAAAAGAAGGCGAATTTTTATAAGCATTCACTAAGTCAGATTTGTTGAGAACGCCATCAGGTAATACATTTACATCCAGATAAGGTCCTAAGTTTATTTCCGGAACCACGAACTGGTGAAGATAATTCGCCGCTACATTCACCTGTGGTAATCCCGTGGCAAGGTTTTCCCAAATCTTTTTGTCTGCACTCTGAATATCAATTCTTCCTGATTGTACCGTCCGGTTATTCTGAAGTGCAAATGTCTGGGCCTCAGAAATTGAAAGTTTTAGTATTGTTTTTTTATCCTGAGCTGATACTTCAATAATTGAACCCAGAAGAATAAACATTAAAAGGTATCTACACATAAAATTCATATTACAAATTATTTATTATAAGCAGTTTCTAATTCTTTTACTTTCTTTTCCAAAGCAATTATTCCTTTTTCAGTTGCGATACCGCGAAAATGATAATTCAGAAGTTCCATAAAAAATTTGATTGAGGTAAACTCCTCTACATTCCACAAATCACTAATACGTAAATCCTCCGACCTCCAAAGGTACAACTTAGCTATTATTTCTATGTTCAAATCCTTACGATAAAGACCTTCTTTTATTCCTTTCTTAAGGTTTATCAGTAAATAGCTGTAAATCCCTTCCCTGCTTGCCTTCAGAGTTTTCTGATAGTGTTGGGGATAATATTTTTTTAGGTCATATTCAGTTGCGGCGTTCTGATCGCGCAATAGTTTATTCATGAAAAAAGATATCTCATACAACTCTTCAATGGCATTTAAACCAATTCCAAAACACTTACATATTTCCTCGCGCCGTATTGCAATCTCGTTGTCGACAAATTTTCCGACGAGGTCATCTTTATCTGCAATGTACTGGTAAAGAGTTTTTTTAGAAATACCCATTTCCCTGGCTACATCATCCATGGTTATACTCTTAATTCCATATTTCATGTACAGCTCACGAACCTTAAGCATTATGTTTTTTAACTCTTCATTCATGCTGCAAAAATAATGTAAATAAACTAAGGAAACAATTATTATATAAAATGTTTCCGAAGTTTTTTAAAATTTAACAAAAATGTAACAATTCAGCACCTGAGACTCCGATTAATCTTTTGAAAACTTCAATTCGCTTCTTTTACATCAGGAGCATTTGCATAGTTTCCTTTGAGAACCTTAGTGTTAACCTTTGTGATCCTTTGTGATAAAATATAATTCATTTAAACACAAAGTAGCACAAAGGAAAAAAGGACTAATTATTGAGGTTCTACACAGCTTAAAAGACAAAATAGGCGGAGTTATAATTATGAATCCTTATACTTATACTCATATTAATTATTTTACTAATATTGATATTGAAAAAAAAACAATATGACGGAACAGATTAAGCAGATTGCTGAAAGAATTAAAGAGATCCGGGAAATCTCCGGAATTTCTACCGAAACACTGGCAGTTAAGCTGGGAATTCCGACAGATCTATACCTGAAATATGAAAGCGGGAATACAGATATCCCTGTTGGAATCGTTTTTAAAATATCGGAATTGTTCAATGTGGAACTTTCGGTAATGCTGGGTGGCGATAACCCTAAGCTTCGTATTTACGGAGTCGTAAGGAATGGAAAAGGTTTAAAACTTGAACGAAGAAAGCAGTATAAATACGAAAGTCTTGCTTATAATTTTATTCATAAAGAAGCCGAACCATTTATGGTTACAATTGATCCTGATTCCGAAAATAAACTACTTGAATTTAATTCCCATCCCGGACAGGAATTTAATTATTTAATCAAAGGAACAATGATGACAATTATTGACGGGCATGAGATCATACTGAATGAAGGAGATTCAATCTATTTTGATTCAGGATACAAACATGCTATGAGAGCACTGAATAATGAACAGGTAAAGTTTCTGGCAATAGTTTTATAAGAACCACTAGAAAGGGAAAGAATGATACTTAAGAAATATCTTAATAAAATTGAGTTTAGCTCATATCAGGAATTTATGGATGATTTTAAAATCAATATCCCTGAGAATTTCAACTTTGCTTATGATGTAGTTGATGAAATAGCTGCCAGCGAACCCGACAAAATAGCCATGGTCTGGTGTGATGACAAAGGCAATGAAGCAGTCTTTACATTCGGACAAATGAAGAGCTACAGCGATAAGACAGCCAATTTCTTCCAATCGCATGGGATACGCAAGGGTGATCCAGTAATGCTTATTCTGAAAAGACGTTATGAATTCTGGTTCTGCACGCTTGCATTAAATAAGATCGGAGCAATTACTATACCTGCAACACATCTCCTTTCCACAAAAGATATTATCTACAGGAATAATGCAGCTGATATAAAGATGATTGTTTGTGTCCCCGATCCTGAAGTTATCAGGCATATTGAGGAATCAGAAAGCAAATCCCAGACTCTGAAACTTAAAATAGTTATAGGTGAGGAACGAAAGGGCTGGCTGAATTTTACCAAAGGAATTGAAGGTTCATCTGAAAACTTTATTAGGCCTGTTTCAGATCAGGCAACAGCCAATACTGATATTATGCTCCTTTACTTTACTTCAGGAACAACAGGAATGCCAAAAATGGTAAACCATGATTTTATATACCCGCTGGGGCATATACTTACCGCAAAGTACTGGCAGAATGTTCAGGACAACGGACTTCATTTTACAGTTGCCGACACCGGATGGGCAAAATCAGCCTGGGGTAAATTGTACGGTCAATGGTTATCAGGCAGTGCCGTTATGACTTATGATTACGATAAGTTTGTTCCCAAGAATCTTATGGAAGTAATTGAAAAATATAAAGTTACAACTTTTTGCGCTCCTCCTACCATTTACAGGTTCCTCATCAAGGAAGATCTTACAAAATTTGATCTTAGCCATCTTAAATATTGCGTAGTAGCCGGAGAGCCATTAAATCCCGAGGTTTATAAACAATTCTATGATCATACCGGGATCAAACTTATGGAAGGATATGGCCAGACTGAATGCACAGTAGCTGTGGCAACTTACCCTTGGATGAAGCCAAAACCGGGTTCAATGGGAATGCCGACTCCGGGTTATGACATTGAGATTGTTGATGAAGATGGCAATCCATGTGAAGCAGGAAACGAGGGGGAGATTGTTATTCATACAGTCACCAGCAAACCTGTTGGGATGTTCAATGGTTATTACCGCGATGATAAGTTAACTGCAAGTGTCTGGACAAATGGCGTTTATAAAACCGGGGATATGGCCTGGCGCGATGAAGACGGATACTTCTGGTTTGTAGGAAGGGCCGACGATGTAATAAAAAGCTCAGGATACCGTATTGGTCCGTTTGAAGTAGAGAGTGCATTGATGGAACATCCTGCTGTACTTGAGTGTGCCATTACTGCGGTACCTGACCCCGACAGGGGCCAGATTGTTAAGGCAACTATTGTTCCTTCAAAAAATTATCATCCGAGTGAAGAACTGGCAAAAGAACTTCAGGAACATGTAAAAAAAGTAACTGCGCCATATAAATATCCACGGGTAGTTGAATTTGTAACCGAACTTCCCAAAACGATCAGCGGAAAAATCAGGAGAGTTCAGATACGTGATGAAGATAAATAGTTATAAACTTTTCAATTAATAAGTATAACATGACAATTAATGGAACATCATCCGGAACACTTTTCAAATCGACCAGTGAAAAGGGGAATCCCGCCTATATTATGGCACTTACTCTTGTAGCAACATTAGGCGGGTTGCTTTTTGGTTACGACACTGCTGTTGTAAACGGGGCTGAAAAATCTTTGGTTCAGTTTTATATTGCCAAAATTATCGATCCCGGCAACCTTGATTACGCTATTAAAATAATTACACAATACAAATTTATGGTGGCCCTGGCTTTTTACCTTGTGGTTCTGATAGTTTCGGCTCAGATACTTAAGCTTTTGGGGAAAAACAAAGGACTATTAATCAGCGCAATACTTCTGGGCATCCTTACAATCTGGGTAGTTGGTTATCTAAAAGCTGAGATCTCACAAACTCAGGATTCATTAAAAAATTATGTCGATTCCGTAAAAGGATTTACTATATCAAGTGCCTTAATCGGTTGTATTATAGGAGGTGCCATGGCTGGTTTTATTTCAAAGTCGATTGGAAGAAGGAATGGGCTCATTATTTCAGCCGTCGCATTCACTATATCAGCAATTGGTGCCTGGAACCCGGAAAAGCTCAATTTTTTCGGTACTCTACCTGTATTCTCATTTGTAATTTACAGAATTATTGGTGGAATTGGTGTTGGGCTGGCTTCAATGCTGTCACCTATGTATATTGCCGAGATTGCCCCTGCCAATGTACGTGGAAAGCTTGTTTCCTGGAACCAGTTCGCTATAATTTTCGGAATGCTCATAATCTACTTTGTGAATCTGATTATAGCCCGAAGAGGAAATGAGACGTGGTTAATATCGGAAGGCTGGAGATGGATGTTCTTCTCCGGAGTGATCCCATCCGGCTTATTCCTGATACTCCTGATGTTTGTTCCGGAGACACCAAGATATCTGGTAATGAAAGGCAAAGAAGATAAAGCCCTAAAAGTGCTTAATAAAATTTCAGGTGAAAAAACCGCTCCAGACATACTTAGGGAGATCAAAGACACATTGCATGAGAAGAGCATTCCATGGCTGTCATACGGATTCCTCGTCATCTTTATTGGCATCCTGCTTTCAGTATTTCAGCAGTTTGTTGGCATAAATGTTGTTTTGTACTATGCCGGAAATATATTCCGGAACATGGGTAATTCGAATGATTCCTCCATGATACAAACGATTATTGTAGGGATTGTTAATCTGGTGTTTACAGTGCTTGCTATCTTTACAGTCGACCGGTTTGGCCGAAAACCATTGATGATAATCGGAGGTGCCGGAATGGCATTAAGCATGTTTGCGCTTGGATTTTCATTTTATTTTGGAAAATTAGGAATCCTGGCTCTTATATTTATGCTTACCTATACGGCAGCCTTTGCAATGAGCTGGGGTCCTGTTACCTGGGTTCTGCTGTCAGAAATATTCCCGAATTCTGTACGAAGCGCGATGTCTATTGCCGTAGCTGCGCAGTGGTTAGCTAATCTTATCGTTTCATGGACCTTTCCTATGATGAATGATAATATAGCTCTTACAACCAGTTTTAATCATGGTTTTGCCTACTGGATATATGGTATAATGGGCATTCTGTCTGCATTGTTTGTTTGGAAAATAGTACCTGAAACAAAAGGCAAAACATTGGAAGAAATTGAAAAAATCTGGAAGAAAAAGAAAGATTAGTATCTATAGATATATTTCTAACAGCAGCGAGTGATATTAATGTCGGGATATTCTGCTGATTATTTCAAGGGGGTCCGGGCTATTATCTTCTTCTGTTCCTCCTGTCCGGAATAAGGCTTTTTGACGAACCAAACCTGTTCGGAGTACGACTGTGGAATTGCTGCTTAACTGGTTTTATCGGGTTATTGTCTATCAGAGGAAAAGGATGATCATCAATAACCTGGATCTTTTTAGTAATCAGCTTTTCGATATCCTTCAGATATTCTTTCTCTTCAGCATCACAGAATGAGATAGCCGTGCCTTTAGCGCCGGCCCTACCGGTCCTTCCGATACGGTGGACATATGTTTCAGAGATATTTGGAATTTCAAAATTTATAACATACTCAAGATCATCCACGTCAATACCGCGGGCTGCAATATCCGTTGCTACCAGAACTCTGGTAGTCTGTGCCTTGAAACTTGAAAGTGCTTTTTGCCGGGCGTTTTGAGCCTTATTTCCGTGAATTGCTTCAGCGCTGATATTCTTCTTTTTCAGAACTCTCACCACCTTATCGGCACCATACTTTGTACGTGTAAATACTAATGCCGTTTTTATTTTTTCATCCTTCAGCAATTCAAGTAATAATGAGTTTTTATTTCCCCTGTCGATGAAATAGACAAACTGGTCCACAATATCAACTGTTGATGCTGAGGGTGTAACTTCCACCTTTACAGGTTTATAAACTATTGAACCGGCCAATCTGACTATCTCGGGAGGCATGGTGGCGGAGAAAAATAATGATTGTCTCTTTTGAGGCAATGCAGCGATAATCCTTCTGACATCATGTATAAAACCCATATCCAGCATCCTGTCAGCTTCATCGAGTACAAAGATTTCAACATCCTTTAATGAAATAAATCCCTGGTTCATAAGATCAAGCAACCTGCCTGGTGTTGCAATTAGAATATCAACTCCATTACGCAATGCATTGGTTTGCGGATTCTGATTCACTCCTCCAAATACTACAGTGCAAGTCAATCCCGTATAACGACCGTATGCTTTAAAACTTTCCTCAATCTGAATTGCCAGTTCTCTTGTAGGCGTGACTATCAGACTCCTTATTTTTTTCTTTCTGTCGAATGATTTGTTTTTGCTTAACAGCTGCAGAATGGGTACTGCGAAAGCTGCTGTTTTGCCTGTACCTGTCTGCGCGCATCCTATCAGATCTGTTCCCTGCAAGACGATTGGTATAGCCTGTACCTGTATGGGTGTTGGTGTTGTGTAGCCTTCCTCTTTTAATGATTTAAGAATTGGTTCAATAATGTTTAATGTTTCAAAATGCATATAAAAATATTTAAATTTAAAATTCCGGATAAATAGTCTTATCATCCGGTTTGAATGGCGGCAAAGGTAGTCTTAATTATCCGGAGTTTCAGGTTTATATTATAACAGGCTGATATATAGGCTTGAGGCATCAGGCCCGGGGTGTAAGGAGGATGATGCTGGTGGACTGCATCAGGCCGCCCGTAACCTGACTTATACTTAATGACTAGGTTGTTGTTGTACCGTAAGTTTCACCCCTTCCTGATAGGTGGTTGTTTTGAAATGAAATCTCTTATCAAATTTTGATGAATCGAAAAAATAATCCCTGTCATACTGGTACATCATTTCCCCCATTTCTTTCAGTACCGGAACAAAAATTCCGGTAATCCTTATCATCCACATAGGCATAACGAAAAGTTTGTTTGCAACTTTCATCTCCTTTGAAAAGAGCTCAATGAATTCCCTTCCGGTTAATGTATTCTTATCAGTAGGAAGATGCCAGACTGTATTGTATGCATCATCTGTATTCCCGAGCAAGGCGGTAGCTTTGGCAGCATCGGGGGTATAAGTAAGAGAGTGTTTCTTATCAGCATTAATAAACCAGCTCGCCCGCTTCCCTTTTGAAAAATTTTTATAAACCATTTCATTTGCAAAACTCTTATCATTAGAAGGGCCATAAAAATCTGCAGAACGTGCAATAAGGGCCATCAGTTTCCCGGTTTTTACTTCATCCATCAGCATCTGGGTAATTTGTTTCCTGACAGCTCCTTTCCTGCTGGGAGGGTTATATTCTGATTCCTCTGTCATGTGTGGAATGGCATTGATATCGTACGTATATACATTATCGAAAAAGACCAGTCGGGCATTATATTTTATACATGCATTGATAGTGGCTCTCATCAACGTGGGCCATTTCTCTTCCCATACCTTCAGGTTATAATCAAACCCTACCACAAGATAAACAACATCAGACCCTTCTACAGCCTGATCTACAAATGCTGGATTAGATAAATCAGCCGGGAAAAGTTCATCCGACTCATTTACTTTTCTGGGGTTCCGGCTTACCAGTCTTAATTTATCGGTGTAATTCACCAATTCCTTTGTCAAAACGGAACCGATTGTACCATTTGCTCCTAAGATAGTTTGCATTTCTTTATGTTAAAAAGTGTATCTCATTACATCCTTATAACATAGAGTTAACAGTAAAGTTCACTTCAATTAAATAAAGGAGCCATCGCGTGATGATATATGAGCTTTAAAGGCTATAAATAAAGACAAAAGACAAAAGACGAAAGTAAAAAATAAAGGAGTCTGCTTTGCAGGATAAACTCCGTGATGAACCGGAATTCCGCTTCGCGGGATAAACTCCGCGGAGCTCTGCAAAGCCAGATACCTTGAGCGAAGCAACTAGGTAACAGCAAGATTATCAGACTTCTTAAGTCAGGCTTATTTCGTCTTCGGAGGTTCCGGCACCTTCTTCTCCCCTCCCGGTGTCAGTCCCATTGTCAATGCTGTCATTCCTGCCAATCCACCTAACTGCATGGTTTCAAGTGCTGAGCTGGGAACAATTACTATTGTGGAGTTTGTCTTCAATCCTTCATACAGCATGTTCATTGCTCTCAAATGGAGAGCTGTTGGATTGTTTTCATATGTTTTTGCAGCTTCACCAAACTTTTCAGCTACCTGACGCTCCGAATCACCAAGGATCACCCTGGCCTGACGTTCTCTTTCGGCCTGGGCCTGCATCGACATGGCATCCTCCAGCGAAGAAGGGATCAGAACATCTTTAACCTCAACCGAGATCACATTGATACCCCATGGTTCCGTACGATCATCAATAATCTTTTGAAGCTGTTCACTCATTTTGTCTCTTCCTTCAAGCATTTCCGACAACATGGTCTTACCTATGACATCTCGCAGGGCTGTCTGTGAGGCCCAGTTAATTGCGTTTCTGTATTCGGCTATTTCAAGGGCAGCCTTCTTAGCATCCAGAACTTTCCAGAACAGTACTGCATCCACATCAACTGGGACTGTATCTTTTGTAAGTGTCTTTTCAGCTGTAAATGTAGTAGTTATTACGCGACCGTCAATCCAGTATACAACATTATCAATTATGGGTATTATAAAGAAGATCCCCGGGCCCTTCAGTGACTGGAACTTTCCTAAGCGAAGAACTACAGCTTTTTCCCACTGGTCAGCTATCTTGATTGCAGCTGAAATTATTATAGCAAGAAGAAATGTAATTACACCTATAACTAAAGTTCCGGAACCAGTGAGATTACTATTTCCTGAATAAGCAATAGCCAGACCGATAGCAATAATGATAAAAAAGATTAGTACTGAAAAAGAGCTTCTGGTTTTCATAATGATTTCCTCCAATTAATTAATAATTTATAAATCAGATATTTGCCGGTCCATGATGTAAACTATCGGGTAAGGACTTTTACAATGTCTCCGAGGCATAACAAATTTAGTTAATAAATTCCCGTGATGCAATAAAATAATTGCGTATGCAAATCTGAGTTGAAATTCGAAAAAGTGTATGGCAAGCCATCATCAATGACTTAAAATACACTACTAATCAATATTTTAGTCGGCCCGGAGGGAATCGAACCCTCGACCCCATGATTAAGAGTCACGTGCTCTGCCAGCTGAGCTACGGGCCGGTTTTGGCTGCAAATTAACTTAAATCCCAAGAATTCCGGAAACAAAAACAAATCTAATTTTGAAAAAGAATCAATAAATATTTTATAGTTTTAATATTGAGCTTATTATAAGAAACAAATCCGGAATCCTGACAGATGGGAACAGGTTGAGTCATATCTTGTTTCGCGCGGAGATAGATGGAATTATCTGCAGCGGACCAACACGAAACATTAAAAATTGATTTTTGCTTTGTAAAACAGATAATCTTTTTTAAGTTTGAGAAGCAATACAACCTGACGTATCTGTTTAAAAACTACCCTACTATGAAAATCCTGTTTATCGCCTTATTTCTTTGTTCATTTATTTTAGCAGACGGACAATTTGTTGAACCAAAATTCGGTAAAGTTGAGATTTCTGACTTGTCCATGACGAAATATGACAAAGACACAACTGCCGGGGCACTTATGTTATTCGATAACGGATCTTCGGAATTTATTTTAAATCGTGACGCGAACTTTCAATTTGTTTATAACCGGCATTTTCAGATAAAAATATTTAAAAAATCAGAATTCGACTTAGCCAATATAACCATAAGACTTTTTAAAGGTAAATCCGGCAAGGAAGATATAATGGGTCTAAAAGCAGTGACTTATAACCTGATTGATGGCAAGACCGTTAAAACAAAACTGGATAACGATAATATCTTCAAATCTGAAGGTAAGAATTATACTGACCTGAAATTTGCTTTTCCTGAAATCAAAGAAGGTTGTGTTATTGAATTAGCTTATTCAATTACTTCCGACTTTCTTTACAACTTCAGAGGATGGAACTTCCAGTACAGTTATCCTGCCCGATGGAGTCAATATTCCTATATAATACCAGAATATTTTCAATACAGAGAAGCTTCGAAAGGGTATTTACAATTTGATGTACAGAAGAAAAACAAAGGATCCGTAACTTTCGAAATACCTACCGCAAATAACGGAGAATCGGGTGGCATGGTTTTACAACAGGCAGGAGCCTCCAACCTGATAAAAACGAACTCAATTAATGACGTACTGGGAATTAAAGATGTACCCGCATTTATTTCCGAACCTGATATTGACTGTGAAAGTAATTATATTCAGTCAATTGAATTTGAATTAAACAGTATTGAACTTCCGGGTAAGATCAGAAATGATTATACGCAAACCTGGGAGTCAGTAAATGCTCAGATGAAAAAAGATGACGATTTCGGCATGCTTTTAAAAACAGGTGGCTTTGTTCAGGATACTGTAACCACCTTAATTAAAAACAAATCCCCGGAGATTGATAAAGCCATTTCTATATATAATTATTTACAGAAGAGAATGAAATGGAATGGCGAGAACAGGATGTTTGCCCCAAGAGGTCTGAAGAAACCTTTTACTGATGGGGTGGGTAGTTCTGCGGAAATAAACCTACTGCTTACATTAATGTTGCAGACTGCAGGGTTGAAGGCAAATCCTGTCATGTTCAGTACACGTAATAATGGGATTGCTGTTACATATTACCCTACTATCACTAAATTCAATTCTGTACTGACAAGTGTTGAAATTGGAGGAAAAGTAATCTTGCTGGATGCTGTCAGTAAATATTGCCCATTTGGAGTACTTCCTTCAAATGACATAAATGGAAAAGGAAGAGTAGTGAACGATTTATCAGGTGACTGGGTAAACCTTGATGCCACTGAAAAATACAGGGAAAATAGAAACTATGCACTGAAAATAAGTCCTGAAGGAATACTAACAGGCTCAATAACAGACAACTATGCCGGATATGCTGGTATCTTTTACAGGAACTCATTAAGCTCTGAAAAAAGCAGTGATGATTTTTACAGAAAGATGCAGGAAAACTCAAAAGGTCTGACAATAAATAAATATTCCATAGCCAACAGATATGATAATAGTCAACCGGTCTCTGATACTTTAAACGTGGAAATTACTGATAATATCGAATTAATAGGCGATAAAATACTCTTTCACCCGGTATTGTTTGAAACGGTGGAAAAAAACAGATATACTCTGGAAGAGAGAAAATATCCTGTTGATTATAATTATCCGATATCAGACATATATACATTCAATTATACTATACCTGAAGGATATAAGGTTGAATCATTACCTCAACCAATCAGATTGAGTCTTCCCGATAACTCCATATCGATCACATATAGTGTCCAAAGCACTGATAATAAGATTAAAATAGAATATAAACGGGATGTTAATAAAATACTGTTCTTACCTAAGGAATATGCAGCATTAAAAAATTTATATGATCAGTTAGTAAAAAAACATTCAGAAGAGGTAATTCTTAAGAAAAGTATATAATGATAATGATAAAAATACAATAATCAACTGTCATTCAGGATTTCTGGTTCGATTGAACAATATGCCCTGATACCTATGAATAAATTTAAATATTGCTATATAATCTTGTTCGCATTTACTGTTACAGGATTGAGTGCCCAGAATTATTCTGTTGCTTTAATCCCTGATAGTTTAAAAGCAAATGCCCATTGTGTCATTCGAGAAGATTACGAGGAAATAGAGTTGCAAAGCTTAAACAGCGGGGTTAAAAAGTACCTGAGGGCTATGACTATTCTTGACAAAGAGGGAGAAAACTTAGCATATCTGGCTATTCCCTACGACAAAAATTCAAGTGTAAGTATAAATCAGATAATATTATACGACAGCAACGGTGGAAAAATTAAAAATATAAAGCAAGCTGACATTACAGACTCACCGGCTTATAGCTTATCAGAAATGTTTTCGGAAAACAGAATCAAATTCTATAGACCGATTTACCCTCTGTACCCCTACACTATAGTGTATGACTTTGAAATAGACTTGAAAAACATCATCAGTTTTGGCTGTTGGCGGCCATTCAATACCTATCGTGTTTCAACCCAGCATGCAAAACTGTCA
>Ga0182027_10007404_pt1 | contig 16170 bp, 16 predicted proteins | sample 712E1DmetaG_FD_121300 | JGI IMG/M metagenome (GOLD analysis project Ga0182027, IMG submission 121300) | Permafrost microbial communities from Stordalen Mire, Sweden - 712E1D metaG (Illumina Assembly) | ecosystem: Environmental > Terrestrial > Soil > Wetlands > Permafrost | place: Sweden...
CAAAGTCTGGCCACGGTGCTGCGGCAATGGCGAGCCATCACCCGTGGGTTGGCAGAGCCGCCCCGCGGGCGACGCCGATACGGTTTCGATTAGGTTAACGCTTATGGGCCAACGGCCTGGGCCAGCGAAACCCAACCTGTTTCCACCCGCAAGCCCTGAAGGGGCGCGCTAACCGTTGCCTCTAGCCCCTTCCCAACGGCATTTTCATCTCGATCTGTGGGGCGGAACGGCGGGATCCGTAGATCGCCCTTTCAGGATTCGGCACGGGAAACAATCCGTCAACCCAGGCCGTTTGGCCTGGGCTGTGTTAGGTCGCCCCGTTGGGGCTTCTTCGCAAATTAGGGCGCCACCATGATTCACGCTGCCGCTTGGCGCCTGATACTCCTCAACGCACTGGCCAGACGTTACCCGGCCATGGGGCAATTGCTTTACCCTGATCCTGGGAATTAAAATACCACGTGTGATGTCCGGCAAGGCTGCCATCATCTACCCATGCTCCTCCCTGGGAACGAAATCCGCCAGCGCGCAATTGCCCTTTCACCCGATCGACATTGAAGCAGTCGAGATCATGGGCCGTCTGCATGACGCACTTAAAGCAGCCGATCGGTTATCTCCCACCTGAGGTCGTGGCGAGCAACAAGCTCTACATCGTTGCTGAACCAAGACTCTACGTCCTCGGCGTTTTGCAGTCGGCCATGCACATGGCCTGGATGCGGCAAGTAGCGGGTCGACTGGAAGGCCGATACCAGTATTCCGGAGCCATGGTCTACAACACGTTCCCGTGGCCCGAAGAGCCCAGCGCCAAGCAACGGGCTGTGGTGGAAAATGCTGCGCAAGCGTTGTTGAAGGCGCGCCAGGAATTTCCCCACGCGACCCTGGCCGACCTTTACGACCCGCTGGCGATGCCGCCCGCCCTGGCCGAAGCCCACGCCGGCCTCGACCGCGCCGTCGACCTCTGCTACCGCCCGCAACCTTTCCAGAACGAGCGCCAACGAGTCGAGCACCTCTTCGCCCTCTACGAAAAGCTGACCGCGCCCCTCATTCCCGCCGCCAGGAAAGGACGAAGAAAAGCACAAGGTAGTAGTACCGTTTCAATTTAGCGCTTCGTCGGACAGGCTCCGCGCGCGCACCCATGATAGGGATCGTGCCAGACAATCTGTAACACCCGCGGGTGGCACATACATCCCGACGGTTTGAAGCTGTGAAAAAATAGACAATCTCATCCCGCGAGGCGGGACCAAGGCACAAAGGGTCGCAAAGAACAACCGCTTGCGACAAGTCATGGTTTGAGCTTGCGCGGAGCGCCTTGGAGTGCGGTAGCAGCAGCTACCGCTTTTCTTGATGTGGCTCGCGCACCGTTTCGCGTATGAACAACGGGCGGAAAGCGGTAGCTGCTGCTACCGCACTCCAAGGCGGCCTTCGGCCGCATGGCTAATTACCTATTTGGAACCTCGAGTGCCGATGGCGTGTTTGGTTGCGGCTTCGCCGCCCTGCGCTACCTATCCCCCCCAGCCGCGCTTGCTGGTGGCGGTTTGGAATCCGAAGCTACGAATCCGCACGGACCTCGCGCTCATCTTGCTGGATGGAAGGTGATTGGAGCATAGCCAGGACAGCCAGAACGAAGCCCAGGGTGTGGGCCATCCCCGCATGCCAGGGAGCCGCACAGCTCATCTGCGGTGTGTGGTCGGGAACGATAACTCCGTTGAAACCGTTGCGCTTCAGGATCGACAGGACGCGTATCATATCGACGTCGCCTTCGTCGATGAAAGTTTCCCGATAATGGGGCGCCTTCCCAATCACGTTCCGGAGGTGGATGTAAGCAATCTTCCCTTGCCTGCTGTATTGCTCGATGGCCTCGTAAACATTCCCTTCCGCCATCTCCCCCAGCGTTCCCACGCAGAGTTCCAGAGCGTTACTCTTACTGGGCACAAGATCGATCAACCTTTGATACAGGTAAGGCTGATAGACAAGGCGAGGCTGCTGGCGCAAGGTCGGCAAGGGGGGATCGTCCGGGTGAGCGGCGAGCTGAACACCGGCTTGCTCGGCAACAGGAATAATCTCCTCCAAAAATCCTTGAAGCCTGCGCCACAGCTCTTCAGGGAAAATGGATGGAAGCGTACCGGGTGGGGCGTTCCGATCATAAATCATGTTCCACACCACCCCGTTCGGCACGGGCGCCTCCACCGGCCCATCCATTCCCACCGAGAGGGCGCCGCCGCGTCCAAAGGGGCCGCTTACACGCCCGCAGACCCCAGCCAGACTGAAGTTGTACCCCAGGACCGGAATCCCTGCCTCTCCCATGCGGCGAACGATCGTCTTGACGTTCTCAATGTGGCGGGGGCGCAGTGGACCATGCAGGAGGATGTCGTGCCAGTGGGCAGGATCAAGATTCTCGATCGCGGCGAGGGTAAGGCCGGCATCTTCAATCTCGGTGCGAATTCCCCTCAATTCGTCGACCGTCCACAGCTTCTCGGGATCACCGGCAAATCCCCAGGGTTGATCCTTTCCTCCTGTGGGTTGGTTGTTGCGGGGATTCGCGGAACCCTGGTTGAAGTAGTCCACCAGATGGATAACGACGTGCGTACAACCGGCCTGACGCGCGAATGCATAGTACTCGCGTGTCAACATATGGCGGTACACCCCCAGTCCAAGTTTCATAAGTCTGCGTCCTGCCCGAGGTCAATTCTTAGGAGGTTGCCGGAAAGCCTCTGGCCATGTCATTTAGAGCGTGCCGCAGCCCTTTGCCCCGAAGGGGCAAACCGTGAGTAATCCCGCAGTCGCGGGATGAAACCCACGGAAAGGAGACGAAAAACCCGCACCGGCCCCGTAGGGGCCGGACTGGTCAACCCCGTTGGGGTTGAGATAATTTATTGGGCAACGCTACCCGCAGGTTAAAACCTGCGGCTACTCACAGTTTGCCCCTTCGGGGCCTGCCGATTCCCCTTCCAGAATCGTCGCCCGTTCGCCTGATCCGTCAAGTTCACCCCCAAAACCAGCCGCTTCATCGCGTGTCCATCGGCACGAAATACTACCAGGCCGAGATCACACGATCAGCTCGAAACGGTGAAGTTTCTTGCGCTGTCCCTCAGGCCTTGCTTGCACCTGTTCCCGCCTCCTGGAAAGCCATGCCGCCGGCGGGGACGAGCAAGCCGCCGTCCACGGCATAGGCCGCGCCGGTTACGAACGAGGCCAAGTCGCTTGCCAGGAAGACAATCACCCGCGCAACCTCCTCCGGCTGTCCCATCTTGCCTCGAATATGGAGGCGGTCACACTCGGCCAGTACCTTCTCGGGATGGCTATCGAGGGAGGCTGCCCAGCGCAGCATGGGCGTGTCAACCGCTCCGGGCAGCACACAGTTGGCTCGGATGTTCTGCTTTCCGTAATCGAGCGCGATAGAACGCGTAAGTCCCAAAACCCCGTGCTTGCTGACCACGTAGGCAACGGAGTTGCATTGCGCCGTCAGAGATTGTACGGAACCCGTCATGACGATAGCCCCTCCTCCCCGCCTAATCATTTCCGGGATAGCGTACTTGGACATCAGGAAGGCGCCTTTCAGGTTGACGTTCAATACCTTGTCCCACTCCTCCTCGGTCGCCGTGGTGGCGCTCCCGTAACACTGGACCCCGGCATTGTTGACCAATACGTCGATGCCCCCCAATCGGGTCACAAGTTTGGGAATCAGAGGCTCGACCTCGGCTCGGGAGCTCACGTCGGCCTGGAAGTATTCAACGGAAGCGCCCTTTTGCCGAAGTTCCGAGATTGTTTTTTCGCCGGCGCCGGCTTTGCAGTCCACCATCGCCACCACCGCATTCCTGTTGGCGAATTCTCGCACGCAAGCCTCGCCAATCCCAGAACCCGCGCCGGTTATCACCACCACTTTGCCTCCGAAGTCCATGCTCCCCTCCTTTCCAAATCGTTAAGTAAGCTCCAACTGCATCGACTCCACATTTCCACCCAAACAGGTCTGCCGGGGCATGGCACAGGAGCCAGCCTCGGAATTGCAAAGCGGGAGCAAGCTCTCGCACTCCAATAACAACGGGCGTCAGCTCACTGCGGCGCTGCCGGCATGTTGATGCGGCCTACAGTTTTTATATCGATCTCAACCTGGCTGTCGACGCGAAGGAACAAGGTGCTGGGATCCTTCAGACCCCAATCCACGTAAGGAATCTCCAAATGCGTGCTGGCGGCCAACTGATCCCCGCCCCTGCGCACCGTGGTAGCAAGCGTGACTTCATGTTCCTTTCCATGCAACTTGAAAATGCCGCTTAGTTCAATGGGCGAGTCTCCCTGCGTCTCGATGCGGCCAGTGACTCGGGCGGGTGTGAAAGTCACTTCCGGGTATTTCCGGCTCTCCAGGATATCCTTGTGCATTTTGCGGTCGCGGCTGCCGTTGCCGCTCTCGCCGCTGGTGACGTCCACCACCACCAGGCCGCCGGCCTTGCCTGTTACGGGGTCGAACCGGATGGTCCCGCTCTTCAGTTTGAAGGTCCCATGCACAGAGTGAAGAAAGTCGGACAAGGTGAATTCAATGTGCGTCTGCGCCGGGTCGAGTTCCAGCACAGCCTCCTGCGCAAGCAAGGAGGGAGGTACGGCAAGCGCAAAGACAACCGCAGCCCAGGTGAAAGTGTTTCGCAATCTCAAATTTGACCTACTACGACCAACGGAGCAATAGCAGCTCCGAGCAGAAACCCGGTCCCATTGCCCCCAACAGGCTGAGCGTTCCCGGGGCCGGGCGACGGTGGTTCATCACTTCTTCAAGCACCAGAAGAACCGATACGGAGGAGATATTGCCCACCCGGCGAAGGCATTCCCAGGAGGCATCGAGTGCCCCGTCGGGAAGACTGAGCGTGGCGGCCATTGCCTCGAGCACCTTGGGACCACCCGAGTGCAAAATCCAGGTCCCGATGTCCTTTCGGGTAAGACCGTTGTCCCCCAAAAACTCATCCACGTCATGGGCCCAGTGACGTTCCACCATGGCGGGCACCTCGGGCGACAAGACGATGTTAAAGCCCTTTTCAGAAATGCGCCAGCCCATGACGTGCTCCGTTTGCGGATAGAACACAGAGCGGGTGGCCAGGATTTCCGGCCCATCTGCATCCCTGTCCGAGCCGGTCACCAGGACCGCCGCCGCTCCATCTCCAAACAGGGCCGCGGAAATCAGGTTTGCAATGGAGAGGTCATCCCGTTGTATGGTGAGCGAGCACAGCTCGACGGCAAGCAGCGCCGCCACTTGGCCGGGATAGGCGCGCACGTAATCGGCGGCACGGGAAATGCCCGCAGCCCCCGCAACGCACCCCAGGCCGAAGATCGGCACGCGCTTGATACTCGGCGAAAGCCCCATGCGATTGATCACCTTGGCGTCCAGGGAGGGGCTCGCAATGCCCGTGACGGACACGACAATAAGAGTGCTAATCTCGTCTGCTCCCAGCCCCGCGCGCGCCAGCGCGCCGCAGAGGGACTGCTGGCCCAACACCGGAGCGGTCTCGATAAAGGCGTCATTCGCTTCGCCCCATGAAGCGATATCGTAGTAAGCGCTCAGGGGCAGGGTGAGATAGCGTCCCTCTACGGCCATGTGGGAATAGATCCGCTCCAGGCGCTGCGGATTTTCGAGCTTTTCTCCAAAATACTTCTGGAGCGCTGCAACCAGAACTTCCTGCGTATAATGATGCTTGGGGAATGCGCTTGCGACGGCCGCGATTTTCATAGCCACCTCCAGAGCTCGATTGCTCCCGGGTCCGCTACTGCTGCGCCGAGTGGAGCCGTTCGAGTTCCCTTCGAAATAGTGTGTTAAGGGGAAATTGCCGCACCAACCCGGCGAGCAAATCCCCTGCCTGTTTCCGGTTCTTGTCCCTCAGCGCAGCGACGGCAAGCAAGAGTTGCGCGAACGGAAGCAGGTAGTGTCCCTTCTCTGCGGTAAGCCGGAGTTTTTCGATTCCCTGCTCCTTATCGGTCTGCGCGCCGTAGACCCTCAACAGCCAGCGCACTGGAGCGGGTTTCAAACCCAAGATGTAGTTCTCCACTCCGACGGCCAGGTAGGCGTCGTAGTAAGACGGGTCAATGGCCAGCAACTCCTCGGCAAGAATCCGGGCACTCTTCGTATACCCCAGCGAGGCCAAATATCGCTTTTCGATTAAGGCCAGGTAATCCGAGCGCAGCCCCAGATCCATGGTCTTGGCCAAGAGGGCGTTCCCATCCCGCGGTGACCGCGCCAGAACACCGTCCGCCACCTGTTCGCTCCTCGCCAGCGCTCTGTCAAAGGCTTGTCTCGTTACGGGATCGGGCGCCAGCATCTTGCTCCGCTTGAATTTCTCATCGTCCAAAAACAACTCCGATTGGAGCACGCCAAGCCGGTCGAGTTCCGAAAAGAGATAAGCTGCTGCGTCCGAAGCAGGTCCCAGCGGATCATCGGGATGCAATTGCTCCCACTCGTTGAAGGTTTTGTGCGCCTCCTCGAATTGGAGATTATACATTTGATGGAATCCCAAATCGAGAGGGGTTGAAGAGGAAAGGGTGGCCCCACCCAAGTGGGGGGATGCTAACCCAAGCACAGCAAGTGGTGCGAAGAAAAGGGTAAGTGCTTCGCGCATGCATTATCCATCCCTGGCAACTGCAACTATTTTCGAAAATCGCTCGACGCCCCGCTAACGTTTATTAGGATGTGGCATGGGTGGGAAGTTAGGTTGAGAAGACACACACGCCGAAAACTCCAGGGCTGCACAGACCTTATTCTTTGAAGCGCTCTGGGTAGGCCCAATTTTGTGAGACTTATAACGCCCTTTTCCAAGCTTCAACTTCCGCGTTCTATTCTACCAGTTTCCAGTTTCCATTTCCTCTTCTCTATTCCCATGCCTCCGGCCTTCGGTAGCGGTGTCATTTGGGATGGGATCCCTTTCGAAACGCCAGTCATTCCCGCGAAAGCGGGAATCTACTCGGCAAACCTGCGGAAATGCGCTGTCTAAGGACTGGATTCCCGCTTTCGCGGGAATGACTACGGCTTCGAGCGCCCACGTCTCGCAAATGACACCAGCATCCGGCCTTCGGCTGCATTGACGCCGCGCCACCAATCCGATAGAATATGGAGTTAGAGATAAGGAAATACTGAGAGACCGGCTTTGAGGTCCATCCGCTTTAACCTCCGTTTCCGCACTCGTCTGGCGCTGGTGATGTTCGTCACCATGACCTGCACCGGCGCTATTCTGACTTGGAACTATGTCAATCATCGGCGCGAGATCCTGAATTATGTGGCTGGCGAGACCTCGCGGTTATTAACCTTCAGCCAGCTTGCTCAGACTCAAGTTCCCCCGAAAACCAGCGTGGATGATGCGCTGAAGATCTACCAAAAGAAACTGCAGGATCTGGGGCTCTCCAGTGTTTCCACTACCTCCACTGAAGGCCAAGTAGTAGCAAGCACGAATCCCGGGCAGATCGGGAAGAAGATCCCCATCAAGAGGAGACACCTGGAAAGCAAGAAGGATCCGGTGCGTCTTCCGGCGGAGTTTCCGGAGCTCGATCCGTACCCCTCGGTTGACCAAACCTCCTTTGTAATTCAATACCCTCTGGTGCTTGGCGATAAAGTGATCGGGTACGCCGTAATAAAAGGTGAAAGCGACCAGATGACAACCTTATCCCGCTTGTGGTACAGACAGCGGCTCTCCTGGATTCTGGGAACGATGCTGGCGGCGTTGTGCGTGGTGCTTTACCTAGCCTTCCTTTTCACCAAGCCGATTGAGCAACTGGTGGCAGGCGCGCGGCAGGTGGCCGCAGGGAACCTTTATATCTCGCTGCCTTCCAGGGGTTCGGACGAGATGGGCCGCCTGGCTCAGACGTTCAACCAGATGGTCGAGCGTTTGCGGGAACACCGGGCGCTCCAGGAACGCTTGAATGAGGCTGAAAAACTCTCCTTGCTGGGCCGGTTCGCGGCTACAGTGGCGCACGAGGTTCGCAACTCGCTGAACTTCATCAACCTCAGCATCGACCAGCTTCGCGCCAAGCATTCGAACGGCGATGACGTCGCGGCGCGTGACCTCCAGCGCAACCTTGCCAACATCAAGGACGAAATCAGCCGCCTGAATCACCTCGTGAACGACGTGCTGACGGCGGGACGTCAAGCTCCGCCCACGCTCCTGCCTTGTGATTTGAACGCCACCCTCACGGAAGCACTGGCGTTGGTGGAGCGGCAAGCGCGCCACCAGGGCATCCAGATCAAAATGGACCTCGCACAAGACCTGCCGATTTTCCGGCTGGACTCGGCTCAGATGAAGACCTGCTTTTTAAACATCCTTACCAATGCCATCCAGGCCATGCCTCTGGGGGGGCAAATCCACGTTTCCGCAGCTATCACCAAAACGCCGGAAGGCGCGGAGTTCCTCCAATTGCATTTTACAGACACCGGGCCGGGCATTCCCCCTGGCACACGTGAGAAGGTTTTTGCGCCTTTTTACTCGACCAAAGCCACCGGCTTCGGGCTGGGGCTGGCCATCGCCAAGAAAATCGTTGAGGACCACGCGGGGCAAGTCTTCGTCGACAACGGAGATGAGCCGGGCACAGACCTGGTGGTCCAACTTCCATTTCCTCGACCCTCGCGGCCCGAGCACGCAGCCCTTGCTGCCTCCCCGGCCGCATGAGGACAAACTCCCATGCCTTCCGGAAGTATTCTGGTAGTTGACGACGAGCAGCGGCAACGCGAAATCTATCACGACATTCTCCAGGACGAGGGCTACACCACCCAGACCGCTCCCAGCGGCGAAGCGGCTCTCCAGTTGCTCGCAAATCGTCGCTTCGATTTAGTCATTACTGATTTGAACCTCATCGGGATGACGGGAATTCAATTGCTGAGTGAGATCGTGGTGGATGACCCGACCGTCGCCGTCATCCTCATCACTGGCTACCCTTCCATCCAATCGGCAGTGGAAGCAACCCGCCGGGGCGTTTACCAGTATCTGGAGAAACCCGTTGACCGGGCCGAACTGCTGAGAGTGGTGGAGGAGGTTTTCGACCGCCTGGCGACACTCAAACGCACAATTCTGGGTGACTCCCCCGCCACCAAGGCCATGATGCGCATGATTCTGAAGGTCGCTCCCACGGCCCACACAGTCCTGATCCTGGGGGAGAGTGGCACGGGCAAGGAACTGGTGGCGCGCGAGATTCATCGCAACAGCCCACGGGCTGAACGCCCCTTCCTGGCCATCAACTGCGCGGCGCTCACCGAAACCCTTTTGGAAAGCGAACTCTTTGGCCATGAGAAAGGCGCCTTTACGGACGCCCATCAGCAAAAAAAGGGCCTGTTCGAAAGATCTCACCAGTCTACTCTGTTCCTGGACGAAATCGGAGACACCAGCCTGGGCATGCAGGCCAAGATACTTCGCGTGCTTCAGGAACGGGAGTTTATGCGGGTGGGCGGTACCGAAGTCCTCAAGACGGACGTGCGCATCATCGCGGCCACCAACAAGAACCTTGAACAAGGCGTCCGAGAAGGCAGGTTCCGCGAGGATCTCTACTACCGATTGAACGTCATCCCCATCCTCTGTCCCCCCCTGCGGGAACGGGGGGATGACATCGCCTCGCTGGCTTGCCATTTTATGAGGAAGGCAGCCTTCGTCTCCGGTCGTAAGGTGGAGAAGATCTCGCCGGAAGCCATTCAGGCGCTAAAGAACTATTCCTGGCCCGGAAACATACGACAGCTTGAATGGGCCATGGAGCGCGCCGTGTTACTGGGCGAAACGGAATGTGTCGCACTTCAGGACCTTCCGCCGGAAGTCCTTCAGCATGGTTCGGCTGTCACTGTCGCCCCGGCCCCAATTTCCGGCGAGGCACTCAGCCCGATTATCCCCGAAGGCTCCTGGGAAGACCACGAGAAAGCCAAGATCATGGAAGCCCTCCAACGCTCGAACTGGAACATCACCCGCGCCGCCCAACTGCTGGGTATGACCTTCCGCACGCTCCAATACCGCCTGGAAAAATTCGGCATCAAGCGCCCGGGTGCGTAGACAACGGCGTTCGCGTGGCGCATCTCTGCCACGGGGGACCTTTCTTGCATGCGCCCGAATCCCCGCCTCTTCGCCTGCGCTTCTGGCATTCTATCCACCACGAACTTAAGTTTGAATCGATCGGAGTCGAAAATGCGGGCGCGGCGATAGAGACTCGCAGTCAGGTAATGCAGATGATCCACGCCGTCTTAATACGGCTCTCGTTGCTCTTGCGTAATTTAAGCGGGATGGTAGTGGGGCTTACATAAGAGCCAATTCACGCACCACTTGCAACCAGGAGGGCGGCCAACCGAAGCTGTGGTTTCCCCGCCCCCGCGCAAGCGGCCCTACGATTTTCCAAAACTGGCGATGGCCTTGGCTTCGTCATCGTGGACGTCGAAAACGGTGTAGAGCTTGGTGATCTGGAGAAGGTCGTGAACCTTTTGGGTGAGCTTCAGAAGCTTTAACTCCCCGCCTTGGTTTGTAACCGCCGTGTAGGCGCTGACCAGTTCACCGATGCCGGAACTATCAATGTAGGTGACATCCGCAAGGTTAATCAAAACCCGCTTGTTCCCCTTGGTTAACTGGCCTCGGATAAGCTCGCGCAATTGCGCGCAGCCTTCTCCCAGGGTGATCCTGCCGCTAATGTCAACGACTGTCACCGAATCAACTTGTCGAATTGTGGCTTTCATGCTCACGGTCAGTTCCTCCTAGTTTAGGTTAGTGTGCCGGATCAATTCGCTTCACCATGGTAACTTCGGTTCCCGAGCCTGGAAGGTGCTTCACGTGGAATTCGTCCATAAAAGTACGGATCAGGTATATCCCACGGCCGGAAACTCTCAGCAGGTTTTCGGCCGAGCAAGGATCGGGAACTTCGCTGATATTGAAACCGTTACCCTGGTCGCGAACGCGAATCTCAAGCCGGTCTTTGTAAATTTCGAACCGCAGCCATACACTCTTGCTCGGGTCGTTCTTATTTCCATGCCAGATGGCATTGATCATCGATTCGTGCACGGCCATTTCGATCTGGTGCTCGGACTCCTCGCCAAATCCTGCTGTTCCGGCGACTCTTCGCACCATCTCCTCAACCACCTCAAGGTTCTTGAGATCGCTATCGAGAGTCACTTCCACAACGCTGGGTTCAGCAGTCATAAGCCGCGGCCGGAGCTACTTCTCCCGTCCATAATAATTACCTTAGGAGGAAAGGAAAGTCAATGAAACAGCGAACCCTTGGAACTCGTCACGCTCCTCCTGGGATTTACCTACAGGCCTTTTACCCCCCTGAATCACCACCTACCGTGCTTCCGACCTCACTTCAGTATACTCCGCTGGCTCTTTCCGAATTGCTCCCCCTGTGACGGCCCACCGGTAGAATGTGGTAACGAAGAGAGCGAACTCACACGCCGGACACCTTCTCCCAAGACCGAACAGGGCTGCGGCTTGTAGGAAAAAGAGCTTCAGCCCTTTTCGACTGGTTGCATGAGGCGGACCTACTAACGCTGCGTTCCGTGGCCCGCCACCTGGTCAGGAAGAAGGTGGCGTCTTCATTGCTTCGCCGCTCGCCAGGGCACACAAGAATAGGACCGCCGCCAGCATCATGCCGCCGCGGGGCGAAACTCCAAGCTTGTCTTGCAAATTCGGCAGCATCTTCAATACGATACACACCAAAACAGAAATTAGGCCAAGCCCCCAGCACACTTCGAGCACGCTACGGTATGCCTTGGACATCGGACACCTCCTGCTGTTGCAGTAAAGGGTGGGTCAGTATAGCAATATGGCCCCTCTGATTCAACGCATCAAAAGTAACATTTTTTGATTGCTTGACAGGTGCAATTGCAGCCCCACTAGCCGCATTTCTCACCACGATTGGACGCGCCTAGGGGGCTACCGGAAGGGCGGGGCTTCAGAGCCTGTGTGAAAACCTCGTGTGGTGAGACAGGTCGGGACCCCCTCACCCGTCCCGCGCCGGCTGGTGCAAACGCCGGCGCGGGCCACCCTCTCCCTCAGGGGGGAGAGGGCTGAGTTTTCACACACACTCTTCAGTCCCGCCGAAATCGCGGCCCTCGCCGTTTGTTGGTCCCCTTAGCCAACTGAGTACAAGGTCTGTTTAAAAGTGTTTTGTAGCGTTCAAATAGCCTTCATAGGCGTGCTTGCCGAAGCACACAAAAACCACCTTCTCGAGGGAGGGGTTCTTTTCCAGGAAGCTTCTCACCTCGCCCACCGCGATCGCCGTGGCGCGTTCAAGCGGAAAGCCGTACACGCCCGTGCTTATCGCAGGGAAGGCAATGGTGCGAACACCCTTTTCAACGGCCAACTCCAATGACCTTCGGTAACAACTCGCCAGCAACTCATCTTCATGCCGGGCGCCACCGTGCCAAACGGGCCCCACAGTGTGAATCACCCACTGCGCCGGCAAGTTGTAGCCTTTGGTTATTTTTGCCTGGCCGGTGGGGCAACCTCCCAGCGTCTTGCATTCCTCGACCAGCCGAGGGCCGGCAGCGCGATGGATCGCCCCATCCACTCCCCCGCCCCCCAGCAGCGTCGTATCCGCCGCATTCACAATCGCATCCACGCGCTGTTTTGTGATGTCACCCTCGGCCACCATAATCCTCTCGGAAATCAAACGCCCACCCCTCTCCGCGGCCGCTCTTTGAACACCCGCTCGATATCCTGCACGGGCTCGCCCTCACACTCCGCTGCGATAGTAGCCATCGGCTCCTCAGGCGCTTTCTCGTAGCGAACTAAGTAGAATTCCGCAGTTGCGCCTCGGAAGCCGCCGGCGGACACGCGCTTGCGGTATAGGTGCCATGCTTGAGGAAAGCTTCGTACATGGCACGAATGTTCTCCAGGGGCACATCCGGGCCGACCTCGCCACAGGCGATAATGCCGCCTTGGGAGGAGCCACAAGCCTCGAAGGTCCGGTGGACTTCTTCCATTACTTCAGTCGCTGAACCCAGAGGCATAACGCGCTGCCGATCAATATCCGTTCGAATCGCCACTCGTCCCCGGACGTTTTTGGCAATCCAGTCGTGGCCCACCACCGCAACCTGGCAATTGATCACCTCCACACCGATCTCGATCAAGTCACCGAAAATGTCTCTGATCTGGCCGTCCGTGTGATACCAGACATCCATGCCTCGCTCGCGCACCCGCTTGAACATTTGCGCATAGCGTGGTTTGAAAATCCGCCGCCACGTTTCAGGTCGGATGAGCAGGCCGGTCTGGCCGCCCCAGTCGTCGGCAAAGTGCAGGCCGTCATATTCGAGCTCCGTCCACTTGTCAATCCACCGCAGGTTGAAATCCAATAAGCCGTCCAGGAGGCGGCAAAACTCCTTGGATTCGATGGCAATATCCATCAGGAAGTTTTCCATGCCGCGCAACTGCTGGAGCTGCTCGAAGTAGGTGATCCACGCTCCGCGAGCGTACCAGCGGTCGTCGTAGCCCATCATGTGTCCGCTGTAGAGTCTCCCTCGGGGAGGCCCGGCGCTGAAATCTTCCGGCCACTTGAACTCCTCGTAGCGACTCAATTCACCGAGGGGCCATCCCACCGGGATACCGCAAACCCCTAGCCATTCCGAAGACCATGTCGTGCCAAAGTCGTCTCTGTTTCTCCCTTTCTTATACACCGCGGGGAAATCTTCGAGGGCCGCGTTTTGCATATAGTCCCAGCCGAAGTCTTCGCGGAATTCCGTCAAGATTTCGTCCAGGGTCTGGCCGTACATTAGCTGCGCCGCTGGGAGCACGGCATGAGAGATCGGCACCCGATCGGGGTAATTAAAGCCCATGGCGCTTTTGACGCGTTGCCGGCTGTTCAAATTGCTTGACTCCTCTAGGCGTTGCTTGGAAATATGGTGCGCAAGTACCGTGCGTCGTAGCCGATGCTTTTCTCAATCCCCAGAGGGGTCTTCGTCCCTTCGATTTGCATCCATCCGCTGTAGCCAATATCATCCATGGCCCGGCGGACCTCAGGGAAATTGATCGTTCCCTTGCCGTAAAGGTCGTCGTAATCCTTGGCGTGAAACTCGCAGATATGCTTGCCCAGGAAGCGGATCTCCTTGTAGATGTCATAACCCATTTTGTGGGAGTTCCCCATATCGTAGTAGACCTGTACGGCGCTGGAGCCCACCTTATCCACCATGGCCATGTGCTCCTCAGCACTGAGCCAACTCTCAATGCCCAAAACCACGCCCGCCTTTTCCGCTTGGGGAGCAATCTCTTTGAACCGTTGAATCACCACCTCGGTGCCAGTCTTATCGTTCTTCAAGTCGCCCTTACCGAAAAAAGCCATCAGCACCACGTGCGTCCCGAAGGCACGTGAGACCTCGAGGCTGTCCGCCACCCACTGCTGCGCGCGCGGGTCGCTCTTGTAAGGGAATTGGTTCAAGATACCCAGGGCCAGGGAGGCAATCTCCACCTGGAGTCCTTTTGACGCGGCCAAATAATCTCTCTGCAGTTCCGGCTTGAGAAGTGGAGAACCATTTTGGGGATCTCCCATGTCCACCATAATTCCGTCCAGCCCCAATTGCTTTGCAACCCCCAGCGCCGCTGGGTCGGTCCTCTTTTCCAATGTCCAATCACACGCCCCGATCTTGAAACGCTGTCCGGAGTGCGGGCTTGGGCTGGACCAGAGGGATGAAGAACTCATGAATCCCGCCCCCATGGAGAGCCCGGCGAGACCGAGGCGGGCGCTGGACTTCATCATCTCACGCCGTGTCTGTCTGGTAAGGTCCATTGTGCATTTACTCCTTCAGGCCATGAAGCTTCGGGTCCAACCTTTCCTTGGATTTCATCAACTGCTCCCAGCTAACCTCGGCGCGTTTATAGGCCGCCATGCGACCGAGGATCGTGGTCAGGTTGCTTCTCACGCTCGGCGCCGTGGTGGGGTTGGAGAAGCGACGCTGGGTGACGTCATCATAGAAGATGGCAATATTGCGAACCGCCCCCTCCGCGTACAACTTCTCTGACGTTCCACCTTCGTACGGCACTTTTCCCCGGATGGCCACGCTTCCCGCGTAATGGGCGTCAATGGCGCCCTGGGCGCCATACATGCGGCAGACGATGTCGCTGTAGCCCTCTCCAAATTGCCTGGAGGCGAAGGTCACAATCACTTCTTCGGGGAAAGTGAAGATTACGGAGAAATGGTCCCAGCAGCTACCCTCGGGGCGCGACTTCAAGCCACCCTTCCCCGTGGCGCGTAGAGGATGTTTGTCCATTATCCAGGTGGCAACATCGATGGCGTGGATATTCTGCTCAGTAATAATGTCTCCCGAAAGAACCCGGTCCACCCCCCAGGCGCGCAAGCGGCGCTCCGGGTCCGCAGGGTTGACCCGTAATTGCTCGATCAAGTGTGTAAACGGGGATCCCGCCCAGTAAGCGGCTTCGCCGCATAAAATCGGGCCAATATCACCGTTGTGTACGCGCTTGACCGCTTCTTGAAAAAAGGGGTCGGTTCGGGTTTGAAAATCCACCAGGAAGCATAGGTTTTTAGCCGAAGCCTTGCGGCTGCTATCCTCGATGCTTTCACAGCCTGGCACGTCCACGGCCACCGGCTTGGCTAGATACACGTGTGCCCCAGCGTCCACGGCAGCGGCAGCTTGTTCAGGATGGAAATAGGGCGGGCTTATGATGGCTACGGCGTCAATTTTCCCTTCCAGCATTCTGCGGTACCCCAGCAGGCCGGAGTAACAACGCTCGGGCGCTACGTTATACTTCGTGCCAAAGGCGTTCACTTTATCTGGGAAGTAATCCATCGCGGCCGCGATCGCATATCCGCCGTGCTGCTGAAAGAGATCTGCAATCCAGGTCCCTCGGCCGCCGCAGCCAATCATGCCGAGGGCGATTTTCGAGTTTGCTTGCGAGCCGCGTACAAGCTCGGGTCGCATCGTTGAGAAGGAGACGACTGCTGCTCCCACGCCGGCAATGAACTCTCGACGGTCCAGCGTTCTCCGTCGTGGGAAGACGGCCGATTGCTTTGATTCTTCTGCCATGAGGTTGTGTTCCTCCGAGTGGAATCTTGCGGAAATACGGATGTCCTCACGAACCATAGCAGATTGCAGGCGACGGCACAACACTGGACTGGCGGGGGGGTGCACGACACAGATGTGAGTGGGCTCACGCTTCCACCTTGTGTGCGCGGCGCTCCCAGAAGTCTTCGAAGCGACCGCTGAGTTTGTAGCACCGCAGGGCGATGATGGCGTTGGAGCCG
>Ga0182027_10007406_pt1 | contig 16166 bp, 14 predicted proteins | sample 712E1DmetaG_FD_121300 | JGI IMG/M metagenome (GOLD analysis project Ga0182027, IMG submission 121300) | Permafrost microbial communities from Stordalen Mire, Sweden - 712E1D metaG (Illumina Assembly) | ecosystem: Environmental > Terrestrial > Soil > Wetlands > Permafrost | place: Sweden...
CCGATGAGAGCAGGGATCTCTGAATCGACGCGCCCGGCCGCGGCCAAAGAGCTGGATCGCCCTCAGATCATCAACAATCGACCCCTCGCCGTCAGCCTCCCGAGGCCGGACGAATTTTTGAGGTTTGCCCTGGGTGTTCGGATCGGTCTTATCGGTCCTGGCTTCGGCCGGAAACCCGACGCCAGTTGGGATTGGTGTCCGGGATTGCTCAGTCCGTGCTGATCCTACGGATCGCCTCCAAGACCACAAACGCGACTTCGCGAGCGAGAGCCGTGAGCGAGTCTCCTGATCGGGCACGTTTGTGTGTGCATCTCGACGACGACCGATGGCGTTCAGCTCAACCATGATGGCAGCAGGGAACCGCCGCCGGCCCGTTCGGTGTGCAGCACACCCATGCCACTAAGAATGTTCAGGAACCAAGCGACGCGAGACGGGAGAACAACGGAAGTTGACGTCGGTTGGCGAGGCCGAGATGGTACAGATGAAGCTCATCAGCGCCTGCATGCAGCAGTCGCGTCGCATGCTCGTCGAAATCGTCGGGCTCGATCGCGCCGAGAAGGTTGACATAGGCGGCAACACTCACCTCCGGTGTTACCAGGTTCCGCATCGAGGCAATGGCATCGGTGCTGTCGTGAGAAGTCGGCTCGACGGGAACCAGAACCGCGTCCGCCAACCGCGCTGATTTCGGTGTGAGACCCGGCGATGCGCCTGTGGCCCAGGGATCAGCTTGGGCGTGCAAAGTGATCGACAATGCGGAGTCTGTGCTGTGAACCGCGCTCACGACCTCCTCGAAGAGGGCGTCGGTATGAGACTGCCGAACGGTCAGCAGCGTTGCGGCAACTTGCGAGTCGAGTACGTCGCCCGGCGTGAGGTTGAGGTAGAACGCCTCGTTCTGGGCGGTCTCGTACGCTGCCCGCAACGTCTGCACGGTGGCGTCGGCGTCGATGCCTAGGCCGTCCCACACTCTCTGGCACGCGTCGCAGCAGCATATTGAGAGGATCTGCTCGGCTAAGGGCGCGTAGGACCCGACCGTCTTTTCGTGGTGACTGCCGTGCGTAGCACCCAATTGGCCACAAGCCTCGAGAGAGACGCCTTCCAGGGGCAGCTCACGTACGGCCTCTGACGCCAGCAGGGCAGCGAACTCGCGCACTTCGGCATTGGCGGGGCAAAGAGCGTACTCATAGCTGTCACCGAAGCAGTTGCGCACGGCGAGGTCCTTCCTCTTGCGGCCGAGAGCGCTGTTGTGGGTCAGCACCACCCACGCGCTCACCCGCACACCGTTCGCCTCGAGGACGTGGACCGCTCGGTCAAAGGAATCGTCAGAACCGGTCCAGGGCGCCGTCAGCGGAATGAGCCGGCGTCCGCCCCAGACCTCGGCCCGAAGGGGTCGGTACAGCGCAGCTGTCGCGGCGACGACGAAGCGGTGCTCGCGATGCTGGGGCGTTGCGGCGCGAACGCTGTGATAGGCGGCAGCGACCGCCACGTGCTCGAAACCGGCGGAGACGACTCGCGAGACGGCCTCCGGATCACCGACCAGATCCCACGGACCAAGGTATGCGCTGACTCTTGGCGTCGCGCCAATGGCGCTCGGCCCGGACCTTGCTTGACGGCCTCGGCTCCTCATGAGCACCCCTTCTTGAGCCCAGCAGAAGTACAAAGTATATTATGCGTTATGTATGACGCGCTCGTACAGGACCGAGTCGAGCCGAGCGAAAGACTTCGCCTTGGTTCACGCGGTGACCTGATCGCGAACGAGATCAAAAGAGCAATCCTTTCGGGTCGCTACAAGGCTGGGTCTCCCCTTACCGAGACGGCGATAGCTGAGGAGCTGGGCACCTCGAAGACGCCCGTTCGCGATGCCCTCAAGGCCCTGAGCGGAACGGGGCTAGTGACCTCGAGCAGCCACAGGGGGACCTCGGTCAGAGCCGTCGACGAGTCGATGGCGTTGGCGGTGTGCGATCTCCGGTTGCTTCTCGAGCCGGAGGCCGTTCGGCGAACGGTGCTGCGCGGGATCGACGCGTCTGGCTTCTGTGCAGCGATCGAGCGCATGGTCGAGGCCGAGCACGGCGAGGACATGATGGAACGGAGTCTGGCGAACCGCGCCTTTCACCGCCAGCTGTACGCCGGCTGTGGGAACCCCGCCCTTGTCAAGGTGCTCGACGACCTGACCGACGTCAATGCTCTGATCAGCGTTACGGTGTGGGACCGAATCGAAAGCTGGGTCGGCGAGGCAGGCGAGCATCGCAAGATGGCCAAGGACGCACAGGCAGGTAGAGCCGACGCCGTCGCCGGCCGTCTGCGACAACACATCGAAGTGTTCCAGCGGCGGGTCGTCGAGGCGATGGGCAGACTTTGACCTCTGACATCGCGGCAGCTTGCTGACCGTCACGAGAAGAATCGAGAGAGAGATGACCTGGGAATCGCAGCACCGGTCCCTGAGTGGAGTGGTGGCCGTTCCGACGACTCCGTTCGGGCCGGACGGCGGAATCGACAAAGCTGCCTACGAACGCGGCATCCGCCGTCTCGTAGACGGTGGCATTGGCACTCTTACCCCGAACGGCAACACCGGAGAGTTCTACGCATTGTCGCCTGCAGAGGCAAAGGCCGTTACTCACCTGGCAATCGAGGCGGTTGACCGTGATACCACGGTGATGATCGGAGTCGGTCACGACGTGACCTCGGCTCGCGAAGCCGCCAGAGACGCGCAGGCAGCGGGTGCCGCGATGATCATGGTTCATCAGCCTGTTCACCCTTATGTCTCGGTGGAGGGGTGGATCGAGTATCACCGTGCCATCGCAAATGACGTCCCGGACCTGGGCATCGTCCTCTATGTGCGCAATGAAGCGATTCCTGGATCTGCCTTCGCTCGACTGGGCGAGTCTTGCCCCAACGTGATCGGGGTGAAGTACGCAGTTCACAACACCACCCGATTCGCGGCCGTGGCCGAGGACGCAGGTGCTGGGAGATTCACATGGGTCGCGGGTCTGGCGGAGCTATATGCTCCCGGATACTTCGCCGTCGGAGCGACCGGCTTCACATCAGGATTGGCGAACGTCGACCCGACAACGTCGCTCCGCCTATGGCGCGCCCTGACTGAGGGGGACAAGGACGTGGTGAACGAGGTCTGGAACCGGGTCCGGCCGTTCGAAGAGCTCCGCGCGGCTGAGAACAGCGCATACAACGTCTCTGTGGTGAAAGAGGCACTCTGTCAACTCGGCGTGTGTGGCCGGGATACGAGACCACCGAGCTCGTCGTTGCCCGCCGAGATGCGTCTTCGGGTTGCCAATCTCCTCGAAACCTGGGGTCTGGTCCCGTGACCGAAGGAGCTGAGGGGCTTCGCAGTGCTCGCTGGTTCGACGGAGACGGCCTTCGGGCCTTCAGCCACCGATCGCGCCTACGCCAACTTGGCATCGGCGCCGAGGAGCAGGCGGGGAAGCCGGTCATCGGGATCCTGAACACTTGGAGCGACATCAATCCCTGCCACATGCACCTGCGAGAGCGTGCCCAAGCGGTCAAGCGGGGTGTCTGGCAAGCCGGCGGGTATCCGGTCGAGCTTCCCGTGGCCACACTCTCAGAGACGTTCCAAAAGCCGACTCCGATGCTCTATCGGAACCTTCTTGCGATGGAGACCGAAGAGATACTTCGCTCCTATCCCCTCGACGGTGCAGTCCTCATGGGGGGCTGCGACAAGACCACTCCCGCGCTCTTGATGGGAGCTGCAAGCGCGGACAGGCCCGTCATCTTCGTTCCGGCAGGCCCGATGCTGAAGGGTCACTGGCGCGGCGAGACCCTTGGAAGCGGTACCGACATGTGGCGATTCTGGGACGAGAAGCGCGCCGGGACCATCAGCGAAGCTGAGTGGGACACCCTTGAGGCCGCGCTGGCAAGATCCCCCGGGCAGTGCATGACGATGGGCACCGCGTCGACGATGACCTCCGTGGCAGAGACGCTCGGGCTCACTTTGCCGGGCGCCTCATCAATTCCGGCTGTGGACTCGGCTCATCATCGAATGGCGGCTGCAAGTGGAGCCCGAATAGTGGAAATGGTGCGCGAGAACCTGAAGATGTCAGAGATCGTCGACAGGCGTGCCTTTCTCGATGCCGTCACGGTCGTGTTCGCCCTCGGTGGATCCACAAACGCCGTCATTCACCTGATCGCCATGGCCGGAAGGTGCAACGTGGCGCTCGATCTCGACGACTTCGACACCATGTCTCGCGGCACTCCCGTGCTGGCCAATATCCGCCCCAGTGGTGAGTACCTCATGGAGGACTTCTATTACGCCGGCGGGCTTTTGGCGCTTCTCGCGCAGATCCGCGACCTGTTGCATCTCGAGCGCCCGACTGTCAACGGACGATCGTTGGGCGAGAACCTCGTCGAGGCAAGGATCGAAGACGAGCGTGTGATCCGAACGAGGGACAAAGCGCTGTCTGATGAAGGCGGCCTTGCCATTCTTCGCGGCAACCTCGCGCCGGATGGCGCTGTTATAAAGCACCTTGCGGCATCCGCGCACCTTCAACGCCATACGGGCCGAGCAGTGGTCTTCGAGGACTACAAGGACATGCAGCATCGCGTGAACGACCCCGACCTCGATGTAACAGCTGACTCTGTTCTGGTGCTGCGCCACGCGGGTCCCCAGGGTGGACCGGGGATGCCGGAGTACGGGATGCTCCCCATACCGGACAAGCTGCTTCGCGAGGGCGTCCGTGACATGGTCCGCATATCCGACGCGAGGATGAGCGGCACGAGCTACGGCACTTGCGTCCTCCACATAGCACCGGAGTCTTTTGTCGGCGGACCGCTGGCACTGGTCTCGAACGGTGATCCGATCACGCTGGACGTGGAACGACGGCGGTTGTGCCTCGAGGTCAGCGATGACGAGCTGGCGAGGCGCAAGGCTGCATGGATACCCCCGCCCAAGATCTTCGAACGTGGATACGGCAGCTTGTACAGCGAGCACGTCGGTCAAGCCAACAAGGGGTGTGACTTCGACTTCCTTGCCCAAAAGGGCGCCGCCGTGGAGCCGGATGCCGGGTGATCGCCCTCAGGGGCAGGCGGGCGGACATATGGGTGGCCGACCCGGCCAAAGCACGAGGTCCGGGTCGCGGAACCATTAGAGAACCGGGCAGTGCGCGTCCTTGGACATCGGCCAAGACGTCTTCAAGTGCGAGTCTCGTCGAGGATCGTTCCTGTCACGCCGTGTCGCAGGTCCGCGGTGGTTGCCAGGGCTATGTTGACCTCGGCGATGCGAGCGTAACTGTCGACTTGCCAAGGAAGAAGGGGTGTTCGTGAGCAGGGCGTTGCCCTTCATCGTCGTCACGGGGGCGGCCGGGAGGCTCGGAACCTACATACGGTCGTCAGTAGACGACATTGCCAGCGCAGCTCGGCTGCTAGATATCGTCCCGCCGCCGGGGCCCGGGCCCGGTGAGGTTGTCGAGATCCACGTCGGCTCAGTCACAGATCCCGGAGCACTTGATGTAGTGAGCCGAGGTGTGGACGCCATCGTCCATCTCGGGGGATTCGCGGGCGACGCGCCATGGCCCGACCTCTCGGAGGTGAACATCGGAGGTACCCGTGAGGTGCTCGAAGCAGCCCGCCGGCACGGTGTGAAGCGGGTGATCGTGGCGAGCAGCAATCATGCCGTGGGCTTGCACGTGCGGACCTCGCAGCCGCTCGATGACGAAGTGGCGCCCCTTCCCGACAGCCTTTACGGAGTCAGCAAGGCGGCATGCGAGGCCCTGTGCCAGTTCTACAGCTTCAAGTTCTCGATGGACATCGTGTGTCTGCGCATCGGATCCTGCTTCGACGCTCCCGCCAACCAGCGCATGCTCTCCACCTGGCTGTCGCCCGGTGACTTCGTACGGCTGATCGGCGCGTCGCTGACGAGCACTAGCTCAGGCTTCCACCTCGTGTGGGGAGTGTCGGCGAACACGCGTCGTTGGTGGTCCACCGCGGGCGGTGAGGCGATCGGCTTTCACCCTCAGGACAATGCCGAGGAGTTCGCTGCACTCTTCCCCGGGCCTCCCCCCGATCCTGAGTACGTCGGGGGAGCCGTTGTCTGACGGTGGCGACCGTTTGGCTAATCACCGAGCGGAAGCGATCGTGCAAGTCGGAACTCGAAGCCCCTGGGCTGTCGTTGCGCTCACCGATGTCACTTCCTGCCACCCGCTCTTGAGACTCGTTGTCCACCTAACTGACACTCATAGGAGTCACCATGACTGACCTAGCCGGTCCTTCAGAGATCGCGATCGCCGAAGTGTCCGATGTCGTCGACAGAGCAGTGGGCGCGGCCCAAACATGGCGGAGGCTTGATCCCGGGGCGAGAGCCGACATCCTTCGGTTGATCGCGGACCGACTGGAGGCTTCGGCGGATGAACTTGTCGCTTTGGCGGTCGACGAGAGTCACTTGACAGAGACTCGGCTCCGAGGAGAGTTGGCCCGGACGACCTTCCAGCTCCGTTTCTTCGGCGAAGTCCTGGACGAGGGCGGCTACCTCGGGATATGTATCGACACCCCGAACGAGACATGGCTCTCGGGAGCGCGGCCGGAGCTGCGCCGGGTCCTTCGGCCGATCGGTCCGGTTGCCGTGTTCGCGGCCAGCAACTTCCCGTTCGCATTCAGCGTTGCCGGAGGTGATTCGGCCTCAGCGCTGGCTGCAGGATGCCCAGTGATAGTAAAGGCACACCCTGGCCACCGGCTGCTCTCTCAACGTTGTGGTGAGATCGTGCTCCGGGCATTTCACGACGCCGGAATGCCGGACGGCACATTCGCCCTGGTCGAAAGCGACGAGGCAGGCCGGGCCCTTGTGACCCATCCCGGTATCGGCGCAGTGGCGTTCACGGGATCGACCAAGGTGGGACGAATGCTGTTCGATCTTGCCGTCGGACGCGTTCAGCCGATCCCCTTCTACGGGGAGCTTGGAAGCGTGAACCCGGTCTTTGTCACAAGACGGTCCGCCGCCGCCCGCTTGGACGAGATTCTCAGCGGCTACGTCACCTCGTTCACCCAAGGCGCCGGGCAGTTCTGCACCCAACCCGGGATTCTCTTGCTGCCCGCAGGTGTGGTCGACAATGAGCGGCTCCGCACCATCGTCGGCGCACAACCGGCCGCCCGGCTCCTGAACGATCGGATCGACGCCGCGTACCAGGAGGCGCTCGAGCGTCTGGAGGACCGACCGAGCATTGAGGTCATCGCCGAAGGAAGTACACGCGAGGACGGAGCGAGGACGCCAACTCTGCTCGGCACGACGGCGCACAATCTCTTAGCGGACGCCGAGCACCTCCTGACGGAGTGCTTCGGCCCGGTTTCGCTCGTCGCTGCATACGACGAGGACTCCCAGCTGATCGAGGTCGCAGAGGCGATCGAAGGACAGCTGACGGCGACGATTCATGGCGAGCCCGACGACGCAGTGGTCCCTGAGCTGCTCGATGTGCTCGCCGAACGAGCCGGGCGTGTCATCTGGAACGGCTGGCCCACCGGCCTCTCGGTGACATGGGCAATGCAACATGGCGGCCCGTACCCGGCGACCACCTCACCGTTGCACACATCTGTGGGAGCCGCTTCCTTGAGCCGCTTCCTCAGACCCGTCACCTATCAGGGATTCCCCGACCAACTCCTGCCACTCGCGTTGCGTGAGGAGAACCCGCTCCACCTTCCGCGCCTGGTGGACGGCCAGTACCGCAGTGGAAGACGTCTCGATGAGAGGAATTGAAGGCCATGCAGCGGCTAGACGGACAGGTTGCAATCGTGACCGGGGGTGCACGGGGCATTGGACTGGGCATCGCGACGGTGCTGTGCCGCGAAGGTGCGAAGATCGTCATCGCCGACCTCGACGGTGCCAAGGCACAACAGGCCGCGTCAGGCCTGAGTGCTGACGGCAGCCAGGCCATCGCCGTCCAGGTCGACGTGACGGTTGCGTCCGCGGTCGAGCAGATGGCTGCTGCGGCGTCGCAACGCTGGGGTCGGATCGACATTCTGGCCGCCAACGCCGGCGTGTTCCCTCGAATTCTCCTCGGTGACATCGAATCCAGCGAATGGGATCGGGTGATGTCGGTCAACGTCAAAGGAGTGCTGTTCGCCGTGCAGGCTTGCTTGCCCGAGATGATCAAGAGGAGTTACGGCCGAATAGTCCTGACATCTTCGATCACCGGTCCGGTAGTCGGACAGCCGAAGTACAGCCTTTATGGAGCATCAAAGGCGGCGATGTTGGGGTTCATGCGTTCAGCGGCCCTTGAGCTTGTGAAAGACGGAGTAACTGTCAACGCCGTGATGCCTGGAAACATCGCTACCGAGGGCTTCGCCTGCTTGAGTGCCGAGCATCAAGAGAGGCTGATCGCAGGCATCCCGCTCGGGGTTCCCGGTGAGCCCGAGGACGTTGGCTGGGCGGTCCGGTACCTGGTGTCCCCGGAGGCCCGCTTCGTGACCGGCCAGACGCTGATCATCGACGGCGGCCAAGTTCTGCCCGAGTGAAGCTCCTCGTGAAGCGCGCCTGCCTTTTCGACCACGGGACACGGGTCCGGAAAGTGGCGGAGTCTGCCGGCGAGCGCTGATCCCAACTCTTCCACGAACCTCTCTGTCCCGTTTCGTAGATGAGAACTAGCGGCAACCGCGTCGGCTCTCTTGTCGTCGGACGCGGGACCCGCAGCGGGCTTGGAGGGTTTCGCCACCCGCTGCGGGTTACCGGACTTGATCGGGGCGGTAGGCCGTTGCGACCAACGGCCGAGGGTTCCAGTCGACCAAGATATCCGCGACGTCAGCTCGAATCGAGAATTGCGACGCATTTGAGACGGGTCCGTTCCTCGAGGTGCTTGAGCATTTCCCATCCCTGTCTGCGTTGGGGACAATTGCGGTCGGAGCCCAACTAGTGATCTCCCATCCGTTCGGCCTGCGTGTCAACGTGTTCCTCGCCTGACGCTTCCCCGCCACTGGCTACGCCCGCCAGGTTGTAGGTGCTGTCCGCGACCAGTTCGGCAAGCTCCTCTTCGGGCGTGGCCTCTTCTGGGTATGCCTCCTCTCCATGGATCGCCAGGTCGCCGATCTCGAGCACGTCCTCGTTCTCTCTCAAGCCGCGCACTACGAACTTCACTACTTGTAGAAGTACGAATGTCATCGTCGCTGTGAACACCACGATCCAAACAGCGGCTATGAGCTGTTCCCACTCTTGGTGCCACGATCCGCTGTAGAAGAAGCCGACTACAGAGAAGGCACCCTTTCCGGCGAAGTCTGTGCCCTTGACGCCGTACTCGATCATGCCGGGATCCGCCAGGAGCCCTACGAGCAGGCCACCCACGAGTCCGGCGATTCCATGTGTGTATACGACCCCGAGGGCGTCGTCGACTTTCGAGAACGGCCTGACCCTGGGCAAGTAGTTCCAACAAACCCACACGATCGTCGAGGCGATGAGGCCTACCAGGATCGCGCCGTAGCCGTCGACCCACCCTGCGCTCGGTGTTATTGCGACAAGGCCGCAGATCATTCCGTTGATGGCTCCCAGGAAGGACGGCTTGCGTTGCTTGCTGAAACGCATGTCCATAAGGACCCAGGTGGCCATCGCGGCCGCGGTTGCGACGTTCGTATTGAGCACCGCAGACGCTGCATCAACGCCTGCGTAGAACGGGTCGCCCCCGTTGAAGCCGTTCCACCCGAGCCACAGGATCCCCGCCCCGAGAGCGATGAGCGGGAGGTTATGAGGCACCCCGTGTTCCCGGTCACGCTTGAGCCGTGGACCGACGACGGCCGCGGCCACGAACCCGGCGACACCTGCCGACAGGTGGATGACGTAGCCTCCGGAATAGTCGACCGCTCCTTTCTGGGCGAAGAACCCACCGCCCCACAAGAGCGCCGCATTGACGGCGTAGACGAAGGTGATCCACAAGGGGACGAACAACAGCCATGCCTTGAACTTCATCCTTCCGAGGATGCTGCCCATGAACAGCAGCGGAGTGATGGCAGCGAAGACGAACTGGAAATAGGCCAGCGTCGCGTTCGGGAAGTGCCAGGGGATCAGTGTCTGTGCGCTCGAGCTCGCCTGGTTCTGTTCGCCGAAATGGCTGACGATCGGATGCGGTTTGCCGACCAGACCGCTCCAGAAAGAACCGGTCGGACCCAAGTGGGCAAGGACGCCGAATCCCATGTTGTAGGCCCACAGCACCCAGACGACCAGCACCACGCCGAAGCCCATGAATGCCATCAACATCGTGTTTACGACCCACTTTTTCTGCACGAGGCCGCAGTACAGCAGTGCCAGCCCAGGCAGGCTCATGAGGCCGACCAAGGTCGCGGCAACGATCTGCCAAGTGTTGTCGCCCGGGTTGAGCCAACTTGGGTATGGGATGTTCGTCACGGCCGCAAGCACTTCTCGCACTCCTCTCCCCGACCGCGCGACTAGAGAACACGGCCGCCTCTTCAGTACCTGACAATGTGAAGGAGAGCTGTTTCGTGTGCGATTCACCCGTGTTACTTCCGCGTGAACTGCCCGCGGGCGTCCGAGACGCGACCCGGGTAACGAGAAGATCGGTCGCCGGGAGCTGTCGGTGCCAGTGGTGGCGGTCCAATGCCAAGGAACGCTCGGGCGAAGCGTTGTTTGCGGCTCGGCAGCTGCACTTGGCGGAGCGAGGCTTGACCAGCAGCGGCGAGTCTCGGTACCAGGGCGGCGGGTACCGTAGTAGCCAATGACGACTGGGAAAGAGCTCGACGGCGCCCAGGAGCGTTCCGATTTCCTCCAGGCGCTGAGCACTCACAGGTCCTTTCTGCGCCAGACCGTCGAAGGGCTCACCGATGAGCAGGCTCGCGAGAGGACCACCGTCAGTGAGCTGTGCCTGGGTGGACTGATCAAGCACGTGACCTCAGCCGAGCGACGTTGGACCGACTTCATAGTGCGGGGATCGGTCGCCCTCGGCGGGTTCGACGAGTCGTCCATCGAAGCCCACATTGCTGGGTTCTGTGTGCAAGAGGAAGAAACGCTGGCAATACTGCTGGAGCGCTACGAGGAGGTCGCTCGGGCGACCGAAGAGCTGGTTGCCTCGGTGCCCTCTCTCGAGGACTCTCACGACCTGCCGGCAGCCCCCTGGTTCGCGCCCGGGGCTCGGTGGACTGCCCGGCAGACTCTGCTGCACATAATCGCGGAGACGGCCCAGCACGCGGGGCACGCTGACATCATCCGTGAGTCCCTTGACGGTGCCAAGACGATGGGCTGACAGAGTGCTCCTCGCGGCCAATAAGGTCCGCCGGGATCGTCAGTCGCGGCGGGCGCAAGTGCCAATGGCACCGCCAACCGGCTCGCATTGGCAAGGACGGGTGAGGATGACGGACTCGTTACCCTCTGTCGAATAACGACGACCGAGCTCGCAACAGAAGTCGAAGACACGAGCTATCGCGCCCTTTTCCAGGTGCGAGGTTTCAGCCAGTTGCTGGTCTCCACTCTCGCGGCGCGAATCGCGACCCAGATGTTCTCGGTGCTGCTCGTGCTCTTCGTCCTGGAGACTCACCACTCCGCAGAGCTTTCAGGCATCGTCGTGGTGTGCAGCCAGGTGCCCGGAATAGTCGTGAGCCCGATCGCGGGGGCGCTTTTGGACCGCGGGTCGCGGGTCGCGCTGATGATGCTCGACTACCTGGTCGGCTCTACGTGCATCACCTTGGTGGCCGTCCTGTCGATGCTGCACAGCCTGCCGACCTTCGTTCTGCTCCTGGTCGTGTCGAGCGCATCCATCACGGCTCCGCTCAGCCGCGTCGGGGGGAAATCTCTGTACCCGGTCATGGTGCCGAGACAACTCTGGGATCGCTCGAACGCGGCCGATTCGGGTGTGTTCGTCGTCGCCACTGTGCTCGGTCCAGGCATCGCGGGCCTTGCCGTTGCATTCGTGGGTCCTCGTGCGGCGCTCCTGCTCCCGGCGATCGTCATGGCCTTGGCTGTGGGCCCGCTCGTCGGGCTCGTCGTTCCCGACACGCGTCCGGCGATGGAAGTCTCGGTGCTGGCCGATGCCCGGGCGGCAATCGGTTATGTGTGGCGTAACAAGGTTCTCCGCATGCTCTCGGGCACGATGACGGTCTTCAACGCCTGCGGCGGCATATTGACGGTCGCCATCCCCTTCATCGTGCTCCGTGGGCTGCATGGCGGCTCGACCACAGTCGGCATGCTGTTCGCGATCATGGGCGGTGGCGGATTCCTGGCAGGGCTGCTCACCGGACGGTTCGGGACCGAGAACCGTGAAAAGCGCCTGCTCGCGGTCTCGTGCTTGACGACCGCCGGTGCCTTCGTGCTCCTCGCGTTCGACCACCACGAGGTCGCCCTTGTCGTGCTGATCGCCGTGATCGGCATCGCCAACGGACCGCTCACCGTGGCGATGTTCTCGCTCCGCCAACGAGCTACCGAGCCCCAATGGTTCGGGCGAGCTTTCGCCGTGTCGATGAACCTCAACTTCGTGGGGAGCCCGATCGGAGCGTCGGTCGCTGGTGCGTTGCTCACCCATTCGATCCCGTTCACACTGCTTGTTGCAGCTTCCTGCGCTGTCGTCGGCGGCTTCTGGCCGGCCGTGCTGCCCGCGTCGAGCTACGCGCCGATGGCGCGGGCCGAAACGACTATCTGAACTTGCCGCCAAGACACTGTTGTCCGACGATCCACGAGCGACGGTGACGGCCCGGCATGTCTTGGGGTGGGGCGTCACAGAACAACGTGGTCGTCCGGTCGGTCGCCGGTGAGCCAAGATCACGGGGTGTTCGCTCCACTTGCCCTTGGCCGATCCGTCGTCGTCGGACCGGGCGAGGCCGAGCCAGACGAGTGGTCACCATGCGAGCGGATCCGGGTCGCGGCTGTCAACCGAGAGGTCGCCGGCGAGCTCGAGACCGCCTGGCGAGAACGGCGCCCACTCATCATCGAGCTGACGCCTGGTCTCGGCATAGACGACCCGTGTGAGCCACCGGCTGAGGCCATCACGGGGCGCCAGCCTTGGGAGTGGTCGGCGGATCTTGACCTGGTTGGCGAGCGATTGCACCATGGCATCTGGGCAAACTCGATGGACGCGCGTGCCAGTTCGGGCCGCCGAGGCTGGCGCTGGGCTGATGTCGCTTGCGGGCTCGGCGCCATCCGAACCACCGGGGCCGACGTCTTGTTGAACGGCATGCCCTCGATCTGTGACGGGGGTCCCCTTGACATCGGACTCTCCGATCGGGTCGGCCTTCCGGTACTTCATCGGGTATCCCTGGAGCACGGGATACTGCAGCCGCTCGGCGTCAATGGCCCCATGGGTGTCGGTTTGGCACCTGACCAGCTCGAAGCGGTGACCGAGCCGCGAGGCTCAGCCCGGGTCATCGCCCCTGCCGGCTCGGGGAAGACGCGGGTGCTCACCGAGCGAGCCCGCCTTTTGCTCAAAGGGTGGGGCCTCCCATCTGCAGCAGTCACCTTGGTCGCCTACAACACGAGGGCGGCCGACGAGATGAGGACGCGCCTCGCCGACGTGGCCAACGTGCAGGTGAGAACCCTGAATGCCCTTGGGCTGCAGTTGTGCGGCCGGCGTTCGACCATCGAAGAGGTCGAGGTGCGCAGGTTGCTCGCAGGCTTGGTCAAGGTTCCGATTCGGGCGGAAACCGACCCCATGGCGCCGTGGATCAGGGCTCTCGGGCGAGTCCGTCTCGGGCTTGCCGATCCCGCGACCGTCGAGGGCGAGCTCTCCGACGTCTCTGATCTCGACCGCGTGGCCCGGGACTACAGGAAGGAACTGGCCCGCCTTGGCGTCGTCGATTTCGACGAGCAAGTGACAGGTGCCATCGAGCGCTTGCTATGCGACCCCGCCTTCCGACTCCGGGTCCAGCGCTCAGCCCGAGTGCTGCTGGTAGACGAGTTCCAGGACCTGACTCCCGCGCACATGCTGCTCATAAGACTCCTCAGCGGACCGGCGGGCGCCGTGTTCGCTGTCGGTGACGACGACCAGACGATCTACGGCTACGCGGGTGCAACGCCTCGCTGGCTGGTCGACTTCGGGCTTTGGTTCCCCGGAGCTGCTCTGCACTCTCTCGAGGTCAACTACCGATGCCCGACCGCAGTGGTAACGGCCGCGTCGAACCTGTTGTCGCGAAACGCCTTGCGCGTCGACAAGGTGATCCGTGCTGCGGCAGGTAGCGCCCAGGCGAATGACCCCCAACACCTGTCAGTGCTGCCGGGCGACGACGGCCCGGCCACCCGGTCTGCGCGTCGGGTGGGCGAGCTCCTCAACGGGGGAGCATTACCCACCGAAGTCGCGGTCCTGGCCCGTGTCAACGCCTCTCTTGCTCCAGTACAGGTCTTGCTTCGAATGGAGGGGAGGCCGGTGAACGGGGGAGTTGGTCGGCACTTCCTACAGCGGGGTGGGGTACGAGCCGCGCTGGCGTGGTTGAGCGTCGCGACCGCCCCGGCTTTGGACTTGCCGAGCTCGTTGCTGCGAGAGGTGGCGCGACGCCCCAAGCGGGGCATGAGCAGATCGCTTCTCGAGCTTGTCGGCAGGCAGCGGTCCGTCGACAGCCTCGTGGATCTGGCGAGCTGGCTCGACGGCAAGGCGAGCACCCGGGAAGCAGACAAACTAAGGGCTCTCGCGCAGGACCTGAGGCAGGTCCGACAGGCGGCCGAGTCTGGGACGACGGCCGACATTCTTGCGGTGCTCCGATCGCAGATCGGAGCAGGTGGACTGGACGCGAGCGCAACGGCCCTCGACAAATGGAGCCACGGCGCAATTGCGGCGCACGGCGACGACCTTGATGCGCTTGGCGAGCTGGCGGACCTCGAGGCCGACGCGAGCCGCTTTCCCTCCTGGCTTTCCGAGCAGCTGAGTATGCCTGGCGACCCTGATGGGATCACGTTGGCGTCGATCCACGCGGTGAAGGGCCGAGAGTGGCCCCATGTCGTGGTGCATCACGCCACCGCCGGTCTGTTGCCACATCGGCTCGCCGAGGATCTCGAGGAAGAACGCCGCGTGTTCCACGTCGCGTTGACTCGGTGCCGGACCAGCACCTCGATTGTCCCTGGGTCACGACCGTCCCCGTTTCTGCTCGAGCTCGCGCAACCTGGTCAACCACCGGTGCCTGGCATGGTCTCGGACCTAGCGCAGGCAAGTGCCTTGCTGGTCAACGCTGCCGGCACTCGAAAGCCGCCACCTCGCCGTCAGGCGGCGGTCGGGGCGGAGATCCTGGTAGGAGAAGTCGGCTCGTGGTTTTCCTACCGAGGTCACGATTGCGAGATCGTCGAGCTCGTTTCAGACGGCGTTCGAGCACTCCTCGGAGGCGGCCCTGCCATAACGACCCTTCGGTTCGGCGTCTCTGTCTACATCGGTGGCATTCCGGCGGTGCTGGTGCATCCCCGCTACGGGCAAGCCTGGGAAACGCTGCGAACCTGGCGGGCCGAGCGGGCGCGGGCAGCAGGCAAGCCCGCGTTCGTGGTGTTCGACGACAAGACCCTCAGACTTCTGGCGGCCAGGCTGCCGACCGACGAGGCCGGCCTTCTCGAGATCAGCGGGATCGGACCGGTGAAGCTCGAAAGCTATGGCGACGAGCTCATCGCCATAGCCGAGCGGCTCCGTAGGGGCTAGCAGCCCATAGTGCCCGGTGAAGCACCGGATTCAGCGAAGCGGGCCTATAGGCATCGTCAGCGGCCCGGCCACCGGCAGACCCAGAGCCTCGGCCAGCTGGGCGTGACCACCCCACTCCGAGAGTTGTGCGTTCCACCCGCGAGTCTGTACGAAGGCCGCCGGATCGTCGCTATTGCGAGGTTGACGCAGGCGTTCCACGGGCGACAGGGCAAGGACTGGTCGAATCGGGGCGTCGTCCGGCAGGCCAGCCTTCTGCCTGGCGATATCGAATGCCCGCCGGAGCCCGCCGAGCTCGTCCACCAAGCCGCGTTCGGCCGCGTCGGACCCGGTCCACACTCGACCGCGGGCAACCTCGTGGACCGCTTCGCGACTCATCTCGCGTCCGAGTGCGACCTTGGCGGTGAAGTCGTCGTAGACGAAATCGAGCCACTCGTTCAGCTTGGCCCACTCGTCCTCGCCGAAGCCCGTCTGCGACGAGAACATGAGGGCGTGGCGTCCGAGGCCAAGACTCTCGACGTTCACTCCGAAGCGTCGGAACAGGCCGCTTGCCTGCATCTTGCCGCCGAGCACGCCGATCGAGCCGGTTATCGTCGCCGGTTCCGCGACGATGACGTCGGC
>Ga0182027_10007407_pt1 | contig 16166 bp, 12 predicted proteins | sample 712E1DmetaG_FD_121300 | JGI IMG/M metagenome (GOLD analysis project Ga0182027, IMG submission 121300) | Permafrost microbial communities from Stordalen Mire, Sweden - 712E1D metaG (Illumina Assembly) | ecosystem: Environmental > Terrestrial > Soil > Wetlands > Permafrost | place: Sweden...
CTTAAGGCCGTTCTGCTCGACCTTCACAAAATACACTCCCCGACGAACATCCTGCAGGGGAATCATTTTCGTCCTGCTTCCGGCCGTGGCGCAATAGTCAAGAGCAGACAGTACGGCTCTGCCCGCGCAATCGACCACGGAGATCCTTGCCGGTCCGGCCTGACCCGCCGCATAGGAAAGCGTTAGGTTGTTTCCGTTGGCAATAGCCACAAGCCCCAAACCTTCCTGCCTAAGACCCTGGCTTTTTTCGGTTACCGCTGATGCACCGTCCAGGATAAATTTCATGGCGTGGAAATTCCAGGCGCCTGTGATAAATTCGAGCGTAACGACATAAAGGCCGGTGTCGAGCGCAAGCTTGGTAGCTGTCGTGTCCCATTTCCAGTCGTGGTATGCCTCGTGGTCGCCCGGGGGCCGTATGCTGAGCGGCATATTACTGACGGAGTCGGTCTTCATTCCGCTGAACGTAACAAGGATAAGATTTGGGTAATTGACATCCGATTCATGGAATATCATTTTGTAATTACCGGCAGCGTTAACATGCACGGTATAGTTTTCCCATTCACCCCTTGAGTTTGCATTGGGAGCGGGTTCGATCCAGCCGAGATGAGCATGGGCATTCACGGGAAAACACATTGAATCGTTCACAAGCACATTTCCCGAAACAAAATCCTTTTCAGCTCCGTAATACTGTATCGAAACATCTGTGCCGCCATGACCCGTGCGGATAAGACAGTCGCCCTGATTGTAGTCCCCGCCCTGGCTGCCGGCAAAATAATTATATGTAGTGCCTAGTGCGCCCTCGTCGAAATACGCAGTTTCAACAAGTCCGGGAATTTGCTGCGGGATACCGTTGAGCGGAGCAGCGCTAAAAACCGTCCCCGTATAGTTTGCCGGCATCGCGGCGTTGACAAATGATGCAAATGCAAGAATTGACGCCGCCATGAAGGCAGCCTTTTGAATCAGACGCATACAACAACCCCCTTGTAACGTTTAGGTGACAATCTTCCCGTTTCAACAATACTTATCCACTAGTTATTTCCCAATTTGTCCGCCTCAATCCAAACGCTCCGAATGTGGTCCCGAAACCGTCTGGAACAAGCAAATGAGCCAGATATAAATATAACCTAAATTAGGGGACCTCTAAAAATCAAATTTTCTTTTCGCAAAGTGCTGTTCGCCCCCTAAATCCCCCGAAGGGGGACTTATCGGAAGAAGCGATTGCATGACAAAATCAATACCTTGCAGGTCCCCCTTCGGGGGATTTAGGGGGCGTTGCCGAAAAGAACGAATTAATAGAGGTGCCCATTCCATCCGAGTATTCAAAAAGCTTTAGAAACGACGACCCGCTTCGCGGCAACGTCAAGACCGTTTCGTTTGATGAGCACAAGGTAAACACCGCCGGCGCAATGCGCTCCCGCGGCCTTGAGATTTTCTTCGATCTTCAACCCAGGATCGACGACTTTAAATACCGCCAGATTCTTTCCGTTGGGAGAAATCAAGGACACTTCATCGCCCAGGCGAAGTCGCTGAATACCGAAAATGGCATTTCGCGGCAAGACGGAAGTTTGGGCTGGTCTTTTCTTGATCAATGAACATACGGTGACGCTTGTGACGCTTGCAGGTATCGGACCGCCCTCAACCTGATAGGTTGGCCATGTTGTGTTAAAAGAATTCGGCACTACCCAAAGCCCTATGTAGGTTGTTACCAGATCATATTGATTAACGGAGTTTGAGTCCGGGTTTCCGGCCCAGTTTGGAATTTGAAATGTTCCATCCGCGGCAATCGCGACGGCCTGCACGGGGTTTGGCTGCGGCTTCCCGTTCGGCTGAACATGTGTCTTGTCCCACCAGGTAGTCTGGTCATTGGAGACCAGAATAAGGATCTTAAACTGCGTTGGATCGGTAAAGCCCGCAACCTGACCGGTGATGGTATTTCCCGTGCCGATCGGAGGCGCTACAAAATCAATGCTGGGAGCGCCTATTGCTCCTTTGCTCAGACAAATCACCGCAAAAGCAAAAAAGGCCGCCAAACTTCTTCCTTGCCTAATCATATCACACCCCAATTTTTATGCAAACTGACATCTTTTTTGGTAAACACGAATAAAACTAAATATACGCGTTTTTTGTGCAATATCACAAATAATTCCTGTTTTTTAAAAACAGAGTTACTATATTTGTAGAATATGGTAAACAAAGACCGTGGTCATCCGCCATATAACCTTTCCTTCAAAGGGCACGGCGATGCCGAAGATCACGGCAAATGCACTCTTTCGATGAAGAACAATTACGGGACGTGCTTCACGGCAAACAACCACCAGGGTTTCGCCTACACCGTGGCCATACACTGCCGCGGGGTTCTTCAATGAGTTTTTGCGGTTGCTCCTATCCATTTGTGCAAAACGACTGTCGCGATATTCTTAAACAGTTTTCGAATAGTTAGTGGTCCATTATTACTGTATTTGAACATTCCGATTGAGAAGAATTCCTAAAACGGCAAATATAAGTTTTGATTTGTGAGTTGCCGTTACGCATCGAGCTACCGACAGATTCCATTGCAGCCAATCTTTTTTAGCACTGGAATGGTATTTGCTGTAGATTGTTGCAGTTTGTTTACGGATTTGGACCGTTTTAGTATTGAGGTCGGCGCAAACAATTGGCCTATGCCGATTCCGTTGACAAAAGCAAACGAACAATGGTATTTCAATACCGCGGCGGGCAAAGAGGAGATCATTAATCGGCATATCGGGAAGGACGTACTCCACGCTGTCGGTCTTTGCCGCGCATACGTAAAGGCGCAACTGCAATTTGCCGGCATGAACCCGGACCTAAGGGTGCAAAGCCTCAGCCGTTTCGATGAATGAATATAATCCCGACAGCGAACGGACGTTGGTTAATGATGAGGACGTGGTAAGCGCGGCGGTTGAGGAATAGTTTGGGCGCCTCAGTCAATTTTGTTTTTCACCGGCAGGTGAGCACCCACACATCCGGTGATATTCTTTTCACCCTTATCGCTGTTCCTGTGAAGCAAACGTTTTTTCAATGAATCCCAAAGCGATAGATTTCCTATCAAAGACTCATAAAAGACATTGCTCTTCCAATGCAAAAATGTCCTTTTCTTTGCGTATTGCCGGTTCCGGTACTGAGATAAGACAAGCAAAAAGGCGAAAAAGTCTCATCCTGTAAATCAAACCTTTTCTAAGAGGAGGAGTCGTTATGATTTTCCCCCAATTGTTCAAGCGCTGTCCGAAAACAGGAAAGATTCGCGGCATCAACAGGAACGCCTGGCCGCAATGGACCCTGATGGTGGCAGGATCGGTTGCATGCCTATGGTATTTGGTTCGCGTTATCCCAAAACCCTCACGAGCGGCGTATCCGTGCCAGCGCGCTGCCGCGCCCATGCGGATTGGATTTCTGGCCTACGTGGTCGCGCTTACGGGGTATGCGTTCTCTTTTGCAAAGGCAAAATCGCTTTTAAGGACCAAGCGGCACTTCCTGGCCGGCCTTTTCTTCGTCGTGTCGATACTATCGCTGTTCGCTTTTGTCGGCAGCGACACCCGCATTTCATTTGCGGCTTCCGGCACGCCCAAAGGGATCTATCCTGGTCGCGTGGCGTGGGTGTACAATTCCAATGCGGCATTATGGACCGGCTCGGGGAACTATTGGGCTGCGTCGGTTAACCCGCAGGCGGAATACAATAAATCATTCACCGCCGGTATCAATGCGTTGTCCGGCGGCACAAGCGACGCGAGTTCGTGGAATCTGATATTCAACTGGTTCAACAACAACCACGGCCGCTCCGGAACGGGATATCAGGCAGGCGACAAGATCGCCATAAAGATTAACCAGAATAACTCCGCTGCTTCGGCCGCGGACCATGGCAATGCCATGAATGCCAACCCTCAAACGTGCCTCGCGGTGGTTACAAGTCTTGTGAACGCAGGCGTTCCCCAGGGCGACATCTGGATCGGCGACCCGAGCCGCGCCGTCACGGACAATATTTTCAACCCAATCCATAACGCGTATCCACAAGTAAACGTTGTCGACTATTTCGGAAATAACGGCCGCTACAACGGCTCGGCATACACTTCCGGCGTTTTCCCCAACAGCGACGTTAAGAACGCGCAATCGACGTGTTTTTACAACGCGCGTTACCTTATCAGCCAGCCCCTCATGAAAGGCCATACGGGCCAGGTTATTACGTTCGGGGCAAAGAATTTTTACGGGACCAACGGCATCCTTCCCGACTGGGCGAGCAACGGCAGCCATCCCGGCGACAACGCCCTCACCGCATATATGACAAACGCTAATTTCGGGGGAAAGGTCGTTCTCTGGTGTATGGACGCGATGTATCCGAGCCCCGGGTTGGATGGCGCTCCCTACAACGGCGTGAGCCTTACGCCCTTTAGCGGCAAACAAATGTCAAGCTTTATCATGTCGCTGGACGGCGTGGCCGAAGAATGCGTTTCCTACGACTTCTGGAGCACGATTTCCGGCCAGAGCGGTGGCACGAATTACATCAACAACGCCGCGGCGGCCGGCGTCGGCGTCGCCGATCACTGGAACAATTCCACGGCAAAGCAGTACGCCAAGAATCTCAATCCCGCGGCAACCGGCATCGAACTGGTATCGGTAACGCTCGGCGGTCAGCAGTCCGCGCCCGGCACGCTTGCCTTGAGCGCAGCTACCTATAGCGTTGCCGAGAACGGCGGATCGCTTACGGTAACGGTAACCAGGACAAGCGGCACGACCGGCGCAGTCTCGGTTAACTATGCAACTTCCGACGGCACGGCTAGAGCGGGCGCCAAGTATACCGCCGTCAGCGGCACTCTCACCTTCGCGAACGGTTCGTCCACTTCCCAGACATTTTCGGTTCCAATCATCGACAATACTGTTGTTGACGGCAACATGACGTTCAACATCACTTTGAGCGGCGTTACCGGCGGCGCGACACTCGGAAGCCCCGCAACGGCAACGACAACGATCATCGACAATGAAGTTCCCCGCACGCCCCTTCCTGCCACGATACAGGCAGAAGACTACAAAACAGGCGGCGAAGGCGTAGGATACCATGATGTCGACGCGGGAAATACAGGCGGTGTGTACAGAACAGATGACGTCGATATCCAGGCCTGCACGGACGTGGGCGGCGGATACAATGTCGGCTGGATCAACGCAGGCGAATGGCTTGCCTACAACGTAAGCCTGGCCTCGGCAGGCACATTCACCTACACCGCGCGGGTTGCCTCGGGCAATACCGGTACAAAAACGCTCAAGATTCAGATCGACGGATCAGACGTTTCCGGCGGTTCGGTTAGCTTTACAACAGCGGCAGGCTGGCAGTCATGGGCGGATGCGCCCTCGGGCAGCTTTTCGCTCACGGCGGGCAATCATGAGCTGCGCATTTTCATGGTGACCGGCGGATTCAATTTGAACTATGTCACTTTTGCAAGCGGGGCCCCGACGAATAATCCGCCGAGCATTTCGATAAGCAGTCCGGCCAACAACGCGCAGTATGCCACGGTTCCCTCAAACGTGGTTGTGTCGGCAACTGCGTCCGACGCCGACGGTTCCGTTGCCAAGGTCGATTTCTATAATGGCGCCACGCTGGCAGGTACGGTTACCGTCGCGCCCTACACATGGACATTCGCGTCCCTTGGCGCGGGCAGCTATACACTCAAGGCCGTTGCTACCGACAACAAAGGCGCGACAGGAAGCGCATCGGTAAACGTCTCGGTCGGGGCCACGTCGCCGGGTTCCATTACCCTTAACCCGTCCAAAGACGCACTTGTTCGCGGAGGCGCAAACGGCGCGACAAATTACGGAACGCTCGCATATCTTGAGGCAAAAACAGAGGCTGCCGGCGTGCCGGACTATTGGCGGAACATCATTATGGGTTTCGACATTTCCGGATTTTCCGGCGTAGTGGACACGGCCACGTTGCAGCTCTACCGTACGGCGGGACAGCCCAATATCGGCATCACGGTTTACCAGTGCAGCAACACTTCCTGGACGGAAACCGGCATTACTTGGAACACCATGCCCGCACTAGGCGCGTCCGTAACCTCGGTTAACCTGACCGCCGCCAACGGCTGGTACAGTTTCAACGTTGCTCCCTATGTGGCTGCGCAGAAGGCGGCAGGCGCGACCTCAATAACGTTCGTGCTTGTCGGCGCGGAACAGGGCGCCACGGCGCAGCAGTCGTTTAGTTCAAAAGAGGGTGCGAACAAACCCGCGCTTAAAATTGCCTACCATGGGGGGATGGGGAAGCGATCGGTTTCTTCCTTCGCATTCGCCAAAATCAATTGGGGGCTCGGCATCCAGGAATACTCTAACGGCGCGATCCACTTTACCCTGCCTTCAGCCGGCGGCTACACGCTGACGGTTTTCAACTTGCGGGGCGTCAAAGCTGCCGAAGTCGCACATGGAAGCGTAACCGTCGGGACGAACGCAGCCGCGGTTTCTTTGCCCCAAGGGGTTTATCTGGTGAGGCTGGCCGAGCAAAATGGAGCGAGTATCGACAAAATGTTACGTGTAACAAAATAGCCGGAATAGTTTGTTTTAGCAAGACACAGGCGTAAGCCGCATTACTCCTGTGTCTTGCTTGTCAACTAACATGGTTCTGTAAATCGCAACACATTTCTTAACGTGTCGCATTTCTTGATCCCCTTTTCAAAGGGGAGCCGCCTTTGTTTACCACCCAGCTAATCGATCAACAAGATTTGTCTTGAAATATTCCTATTTTAGGGTATACTTTGGATAGTAGGCTGTTTACCGAAAATTATGGTTTTTAAGGAACAAGCTGCATCGAATGAAAGACATTTTCCACTATTCAAGCTACCGTAAATTTCTCAAAGACTATTACGAGGAAAAAAAGTCGCTTGAAAAATATACCTACCGAGATTTTTCAACAGCCATAGGCATGAATTCCTCATCGTGGCTCATGCACCTGATCCGCGGAACAAAAAACCTGTCCCAAGATACGACGCAGCGTATTGCTGCCGCGCTCAATTTTAACAAACGCGAAACCGAATATTTCGGTCTGCTGGTTCATTTCACACAGGCCCACGACACCGAGACAAAGAACGATTTTTACACCCGGATGATTGCCCTCAAGAAGAAGCTCAAGATCGTCCGTATTGCCGAAGAGCACTATGCGTACTACCTTAAATGGTACAACCCGGTGATCAGGTCGCTCGTTTCCAAAGTGGACTGGAACGACGACTTTTCCGTGCTTGCCAAAAAGCTCCTGCCGCCGATACAACCCGGCGAAGCGAAAAAATCCGTTAGGCTTCTGCAAAAACTCGGCTTCATTGAAAGAGATTCATCGGGAAAATGGACACAGAAAAACGACGTCAATTCCACGGGTGACGAAGTTGCGTCCCTCAATGTCGTCAATTACCACAAGCAGGTGACCACGCTCGCGGAAAACGTCTTCGAACGCACGCCCCGCGAAAAACGCGACATTTCGGCTCTCACCCTCGGGATTAACAAAGAGGACGCTGCCGCGATAAAAGGAAAAATACAGGAGTTCCGTAAGCAGATCATGGAGATCGCCAGGGCATCCGAAAAGGCGGACAGAGTATACCAGCTCAATTTTCAGTTCTTTCCTGTTAGCAAATGTGAGGATGAAGAACAATGAACGGAATTAGGTTCCTTCTTCTGTCCATTTCCGTTCTGGCGCTCGCGGTGCTGTGCCGATGCAGTCGTTCGCCGCTCGCCGGCGACGCAACCGAAACGGGCAACGCAGCAGTGGCAGGGGTAGTTTGCGATGCCGGCAACAGGCCGGCCGCCCATGCCGCCGTACGGCTGATTCCGGCCGATTACGATCCCGTCACAGGCCCTGCGCTTTCCGACTCGCTGCTCGACACCGCCGATGGAAGCGGAGCTTATTCCTTTCGCATCAGGCGCGAAGGGTTGTTTAATCTTGTCGCATCCAGTATGACAGACAGTACGCGCGCTCTTGTCAAGAGCGTTGTGGTGCGTATCGACTCCATCGCAACCGTGCACGCATGCACTTTGTCGCGGCCGGGCGCGCTGTGCGTTTTCCCTCCCGCGGGCGCCGACACCGTTTCCGGTTTCATTTACGTAGCCGGCACCAATCTGTTCACGCGCGTCGGCGGCGCAAAAACCGGCGTTTTTCTCACCGGCGTTCCCACCGGCGCCACCCCGCCCATATATTATTCGGTCAAAGACTCTCTTGTCAAGGTTTCTGATGGCGCAATAGTCAAGTCTGGAGACACAACCATCGTGGGAGTCCCCGACACCGCTCGCCTTGCCGCCAAACTCCTTTTCGGTATCGACGACTGGGACAACTTTGCCTGCATGAAAGACAACAAGGCCCTTTTCAATATCCACACCTCGGTCCTCAACTGGGGCGTGTACTATGGATGGACGATCTGGCGGCCAAACCACGGGTATATCAACGAACAATTGGCGCAAAGCGATAGCCTGGGCCTGCGGTCCGCGTTTGTCTATCAGCAATTCAGCGAAAATTCTTTTGATTCGATTGCAATGCAATTCAACGACACGGCGTACATGAGCGCCTTTTACAGCCAGCTTCTGGAAGCGCTTTCCATGATACAAGGGAAGAACGTACTGTTTATCATCGAGCCGTTTACCCTCGGCCTCTATGCGCAGCGCTGGTATAACAGCCCGATCACGTCCGCGCCTGGCATGGAATACGTCCGGGTACAAGCCACGGGGCTTCCGCAGCTTGCCGGATACGCGGACAACTTTGCGGGATTCATGCAGGCGGTGGTAGGGCTCACACGGTCCATTGCACCGGACGCCTCCATAGGACTGTTCCTTATGAACTGGGCCATGCAAACTGGCGCCGACCCAAAAGGCCTGGTGTATTGGACAAATGCGGAGCAAGACTCAGCGGCAAGGGCATGGAGCGCCTACCTTGGCCAGCTCGGGATCATGGGCAACGTTGATTTTATCTCGTTGGGCAAAAATGGCGTCGACGCAGGATACGCCGGCGCCGATTATTATTGGACGTCTACCCAGATGACGGGTTTTCTCTTTTACGCCTCGGAGCTGCATACGCTGCTGGCAAAGCCCCTTACGGGCTGGTATTTGCCCATAGGCCATACCGGGTTGCCCAATACCGTCAACAGGTACGAAGACACGTTTGCAGAACTCTTTTTCGCGAATCCTCAGCCATTTGTCAATGCAGGATTCACCACCCTGCTCTTTGGTAAATACCTGTCCCAAGGAACAGACCTTTCCGAAGCTGCGGGCACGGGCGATGACGGGTGGCTCATTGGCCAGCTAAAGACATTAGAGGGTAAATAGCGGTTCTTCTTTGAGGGCGTTTCGGAGTCTTTCGCGGGTCCTGCACAACCACGTATCTCCATGCCCTGTTGTTCGCGCCCGACGGACCTGCATCGCCGCATTTGAGTATCTGTTCAAGCACGTCTTTCGGAATCGGTTTTGCATCATACCTGCGCACCGAGCGCCTGTTGAAAATCGTCTCGATTGTCTGGTTCATTGGGTTTTCCTTTATTTCATCCTGTCCAGTTCAGCGTAAAACCGGCACCTTGAAAGACATTTCTTTATCCCCTATCGCAAGCCGCGCGACATAGGTCCCTGTCGTTATCTTTGCGTTGTGAGAAGCAAACACCAGCTCGAGGGAAGGGCCGGGCTTTTGGCTCATGGACGCCACGAGACGGCCGGAAAGATCATAGAGCTTCAGGCCCGAAATACCCGAAGCGCTGAAACGGATTGAGGCCAGGGTTTTCTTTATAACAACATCCGACGAAATGCCTTGAGTCGGCCCGTGCAGGACCTTTGAATTGACTTGAGCGAAGAAAACCGTATCTTTGGTTTGAACATACCAGGCGCTGTCAAAGGAATCAAAAAATGATGTTATAATCGAAACAGTATTGCCGTTGGCATCATACAAACGGGCAAATCTGTCTTCAATGGTAGTGTCCCATATTCCTGTTGAAGCGGTGACAGGAGTATAATCACAATCCACCTCCAGCGTGTCGTTGCCGTATGCATCGGGAAACATCGAGACTTTGTAGGAATCCTGCATAGCCTTTGTCACGGTATCATAAAAGGCATATCTCTGGCTCGTTTGGAAGCCGTTCTGGTTGTACGTATAAAGAAGCCCCCAATAATCCTTATACACGCCCGCAACCGAATCTGCGACCTGTATGGTATCGCCTGTCATGGTATTAATGGTTTTTACCGGCGATAGAAATGATAATATCATTTTACATTTCGAAAGACTGTCCGCCGCGAGCATTGCCCATGTTCCCGCAAGGACAACTTTTGTGGGCGTGCATTCCGACTCGACCCGGGCCATATCAACAGAGATTTTCCAATCAGCCATTGTCGTATCGAAATTCCAAACGAACTCCCCAGCAAGGCTGGAGTAATCCCAGGTGATCAGATCGGTGAAAGGGCCCGACAGGATGAGCGAGTCCTTGTATGACGGCTCCCAGGTGTTTTTCACAGCGTCCCAGTTGTATTGGATGATTACTACGAATTTCCCGTCTGCCGCCCGAATATAGATTGAACGGTTTCCCCAATATATTGATCCTTGACTTAAATTCTCCTGGATTTCCTCGGCCATGTTTCCATTGACATACACGCATGAATCAAGCGATTGCAGGCTGCCCTGCAACCAGCCAGCACCTACAGCAGAGCTTGCCTTTGTCACGACCATGTATCCCTGTGGGCTATACTCGACCGTGTCGCGCCACGAAAACCCCCATGCCACGCCCCCGGAATAATCCGTATTGTCATACTCGATGGACGCAATTTTTTTCCAATCCCTGGCAGCGGACTTTGAAAGCGCAATGGCAGGTCTAGCTGCGGCAGATCTGGCTTCTGCAGCACGGTGGTGTTTGAAAGGCCTTAAAAAAATTGGAGAATAATCATGCGGGATCGACGTTGCAGCGACAACAGATGATGCGACAGTGCAGATCAAGAACAACTTCTTAAACATGATAATACTTTCCTTTCGGTTTCACGAACCTGTTTACATTATAACAAAATACCTTTTGTATAATTGGAAATCACTTACTATGAGGACACATAAGGCAATCCTTTGCGCTCATCATTTTTGTTTTACGGTATCAACTCAAACGCAAACCTGTGGTTTTGTCGGTTTCCACCAGAATCGGCGTGCCCTGCTGGTGATTTCTGGTTTCATACAGGATGATGGTGGGGCGGTTAAATTGGGCCGGGTCGTTTTTGGCAACAACCCCGCAATACCCCAGCAGGAGCACCGCAGGCGCCTTGAACAAATATCCGGACCCTTTGTAGACCAGGTAGACGTTCTGCAAGCCCGGTTGCCTGGTATGCATCGTCCACAATTTCCATTACTTCGGCAACTAAATATACACAAAAACAAATATCCGTTCGTGGTGAGCTTGTCGAAGGGTGAACGTTGAGTTTTTCAACAACCTGCTAGGGCTCTTCCATCGCGCGTTTTGTTTGCTTCTGTACGGTTTCCGCATATTCCGATTCGCTATAGCTCAGGGATTCGCTCCTGCCGCCAATGTTGCGCTTTAGAAAATCCTCTATCATGCCGTGCACCAGCATCTGGCTGCGCTGATAAACGAAGCCATGCCCCTCCGAGGGGAATTCCAGGTAGGACACGTTCTTGTGCGCATTTGTCAAAGCAGCCACAAGTTTTCTCGCCTGATGCACATTCACGCGCGGGTCCTGCTCACCATGGGCAACGAGCACGGGAACGGCAACCTGCGACGCGAACAGGAGCGGGGACATGCTTTTCAATTTCTCCGGATTCTTTTCCCAGTCTCCCAGGTAGTTTTTCATGAAGCCGCTTGCGGTTCCCCAGTAGGCAGGCGCATTCTTGATGAACGACACGAGATCGGTTGGTCCGCAGATGTCCACGGCGCAGCGGAACACATGCGGATAAAATGCCGCCGCCGCAATGGAGGCATAACCGCCGAACGACCAGCCCATAATCGCCATCCGCGAGGAATCGGCTATGCCGGAGTCGGCCGCCCAGCGCGCTCCGTCCACGATGTCCGACACCATTGCGGTACCCCATTGCGAAAAACCCGCGGCAAAGTAGGACTTGCCAAAGCCCTGCGAACCGCGGAAATTCACCTGTAGAACCGCGTACCCGCGATTGGCGAGCCATTGCGGCTCGGAAAAATATGCCCATGAATCCCGGGCCGCGGGACCGCCGTGAACAAGAACAACCAGCGGCAGGTTGCGCGCGGGAACGCCGGCGGGCAGCGTAAGATACCCGTAGAGCAACATGCCATCGCGCGCATGGAATTCCACGTCGCGGGTCTTGGCCAGGGGCAGGCGGCTCACGACCGGCTCGGACGAAAAAAGAAAAGAAAGCGACCGCGATTTCCGTGCGTAGGCATAGTACCCGGGCGCGCTGACGCTTGACCAATAGCACACTATCCAGAGGCTGTCGCGGCTGTCGCGGCCGATAACCCGGAACGACGAGGCCGGCTGTTTTTCCGCGAGCGCTTTCAGGTCCGGATCATAGGATGAATCCACCGCGTACATGTGCGTTCGCATGTGTTCACTCTCCACCAGCGCAGGCCGGCCCTCGCGCCGCGAGAACCAGACATTCCTGATCTCTCCTTCCGGAGGAGAAAAAATCTTTTCGACCGACATGTCGGCCAGCGTGCAGCGGTACAGGGAGAGGTGTTCGCCGGCCAGGTCGTGCGAAAGATACAGCTGCTCTTCGTCACGGGAGAAGGCATGCACTTCGGCTTTTTCATTCGGCTTGAGTTCGAGCACCTGTCGCCATTGTGAAGACGTATCCTTTCGAACGAGTATCGCTCCGGATCCGTCGCCGCGCCGGATCATGCCGCCGAGGACCTTGAGGCTGTCTGTGGCAAAGAACTCGGTGAATTGTCCCGGATTCTTGAACACGAGAACGCGCGCCCCCGTCAGCAGGTTGACACGGTACACATCGTGGAGGCTTGGCGACGTGTAATTGATGGCCACAAGCATTTCGGCGGGGAAAAGCCTTGACGTGCGCACCGGCCGCACCTGCGTGTTCATGATGAACGCCACAGGATGCAATTCCTTGTTGCGTTCTTTTGCGTCAAGAGTAAACAGCCCCCAGTTTTCCTTGCCGTCCGGATCGGCAAAGCAGATCAAATGCCGGTTGTCCTGCGCCCACCCGTAGAGCGAAGTGCGCATCTGCGGATGTTCAAAAAGCAGCGTCTGCGCGCCGCCTTTCACCGAGTTGCAGAATATTCCGCGGCCTTGATCGTTGTTCGCAAAGTAGGCTATGTTCAGTCCGTCGGGAGACAGGAACGGGGCGCTGGCGGATTCCGTGCACGCGAAGAAGTCGGTGCGGCTTATCAGAGCCGGGAGTTGGGCGCTGGCGCCCTGGAAAGCGGCAAAGTGCAGGGAAATTGCCGCAAGCAATGCGGATGCCCGGCGTCTCTGTGTACGATTCATCAGCAGTTTCTCCTTGATCGTGCTCTGGACCGTTGTTTAGAACTTACTTCTCATCTATTCCACAAGTCAAGAATCCTCCACCTTAAACAATTTCAATCGTTGGTATGGCCAGGGGTGCAAAAGGAACACGATAACCCTCTCTCCCATTGTCTGGAAGTAAATTTTCAAATTGCCGCCGCAGGCCAATTTCTTTTTCGCGTCTGGATATGAGCATGCCACAATGGCTCGTCATTTCCCTGCTGATCGTTTTCGCAATTCATTTCGTCGCCTTCTCCAGCCTGTTTTTCATTCGAAAAGACAAGTACTATGCATACATTTCTCTGACGTTTCTCTTTCTGGTACTATCCTACTCAACGCGCATATGGCTCGGGAATTTCCACCTGGCCGGCGTCAAGCTGTTCTGGATGTTTCGTGTGGCTGCGTGGGCTTCGGCCTTGATAAGTATCTCACTGACGATCCGCAGATATGCTCGGGCAAGGAAATAGGCGGGCCGATTGACAGGAAGTTTGATTTTTCGCGAGCGGGTGTGCGTCTATAGAAAGTTTCTTTACAGACGCTCACTTTCCCCGCATTTCCCCCGGTCTCACCGTCCGCATTCTGTCCGGCTTCGAGGAAAAATACAGGCGTTCCCGCCTCCAATTGTCCGATCTAAGAACCTGTGGTGAGCCCGTCGAACCATACCGGTCTTGCGGCTTCAGGTTGAAGCTTGAAAAAGAGCTGGTTTTGTCAGGCGCAGGTTTTCTCGAAGAATCCATAATCAAGGACAGATTCTTTGACCTCAGGCGGAGGCTTCTCTTCCGGCGGAGGCCGGATGACTTTCTTGTTTCGAATTATTAGACATCTGTGATATTTTGGAAACATGATGAAATCAAATCGATCATAAAGAGTCGCCAGTGTGCCACGAGGCACTTCAGATACAAATCGGTGCATTTCCCGATATTCCACTCGGGAAGCAAATCCTATAATCGCAATTGGTCATTCGCCTGAGTCAAATAAGAGCGGATTCGTCAGTCAAATTGAGGCGGATAGAGCGGTCTTTCGGAGACTGATGGGCCATAATCTCTATTTTTGGAGAATGCTGCACTTGGACAACAAATCACTAAAACATGCGTTTACTGCGTTTGAAAGACATTCCATAACATTTTTGGACGAATAGGAACGACCCCATCGATTTGATGTACCGACAGCGCTACACCTAGAAAGCGTGTCGTTCTTTTTGTCAATAATTGAAAAGTCTATCATTACAGTTCCTTTATAGGTGCTTTCCTCGACTGCCTCAAATCGTAAGAGTCTTCCAGATATCTTGTAATCGTACTTTGATTTTGATGTTGGAAGACCCAAAAGAGCAAAAACCCTAGGAAAGTTAGCCATAATGAAAGAAGGAATATTAGTCTGCGTCGTTATAGGCGTAACTGGTCGATTACTCCAAGTATCCACGCCACCAACATTGCTGGAAGGTATATCGAACTGATTCTCCTTAGTGCGAGGTGCATTTTGAGTCCACCCAATTGTATCTGTTTGCGGCCTGCAATCAATAATGGTGTCCAAACTATAGACATGAGGCCAGTACTGCCGTCCTACAAAACTTGCTAAATTACTGGGTGAGTAGTCTTTTGCGTTATCAGTTGACATCCATCGCATCTGGACATTAGGTAATCCAGCACAATCAAATAAAGTAGATAATAGAGTCAGAACTATAAGTAAACAAAACATCTTGCGCTTCATACAGAACCTTCCGTAGCTTACTGATAGGTAATTTGATTTTTTGCAAGCGGGTGGGTGTATAAAGAGAGTTTCTTTACAGACGCTCAAGTCTTCCCCCGATTTTCCGATTCCGCCGCCCGCATCTTGACCGGCTTCGAGGAAAAATATAGGTATTTCCTCCTCTATTGTCCAATCTAAGAACCTGTGGTGAGCAAACACTCCTTGCGGCCGCATCACTCGCATATATCAGGTTTTGCGGAGAACCGGCCCATCCGGCGGAACTTGACGATTGTGGGCAACAATCTTCTGCCCAGCGCCAGGCAGGACCGGCAGGTGCGCCAGAGCGCAGGGCCGGCCGCCCCGGCCGATAGGCATAGGGCGGACCGGCACCGAGGCTAAGCGGCCGAGCCTAGAGGGAGGGCCGCCGCCGCAAAGCGGCGGGGCGCCCAATTCCTTGCCATTGAATTGGGGGTATCATATATATTTAATAAGTTTTTCCTCAAGAACGACTAAGGAAGCTCAGCCGGCCTCATTTTTGTCCGCCTCTCGGCGGCAAGGGAAGGGTATGCCCATAAAAAGCATGACAGGATTCGGACTTGCCGAGGCCCGCACGCCCTCGGGAGCGTATCGCGTGGAAATCCGCGCGGTAAACAACCGCTTTCTCGATGTGCAACTGCGACTGCCAAAGTCGCTGGCCGGGCTCGAACAGAAGATCAAGTCTGCCATTTCCGAGGCAATACCGCGCGGCAGCGTGTCGGCCTACATCGGCTGCGACAAAGAAGAGGCTGGCGGACGACTCACCTGGGACCAGGACGTCGTGGACAATTACCTTGCCATTTTCCGCGAGATCAAGAAGAAGCACAAGCTTGCCGGCGACATAGCACTTTCGGACCTTTTGCATTTTAGCGATTTTATCAAAGCCGGGTCGGCGCAGGGCGACGAGAAGACCGCGTGGAAGCACTTCTCCCCTGTTCTTGCCAAGGCGCTCGACAATTTCCAGCAGTCCCGGGTTGCCGAGGGAGAACACATTGTTCGCGATCTCA
>Ga0182027_10007408_pt1 | contig 16165 bp, 15 predicted proteins | sample 712E1DmetaG_FD_121300 | JGI IMG/M metagenome (GOLD analysis project Ga0182027, IMG submission 121300) | Permafrost microbial communities from Stordalen Mire, Sweden - 712E1D metaG (Illumina Assembly) | ecosystem: Environmental > Terrestrial > Soil > Wetlands > Permafrost | place: Sweden...
CACGAACAAATTGATTTCTTCAGTTGTGTGAGTCGCGGTCACGGTCACACGCAAACGCGCTTTGCCACGAGCCACGGTCGGATAACGAATTGCCGGAACAAAAATGCCCTGCTCGCGCAACGCAGCGGAAGTTGCCATCGCCCTGGTTTCGTCGCCGATTAAAATCGGAATGATGGCGCTGGGAATTTCCGATTCCCGATTTCCGATTTTAGATTTGAGTTCAACAACCCGCGTCCAGAGCAATTTTCGCCGTCGTTCACCCTCGCTGGATTGGATAAGGCGAATTCCGGCGGTGGCCGCGGCGGCAGCAGCCGGAACGGGTGCGGTGCTGAAAATGAAACTGCGGGCGCGGTTGACGAGAAAGTCAATCAATAGGCGCGAGCCGCAAATGTAACCGCCTGAAGCTCCCACCGCCTTGCCCAACGTGCCCATCTGGATTTCAATTTGTTCGCTCACGCCGGATTCCTCTGCCAGGCCGCGACGATTTTTCCCATAAAGCCCGGTCGCGTGCGCCTCATCCACCATCAGCCACGCGCCGTATTTTTCCTTGAGGGCGACAATCTCGCGCAACGGCGCGGCATCACCATCCATCGAGAAAATGCTTTCCGTGACGATCAAAGTGTGACGGGTGGCGGGTGACGGGTGACGGGAATTGGTTGTGGTCCATTTCAGTATCTTCTCCAGATCTTCCAAATCGTTGTGGGCAAAGATGCGGATTTTTGTGCCGCTGAGCCGGGCGGCGTCCACGATGCAGGCGTGAACGAGTTTGTCCAAAACAATCACGTCGTCCTTGCCGAGTAGCGCGCAGATGGTTCCGATGGCGGTGGCATAGCCGGTGGAGAAGCACAACGCGGCTTCGGCGCCTTTGAAATTTGCGAGGGTTTCTTCAAGTTCGTGGTGCGGGGCGAGCGAATCGCAAATCAGCCGGGACGCGCCGGAGCCGGCGCCGAACTTTTCAACGGCCTTGATCGCAGCTTCTTTCAAAATCGGATCGTTGGCGAGACCGAGATAATCGTTGGATGAAAAATTGAGCAGCATCCGTCCGTCAATCCGGATGCGCGTGCCCGGCGGCGAATCCACGCGGCGCAGTTCGCGGTGCAAACCCTGGGTACGCAACGCTTCAAGGCGTTCAGCCAGTTCTCGCTCAAAGTCGTTCACGGGTTTTGCGGTGGAATGACCCAGTGTCCGTCAATCATGGCGGCGCTCACCGAGTCTATGTGGGCGGCTGGCGATACCGGCAAAATCGTGCGGGCGCGAAGAATCATCAAAGATCGGATTCCTGACGGCGGGCTTTGGTGCGTGCGGCAATTTTGTGTTTTGTTGCCTTCCGCTTGCCGTGGCGTTTGCGGATTTGTTGTTCGATTTTTTTGGTTACCCGGTCAATGGCCGCATAAAGGTCTTTTTCGTGGTCCTCGGCAAACAAGTCCGGGCCGCGCACGTCCAGACGGATGGAGCAACTGAACTGTTTTTCCGGCACGCGGGTATGATCGTGTTCGAGCGTAATACGCGCATCAACAGCCCGTTTGTCGTAGTGGTCGAGTTTTTCCAACCGGGCGAGAATATGGTCTTCGATGGCTTTGGTCAGTGTGATGTTGTGCGTCGAAAGAATCAATTTCATGCATTCAAGATGCAATCAAACAGCCATAAAATCCAGATTTTCCTCGAATTTTGGGGATGAAGCGAATTTCGTGCCAATTTCCTTGTCTCCGGGCCAAGCCGGATTATACTGAGACCACTTATATGATGGGACCACGACTGTCGCAGTGGCAGACGCAATCGTTATTGCTGGCGCCGCAGTTGCAGCAGTCACTTGCGCTGCTCCATGCGCCGACCCTTGAACTTAAGGCCTTGGTGGAGCACGAGTTGCAGCAAAACCCCGTGCTTGAAGAAGTTTCATCGCCGGATCCCGATTTGGACGACAAATTGGCCGGTGATGAAGACGAAGCTCCTGCCGGTGAGGCGGAGCGTTCGGAAGATGCTGCAACCGATTTGGCGTCGGGGGTGGCTGGTGAAACTCCCGTGGACGCTTTCCAGGTTGAGTTCGACAGGCTTGTCCAACTTGATCAGGAATGGCGCGACCATTTTGCACAGACAAACATTCCCATCCGCCAGACCGCCGAAGAGGAGGAAAAACGCCAGTTCATGTTCAACTCACTAACGGCGGGCACGTCGCTCATGGAGATGTTGCTGGATCAGGCGCGCGAAGCGGATTTAACAGGGGAACAACACGGCATCGCCGAATTGATTGTCGGTAACATTGATGAGTACGGCTATCTCAAAGCAACGGTTGAAGAATTATCGGCCTCGACCAATTTGCCGGCGGAAAAGATTTTGGAGGTGTTGAAAGTCATTCAAACCTTTGACCCGCCGGGGGTCGGCGCGCACGACTTGCGGGAATGTCTTCTGCTCCAGCTGGAACGCGCCGGCCAGCGGGAATCCCTTGAATACCGCATCGTGCGCGATTGCATGGACGCGCTGGGCAAAAGGCGCATCCCTGAAATCGCGCGCGGCACCGGGCATACTATCGAAGAAGTACAGGAAGCGATAGGCCGCATCGGCGTTTGGAGCCAAGACCAGGCCGCGCGTTTTCGTCGGGCACAAGCCAATACATTTTACCCGAAGTGTTCGTGCAGAAGGTCGGCAGTGATTTTATCGTGACGACCAACAACGAGAATATTCCACATTTGCACATCAGCAACGTTTACAAAGACATCATGTCGCAGGGCGGAAACTCGGCGGAAGTCAAAAACTACATTCGCGAAAAAATCCGCGCCGGGAAGTTTCTCATCAGGAGCCTGCACCAGCGGCAGCAGACGATTTTGAATATTGCCAGGGAAATCGTGAAACGCCAGAGCGAGTTCATGGAAAGGGGTGTTGCCAATTTAAAACCGATGACGATGGCGCAAGTCGCCGAAGTTGTTGGCGTTCATGAAACCACGGTCAGCCGCGCTGTTTCCGGCAAGTATATGCAAACGCCGCAGGGTTTGTTTGAGATGAAATACTTCTTTACGGCCGGGCTGCAGACCGCCAGCGGCGTCGACGTGTCCAACGCGAGCGTCAAGGACATGGTTGCCGAGATTTTTAAGGGTGAAGCCACCGCCAAACCGTTGTCGGATCAGGAAGTCGTGAAAATGCTTGCCGACAAAGGCATTGTCATTGCCCGCCGGACCGTTGCCAAATACCGCGCCGAACTCAACATCCTGCCATCAAATTTGCGGAAGGTTTATTGAATCGAGCAGACTAATTCTAGGACTGACCCTTATGTTTTACTTTTAGGCTTATGTTAAAAGTACTTGGAATCTTAGCGGCAATTATAGTGGTCTTGATCTTTTTGGTTTTCATCAATATGCAAGGCGCGGACTATAGACTTGTCGCTCCTTGCACGAACAAAGTAGTGAGATCAGAGATCATATTTCCGAGGGCTCTTAATTATCATTTTGTGCTTCTGAAGAATCAGGGCCGCGATGTGAAAACAGATTCCGAGGCCGATATAGCTGGGAAGATCATGTTGGAAGATGCTGATAAATCGCAAACTTTCTGTCTTTTTAACCGAACCACTGTAAAAAGGTGCAATTGGTTTGATAGCGGTACGAACCGTAATGAGACATACGTGGTGTATCTCACGCGGTCATCAGATACTAATCTCGTTTCGCTAGAAAGCTTGGTGGTTCCAGGAAAGCAATATCACGTCCAATTTGAGTTCGAAAGTTCGACTATAACAAATTACTCCATCTGGTTAGACTGGGTTACCACCCTCTATATCAAATATAAATGACCACACCATGAAAGGGTCAATCCTAGAAAAGTGACACCTAAACTGACAAGGCCGTTTTAGGTTTCCAATTCAGCCTTTGTTTGCGCCCGTTCTTGCTTATCTGACCAGCAATCCCACGGCAACCAGAACAGGAGTCGCGATACTTATCACCACATTTAGTCTCATATAAGGCAGCAACCTTTCTGTATGATCGGCATACCGGTGGACACCAATAAAAGCCGGCACAGCGATGACAAAGCTAAACCATCCGATGAGGCAAAACTTCGGCAGACATCCCCAATAGACGCCCAAGGTGATGGACACAAAAGCCAGTAGTAAAAACGAACCATAGATAAGACTACTGGCTTGTCTGCCAATGATAATTGGAAAATTTTTCCGGCCTACGCTCCGGTCTGCTTCAACATCTGGAAACTGATTTAATAACAGCAAATTGTTCACCAAAAAGAATGGCACGAGTGATGCCGTAAAAGCAGTCCACGAGTATTTGCCCGTGAGAACAAAATGTGTGCCGATGACCATCAGTGGCCCAAAACCAATGCCGGGGGCAATCAAGCACAGCCACGGGTTACGAGTCATCCAGGGGGTGTAGGCAAACATAAGCAGAAGCCCCAAGAGGCCAAGGGGTAGTAGGAATAAGCCTCTGACTTGGAGAAAATACAAGCCTATCAATCCTGTCACGGTGAATGTTATTAACGCTATGCCCAGAGTATGACGGGCCAGGGCAGGCTCTGCAGGCAAAGTACCACTGCCGCCGCTAAAGGGAGTGCGTTCTGTCCGGGCATCCAAACCGCTCTTAAAGTCGAAATACTCATTGAATGCATTGACGCTGATATGTGCAGCGATTGAGCCAATAAGCGTGATAATGAGGTAAAGAATATTAACCTTTCCCGATGTCCATATGGCAGTCCCAAGCCCTAATACAACACAAGCAGGAGCTAAAACCAGGAAGGGAGGACGCATCGGTCTTAACAGATGTTTTATGTCATTCATGGCCGACAAAGTTAATGGAATTCGTTCCAGACAGAAGTCTAAGCACCGACGGGACTGTTTTAGGTTTCCAATTCAGCCTTCGTTTTTGCCTGCAGCTTGTTCAACTCCGGTCTTATTTCGCTTTTTGTCGCCAAAGACATTCGGTCAATGAATAAAATGCCGTTAAGATGGTCCACTTCATGTTGAACAACGCGTGCCAGCAGTCCGCCACAGCGAAATTCAACCACCTTGCCTTTTTGGTTGAGGGCTTTCACGTCCACGGATCCCGGTCGCGTGATTTCCGCGAAAATTTCAGGAAAACTTAGGCAACCTTCGCTGCCGGTAATCGCCTCGCCGAAGGGTTTGATTTCGGGATTAATCAAAACCAGCGGCATGATGTCATTCGCGTCGGCGGGTTTGCCTTTGAGTTCGAGGGTGGACGGACGATCCTTGACCTCGCGCACGTCGATTGCCGTGAGTTGCAAAGCTTTCCCGATTTGTTGCGCTGCAAGGCCGACGCCTTTGTTCACGCGCATCGTTTCAAGCATGTCAGCGATGAGGCTTTTGATTTCCGGCGTGATTTTTTCGATTCTCACGCCTTTTTGTCGGAGGGCGGGATGGCCGTATTTGACGACGGGCAAAATCATGACGGTCATTTTGGCATTACACCAAGGATTTGCAAAATCCGTTCCAATTCCTCGTCGCTGAAAAAGGAGATTTCCACCGCGCCTTTGCCCTCCGCGTAGTGGAGTTGCACCTTGGTGGCGAAAATTTCGCGCAGGCGGTCTTCCATTTCCGCCACATGCGGATCGCCGGCGGGCGCCGCGACGGATTCCGGTTTTGCCGCGGTCTGGCGCGAGCCGCGCTTTTGCAATTTTGCAACCAGGCCTTCCGTTTGGCGGACGTTCAAGCCTTTCTTGATGACGTGCTCGGCGGCGAGCTGTTGCTTCTTCTCATCCGCCAATCCCAAAATGACTTTTGCGTGGCCGACGGAAAGTCTGCCTTCACGAATAAATTTCTGGATCGCCGCGGGCAATTTCAACAGGCGCAATGCGTTGGCAACAACAGCCCGGCTTTTGGCGACTTTGGCGGCGATTTCCTCCTGGGTGAGCTGAAATTGCTCGGCGAGTTGCGCATATCCGTGGGCTTCCTCGATCGGATTCAGATTTTCGCGCTGGAGATTTTCGATGAGCGCCAGTTCGAGCACCGCCCGGTCGTCGGCCTGGCGAACAATGACAGGGGCTTCCGGAAGATTCAAAAGCTGCGCCGCGCGCCAACGCCGTTCGCCCGCAATCAATTCGAAATTGCCATTACGCTCGCGCACGATGAGCGGCTGCACGATGCCCTGCTCACGAATTGAGTCGGCCAATTCCTGCAACGCCTCGGCGGGAAAATCCTTGCGCGGCTGCAACGGACAGGGGCGGATGCGATTCAGCGGCACGCGTTGCACGCGTTCGCGCGTATCCGGCGCGGCGGCCGATTTTGGAGCGGAAGACTGAACGGGCGCAGACGCGAGTGGAGTCAAAACCGGACTGCCGCCCAACAACGCACTTAGGCCGCGTCCCAAAGCAGGTTTCGCCATGCGCGCAGAGTGTCGCAGGGCGGGGGAGTTGTCAACGCGAAGCATCACATGGCAGCGGGTCAGTTTGACGGAAACCGATCTTGCTCAAGCGAGGGCGTCAGCCAGCACCTCCGCCATGTGCCGGATTTTGACCGGCGCCAGATGTTGGATTTGCTGGCGGCAACTTGTGCCGGAAGCCACGACAATCGTTCCGTAGGGCTGATTTCTGATTTTTTGAATGAGCGGTTCGGCTACTTTCAGGGAAAGTTCATACTTCGATTCCAGCATCCCGAACGCGCCCGCCATGCCGCAGCAACCCGAGTCGAGCAATGTCACAGTCCGTTTCGGCAGCCGCTCGGCCAATTGGCGCATAAGATCGGGGTTGGTCAGCGCCTTGGCATGACAATGCGGGTGAATGACCATGCGCTCGGACTTGTCGTTGAATTGAAGCGCAGCGGGTTCCTGATTCAGGAAATTTTCAATGAATTCCTCGAACAAAAAGCAACGTTGCGCGACGCGTTCCGCATCCGGGAGCTTCAGTTCCAGATAATCTTCCACGAACATTGAATAACATGAAGGTTCAAGGAAAATAATCGGCGTGTTGGTCGTGTCTTCGTTCAGCAGGGCAAGGTTGTGCCGGCCCAGCCGCGCGGCTTCGTCCAGATTGCCCTGGCTGAAAGCGGGCCGTCCGCAACATTTACGCCCTGTCGGCAATATGATTTCAAAGCCCGCGGCTTCGAGCACTTTTACGGCGGCCATGCCGATATGAGGTTCGTGATAACGCACAAAGGTGCCGTCCCAGAGCATCACCCGGCCATGACGCGCGGGCGTTGCGGAAGGCTGGCGTTTGGCGAACCAGTGATCGAACCGCACCCGTGCAAAAGGCGGCAATGGCCGTCGGGTTGTAATGCCAAAAAGCCGCCTCAAAATTCGACGCAGCGGCGTAAAATTCAAAAGTTCATTAGCCACAAGCGGCATGGCGCAACCCATTTGGCCCAGCCTGTCCACCGAACTGAACAGCCGTTCGCGCCGGGTCAATCCGTCGCGGCGGATACGCGCATGAAGCAATTCCGCTTTTAGCAGGGCCAGGTTCACATTGGACGGGCATTCCGTGGTGCAGGCTTTGCACGACAAACAGTTGCTCAAGGCCGCTTCCAATTCGGTTGAACGCAGTGGATCGCCGTTGATACCGCGCAACTCCAGCACCGCGCGAATGGCGTTGGCGCGTCCGCGCGTGGACATGATTTCCTCGCCGGTGGCAATGAACGTGGGACACATGGTTGGCGTTTGCTTGAGGCAACCGCCGCAGCCGTTGCATTGTTCCAGGTTGCCTGTGAACGAACCGTCCTTGCCGGCGAATGCGAGTATGGGCTCAAACGGAAGTTTCAGCGAATAACCCGCGCCGAGGCGCAGGTTACGGTCTATTTTATAGCGGCCATCCGAAATGATTTTGCCGGGATTGAACAAATTATACGGGTCGAAGGACTGCTTGATTTGGCGCATGAGGTGATAAATCTCCTCGCCGACCTGCTCCCTGAAATACTCGGTGCGTGCAATGCCAACGCCATGTTCGCCGGACAACGTTCCTTTGAACTGCAAAATAAACGCGCCGACTTCGTCGGCAATTTGCCGGTATTTTTTCAAATCCTCCGCGCGATGCAAATCCAGCATTGGCCGCACGTGCAGCAACCCTGCCGCCGCGTGCCCGTAGTAGGAGGCCTGGATACCCACGCCTTGCACCAATTTTTGCAAACCAGCGACGTATTTTGGCAAGTCCCGCGGCTTTACCGCCGTGTCTTCGATGCCTGTCACGGGTTTGGCGCCGCCTTTGCAGCCGGTCAACAGTGATAAACCCGCTTTGCGCATTGCCCACACGAGGTCAGCCTCCGCCTGCGTCCGCAAAATCAATTTACGCATGCCCAATCGGCGCTTGGCCAGCAGCGCCAGCCGTTCACGAACGTCTTCGAAAAATTCAACGATTAAAATGGATTCACACGGCTTGGCGTCGAGTTCGAGCAAATCACGCACGGGTTGAAACTCACGGCGGTCGCGCGTCTGGTCGAACAACAAACGGTCAATGTGTTCAACCGCCGCCGGGTTAAGATCGAGCAATCCGACTGCAGCCTGCATCGCCTCGGCCACGGATGCGAAAAACAACAAACCCACCCCGCGTTCGTCGGGCAGCCGGACGATTTTCAATTCGGCGGAGATAATGCCCGCCAGCGTGCCTTCACTCCCGACCAATAGGTGGAGCAGATTATCCGGTTCGCTCACCGCCCGCGTCAGCGCGTATCCCGGCCAGCGCTTTAAGAGCCCCGGCGGAAAACGCTCGGCGATTTGCAGAGCGTTGAATGAAGTGATGCTTTCAATCAGATCGCGTTGTCGCGGCAAGGTGTTAAGGCCGGAACCAACCTTTACCACCCGCCCGTCGCTGAGCACAATTTCGAGTTCGCTGACGTGTCCTGCCGTTGTGCCATAGACCGGCGTGTGGGAACCGGACGAATCGCCGGCGATCATGCCGCCCAGGGTTGCGCGCGAACTCGTCGCCACGTCCGGACCGAAACAAAATCCATGCGGATGGAGAAAGTCGTTCAACTGATCCAACACAACGCCTGCGCCGACGCGGACGCTCTTGCGTTCCAAATCCAGATTGGAAATGCCCCGATTGTGGCGCGCGAAATCAACCACCAACCCGTCGCCAACGGCGCCGCCCGAAAGCCCTGTTCCCGCGCCGCGTGGAATCACCGACACGCCCGTCTGCATTGCCGCCTGAACGATGTCACTGGCCTGGCGTGCGTCTTTTGGAAATGCCACAGCCATCGGCTCGATTTGATAGATCGAGGCGTCCGTGGCGTAAAGCTGGCGGGTAAGATTGTCAAAGGCGACATCGCAATTTGCCGCGTGCAATGCGGCCAATTGTTGAGTAGGCGTCATACAGCTTTGAAAAAGTCTACTGCCATTTTAGTGAATTGACAATTTCATTAGTTAAAAGTGGCTCCAACTCAACGTCACCGTTTTGGTTTGGTTAGCCATTCATGCGATGATACGATGACAGCCGGAATCATAAAAGATAACTCCAGTTGATCAACCAATCCTGAATGTATGAACGAACAAAATTTGGAAACCGCATCTGTTGAATCAACCCCTCCGTCCGTCGGCTACAGGAACCGTTCCACGGGCCTGATTGTTTTCGGCATTCTGACAATCCTGCTGGGCTGTATTTGTGCGCTGTTTGTCCCCTTGATGATATCCGGTCAGGTAATGGCTGCAAAGGCCACAGGCGCGCCGCTCAACTTTTCAGCCATTCTGCCGGTCATATTCCTCTATGGTATTCTGGCAGCGGCGTTGGTGTGGCTGGGAATCGGCTCCATCAAAACCCGACGCTGGGCGCGGGCATTGTTGCTCATTTTTTCCTGGAGCTGGCTAATCACAGGAACAGTGATGATGGTTGTCATGGTATTCGTGTTGTCGAGAATTCTTCTGTCGGACTCGACGGGGACAAGGACAGCAATAAGAATGGTGCCGTTCGTCATGATGGCGATAATCGCCGTCTTTTTAGTCGTCTTGCCGGTCATCTGGACGTTTTTCTACGGCAGCTGGCACGTCAAGGCGACGTGTGAAGCGCGCAATTCGGTGGTGTGTTGGACCGATGCCTGTCCATTGCCGGTGCTGGCCTGTAGTTTATGGCTGATTTTTGGCGCACCGATGATGTTGACAACGCCACTTACGGGCCACGCCGTAATGCCGTTCTTCGGAATTTTTCTCACGGGAATACCGGGTGCGATGTTGTATCTGGCCGGTGCGGCGATTTTGATTTATGGCGCCTGGGCAATGTACAAACTCAATCGTCTGGGCTGGTGGCTGATTTTCGCCGCCTTGTGTGCGTTTTTTATCTCCAACATCCTTACTTATGCACGGCATGATGTGACGGAACTGTATCGTCTGATGGACTATCCCAAGGCGCAAATCGAATTGATCCAAAAGTCCGGCTTCTTCACAGGAAATAACATGATGTGGGTTTCGTTGTTTTCCACGTTGCCGTTCATGGGTTATCTCATCTTCATAGAAAGATTTTTCCGGCGTAAACCCTGAGAAATCCGACAAATCAATTTGAATCCGGCAGGTACTTTGCTGTCACTTGGATTGGAACGCTCCCATACAATTAAATCGATGCACAGCGCTGATTCTATGGTTGAATTTTCGTTCGACCCGGCGCGTTTTTATTGTTAGCCTGCCTGCACCATGACTATGACACCCGAGGATATTTTGCTGGAAGCAGAGGACAGGATGATCAAGACCGAGCAGGTGGTCGTGAATGAATTTGCCGGCGTGCGCACCGGCAAGGCGTCGGCGGCGCTTGTCGAAAATATCATCGTGGAGGTTTATGGCTCGCAGATGCGCATCCGCGAACTGGCCGGCATCACCACGCCGGAACCGCGGCAACTGGTGATCCAGCCGTGGGATGCGAACTCGGCGCATCCGATCGAGAAGGCGATTCAAAAGGCGAACCTCGGCCTCAACCCGGCGATGCAGGGTAAAGTCATCCGTCTTTCGTTTCCTGAATTGAGCACGGAACGGCGGGAGGAGTTTGTGAAAATTACCAAGAAAATGGCGGAGGACGGGCGGGTGGCGGTTAGACACGTGCGACGCGACGCGATGGAGCAGTTAAAAAAACACGCGCACGACAGCGGCATCACCGAGGATCAGGAAAAACAGGCCGAAAAGGATTTGCAAAAGCTGACCGACCAATACATCGCCAAGATAGATCAGCACGTCGTGCACAAGGAAAAGGAAATTTTGACAGTGTAATCCGCGCAGCGCGATTACTAGCGTGCTGTCGTATTGTTGGTGGATTGTTCAAATCGAATCACCGTCTCCGTGGGTTTGGCGTAGCCCAGTTTCTCGCGGGTCAGGCGCTCAACGGTTTTGGGATCGTTGCGAATGGCGTCAATCTCGGCTTTAAGTCGCCTGGAATTCGCCTCTTCCTTTTGGAGTTGTGTCTTCAACTGTAGAATGTCCGCGCGCATCCGCTCGTTTTGATGAATGAGCGGCAAATAATACATCCCTATCAGCAGCACAAAAGCCGTGACGACGAGGGCGACGACAACTTTTGTCAGTTTGCTCCAGATGCCGAGGTCGACGTTCATCGAGCCGAGTTAAGCACGGACATCGCCCGGGCGAAAGTGGATTCTAAATTGTGAATGGCGAATTTTGAACAACGAATGATTCGACATCCGTGATTCGTAATTCGTAATTTTCCTCCATGCACGACGACACAATTGCCGCAATAGCCACACCGCTCGGTGAGGGCGGTCTGGCCGTCGTGCGCATTTCCGGACCGCAAACATTCGCCATTGCCGACAAAATTTTCCAGCCGCTTGGAAAGCAATCGCTAAAACCGTCCGCCGCACCGACACACACTATTCATTACGGCAAGATTGTTCGCAATGACCGGACCGTTGACGAAGTGTTGCTGGCCGTTCTGCGCGCGCCGCACACTTTCACCTGCGAAGACACCGTGGAAATCACCTGTCACGGCGGTATTTTACCGGCCAAGCTTGTGCTCGACGCGATTCTGGAAAACGGCGCGCGTTTGGCCGAGCCCGGGGAATTCACCCGCCGCGCGTTTCTCAACGGACGCATTGATCTGGCCCAAGCCGAGGCCGTGGCCGATTTGATTCATTCGCGGACGGAACTCGCGCTGGCCGCCGCCAACGAACAACTCGCCGGAAAATTATCACAGCGCATCAACAAATTGCGCGATGAAATGATGCAGACCCTCGCGCATGTCGAGGCGCACATTGATTTTCCTGACGAAGATATTGCGCCGAACACACGGGAGCAGCTCATCAAGCAGCTTGAAAACGGCGTGAAGTTCATGGATGAACTGTTGCGCACGGCGAATGAAGGACAAATTTTGCGGCGCGGCATCCGCGCCGCGATTGTAGGCCGCCCAAACGTGGGCAAATCGAGTTTGCTCAACCAATTACTCGGTCATGACCGCGCCATCGTCTCGCCGATTCCCGGCACGACGCGCGACACGATTGAAGAGACGGCGAACATCCGGGGCTTGCCGGTCGTGTTCATTGACACCGCCGGTCTGCGCGAGGCGCGCGATGAAATCGAGCAGGAAGGTGTCCGCCGCAGCCACGAATCACTGGCCAAAGCCGAATTCATCCTGCACGTGCTTGACGCCAGCGAACAGCTGACGGCTGCCGATGAAAAGTATCTCGGCGAATTTGCCGGCAAGAAACGGATTTTGGTCGTGAACAAGGTGGATTTGCCAAGGAAACTGAAATTGCCTGACAAGGTAGGGACGGCTCGCCGAGCCGTCCGCTCGGACGCGCGGGCCGCGCGTCCCTACCTGATAGCCGATGTTTCCTGCTTAAGCGGGCAGGGGATTGAGGCGTTGAAGGACGCCATCAAGGAACTGGTCTGGTCGGGCGAAATCAAGGCCAGCATGCTTCAGGTGATGATCAACTCACGGCATCAGGACGCGCTGAACCGCGCGCGCACGGCCACGGTGCGGACGCTGGATGCACTGCGCGCAAACGCGACGCTTGAATTGGTGGCGATGGATTTGCGGATTGCCGTCAACGCCGTCGGCGAAATTGTTGGCAAAACGGCGACGGAAGACCTGCTCGATTCCATCTTCAGCCAGTTTTGTATTGGGAAATAGTCGCGCACTCATCGCGCCGAAGTGTAACGAAGGCGGAAGGGCGCAAAGAACGCGAAGAAACCGAACCGAACTTGCAGTCTATCCAGGTATTAGGCGTTATTTGGTAGTTTTGAAAATCACCGCGATCAAATCCACCTTGCCGTCTTGCAACTGAAATCTTAGACCCAGCGGCTCATATCTCAAAACCTCGAAATCGGGCTTTAGTGGTTTTGCAGCCGTTGGCTTTCCGTACGCTTGGATGACATCAGCGCGGCTGGAACCCATGCCGATGCCCTCTTTGGTGTGCCCGGCGAATGGAGGTCCGACACTTACGACATGCACGACGCCTCCTTTATCGGGGATAACGTAAAGCCCCAAATTTGTGTATTCCAAAGCCTGATTAACTTCCGGGAAAGTCAAATCCTCCGTCCGATCCGGCTCACCAAGCTCGGCTATAACCTGCCGAATCGTCATACCCGAATGCACGGAACCAATGGCAACCCCCGGCTCAATGACAATAGATTTGCTTGATGACCAGATACCATGTGCCGGCCGCTTTGTGCAACCGCCAGCAATAAGAGCGGCGGCCACAAAGAATGCGGTGACCGTAATTCGTACATTCATACAAGGTGATTAAGACTCGATTTTCAGCCAGTTTTGTATTGGAAAATAGTTAATCACGCAAAGGCGCAAAGAACGCGAAGAAATTAAATCGGATTCGCAGCCTATCTAGGTGCTAGGCCACATAACTTGTCTTAACTGCTGCTGCTCTCATCTCCAATATGTCCGGTATCCCAAGCTATCTGACAACGCGGACAGTCCAATAGTAAACGAAACTGCTGCGTGCCTTGAACATAATCGCGGCGAACTACCAAGCGGTTGCCGCACTCCGGGCAACGCCGTCGATGATAATAGAAATAGCCTATGATTGCGACAATGGCGAACAATGCCACCGGCAAAATACTGATCCCGTAACGCGCTGCAACCCAAGCAATCAATGCTGCAACCACGGCAAAAGAAACGACGACACAAACTGCGTGACTTAACGGGAACCGTGGCAATGGCCGTTCGTGTATCATAGTGAGTGTATGCAACCTATCTCGTTTCATGATTTTGACTTTGCACTTGGCAAAAATGTTTGTCCAGAAATCCTTCGTCCACCTAACGACTTTCGTGTGACAACTTCACCACACCTCCACCGGCCCTTTGGGCACGGAGATTTGTTCGCGTTGATCTGAAGCTGGCTTGCGCATGAACGACGCCACCATCGGCGGTGGACGGAAGCGCGGCTGTAATTCACCGTTTGCATCAAGGAATTGCTGTCGCCAGCGGATGTAACTTTCCAAAACATCCTGAAATTCGGCCTTGGTGGAAATTTTTACGACGCGTTTGTTGAATTCGTGGCACGGGCCGAACCTTTTTGCATGCCACGGTGCGATTTTGCGGAATATCCGGCAGCCTTGTTTCTCGCCAAAAACTTCAATCATCAAATCCAGATGCCGGCACATCACGCGCACGCGTTCGTCAAAGGTCGGTTCGGGAAGGAGTTCGCCATCTGTTAAGGTAGGGCGCGTCACTCCGTGCGCGCCGTTGTCCGCATTTGGGCGAGCGGCGGGCAACGGAGTGCCCGCCCTACCTAAGTATTTCAGCGTGTGCTGGAAAATCCATGGATTGTAAAATGCGCCGCGTCCAATGCTCACACCCGCGCAACCGGTTTCGTCGAACATCTTCTTCGCAGCCTGCGGCGTGGTGACATCGCCGTTGCCGATGACGGGAATGGTTTTTACGGCTTCGACAACGGCGCGGATTCCGGCGAGATTGACCATGCCGCTAAAACCTTGTTCGCGTGTCCGGCCATGAACAAAAATCGCGGCGATGCCGGCGTCCTCAAGCGCACGCGCCAAATCCGGCGCGGTCAGGTTTTCATCATCCCAACCGAGCCGCATTTTTGCGGTGATGGGAATTTTGACGGCCCCGACCATGCCACGGACGAGCGTGGCGGTTTTTGTCAATTCGGTCATCATGGTTGAGCCGCCGCCGACGTTGCAGACTTTGCGGACGGGACAGCCCATGTTGATGTCCACGGAAGCGAAGCCGAGCGATTCAAGCATAGCAGCAGCATCGCGCATTTCTTCTGGCACGGAACCAAAAAGCTGGACGGCGAGCGGCGAATCAGCGGGACGAGTCTCAATCAACTTGAGCGCATTTTTATTTTTCTCCAGGAGCGAGCGGGCATTGACCAAATCGGTGGTGCAAAGGCCGACCCCACCGATTTCGCGCACGACGAGCCGGAAGGGCAGGTTGGTGTAACCTGCCAGCGGCGAGAGGAACAGATTGGATTGGAGCGTCAGCGAACCGATGCGCATGGGCGACATTGTAGGCGAATTAGCCCATTGCGAAAGCGGCAACGACATGTTAGTTTGGCCATCAAAGCAAAAGACATGTCCGACGAAGATCAAAAAAAAGAAAACGACCGCGGACCCAAAAAGCCGCCGGGCGGCTTTAAATTCCCGCCCACGGCGTGGATCACGTGGATTATCATCATTGGAGCCGGTATGGCATTAATGCTGGCACAACGCCGCCTCGGCACGCCGGATGTCACGCTGTCGCAGTATGACTTTTTCCAAAAATTCCAGTCCAACTCGATCGTATCCGCGACGATCAATTTCAATCCACAAACGGCCCCGCTGACGGAAATCAGCGGCACCTATTACAAAACCGACAAGGACGGAATCGTCATCAAGGACAAAAACGGCAAGCCTGTCGTGGCGCCCTTTGTCGTCAAAAACGCCTTTCTCACTTCAGAAAAGCAGGATCAACTGTTTGCGTCAGACAAAATCAACGCAAACATCCCGAATTCGATGCTTTGGTCGATCGGCTACCAACTGTTGTTTTTTGTTGGGATAGGCGTGTTGCTCTGGTTTTTCTTCATCCGCCAAATCAAGATGACCGGCAAAGGCGCGTTGAGTTTTGGCAGGAGCAAGGCGCGGCTGCTTGCCAAGGATCGTAACAAAATCACCTTCAAGGAAGTGGCGGGTGTGGACGAAGCTATTGAGGAGGTTTCCGAACTCGTCGAGTTTTTGAAAGATCCCAAAAAATTCCAGCGGCTCGGTGGGCGAATTCCCAAGGGCGTGCTGATGGTCGGGGCGCCCGGCACGGGTAAAACGCTTTTGGCCAAGGCCATCGCCGGCGAGGCGGACGC
>Ga0182027_10007409_pt1 | contig 16165 bp, 10 predicted proteins | sample 712E1DmetaG_FD_121300 | JGI IMG/M metagenome (GOLD analysis project Ga0182027, IMG submission 121300) | Permafrost microbial communities from Stordalen Mire, Sweden - 712E1D metaG (Illumina Assembly) | ecosystem: Environmental > Terrestrial > Soil > Wetlands > Permafrost | place: Sweden...
TCCATAGGGTTGCGTGCTACCCCAAACAAACCGCTGCGTCCAATGTTTCTCGATACCCCTCATTTATTTGTCGCAAGGCCTTGATTCACAGGCATTTATGTCGAATTCCCTAACACCCTCTTTGATGATCTGCGCGCTCCGCGCCAGGGAGTTGGAGTCCAGTTGAGGTGAAATTTCTGCCACGGTTTTGCTGTCCAGAACGCGCCGCTTTTCGGCGCCATCATCAAAGCCAACCATGCTGACATGCACATTTGCCCCTGCCAAAATCCACGGGCGGTCACTCTCCGCAAAAAAAATGTCGCCCGTCCTTTTTATGCGATTGAGGACTTCACGGTTAGCCCCGCCACGGATGCCTTGTGTCGCGAGCAATCCGGCGCGGCGGCATTTTCCGTGTTCAATCTGCTGCCGCGCCTTTTCAAACCAGTAACAGCAAAGATCGGCTTCCGGCGGCACGCGCTTGCCGAGATTTTCAAATAGTGCCTCAACATAGCTATTGCCCAATTCGCGGCGAATCAGCTTGCCGCCAAGAAACGGCGGATTGCTGACGATCACGTCGCACTCCGGCCATTCCCGTTCCGTGTAGAATTTCAACGCGTTGTCGCCCTTGTGTTCGCCCGCTTGCGCTTCGTTTAACGTCTTGGCCTTGCTGCGGAAGTGCGGAACCAACAAGGCATCCTCGTTTTGGAATCCATCCAGCACTTGCAATACTGGCGTGCGGTCATTGTCAAAGCCGTTGTCGCGCCGCCATTGGAGATAGCCGATTTGCACGGAGACTTGCGCCAGCTCGAATGCGTAAGGATTGATTTCAATGGCTTTCAATTGCTGCACGCCAACTCGGGGCTCGACCAGAACGTCAATCTCCGTGCCGAAGGAGATAACCTCCTTTTCCAGCCCCAGCAACAGTTGAAGCGAGACATAAAGAAAGTTGCCGCTGCCGCAGGCCGGGTCAAGAACCCGAACGCCCGCCAATCGCTCGACAAATCTTTTCAGCTTGTTGTGTTGGAGCGTCCTGCTGTGCGTCTTGAAGCATGTCGGAGTTGCGTAGAGCGATTGGCCGGGCTTGCGGGGTGTGCGCACCACGGAAACATGAATCTCTCGGACTTCCTCGCGGAGCAACTCCCACTCCCGCCGGAGCGGAGCCATAAGCACCGGCTCCACCAGTGTCTTGATGTCCGCCTCGCTCGTATAATGCGCCCCAAGCTGCGCGCGAAGCCGGCCTTCACCGTCCAGAGCGCGCTCAAACAACGTGCCCATGATGCCCGGTTGGATAAATTGCCAGTCCGATTCCGCCGCATCCGCCAGCAAGCGAATCTCCTCGTCCGTAAGCTCAAATACCGTGGAATCCTCGAACAGGTGTCCGTTGAATTGCCGAATCTTCCGAGACCCAAACATGCCGCCCTTGCACATCACCCGGAAAAGCTCCTCCAAAGATTCCGTGAATTGTTGCTTGCTTTCCAAAGCCAGCTTGCCGATTTCCGAGAAAAGTTTTGTTGGCAGCAGGCCCGTGCCTTCAGCGAAGAAACAAAACACGATACGATTGAGAAAGCGCGCGATGCGAAGGTTCTTCCGTTGCGCCACCTGCAACTCGCGCCGTGTGAACGCGTCTGCCAGTTCGACGCTCTCCCGTCCTTGAAGGGAACGCGCTACGGCGGCAATCTTTTCGGCCAACTCTTCCGTGACCCGCGCGGTTGTTCGAAGCGGACGAAGAAAATCCGGGTCCGTGAAAACAGCGCGGAGCCGCGTCAGGACTTTTGGATCGTCAATCTGCTTGTTGGTGAATTCGTAAACCTCCTGCACCGTGCCGTTGAAATTGGTCTTGATGATGTAGCGGTCGAAATCGCAAACCACCAGCAGCGGCGGGTTCTGCAACGATTCCCGGTAGCGCAGAAGCTGCTTGTAAGCCTCGTCGAGGTTCTTCTTCTTCCCCTTGTATTCCCAGGCAAAGCAGCCCTTTTTCCAAACATCCGCAAAACCGCGTTCCGTCGGCTCCCCGGCATCCGGCGTTCCGCCCAGGTCAAAAAACTCCGCATCCTTCACCACCCGCTTTTGGAAGCAGAAGAACTCATTGCCGGACGGGTCGGCTTCGGCAGGGGTCGGCTGGCCAAGCAGGCGGCACAGGTCGTCAAAATGCTCCTGGTACGCGGACATTTCCTTCCCCTGGTAGCGCGACCATTTCTTTTTGAATTCGGCGGCGGTCATTGGCGTATTGTCATCATTCAATGGACGGCGAAAAAGTCGTTTCAAGTGCCAGAGCATTTCGACAATAGCAAATGAGCAGCCAACAACGCAAGGACAGGAGAGCCGCGCGGCGTGCGGGACAAAATGCCTCATGTCATCGGTAGCTCCTTCAAAGAACCCAACGGAGTGTTGGAGTGTTGGAGTATTGGTTTTTCCCATGACCCACCACTCCTTTCCGCCCCACCCATCACTCCATCACTCCTCCACTCCAGTCGCGGCCAATCGGCAATCCGCCCCGTCCTCCGTAGCTTTGGCGAAGGAGGAAATCCCCCCTCCTTCGCCGAGGCTTCCGCCTTCGCCGTGCCTACGGCGGACAAGACGGAGGGCAGGCAATCCGCAATCCGCAATCGGCAATCCGCAATCGGCAATCCGCAATCGGCAATTTCCCCCGGTTCCGGTTGACACCAGAAATGGCCGGGCGCAAAATCCCCCCATGCCAAACCCATACTTTCCGAACAAAGGAATTGCCACCCCTACAAAAACCCTGTCTCGATTTGCCCTGCTGGTTTGCCTGTCGCTGCCGCTCAATGCCGCCCAACCCTGGCAGGAGATCTCCATGCCCACGGTGGCCGAGGCGGCCGCCTCGTTCGCCAACCCGCCAAAGGAATATGGCGCCATCCATTGGGCGCTCGGATTCCCGCCCAGCAAGGAGCGCATCCTGGCGGACATCGAACAGATCAACGCCAACGGCGGCGGCGGCTACATGATCAACAGCGGCGGCAGGCAGCCCAAGTACCTTTCGCCCGAGTACATGGTCCTTTTCAAGTTCGCCCTGGACGAATGCAAGAAACGCGGCATGAAAATGTGGATTGACGGCGACGACGGCTACCCCGACGGCTTCGCCGGCGGCATGATCAGCCAGCAATATCCGCAGTTGGGCATGCAGGGCATCATCGCCGACGCCCACTACACCGTCGCCGCCGGCCAGTCTCTCAACATCCCCCTGCCCGCTGGCACGCTGGGCATCCTGGCCAATCCCCGCGCCGGGGCGGCCGCGCGCGGCGCCGCGGCAACGCCCGCGACGCAAGGCACGACTTTGCCGCTGCCCGCCGACGGCCAGTTCAAATGGACGGCCCCAGGTGCCACCGCGAGCGGGGCGGATCGTTTTCTGTCATGGGAGGTGGATTTTCAGGGCAGCCCGGGCGAACCGCGCTACAACGCTGTCTGCGGCCAAACGCTCAGTTTTCCCCTGCCCCCCGGCACGCGCGCCATCCAGGCCATCGCCGCCACGGGAGGGCGCGGACGCGGCGGCGCGGGAGGGCCGGCGCAGCCGCGCACGGTGCTGCCGGTGCCCGCGGACGGGCAGTTCAAATGGACCGCGCCGAACACCGCGGCTTGGGAGCTTACTTTTATCCGGCATGTCTATCGCAGCTCGCCCACACGCGCCGGCCAGCGGGCGGACGCCAGCCGGGATAAGGACAGCCTTTACTCGCTGATAGACTATTTGGATCCCGAGGCCACCGCCACCTATCTCAAACTCGTTCAGGAAGCCTACGCGAAAGTCGCGGGCGACGACATGGGCAAGACCCTCATCGGCTTCCGCGGCGACGAGACCGACTACACCGGCTTCATGCCCTGGACGCCCAAGCTTCTGGACACTTTCCAAAAGCAAAAGGGCTACGACCTGGCGCCCTACATCGCCCAGTTCTTCCTCACACCGCTGACCCAGGACGCCCAGCGCGCCCAGGCCGACTACTTCGACGTGTGGAGCGGCATGTTCCGCGATAATTTCTACAAGCCCATGGAAGAATGGTGCCGGGCGCATAACATGGATTACATGCTTCACCTGAACCACGAGGAAGTCATGGTCAGCCGCGGCGGCGGCGAATCCATGACCAGGAACGAGGGGTCCTTCTGGCGCGACATGCGCTACATCGGCGTGCCCGGCGTGGATAATCTCAACCAAATCGGCCCCGGCATCGTGGCCGATTTCCCCAAGCTCGCCGGCTCCGCGGCCCATCTGTTCGGACGTCCCCAGGCGTGGACAGAAGCGGGTGGTGACACGGGCCAAACCGGAAAGTTCGTCTTCGATTACCAACTCGTGCGCGGCATCAACTACATGAATATCCGCGGACTCAATGCCGCCGGCGGCGCGGCCTTCGGCCGGTACGTCAGCCGGGCGCAACATTTGATGGCCATTGGCCGGCCCGCCGCCCAGGTCGCCCTCTTTCACCCCACCGACAGCTTCTGGATGGGCGACCAGGAGGCCGACACCGTCACGGTCAAGCTCGTGACCCAGTTGATGGAACATCAGATTGACTTCGACCACATTGACTCCGATTCGTTGGCGTCGGTTTGCACTCTCGACGGCGGCGGATTGAAAAACCTGAGCGGGCAAATCTACCGCGCCGTGATCGTCCCAACTTCCACCGTCATCCAAAAAGCCGTGCTGGAGAAGCTGCGCGCTTTCGCCGCCGCCGGCGGCAAGGTGATCTTCGTCGGCCGCACCCCCGCGATGGTGGTGGACCGGACTTTCCTGCATCCCGATCCCGCGCCGGACCTGGGCTTCGCCACGCTGGAACCGTCGCCGGAAATCACCGCGCGCGTCATCGCTGCGCTGCCGCCGCCGGATGTCAAGCTCGACGCCGCGTGCCCATCTGTCAAGTATATGCACCGCAGCCTCAAGGACGCCGAGGTCTATCTCTTCTTCAATGAATCCAACCGGCCCCAATCGTGCGCCGCGACGCTGGCCGGCACGGGTCAAGTACAGGTATGGGATCCCGCCGCCGGCACGATCCATCCAATGGCGGGCGTTGCCAAAGCGGCGGGCAGCGTCGCCATCCCGCTGGCGCTCGGTTCCCAGGAGACGCGCTTCCTCGTGATCGGCCCGCTTCCCGACAACGCCCGCGACCCGGCGCCGGCGGCTCCGGCTGGCCGGACCGATTAGCCAGGATATTTCCTAATGTGGTAGGGCGAAGCTGCTGCTTCGCCCCAAATTCAGGGCGGCGCGGCAGCGCCGCCCTACCCTCCATTTGGAAGAAACCCGTTTTGGAAGGCGTCAAAAGCCGGAAGATTTGATTGACAATTGGTCATTGAAAATTGGTCATTGGCAATTGGGGTCCCCAACGCCGCAATTACAAATGACAAATTCTCAATGACCAATTCTCAATTGCCTTCAAAAATCAGACCGCACTGTCCCCTTCCTCCTGCGTGCGAATCCGCATCGCTGTATCCACGGGAAGGACGAAGATCTTTCCATCGCCGATCTTCCCCGTCCGCGCCGCCCGCTGGATCGCGTCCATGGCGGCCTTGACCGAGGCGTCCGGCAGGAAGATCTCGATCTTGACCTTGGGCAGAAAATCAATCGTGTACTCGCTGCCCCGGTAGATTTCGGTGTGGCCTTTCTGCCGGCCAAATCCCTTGACTTCCGAGACGGTCATTCCCTGCAACCCAAGTTCGCTCAAGGCCTCCTTGACCTCGTTCAATTTGAACGGTTTGACGATGGCTTCAATTTTCTTCATGGCATTCCAGTGTTAATCATTGTAGGCGCTCTCCCCGTGCTGCGTCAAATCCAATCCCGAATCCTCCTCCTCCGGCGTCACCCGCAACCCCACCAGCGCGCCGACCACCTTGAGGAGGACATACGTTCCCACGGCGGCCAGAACCACGGTGAAGATCAGCCCAATGAACTGATGGCCCAACTGCGCCGCGCCGCCGGCCAGCGACACCGTCTTGCCGCCCGCGGAGAAGCTGTTCCCGATGGCCGGGTTGATTTCCGTCTTTGCCAGCAACCCCAGCATCAGCAAGCCCGTCGCGCTTCCCACCCCGTGAACGCCGAAGACATCCAGCGAATCGTCGTAGCGCAGCGCGCTCTTGAGTTTGCTCACCGCCAGGTAGCAAACCACCCCGCCTGTCAATCCTATCAAAAATGCCCCCGGAATGCTCACAAAACCGGAGGCGGGCGTGATCGTGGCCAGGCCGGCGACCATGCCGGAAGCGACCCCGAGAACGCTCGGCCTGCCCTTGAGCCACCATTCGGTCACGCCCCAGCCCAGCGCCGCCGCCGCCGCCGAGAAATGGGTCGCCGCAAACGCGCTCCCGGCCAGCGCCCCGGCGTTGAGCGCGCTGCCGGCGTTGAAGCCAAACCAGCCCACCCACAAAAGGCCCGCGCCAATCAGGCTGTAAACGACATTGTGCGGGGGCATCGGCTCGGCTGGGAAACCAATCCGCTTGCCCAGCACCAGCGCGCACACCAGCGCGGAGACGCCCGAGCTGACATGAACCACCATGCCGCCGGCGAAGTCCAGCACGGGAACCCGGCCGCCGCCGCTCCAATTAAACAGCCCGCCGTCGCCCCAAACCATGTGGCACAAGGGGAAATAAATGAACGTCACCCACAGCGTCATAAACAGCACGTAAGCCTTGAACCTCATCCGTTCCGCCACCGCGCCGCTGATGAGCGCCGGCGTGATGATCGCGAACATCATCTGAAACAGCATGAAGCTCTCCTGCGGGATCGTCGGCGCGTAAGCCGCATTGGGCGCGCCCCCCACGCCTTTGAGCATGAAATACTGAAGCGGACTTCCGGAAAACCAGGACCCCTTCCCGAAGGCCATGCTGTAGCCGTACACCATCCACAACATCGAAACCAGCGCCATCAGGATCAGGCTTTGCATCATCGTGCCCAGCACGTTCTTGCGCCGCACCAATCCCCCATAGAAGAGTATCAAGCCCGGCGCCGTCATCATCAGCACCAGCGCGGCGCTGGCCAGCACCCAGGCGTTATCCCCCGAGTTGACAGCCGGCGCCTGGCTGCCGGCCGCCTCCAATCGGGCGACCCGCTCCTCCAGGGTTCCCGTTCCCGCGCCTTGCGCATAAACCGGGTTGAAAAATGCGGACATCAGCCAGCAAAGCAGGACGGCATGCAGCCAGCGCGAAATACAAGTGGTCTTGGTCATTTCTCAAATCTTAACCGGAGCCATCCCCCGCCGGTCAAATAAAAATGAAAAGAATTGCGATAGCATCAAAAAACTCTTATCACCAAGAATGACCGCGCAGCAATTGTGACTATTCAGGTAGGGACGCCTCGCCGAGGCGTCCGGGGTGGGCGATCCATTGCGCCGCTGGACGCGGCGCGGACAGCGCGGCGCGCTGTCCCTACCTGAATAGTTATGAGCAATTTAAGCCAAAAAATTGGCAAAAGATGGCGAGTATTATTCTTGCCATCCGGTCATTCTTTCCGGCATTATGCCTGCAAAAGAAGTGCAGGGGGCGTTTATGTCCCCGGAACCTTTTATTTTACAGTGTATGAAATGTCTGTTCACGCATTACAACCGGGCGGCGGCCCTGGCCCCGCTCAACAATCAACTGCCCGTTAAACATCCTATTATGAAAACTCTCCTTGTCTGTTCCGTCGCCGCCATGTCGTTCCTCTTCCGGGGAATGGCGGCTGACATGCCGGTAATCTATGACGGCTGGGACCACGGCGACCCTCCCTTCCTGCTCGAAGACGGCTGGACGCCGCTCCTCAATGGCACCAACCTGGATGGCTGGAGCTTCGTCAAGTCCTCGGACTCAAGGCCCCGGGGCGGAAGCAACTGGATGGCAACCACGGCGGTGGTTTGGGGTGGAACCAACAATCCAGGCATCCTGGTCGGGCGGCCCGGCCACCCGGGCGGCGTCATCGTCAACACCGCCTACACGAACATGGCAGCCCCCAATCTCTTGTGTGACAAGAAGATGAGCGATTTCGAGCTGTGGGCCGAGTTTATGATCCCCAAGACTTCCAACGCGGGCCTCTTTGTCGCCGGGATTTACGAAATGCAGATTTGGGACAGCTTTGGAATCGTCCCCCGGCTCGAAACCGACCGGACCGGCGCGCTCTATCACTATGCCGTCGGCCTGATCAACGGCATTGACGGCGGCACGGTCCCCCTGGTCCGCGCCGAGCGGGACCACGGCCAGTGGAATGCTTACCATGTCTGGTACCAGGCCCCGCGCTTTGACGCGTCGGGCAAGAAGACCCAGAACGCCATGATGCTCCGGGTTTTGCTCAACGGCCAGTTGATCCACGAGAACAAGGAGCGCCTCGCGCGGACGGTGGCGACCCCTGAAATACCCGAAGCGACAATAAATCCGGTGGTGGGGTTGCAGGGCGATCACGGCTTCGTGGCGTATCGCAACATTTACGTGCGGCCATTGCGTTGGCCGATCCCCGGTTTAACCAATTCAACCCCTTCAACACGTCCAACTCCATAACGTTCGGATGTCGTTGGGCAACCTAAGCGCGCGACAATGGCGGCCACTGCCCAACCGTCAATCCAAAACAGGAAGGAATTCATTTCCATGAAAATACACCATTCAAAAAGCAATGTTCAATCCAGTCAAACCGGCGGCGCCCGCCAGGGGATGTCGCGGCGCCGTTTCATTGCGGCAAGCGCCCTGGCCGGAGTCGCTCCGCTGATCATGCCCAGCAGGCTGTTGGGTGGCGACGGGGCGCCCAGCAACAGGATCACTGTCGGCTTAATCGGCGTCGGCGGTGAAGGCACCAACAATCTCAATGGCTTCCTGGCCCAGACGGATTGCCAGGTTCTCGCCGTTTGCGAAACGGACTCGGTGCGGCTGGCCCGCGCCAAGACGCGGGTGGAGAGCAAGTATGCCCAGGCCATGACCAGCGGGACCTACAAGGGATGCGACGCCTACGCCGACTTCCGCCAGATCATCAACCGCAAGGACATTGACGCGGTGGTCATCAGCACGCCCGATCACTGGCATGTCATCCCGGCCATCATGGCCGCCCGGGCCGGCAAGGATGTGTTCGTCGAAAAGCCAATGACCACCAGCGTCGAGGAAGGCAAAATCCTCTGCAAGGTCATCGCCGACACCAAACGGGTTCTTCTCGTCGGCTCCGAGCAGCGCGGCCGGGCGGAGTTTCATCTCATGGCCGAAATCGTCCGCAACGGCCGGATCGGCAAGCTCAAGCACATCGAAGTCGGATTGCCCGGCGGATATTCCATCAGTGCCAATCCGGAAGACCGGCGCCCGGCGCAGACCGAGTGCGATCCGCCGGCGCAACTGGACTACACGTTATGGATGGGCAAGACGCCGGTGATGCCTTATTTCCCCGGACGCACGCACTGGAACTGGCGCTGGTCGAGCGAACTGGCCGGCGGCAACTTCGCCGATTACGCCCATCACCTGATTGACATCGCCCAGTGGGCCCACGGCACCGAGGACACGCTGGCCGACGAAGTGGAAGCCACGGGCACCTTCGGGACGACTGGCCATTATCATGCGATCCAGACCTTCGACGCCACCTTCACCTTTGCGGACGGCGTGACGATGACCTGCAAGTCCAGCGGCGCCGGGCATCGCTTCGAGGGGACCGACGGCGTCCTTATCAACAAAGGGTTTGGCTCGCTCTCGGCGCAACCCGCCTCCATCCTCGACTTCAAGGCTGGCAGCGGCGCGGTCAAGCTCTTTCATCCCGTCAAGTCACCCAACGGCGGCGGCCCAGAGCATCGGAACTTCCTCGATTGCGTCAAATCGCGGGAGAAGACCTACGCGCACGAAGGCCTGGGCCATCGCGCCGCAGCCTTCGCCCACATCGGCACCATCGCCGCCAAACTGGGCCGCAAGCTCAAGTGGGACACCAAGAACGACCTCTTCATCGGCGACGACGAGGCCAACAAGCTCCTCTCGCGGCCCGAGCGCGAGCCGTGGACCATGGCCAAGGCGCTGGCGTGAAATAGCGTGTATGAATCGCCTCTTTGCATCACATTTTCGCATCACAACCCGGCGGCGGCTCTCGCCCCGCTCAACCACAACAACATGTCCGTTCAACATCAAATTATGAAAACACTTCTTGTCTGTTCCGTCGCCGCCTTGTCGTTCCTCTTCCGGGGAATGGCGGCTGACATGCCGGTAATCTATGATGGTTGGGATCATGGCGACCCGCCCTTCATGCTCGAAGACGGCTGGAAGCCCCTGCTCAATGGCACGAACCTGGATGGCTGGACTTTCGTCAACCCCAGGGGCGCCAGCAATTGGATGGCGACCACAGCGGTCGCTTGGGGCGGCACCAACAATCCGCGGGTGCTGATCGGGCGCCCCGACAAACCGGGCGGCACCATCGTCAACACCGCCCGGCCGGGCGGCGCTTCCCAACTCATGTGTAATGTGAAAATGGGCGACTTCGAGCTGTGGGTCGAGTTCATGATCCCGAAAGTCTCCAACTCGGGCGTCTTTCTCCACGGGCTGTACGAGATGCAAATCTGGGACAGTTTCGGAATCGTGCCCGCCCTCGAAACCGACCGCACCGGCGCGCTCTATCACTATGAGGGCGGCCCGATCAGCGGCCAGGACGGCGGCACGGTCCCACTGGTCCGCGCGGAGCGGGACCACGGCCAGTGGAACTCCTACCATGTCTGGTATCAAGCCCCGCGCTTTGACGCGTCGGGCAAGAAGATCCAGCCTGCCATGGTCCTGCGGGCCTTGTGCAACGGGCAACTGATCCACGAGAACAAGGTGCGGCTGGGTCGCACCCAGGCCTCGCAGAACATGCCCGAAGCGGCCATAAATCCCGTGGTGATGCTGCAAGGCGATCACGGCTTTGTGGCGTTTCGCAATATCTACGTGCGGCCATTGCGGTGGCCGATTGCTGGCTTAACCAACTCAACTCCTTCAACCCCATGACATTCTGATGCAGTTGGGCAACATCGCCGCGCAACCACGGCGGCCACTGCCCCAACACTCAATCCAATACAGAAAGGAAATTTTTCCGATGAAGACAAAGAACTCAAAAAGCAACGTTAAATCCAATCGAACCGGAGACGCCCGCCAGGGGATGTCGCGGCGCCATTTCCTTGCGGCCAGCGCGCTGGCGGGGATCGGTCCATTGATCATTCCCAGCCGGCTGCTGGGCGGGCCGGGAGCGCCGAGCAACAAGATCACCCTCGGCTTCGTCGGCACCGGCGAACACGGCCTGGGCACCAACATCGGCGGCTTCCTGCCCCAACCGGACAGCCAGATTGTCGCCATTTGCGATGTGGACTCGGCACGGATGGCGCGCGCCAAACAGCGGGTGGAAAGCAGGTACGCCCAGGCCATGACCAGCGGCACTTACAAGGGATGCGCCACCACCGGCGACTTCCGCGAGATCATCAACCGCAAGGACCTTGATGCGGTGGTCATTAGCACGCCCGACCACTGGCATGTGATCGTGGCCATTATGGCCGCCCGGGCCGGCAAGGACGTGTTCGTCGAAAAGCCGATGACGACCAGCGTCGAAGAAGGCAAGGTCCTTTGCAAGGTCATCGCGGAGACGAAACGAGTTCTTCTGGTCGGCTCCGAGCAACGCGGCCGGGCGGAGTTTCATCTCATGGCCGAAATCGTCCGCAACGGCCGCGTCGGCAAGCTCAAGCACATCGAAGTCACGATGCCGGGCGGATATTCGATCAATGGCAATCCGGAAGACCGGCGGCCGGCGCAGACCGAGTGCGATCCGCCGGCGCAATTGGACTACGAGCGATGGATGGGCAAGACCCCGGTGATGCCTTATTTCCCCGGACGCACACACTGGAACTGGCGCTGGTCGAGCGAGCTGGCCGGCGGCAATTTCGCCGATTATGCCCATCACCTGATTGACATCGCCCAGTGGGCGCACGGCTCCGAGGACACGCTGGCGGACGAAGTGGAAGCCACCGGCACGTTCCCGACCGAAGGCCATTATCATGCCATCCAGACCTACAACGCCACCTTCACGTTTGCCGATGGCGTCACCATGACGTGCAAGTCGGGCGGCACCGGGCATCGCTTCGAGGGGGCGGACGGCGTGCTGATCAACACAGGCTGGGGCAAGCTGTCAGCGCAACCCGCCTCGATCCTGGACTTCAAGGCAGGCAGCGGCGCGGTTAAGCTCTTTCATCCGCTCCCTTCACCCAGTGGCGGCGGGCCGGAGCATCGGAACTTCCTGGACTGCGTGAAATCGCGCGAGAAGACCTACGCGCACGAAGGCCTGGGCCATCGCGCCGCCTCCTTTGCCCACATCGGCACCATCGCCGCCAAGCTCGGCCGCAAACTCAAGTTCGACACCAAGAACGAAGTCTTCATCGGCGACGATGAGGCCAACAAGCTCCTCTCGCGGCCCGAGCGCGAGCCGTGGACCATCGTCAAGGCGCTGGCGTGACACACTGCACATCCAGAGCCTATGAATAAGATGTTGCCGCCTGTGTCCCCTTCCCACTCCAACCCGCCGGCGCAAGACGCTGATCATCGCCTCTCGCGCCGCCATTTCCTCGGCATGTCCGCCGCCGGCCTCGGAGCGGGCGTCTGCTTCGCCCCGCAGGCGCGGGCGGCGGCGGAAGCGGCGGGATTCAAGCCGGCCGATCTGTCCGGTCTCAAGATCAAGGAGGTCAAAGCTTATGTGATGGCGCGCGGCAGCCTCGCGTCCGTGGTCACAGAAAGCGGGATCGAAGGCACCTGCGCCCTGCAAAGCCAGATCTGGCATGCCAACTGGGACCACCGCGGCTGGCTGGAATACGCCAAGCGCGCCTTGACCGGCAAGAACGCGCTCGACCTGCAGCAGTTCACCTCGCAGTGGACTCCTGTCAAGCGCCGCTTCGGACAGGACCCCTACGCCGCCGCCATGGATATTTGCCTGTGGGATATTGTGGGCAAGGCGGTCGGCCTGCCGATCTACCAGGTGCTCGGCGCTTACAAGGACCGGGTGCTGGCTTACGCAAGTTCGCAACACTTGGAAACCACGACACCCGAGCCTTACGTCCAGGCGGTCCTCAAGGCGAAGGCCGAGGGGTTCCTGGCTTTCAAGATCAATCCCCCGCCACCGGCGGCCGACGGCGACAGTCATTACCTGCTTGACATGGAAATCTGCCGCGCGGTCCGAACGGCGGCGGGCGCCGGCTACCGGCTTATTTACGGGGCGGCGGGCAACCACGGGCGGCGCGACGCGATGGCCGTGGGCCGGGTCATGGATGAATTGGATTTCACCGCCTACCACGATCCATTGCCGGCGACGGACATCGAAGGATGGGCCGAACTTGCCCGGGCGCTGACCGTGCCCCTCGTCGCGGGCGAATTCCTGCTCTCCATTTACGACTACGCCGAGTACATCCGACGGGAGGCGGCGGACGTGCTGCGGTTCGTGGTGGACAACGTGGGCGGGATCACCGCCGGCCTCAAGGTCGCCCGGCTGGCGGAATGTTGCGGCATGGAATGTTCGCCGCACGGCGTGGGGGCGGAGCAGTACCAGGCCGCCCATCTGCATTGCGAACTGGCCATGCCGAACAGCGCCTTCATCGAAGTGCCCTGGCCCCAAGGCGCGCGCGACCAGCAGACCTATCTCAAAGACCGCATCCGCATCGCGGCGGACGGCCATGTCCATGCGCCCCGGCTGCCGGGCCTCGGATACGAAATTGACCGCGACGCCCTTGACAAATTGACCCAGCGCATCGAGCGCTGATTGACTCCTGAAAAATCCACTCAATTCCATTATGAAAAATCCATTCAATTCTCGCGGGGAAAACACCCTTTCCTCATTCCTCGGCCTGTCGCGCGCCACATTGCTGGCGCTGGCGCTAACCGCGGCGGCTTCGTCCGCGTTCGCGCAGACCAACTTGGCCGGGAGCAGGTTTGTGTCCGGGCCTGGAACTGTTCTGGCCTCGTCGGTGTTGTCCCAGGGCAAGCCCCTTCCGCAGTTGGTCAAGAACGGCGCGAAGTTCTCCCTCATGGTGGACGGCAAACCGTTCATCATGATGGGCGGCCAGGTGGGCAACTTCAGCGCGTATCCCGATCAGATGGAGCGGGCCTGGCCCAAGTTCCAGCAGATGAACGCCAACACCGTCGAATACCCCGTCTATTGGAATGTCATTGAACCCGTGGAAGGCCAGTTCGACTTCACCGCCTTCGACACCATCCTCCGCGGCGCACGGGCGCAAAAGTTGCATGTCATCCTCCTCTGGTTCGGCACCTGGAAAAACGGCGCGATGGATTGGACCCCCAATTGGGTCAAGGCCAATCCCGCCCGCTTCCCGCGCGTGCTGGATTACGGCGGCAAACCGATCCGCTCCCTCTCGCCCATTTCCAAGACCACCCTCGAAGCCGACAAGCGCGCCTACTCGGCCATGATGAAGCACCTCAAGGAGGTGGATGAAACCGACCGCACCGTCATCATGATGCAGGTCGAGAATGAACCCGGCTCGCTGGGCAGCGTGCGCGATTACTCGCCCGAGGCCAACCGCCTCTTCAACGGCCCCGTGCCCGCCTCGCTGGTAACGGCGCTCAAGATGCAGCCGGGCACATGGAAGCAGTTGTTTGGCCGCATTGCCGAGGAAGCCTTCAGCGCTTACTACCTTTCCTCCTACATCAATGAAGTCGCCCGCGCCGGCAGGGAAATTTACCCGTTGCCTACCTACGTCAATGTCTGGAATGGCGGTTACGGCTCCAATGACAACTTTGATCAATTTGACCGGCCCGGCGAGGATTACCCGAGCGGCGGCGCGGTGTCGCACATGCTGGACTTGTGGAAGGCCAACGCCCCGGACATCAACGCGATTGCCTCGGACATTTACCACCGATCCCCGATGAACTACCGGATGATTCTGGATCGGTACACCCGGCCCGACAATCCGCTGCTCATCGTCGAGACGGGCGGTCCCATCGCGGCCCGGTTCTTTTTCTATGCCCTCGCGGATTATTCGGCCATCGGCTTCTCTCCCTTCGGCGTGGACGGCGGCACGCTCAGCCCCGACATGGCGGCGATCGGCGCGGACTTTCGCGTCGTCGGCTCCGCGGTTCCCATCCTCACCGAATTGCAGGGCACGCCCCGGTTGAGGGCCGCGGTGGAGGAGACCGACATTCGCTCGCGCAACCTGATCTTCAACAACTACGACCTGCTGGCGCGTTTCCGACCCGCGGGCCGGGCGCCGGCGGGCGCGGCCCCATCGGCGGCGGCCTCCGCCCCCTCCGAGCCGACCGGACGCGTGTTGATTGCCGAACTCAACCCCGACGAATTCCTGTTGATGGGCTTCGACAGCGCCGTTTCGTTCCGGCCGGTGCAAGGCTCGGACTTCACGGCGGCGCAGTTGGTCAAAGTCCTGGAAGGCTATTACGACAACGGCGTCTGGAAAACAACCCGCGAGGGTTCCACGTCGCAAGGCGATTATTCCCCCGCCACAGTCAATCTTCCCGCGCAAGGCGCGATGATCCGCGTGACCTTGATGAGATATTGAGGTTGACATGAGGATGCGGCGCAAGCATTGATAATGCGATCTTGAAAGCACGGAAGGAAACCCAATGAAACCCAGAAAACTCCCAATGGTCCGCCCTTCTGACGCGTTGCGCGACAACCGGGCTGCGGCGATGTCCCGGCGTCATTTCGTCGGGGCCGGCATTGCTTCCATCACCCTGACCGGTCTGGCCCCGCTCCTCCTCCCCTCGCGCCTGCGCGGCGCCGAAGCCTATGTGCCGGCAGGCGGCAGCAGCTACCGGAACTTCAATCTCGCCCTCTTCGTGGAGTTGTCGGACATGCGCCGCATGGCCTCCGATGCCCAGTGGATGGCGGACAGTTGGAGCCTGGTCACCCGCTACATGAAGGTGGGCAAGGTCTGGTTGGAAACCTACCGCGACACCCAGACCACGGCGGAAGCCGATGTGCGGAAGGTCAAGGAGTTCTTCACCGGCAAGGGCATCCGAACCTCCGGCGGCATCATGGCCACCGGCCCGGGCCGGCCCGGCGACCGCCTCGCCGGCTTCTGCTACTCCAACCCGGACGACCGCGAGAAGTTCCGCAAGATGGTGGCCTACACCGCCGGCTTGTTCGACGAAATTCTTTTTGACGATCTGTTCATTTTCAATTGCCGCTGCGAGTTGTGCCAGAAAGCCAAGGAGGAGGCGGGCTTGAGCTGGACGGATTACCGGCTGAAGGTCATGAAGGAGGTGGGCGAGAACCTCGTCGTTGCCAACGCCAAAA
>Ga0182027_10007410_pt1 | contig 16164 bp, 17 predicted proteins | sample 712E1DmetaG_FD_121300 | JGI IMG/M metagenome (GOLD analysis project Ga0182027, IMG submission 121300) | Permafrost microbial communities from Stordalen Mire, Sweden - 712E1D metaG (Illumina Assembly) | ecosystem: Environmental > Terrestrial > Soil > Wetlands > Permafrost | place: Sweden...
CGACCACGACAACCTGACGGGCAAGGTCCTGCGGTTCCCCGAGCGCAGCGAGATCTCGGCGCCGGTGCAGGAGCAGCTCATCGTCGAGCTGTACTCGAAGTAGTCGAACCAGCTCTCCCGGCTCAAAGACGCCGACAAGAGAACCTGTACAGGAGGTCAGTTGCTTACCTTCCAGATGCCCAGTATCACTCGTGAGCAGGTGGCGAACAATCGCACGCGCTTCGAGGTAGAGCCGCTCGATCGGGGCTTTGGGCACACCTTCGGCACCTCGCTGCGGCGTGTCCTCCTGTCGTCGCTCGAAGGGGCGGCCGTGAGCTCGGTCAAGATCGAAGGGGTCTCGCACGAGTTCTCCACCCTGCCGGGCCTCAAAGAGGACGTGACCGACGTCATCCTCAACCTCAAGGGCATCATCTGCCGCTTGCACGGTGAGCCCGACGAGGTCCAGGTCCGTCTGGTCAAAGACAAGCCTGGCAAGGTCGTCGCGGCCGACATCGACGTCCCGGCCGAGCTCGAGATCCTCAACCCCGACCATTACATCGCCACGCTGTCGGGCAGCGGCGCGATCGAGATGACCCTCACCATCAGGCGCGGCACCGGCTACGTGTCGGCCGACGGCAACAAGGGGCCCGAGACGGTCATCGGCGTCATGCCGATCGACTCCATCTTCAGCCCAATCAAGCGCGTCTCCTACATCGTCGAGAGCGCCCGCGTCGGGCAGCGCACCGACTACGACAAGCTCATCGTCGACGTCGTGACCAACGGCGCGATCACCCCCGAAGAGGCCCTGCGCCAGGCCGCCGAGATCCTCGTCGACCGGCTGCAGATCTTCACCGACCCCGACCGCCAGCATGCGCTCGACGAGTTTCCCATCGAGGGCGTCGGCGGCGTGTCCGGCGGCGGCATGGACGACGTGCTGATCGAAGAGCTCGAGCTGGGCGTGCGCTCGTACAACTGTCTCAAGCGCGAGGGCATCCAGACGGTCGGCGACCTCGTCACCAAGACCGAAGCCGAGCTGCTGAACATCCCCAACTTCGGCAAGAAGAGCATCGACGAGGTCAACGACAAGCTCGCCGAGCGCGGCCTGTCGCTCCGTGGTGACGACTGATGCGCCACCAGAATCAGGGTCGCAAGTTCAACATGCCGCCGAGCCAGCGCAAGGCGCTCCTCAGCGGCCTCGCCGTCGCCCTGCTCACCCACGAGAAGATCAAGTGCAGTCAGGCGCGCGCCAAAGAGGCACAGTCGCTGGTCGAACAGGCGATCACGCTCGGCAAGCGCGGCGACCTCGCCGCCCGCCGGCAGGCGATCGCCAAGCTGCGCAACAAAGAGATCGTCTACAAGCTCTTCAACGACGTCGCGCCGCGCTACGCCGACCGCAACGGCGGCTACACCCGCATCGTCAAGCTGGGGCCGCGCCCGGGCGACGCATGCGAGATGGCATACCTCGAGCTGGTCTAGCCCGCCGGGCGGCGCCACCGACGCTGGTGTGGGGGCGGGGGCGCCGCAGGCGCCCCCGCCCCTTCGCCGTTCCGCGATCGGTTCGACCGTCGCACGGTCGCGCGGACCGAGGCGCGCCGGCGTGCCGCTGATCGACATCCGGGGGCTGCGCTACCGCTACGCGGGGGCCGCCGACGACGCCCTGTGCGACATCGACCTGGCCGTCGAGCAGGGCGAGTTCGTGGCCGTGGTCGGCGCCAACGGCTCGGGCAAGTCGACGCTCGCTCGCCTTCTGGGTGGGCTCGCCCGTCCGGCGGGCGCGGCCCGTGCCGAGGTCTGCGGGCACGACCTCTGCAGCGACGACGGCCACCTCGACGTGCGCCGCGACGTCGGCGTGCTGTTTCAGAACCCCGACAACCAGCTCGTCGGGGCGACCGTCGAAGAGGATCTGGCGTTCGGTCTCGAGAACCTCGCCCTGCCCTCGCCCGAGATCGCCCGGCGTGTCGACGAGATGCTGGCGCGGTTCGACCTCGAACCGTTGCGCACACGCGAACCGCACCTGCTGTCGGGCGGCCAGCGGCAGCGCACGGCGCTGGCCGGCGTGCTGGCGGTGCCGCGCCGCGTGCTCGTGCTGGACGAGCCGACCGCGATGCTCGACCCGGCCGGTCGCGACGAAGTGCTGGCCGCCGTGCGCCGCGAGGCCGATCGCGGCCTGACGGTCGTGCTGGTCACCCAGGAGATGGACGAGGTGCTGCTGGCCGACAGGGTCGTGGCCCTGGCTGGCGGACGGGCCGTCTTCGAAGGCCCGCCCGCCGCCCTCTTTGCCGAGCGCGAGCTGCTGCACGAGCTCTCGCTGGGTCTGCCGCCCGCCGCCGAGGTCGGTCTGGCGCTCATGGAGCGTGGCGCTCTGGCCGAGCTTACGCTCACGCTCGACGACCTGGTGGCGGCGCTGCAGGCGGGTACGCCGTGAGGCGCCGCGGCGCGGCCGTGACCGAGCTGGAGCCCGAGGGCGCGCGTCCTCTGAGCGTCTGTTGCGAGGGCGTTTCGTTCCGCTACGACGAGGGCGCGACCACGATCGCGGCGTTGCGCGGCGTCGATCTGACCTTCGCGCCCGGCGCCAGCGTCGCCCTGTTGGGCCCGACCGGCTCGGGCAAGTCGACCCTGCTGCAACTGCTGCGCGGCCTGCTGGTGCCCGACGAGGGTCGTGTGCTGCTCGACGGCCTGGCTGCCGGCGAGGGTGACGTCGAGGAGCGCCGGCGGCGCATGGGACTGGTCTTTCAGATGCCCGAGATGCAGCTCTTCGCGGCGACCTGTCGCGACGACGTGGCCTTCGGGCCGCGACAGCTCGGCTGGTCGGACGGCGCGGTCGACGAGGCGGCGACGAGCGCGCTCGCGGCGGTCGGCCTGCCGGCCGACCGCTTCGGCGCGCGCCACCCGTACTCGCTGTCGGGCGGCGAGCAGCGACGCCTGGCGCTGGCCGGGGTGCTCGCCATGCGGCCCGGCTTGCTGCTGCTGGACGAGCCGTTCGTGAGCCTCGACCCGGCCTCGCGCCGCGACCTCGAGGCGATCCTGCGCGACCTGCGGACCGGGGGCATGGGCCTGGTGCTGGCCACCCACGACGTCGACCGCGCCTACGCCCTCTGCGAGTCCCGGGTGGTGCTCGACGAGGGTGTCGTGGTCGACGCCGGACCCTGGCGGTTCGGCGCCGGCGGCGAGGACGTGCTGCTGGCGCACCGGCTCAAGCCGCCGTTCGTGGTCGAGCTGTGGCGGCGCCTCGGCCGCGGAGCGGCCGAGGCGCCGCCACAGCTCACCGCCGCCGCCGAGGCGCTGGCGTGAGCGCCCGCAGAGACCTCGCGTGGCCGGGCGCGGCGGCGTGGCGGTCGCGGTCGGCGGCGACGGCACGTGCCCGGGGGGTGGCGCCGCGATGAGAATGGCGATCGCCCAGTACTACGCGCGGCCGTCGCCCATCCACCGGCTCGATCCGCGCTGCAAGGTGGTGGCCGTGACGGCGCTCGTCGTGGGGCTGTTCCTGCGCTCGTCGTTTGCCGCGCTGGCCGTCTACGGCCTGGCCGCCGCCGCCGGGCTGCTGCTGAGCGGCGTGCCGCTGGGCTGGGTCGCCCGCGGACTGCGGCCGGTCGTCTGGCTGCTCGTCTTGACCTTTGTCGTGCAGCTTGTCTTTGCGCCCGGTCCGGCCTTCTACTCGCTCGGACCGCTGCACCTGTCGATGCGCGGCCTGGCCATCGCCGGCTACCTCAGCCTGCGGCTGGTCGTGCTGGTGGTCGCCAGCCTGCTGCTGACGCTCACCACGCCGCCGATCGCGCTGACCGACGCCCTGGCCTGGCTCTCCCGGCCGCTGCGCCGTCTGCGCGTGCCCACCGAGGAGCTCGCGCTCATGGTGACCATCGCCCTGCGCTTCATCCCCACGCTCATGCAGGAGATCGACACGATCATGAAGGCCCAGCGGGCGCGCGGCGCGAGCTTCAGCCGCGGCGGGCCGCTGCGCCGGGCGCGGGCGCTGGTGCCGGTGCTCGTGCCGCTGTTCGTCCTGAGCTTTCGCCGAGCCGATGAGCTCGCCCTGGCGATGGAGGCCCGCTGCTACCTGCCGGGGGCACCGCGGACGCGCCTGCACCCGCTGCAGGCGCACCGTCGCGACGCCGTCGTGCTGGTGGCGGTAGCGGCCCTCGTCGTGCTTGCGGAGCTGATCTAGCGTGGCGGGCCCGCGTGAGTGGTGGCGGCTCGAGCTGGCCTACGACGGCACGCCCTTCGACGGCTGGGCCCGGCAGCCCGGCCGGCGCACCGTGGAGGGCGAGCTCGAAGCGGTGCTCGAGACCGTGCTGCGCGAGCGCGTGCGGCTGCACGTCGCCGGTCGCACCGATGCTGGGGTGCATGCGCTGGCGCAGGTCGCGTCGTTTTCGACGGTCGCAAGCGATCTCGAAGCGCGCCGCCTGCGCCTTTCGCTGAACTCCCTGCTGCCCGCCGAGATCTCGGTGACCACGGTGGCGCGGGCGGCGGCCGGTTTCGACGCCCGCGCCGCCGACGCCCGCACGTACCGCTATCGCCTGTGGCTGTCGGACACCCGCCCCGTCTTCGAGCGCCTCTACGTCTGGGACGTGCGGGGCGTCGTCGACCCGGCCCTGCTGCACGCCGCCGCGGCGCTGCTCGTCGGTCGCCGCGACTTCTCGGCACTCACGCCGTCGGCGCGCTTCTACCGGAGCTGCCAGCGCGAGGTCGTCAGCGCGGGGTGGTCGCTGGCGGCCGACGGTCGCGAGGCGGGTTTTGAGATCACCGCCGGCAGCTTCCTGCACAACATGGTGCGGGTGGCCGTCGGCTCGATGGTCGACGTCGCGCAGGGGCGCATGGACCTCGCGGCGTTCGGCGCCGGTCTCGCCGGCGGGCAGCGCCGCGATCTCGGTCGCACCGCGCCCGCCCGGGGCTTGGCGCTGGTCAAGGTAGACTACTGAGGTGACTTCTCGAGCGCTGCCGCGACCCACCATCGGCGGCCTGGAGATCGCGGCCGTCGTGTTCGCCGCGCTCGCCGGCCTGTACAGCATCGTCACGACCGATCAGATGACACTGCGCCTGGCGGTCGTCCTGCTGGCGCCGACCGTGGAAGCGGCCCTGCCGCTCCTGGCGCGGGTCGTCGCGCCCCGCAGACTCCACTCGGCACGGGTGATCGCCGCCCTGCTGGTCGCCTTCTACGTCGCCTTCGCCCCGATCGGCATCGACAACTACCTCTACCTGCCGACGGTGGCGACGCTGATCGTGGTGGTCACGTTGAGCAACCGGGCGCGCTGGCACGAGATCCGCTCGCGCGGGGACGCGGAGCGCTGAACCGGGGCGCTGCGGCGAGCGACGGCAGAGACTCCCTTCGAAGTCGGCTCCGCCGGCGCCGGCGGAGCGGCTGCGTCGGGCGGGACGGGGTCACGCGCGGCAGCGCCCGGCTCGGACGCTCCCCATTCCGGGCTCGCCGTTGCCGGAGAGGGGCTTCGCTTGTGACTCCCGCGTCGCCCGGCTGCTTCACGCCAACGGTGAGCGGAAGCGAACGTCTGGTCGGGTGTGACGCTGACGGGGTCGTCGAGCGTGTCGCGCGCTGAGAACGCGGTGGGCGGACGGCTACTGGCGCAGGAACTGGCGCACGGTGCGGGCCAGGACCGCCGGATCGACCACGACGTAGCTGCCGCCGCCGATCATCTCGGGCGTGCCCAGGAGCACCGTCTTGTGCTGATGCGCGCCTTTGGCGCGCCACTCGAGGTAGGCGAGCTCGATGATCTGGTTGGTCGAGAGGTCGGTGCCGACGCCCGCCATGAAGCGCGCGCCCGTCTGGGGGAGCTGCATGAGGTTGCGGGGCCGGGTGATCTTCTGCTCGAGGGCCTGCACGACCTGCTGCTGGCGGCCCATGCGCATGAAGTCGCTGTCGACGTGGCGCACCCGCGAGTAGATCAGCGCCCGCTGGCCGTTCATGAGCTGCGGGCCCTTTTTGAAGTGCACGGTGATGTTGCCCGAGTACCACGAGGTGAGGTCGTGGGGCACGTTGACGACCACGCCACCGACGCTGTCGATCAGGTCGGGGAAGCCGTGGAAGTTGACCAGCATGACGTGATTGATGGGCACGCCGGTGAACCTGCTCACGGTCTCGATGGCCAGCGGCGCGCCGCCCCAGAAATAGGCCTCGTTGATCTTGGTCTGGCCGTAGCCGGGCAGGCTGACGAGCGTGTCACGGGGAATGGAGAGCTGGCTCACGGTGTGCGTCCTGGGGTCGAACCGCATGAGCAGGATGCTGTCGGAGCGGGCCGGCTCGTGGCCGCGCTGGTCGGAGCCGAGCACGAGCAGCGTGGTCGGGGCGCTCAGCACGCCGCCGTGGGGGTCGACCAGCGCGGCGCGGGTCGCCCTGGTGATGCGATGGTTGCTCTTGACCACGGCCTTGTTGAAGGTCGAGTAACCCGCGTAGCCCCAGACACCGAAGGCGATCGCCAGGGCGAGCGGGATCGCCAGGAGATACCACCAGTGGAAGCGTCGCCGCCGACGCTCGGACCCGGGCACGAGCGCAAGGTCGGGGCGCTCGGAGCGGCTCTGCGCGCGGCGGTCGGCGCGGTAGATGCTGGCGGGCTCGTCGGCGGCGCGGGCGCCGCGGGCTGGGCCCGCGGCGCCCGCGCCGCCGACGCTCGTCGCTCGCGCCCGCCCGTTGCCGCCGTCGCGCGCACGCGACGGCGACGGCGCGCTCGGAGGTGGCTCGATGGGCGCGTCGGTCCGCGGGCGCCGCACACGCCCGGCGTGGTACTTGGTATAGGGCTTGTCGTCTGTCTGGCTCATGTCTTGCCTTGGGCGGCGGCCGCCTCGGCGGCCGCCGCGTATGTCGATCGTTGCGCGGGCGCCCTGCCGCCCACACGCCACACCGCACGCGCACTGCGTCCGGGATGGTGGGATGGCCGCTTGCGAGGCGCCCCGTGAGGGTAAGTACGCCTCGCCACGAGGAGTTTCCTGCTATCGGACAGTGTACACCGTGGTATCGTGGGCCGGGGCGACCCCGCCGTGGGGGGCCCGGCACAGGGAGGTGATGGCCGGCCTTGAGTCCAGCGCGTTCCATCGTCGGTGTCGATCTCGGCGGGACCAAGCTTGCCGTCGGTCTGGTCGACGACACTCTCGGGATCCTGTCTCGTACGATCGGTCCGGCGGCCACCTCATCGCCCGAAGCCTGTCTCGACAACCTGTACCGTCGCCTCGACGAGGCTCTGGCCGAGTACGGCCCAGTCGACGCGCTCGGCGTCGGCGCCGCGTCGATGGTCGACTTTCGCGCCGGCCGGGTGGTGCTGTCGACCAACCTGCCGCTGCGCGATGTCCCTCTGCGCGACCTGCTCAGCGAGCGCTACGGCGTGCCGGTGGTGCTCGACAACGACGCCAACGTGGCCTGCCTCGCCGAGTTTCGCTACGGCGCCGGCAGCGGTACCAGCGAGATGATCATGCTCACGCTGGGGACGGGGATCGGCGGCGGCATCGTCACGAACGGCCATCTGTACCGCGGCGCGAGCGGCGCCGCCGGCGAGCTGGGCCACATGCTCATCGACTACGACGGGCCGTCCTGCCAGGGGGCCTGCCCGAACCGCGGCTGTCTCGAGGTGTACGCCTCGGGCCAGGCCATGGGCCAGGCGGCGGGCGATGTCGCTCGCGCCCTGCCGGACTCGGCGCTCGGGAAAGCGCTGGCGGCGGGCGACGACGTCGACGGCCCGCTGCTCAGCGCCGTCGCGCTCGCCGGCGACCCGGCGGCGGTGGCCGCCCTCAGCGCCATCGGCGAGAAGCTGGGCCTGGGCATCGTCAGCATCGTCAACATCTTCAACCCCGAGCTCGTCGTGGTCGGCGGGGGGGCGGCCCAGGCCGCCGACATCCTCCTCGCGTCGGCCCGTCGCGTGGTGGCCGAACGTGCCCTGCGCCCGCAGCGCGACGAGGTGCGCATCGTGCCGGCCCAGCACGGGGTCGACGCCGGCGTTCTGGGCGCGGCCGCCCTGGCGATCATCGAGCTGTTCCCCGACGAAGCCCCGGCCCGCGGCGGCCGCGTCTAGACGACGCCCGCCCGCCCGTGCGGCCGTGGCGGGCTCGTTGCCTTGCACCCGGGCTGCCGGTATCCTTGCCACAGACGATCCATCGTGGGCGACCGCCGGACCGGTGTCGCCCGACAGGAGGTGAGCATAAGCCAATGGCGCACAGGATCACTGAGGAATGTCTCGCTTGCGCGGCGTGCGTGGACGAGTGCCCCGAGGGCGCGATCTCCGAGGGCGACGACATCTACGTCATCGACGCCGAGCTCTGCACCGACTGCGGCACCTGCGTCGACTCGTGCCCCAACGAAGCCATCGTAGCCGACTGACGCACTTCTGAAGCCAAGTCCGCTGGGGCGGCGCCGGCTCACCCCCGAGCCGCCGTCCCCGTGACCGTTCCCGCGTGGGGGCGGGGTGGGCGCCGCAGGCGCCCACCCCGCCCCCACGCGCGTCGACCCGCGCCGCCCGCGCGGCGACAAGCGTCGTCTCGTCTGGACACAAGGGTGTAGTCGGCGGCCCGACCGGCCGATATGTGCAACTACAGGCGGGACCCACCGCCGACGACCATCGAGAGGGGCGGCGACCGCGGCCCAGCGGCATTCGCCCTCCCGAGACCGTGTCGTCGGTCATGGGTCCCGCTTCGTGAGACAATGCCCCCGTGCTCTACGTGTGCGCCACACCCATCGGCAACCTCGACGACGTCACGACGCGCGTGCTCGAAGCGCTGCGCGCGGTCGAGCTGATCGCCGCCGAAGACACCCGTCGCACGCGCAAGCTGCTGGCGCGCTACGACATCCACACGCCGACCACGAGCCTCTTTGCCCACAACGAAGCCGCCAAGACCGCCTACGTGCTCGAGCTGCTGGGCGCGGGGCACGACGTGGCTCTCGTCACCGACGCCGGTCTGCCGGGCGTCTCCGACCCCGGCCTGCGACTGGTCGCCGCCGCGGCCGGCGCCGGGCTGCCGCTGACCGTGCTGCCGGGTCCTTCGGCGCCGGTCACGGCGCTGGTGGCTTCGGGCCTCGCCTGCGACGACGGATTTCGCTTCGTCGGGTATCTGCCGCGACGGGCGGTCGACCTGCGCGCCGCCTGGGAGGGCTGGCGGCGCTGCGGCGGGATCGTCGTCGCCTTCGAGACCGGGCCCCGACTGGCGCGCAGTCTCACGGGGCTCGCGGCCCTGGCGCCTGACGCGCCGGGCGCCGTCTGCCGCGAGCTCACCAAGCTCCACGAAGAGGTCGCGCGCGGCACGCTGGCGCAGCTCGCGGCCCGGTTCCCCGGCGAGGCGAAGGGCGAGATTACGCTGGTGGTCGACGTCGGGGCTCCGGCCGGCGTCGACGAGGGCAGCGGCAAGCGGGCGCGGGCGGCGGCGGCGGCGTTGCGGCGTGCCGGGCTCAGCCGCCGCGACGCCGCCGCCGCCCTCGCCGTGTGTCTCGGCGTCAGGCGCAACGAGGCCAAGCGCATCGTCGACGCGGCGACGCCCGACGACTGACGGCGAACGGACCTTCGGCCGCGAGCCTCGGCCGGTGCGATAGACTGGGGCTCTACCAGCGGCCGTCGGCCGAAAGGAGGCGCGCAGTGGATCTGCTCGCGGAGCTTCGCAAGCGCACGCTCGTCTTCGACGGCGCCATGGGCACCCAGCTCATCGCCGCCGGCTACCGGCCGGTCGAGTCGCCCGAGTCGTGGAACCTGAGCGACCCCGACACCGTCGCCGGCATCCACCGGGCCTATCTCGAGGCGGGGGCCGACATCATCGAGACCAACACCTTCGGCGGCAGTCGCGCCAAGCTGACCGCCTACCATGCCGGCGAGCGCGTCGCCGAGCTGAACCTGGCGGGCGCCCGCCTGGCGACGGCGGTGCGCGACCAGGTCGCGCCCGGCAAGCTGGTCGCCGGCGACATCGGACCGTCGGGGCGCATGATGCCACCCGTGGGCGACGCCTCGGCCGACGAGCTGCGCGACGTCTTCGCCGAGCAGGCCGAGGCGCTGGTCGCCGGCGGCGTCGACCTGATCTCGATGACGACCTTCTTCGATCTCGACGAGGCCCGAGCCGCCGTGCTGGGCGTGCGCGCCATGGCCGGCTCGCTGCCGGTCCTCATCTCGATGGCCTTCAAGCCCTCGCCGCGCGGCTACCGCACGATGATGGGCGTCACCCCGGCCCAGGCCGCCCGGACGCTCCTCGACGCCGGCGCCGACGTGGTCGGCGCCAACTGCGAGATCACCGCCGATGAGATGCCGGCTCTGGTCGAGGAATTTCGCGCTGCGACCGACGCGCCGCTCATCATCCAGCCCAACGCCGGCCAGCCGCGACTCGAAGCGGGGCACACCGTCTACGACGAGACGCCCGAGCGCTTCGCCGCGCACATGCCGGCGATCGTCGCGGCGGGCGCGAACATCGTCGGGGGGTGCTGCGGCACGACGCCGCAGTACATCGTGGCGCTGGTGGCGGCGCTGCGACTGTAGGGGCAAGACGGCCGCAGGCCCGGTCGGTCGGGCCTGCCTGCGCTACTTGTGAAACGCGGCGCCGACGGTGTCGAAGATGAGACGCACGGCGTGCAGCGCCGTGATCTCCATGGGGTCGTAGAGCGGGTTGACCTCGACCATGTCCATGCCGACCACGTGCGCCCGCAGGGCGACCGCCCGCAGGATCGCCTTGGCTTCGTAGTAGCTGAAGCCGCCGGGCTCGGGCGTGCCGGTGCCCGGTGCGATGCCCGGGTCGAGGGCGTCGATGTCGAAGGTGATGTAGACGTCTTCGCCCGGTTCGATGTGGGCGACGAGCTCGTCGACCGGCGTACGCTTGGCCTGCTCGCACCAGAACGTGCTCACGCCGCGCTTGCGGGCGAGCTCGATCTGATCGGACTCGGTGTGCAGGCCGCGGATGCCGTACTGGGTGACGCGCGCCGCCAGGCCGCTCTCGTGGGAGCGCACGATGGGGCTGGCGTGCGTGTAGAGCATGCCGCCCTCGTCGTTCCAGTAGTCCATGTGGGTGTCGAACTGCACGAGGTGCAGGGGGCGCCCGCCGAAGGCCTTGAGGATGGGGTAGGTGATCGAGTGGTCGCCGCCGAGCACGACCGGAAAGAGGTGGTGCTCGAGCAGGCGGCCGACGCGCGTGCCGATCAGCGGGTGGCTGCGCTCGGGCTGGGCCGTCGGCGGCAGGTCGACGTCGCCCGAGTCGACGAAGCGCACGCCGTCGAGCAGCGCCGCGCCGACCTCACCGTCGTAGAAGGGCGCGGCGCCGTCGCGATAGGCCCAGTTCGTCGAGGCGTCGCGCATGGCCCGAGGGCCGTAGCGGGCGCCCGGGCGGGCGGTGGTCGCCTCGTCGTAGGGGATGCCGAGGATGGCCACGTCGGCGTCGGCGCTTCGGGGGTCGGCCAGATAGGGCGCTTTGAAGAAGCTGGCGATGCCGGCAAAGGGCGGGGAATCTGCCATGGGGGGAATCATAACGGAGCGGCAACGGTGGCCGGCAACGATGTAGGATAGCGCCCGCAAGCTGCGCGACAAGGAGAGCGATGAAGATCCAGCGGAGGCCCACCACCGTGCTCCTGCCGGCGCCGCTGGTCATGGTCAGTGTCGCCGGCGCCGACGGCGGGGCCGCCAACATCGTCACTGTCGCCTGGGCCGGCACCGTGTGCTCGGCGCCGCCCATGCTGAGCATCTCGGTGCGGCCCTCGCGGCACTCCTACGACCTTCTCCAGCACAGCCACGAGTTCGTCGTCAACATCCCGCGCGCCGCGCAGGTGCGCGAGGTCGATCTGTGCGGCAACGTGTCGGGGCGCGACACCGACAAGTTCGCCGCCTGTGGCTTTCACGCCGTGCCGGCGGCGCGGGTGGCGGCGCCGCTCATAGAGGAGTGCCCCATCAACATCGAATGCGTCACCCGCCACCGCCTGAGCCTGGGCGCCCACGACCTGTTCATCGGCGAGATCCTCGCCGTCCACTTCGACGACGACGTGCTCGACTCGCGCGGCCGGCTGCAACCCGCCAAGGTCGACGCCCTCGCCTACGTGCACGGCGACTACTGGACGCTGGGCGCGAAGGTGGGAAGCTACGGCTTCACGCTCAAGGAGTCGCAGGGAGAGACCAAGGGGTGAGTCGCTACTCGATCACCACGCCGATCTACTACGTCAACGCCGAGCCGCACCTGGGTCACGCCTACACGACGATCGCCGCCGACATCCTCGCGCGTCACCACCGCCGGCTCGGCGACGACGTCTTCTTTCTGACCGGCACCGACGAGCACGGCAACAAGGTCGCCCAGGCGGCCGAGGCGCGCGGGCTCACGCCGCGTCAGCACGTCGACGCCCTCGCCCCGAAGTTCCGCGAGATGACCCTGCGGGTGAACGCCAGCAACGACTTCTTCATCCGCACGACCGACCCCCAGCACGAGGCCTTCGTGCAGGGCTTCGTCGAGAAGCTACGGGCCGCCGGCGACATCGAGAAGCGCACCTACGGCGGCCTCTACTGCACGGCCTGCGAGGGCTTCTACTCCGAACGCGACCTCGTCGAGGGCAACTGCCCCGTGCACGGCAGCGAGCCGGTGTGGCTCGAAGAAGAGAACTACTTCTTCCTGCTGTCGCGCTACCAGGACCGGCTGCGTGAGTTCTATCTGGCCCACCCCGACTGGGTGCGGCCCCGGTCGCGCTACAACGAGGCTCTGTCGTTCATCGAGAGCGGCCTCGACGACATCTCCATCAGCCGCAAGTCGATCACCTGGGGCATCCCCGTGCCGTGGGACCCCGAGCAGGTGATCTACGTGTGGGTCGACGCCCTGATCAACTACGTCTCGGCTCTGACCTACGCCCGGCCCGGCGACGACCTGGAAGCCCGCTACTGGCCGGCCGACATCCACCTGCTGGCCAAGGACATCCTCAAGTTCCATGCCGTGATCTGGCCGGCGCTGCTGTGGAGCGCCGGCTACGAGGCGCCGCGCGGCGAGTTCATCCACGGCTACCTGCTCATGGGCGGCGAGAAGATGAGCAAGACGCGCGGCAACGTGCTCGACCCGTTCGCCGTGATCGAACAGCGCGGCGTCGACGCCCTGCGATTCTACCTGTTCCGCGAGGTGACGTTCGGCCAGGACGGCGTGATCAGCCTCGAGGGCTTCGAACAGCGCTACAACAACGAGCTGGCCAACGAGCTCGGCAACCTCGTCAGCCGCGTCGTGTCGATGGTCGGCAAGTATCGCGGCGGCCACCTGTCGCCGGCCGCCGCGCCCGAAGACGGCGCCGGCAGCGGCGGCGCGAGCCTCGCCCGTGAGGGCGAGGCCATGGTCGCCGCCGCCGCTGAGCGGCTCAGTGCCGTCGAGATCAGCGCCGCGCTCGAGACGGTGTGGGAGTACGTGCGCCGGCTGAACCGCTACGTCGAAGAGCAGGCGCCCTGGAAGCTCGCCAAAGACCAGTCGCAGGCCGGCCGCCTCGACGCCGTTTTGCACGGCCTGGCGGCCGGCCTGCGACTCGTGGCCCTGACGCTCTCACCGGTGATCCCCGATACGGCGGTCGAGATCCTGCGCCGCCTGGGCCAGCCGCACGAGCCGGCCGACCTGCTGCTCGACCGGGCGCGCTGGGACGGCCTCGCGGCGGCCGACGTCGTGCCGGCGCCGTCGCTGTTCCCGCGCATCGAAGCCGAGTCCTAGGATCGCCCGCGTGAACCGGGCGCCGCGGACGTGATCAGCAGGCCGGCATGGGGCTGATCGACACCCACTGCCACCTCGACATGCTCAAGGGCACGCCCGACGAGGCCCTGGCCGAGGCGCGCGCGGCGGGGGTCGACGCGCTCGTGACGATCGGCATCGACCTGCGCTCGTCGCGCCTGGCCGCCGGTCTGGCGGCCCGCTTCGACAACGTCTACGCCACGGCGGGGGTGCACCCGCACGACGCCGTGAGCTTCGGCAAGGTCGCGCGCACCGGTCTCGAGCGGCTGCTCGCCCAGCCGCGGGTCGTGGCCGTCGGCGAGTGCGGCCTGGATTTCTACCGCGACCTCGCCCCGCGCGACGTCCAGCGGGCGGTGTTCATCGAGCAGCTCGACCTCGCGCGCGCCGCCGGCAAGCCGGTCTGCGTGCACAGCCGCGAGGCCGGCGGCGAGACGTTCGCCCTGCTCACCGAGCACGGGGCCGGGCTGCGGGTGATCCTGCACTGCTTCTCGACGCCCGAATACGTCGAGCTGTGCAACGAGCGCGGCTACTTCGTCTCGTTTGCCGGCAACCTCACCTACAAGAGCTCGGGCGATCTGCGCACGGCGGCCGCAGCGGTGCGCGACGACCTGCTTCTGGTCGAGACCGATGCGCCGTTTCTTACGCCGATGCCCTACCGCGGGCAGGGCAACCGGCCCGCCCATGTCGCCCTGACGGCCCAGTTCCTGGCCCGGCTGCGCGGCTGGAGCGACGACCAGGTCGCCGCGATCACGAGCGCCAATGCCTGCCGGGCGTTCGCCATAGACGATCCGCTCGCCGCTCGACCCTCGTGAGCGCGGCCCACGCACGCCCTCCGGCCAGACGGCGCTACGGCCAGCATCACCTGGTCGACCGGGGTACGCTCGGCGCCATCCTCGCCATGGCGAAGGTGCGCCCCGACGACGTCGTGCTCGAAGTCGGCGCCGCGGACGGCCTGCTGACGGCGCACCTCGTCGAGCAGGCGCGCTTCGTGCACGCCTTCGAGATCGACACGCGCTTCGCCGCCGGCCTCGACCGCCTGGCGGCCGGTCGCGACGACCTCCGCCTCTACCTGGTCGACGGTCTGCGCTACCGGCTTGCCGACCTCGACCCGCCGCCCAGCGCCGTGGTGGCCAACCTCGCCTACAACATCGCCGTGCCCCTGCTGATGCGCACCATCGCCGGGCTGCCGAGCGTGCAGCGCTGGGCGGTGATGCTCCAGCGCGAGCTTGCCGAGCGGCTCTTCGCCAAGCCGCGCACCAAGGCCTACTCGGCCGTGTCGGTGCTGGTACAGCTCTCGTGCGAGCTCGAGGCGCAGCGGGCCGTGCCGCGCACGGTCTTCGCACCGCCGCCGCGGGTCGATTCGGTCTTCGTGACCTTCACCCGCAGTCGCCTGGTACCGGCCGACCAGGCCGTCGTGCTCGAGACGCTGGTGCGCACCTCGTTCGGCCAGCGGCGCAAGCAGATCGTGAACTCGCTGTCGGGCGCGGCGGCGCCGAGCGCGGCTGCGCCGGGCGCCGCCGCGCTGTCGCGCCCCGATGTGCTGCGCGCGCTCGCGGCGCTGGGCCTGCCCGACACGACCCGGCCCGAAGAGCTCGCGCCGCCGATCTTCGTGGCCCTCGCCCGGGAGCTCGGGTGGCTGGCGGCGGCGTGAACGCAAGCGACGCGCGCGGCGCGAACGCCGATGTCACGCGCGGCACGCACGGCGCGCAGACCGATGTGCGGGGCGCGTACCCGGGCCGGACGCCCGACCCGGACGCGGTCGTCGAGGTCGCCGCCTCGGCCAAGATCAACCTCGCCCTGCTGGTCGGTCCGCTGCGCTCGGACGGGTTCCGCGAGATCTTGTCGCCGATGCTGCCGGTGACGCTCGCCGACCTCGTGACCGCGAGGCCGGCGCCGGCCGGCGCCGGCCTCGCGGTCGAATGCGCCGTGGCCCCCGGCGAGGACAACCTCGCCGCCAGGGTCGTGCGCGAGCTCGAACGGCGCCTCGACCGCACATTCGACGTGAGCCTGAGCATCGCCAAGCGCGTGCCGGCGGCGGCGGGCCTGGGCGGCGGCAGCTCCGATGCCGCCGCTGCCCTCACTGCCGTCGACAGGCTGTTCGCGCTCGACCTGCCCGCGCGTCTGCGCTATGAGGTCGCCGGCGCGGTCGGTTCCGACGTGCCGTTCTTCCTGTGGCCCGGCCCGCAGCTCGCCATGGGACGCGGCACCGTCCTGAAGGAGATCGAGCTGCCCGAGCCGCTGCACGTGGTGATCGCCCTGCCGGGCCTGGCGGTGGCGACCGCCGACGCCTACCGCTGGTTCGGCGAGCGACCCGGGGCGCCGCGCACGGCCCTCGCCGAGCGCAAGGCTTTCGTGGAACGCACCCAGACCCTGGTCGCTCGCCTGGGCGCGGCGCGCCGGCCGCGCGACCTGGCCGCCGTGGTCGCCAACGACCTCGAGGGACCGGTCGTGGCGCGCCACACCGCGATCGGCGAGCTCAAGGCGCGCCTGGGCGGCGCGGGCGCCTTCGCGGCCGCCATGAGCGGCAGCGGCTCGAGCGTCTTTGGCCTGTTC
>Ga0182027_10007412_pt1 | contig 16161 bp, 9 predicted proteins | sample 712E1DmetaG_FD_121300 | JGI IMG/M metagenome (GOLD analysis project Ga0182027, IMG submission 121300) | Permafrost microbial communities from Stordalen Mire, Sweden - 712E1D metaG (Illumina Assembly) | ecosystem: Environmental > Terrestrial > Soil > Wetlands > Permafrost | place: Sweden...
AGAAAAGATTTGAGCTCGATAATTGGTACATTAAAAATTGGACGCTCGGCCTTGATATTCAAATTATTTTGATGACCTTGCGAAAGGTTATCGTTGGTGATTCACAGGCGTATTGATAAAGATTACGTGCTAATCTTAAGAGGTCGTGATCCATACTACCACGGCCTTTTTTATTTTGTTATATTGACGAAGCAGACTAAATTAGACTATCTGGGAGTACAAAGACATTTTTGGTAGAGGTGAATGGCCTGCCGACCATGAGTGAAAAATGAAGTAATGATGAATCCAAGCGACCCCATGGCATTGGCTACGAAACAGAAACTTTCGCTTCTCCTCTTGGCGCTAGTTGGTGTTGTCTTCGTTTTGCTATCTACGAGCCGCTATGGTGCAGGGCTATCACCCGACTCGGTTGGCTACATAAGTATTGCACGAAATCTCATCGCTGGCGCAGGATTCGTTAGATACGATGGTAATTTCCCAACAGTTGTATGGCCGCCACTGTACCCGGCAGTTCTAGCACTTGTTGGTGGAATTTTCAGAACAGACCCTCTTTTGATCGCAAATATTCTAAATGCGCTTGTCTTCGGATTAATCGTGTACGTAGGAGGCTTGCTAACCTTCAAACATCTATCATCTTTTCCTGCCTTCGCCCTCGTCGGAGCGTTTGCAATTTTGTTTTCAATTCCACTTTTTTCAGTTTCAGTGATGGCCTGGTCAGAGCCCCTTTTCATATTGTTTGTGCTTCTTAGCTTCATATTTGCAGACTCATATCTTGAGAAGAACGACGTAACCTCGCTAATACTTTTTTCATCATCGGTAGCTTTATCATGTCTAACTCGATACCTTGGCGTCACGCTGATATTGTGGGGTGCGTTGATCATCGTGATTTTTCGCCGTGACAGCTTAAAAAAGAAAATCGCGACCCTGTCATTATTTATGCTTATCTCGTCCATACCATTAGGGATATGGCTGATCAGAAACTATTCTGTTTCGCACACGCTCTTCGGGTCCCGCACATCATCACCCAACACTTTGTTTCAAATCCTCTCTTTTGTTATTAGTAGCTTGCTGCGTTGGTATATCCCACGCAAAATTGTAGACCACCGCTCAATCTTGGCGTTTGTAATTGCTGGCGCCGTTTTATTTACAGGCCTCAGTCTTAAGGGTAGTTGGCAAAGCGTGAAAATTGCTTTGCGGCAAATCAGCCCTGCTATCTTGTTTGCTTTTGTTTACACAGCATGCCTGGTTATCACATCAACAACGACTGCCTACGACCGAATAAACGATAGTGATAGATTGTTGTCTCCTATCTTTGTCTCGTTAACTTTGCTTTTCTTAGTCTTGGCCCAAGCGATGGTTGAGCCATATCGGAAAAGCTTTTCCAAAAAGATTGTGAATTCCTTCATGATAATTGTCATCGCAATTTTGTTGGCATACCCGATTGGCGCTGTCATCCTTAAAGTAATAGACCTAAACCAAATGGGACAAGGATACAGCAGCAAAGCGTGGAAAGGAAGCGAGACAATACAATACCTTATTCAACATCAAAGAGTAAAACCTGAATGTACCGTTTACACCAATGGTCCGGATGCCGCCTACATCCTCGCGCATCTTGCGGTAAAAAAGTGTCCTGCTAGAACAGAATACAATTTCCCAGAAGTGGCAAATGATTTTTCAAGACTTAGCGGCTCTTGGCCAGAAGAAAGTAATGCGTGCATTGTTTGGTTTGACAAGATTGATCGAAAATATCTGTTGACAATTGACGAGCTAAAAGCGGTTGCGAATATTGACCAAATTGTTCGTCTTGAAGATGGTGCGATCTACTCCGTTACGAGAAAATGAGTTAGAACATTTTAAACTCTTTACGGAATTAATCCAGTAGTATCAATATGATGTCCCTTGGATCAAAATTTCCCAAAAACCTCATTTAAGAAATCCGCTCGATGAATTGAATCTATGAATTTGCGTCAAAATACAATCAGAGGCTTAACATGGTCAGGTATTTCTCAGGTTGTTAGCCAGGGATGCCAGTTTCTGATTACAGCAATCTTGGCTCATCTCTTATCTCCGAGCGATTTTGGTTTACTCGGAATGGCTACTGTCTTTACAGGTTTTGCCGCTATTTTTAGCGATATGGGAATAAGTGGAGCTATAATCCAGAGCCAAAATGTCGATGAACGCCATTATTCCTCGGCATTTTGGTTGAATGTTCTAGTAGGATTGAGTTTGACAGTTGCATTTATTCTGCTTTCCCCAGTGATAGCACGCTTTTATAACAGACAAGATCTTCTACCAATCTTGACAGTATTATCATTCAACTTCTTTTTGTCTTCGTTCACAATTGTTCAGCAAGCTATTTTGACAAAATCAATGAACTTTAAATCTTTAGCAATGAGGGATATTTTAGCCGTCATAAGTTCTGGTACAGCCGGTATTTTATGTGCATATCACGGATATGGTGTATGGAGTTTGGTGATTCAATCGTTGACCTATACCGTGACAAACAATTTATTGCTTTGGATTTCTTCAGAATGGCGTCCGAGATGGATGTTCAACGTTGCCTCTATAAAAGAAATACTCCCTTTCAGCGCGCATTTGACAGGATTTCAATTGGTCAATTATTTGGCAAGAAATATCGATTACCTTCTTATCGGCAAGGTACTAGGTTCACAAGCTCTGGGCTTTTACTCTTTAGCGTATAAGTTGATGATGTTTCCTCTTCAGAATTTCACTTGGGTTATCACCAAGGTGATGTTTCCTGCATTTTCAAAAATTCAAAATGAAATGGATAAGGTGCGTAGAAATTACCTGGTAATGGTTAAGGCGGTTGCGCTGCTCTCTTTTCCTTTTATGGCATACTTATTTGTTACGGCTCCTGATATTATACACTTAGTGTATGGTGATAACTGGATTGTAGCGGTTCCTTTGGTAAGAATATTTTGTTTTTGCGGAATGGTCCAATCAATTACTTCTTTGGGTGGCACTATTTATCTTTCCAAAGGACGAGCAGACCTTCAATTCACAATGGCATTAATTAGTACTTTTTTGCTTTCGATAGTTTTATATATTGCGGTTCACCACGGCATAGAGTCAGTAGCATTTGCTTATACGTTATTCTATTTAATCTGGGCAAATATTGCTATTTTCGTTGTAGCAAAATTGATTTCTTTAAAAATTTCTAAACTATATAAAATTGTATGGACTCCATTTATATTCAGCATGCTATTGATACTTATTATGCTGGGTATTAAAAAACTAATTTTTTTAGAACCACTTTCTAGAGTGGTTTCCTTTGGAATTATAGGCCTTATTATTTATGCTATCCTAATTTTATTAGCTAGACAGGTTGTTCTAAAAGGTGATCAGCGATTTACTTTTGGAGAATTATGAACGATCTCTAGTCCAATGAAAGGCGTTGTGTTCCCTAAGATATTTGTGCTAAGATAAGGGAACATTTTTGCGATGCTTGCCATGTTTCCTAAATTGAGTGTCGGAAGTTGTATGGAAGTAACAATTTGTATTATCACATTTAAACGAACAGTTGGACTAGAACGATTATTACAATCACTCATACACCTGCGATTCAAAAAATCTGAACAACCATTAATAGAGATTCTTATTGTAGATAATGATAAAAGTATGAGTGCTAAAGTGATTGCTGATAAAATGAAAAGATCGCTTCAATGGCCAATAAAATACTTAGTTGAAGAAAAGCGAGGGATTCCTTTTGCGAGAAATACGGCTCTGGCTAACAGTAAGAATAGTGATTACATCGCTTTTATAGATGACGATGAGATAGCAACTGGATTATGGTTGGATGAGTTGCTATATGCTTTGAATAAATATGAAGCAGATGTCGTTGGAGGACCAGTATTATCATTGTTTGAGTCACCACCTCCTGATTGGATATTTAGAGGAGGTTTTTTTGATCGTCCTCGACAGCAAACGGGAATGATTTATCCTTTTGCGGCATCCGGCAATGTTTTAATCAAATCAAGAATAATTAATAACATGTCGGTTTTATTTGACGAATCATTTGGGATGGCAGGTGGCACAGATACAGACTTTTTTCTTAGGCTACATGAATCGGGATATAAAATAGTTTGGTGTAATGAAGCAATTGTTGAAGAATGGGTACCATCGCAACGGATATCCTTACAATGGTTATTAAAACGATCTTTTAGAAAGGGAAATAGCGGTGCCTTGTACTATATCAAGAATAAAAATATGACGCATTTAACTAACGGGATTAAAAAGAGTGTAAGATTACTAATGTGTTTTCTTGAATTTCCAATTTCATTGTTCTTAAGCGCATTATTTTGGGATAGACTGTATATTATGAAAACAATGATCAAAACAAGCAGCATTTTGGGTTCATTATTATCGACTTTAGATATGCGTTATGAAGATTACAAAACCATCAAATAATATGTTCAATAAGTTGAGGAAATAGTTAATCGATAATATTAAAAGCATATTAGTGACATCACAGACAGATAAAAGCTCATTTATCGGAAACTCCTCTCCTTTCTAAACAAAGACTATATTTATATTCTCAATTTATATGTCCACGGTTGATGTAAATATCATCATGCCACGAATCTCCGTAATCATGACGATGTATAATGCCGAGCGTTTCCTTCGCGAGGCCATAGAAAGTATTCTATCTCAAACGTATCGTAATTTTGAATTTATCATTTTCGACGATGGTTCGACTGACAATTCAGTTGCGATTGCTGAAAGCTATAATGACCCGCGTATACGGCTATTTCGATCGCCTCATATTGGAAGAGCGGCAACATTAAACAAGGCCGTGGAAGCTGCAAAAACAGGTCTTTTGGCTTTTATGGACGCGGATGATATAGCGCTCCCCCATCGAATGCAAATGCAGTATGACACAATGGTTAACGATGAGACAATAGATACGGTGAGCAGCTCATATCAATTGATTGACGAGCGAGGTAATCCGATTAGAGAAAAGCATCTCCCGGTGTCGCACGAGGCAATAGTGGAATTAATGCCCATGCAATGTTCGGTGTGCTTCGGCGCCGCGCTTATTCGGACAAGCATCCTGCTGCAGGCCGGAATGTTTGACGAAAAATTAACTACTGCCATTGATTATGATTTGTGGTTAAGAATTCTCGACCGCGCAAAATTTTATAATATTTCGAATAGTTTGGTAAAAGTTAGGATTTCTAATACTTCTATATCAAGCAGATTCAGGAATGTACAATTTAGGCATACTTATGAAATGGGAATGCACTATCTGGAAGAAAAATATCGCAATGCACAAGGAGATGAATCAAAAGCGAAAATATCCTTGCAGCTTGGCAAGTTAGAGTATTATTACGGGACCATGGTGAATGCAAGAAAATATTTTGTTAAAATATTATGGAATAAGCCTTACATGTTTGTTGCATGGCGGTTTTACATCGCAAGCTTTTTGGGGAGTCGTATATTTATGCTGTTGCGGTCAACAGGTCTTGCGGACAGAATTGGCAACATCTTCAAAAAATCTTCAAGGAAATACGACTATTTTATGCCGTAGAGAATCGGTCAGGTCCAGAATGATATCCTACCGGCCTTATGGGTGTAACTACCCCAATAGTTGCGACAACATGCAGCGGAAGATAGTCGTTACTTCTTTTCTCCTGGATACCAGAAAATAAACATTGTAATTCAACTTTAGCATGGCAAGATCCGAAGTACTTTATATCATGTTTTCTCCGCAACAATGGAACAGCCAGCACAGCAGAACAAGAGCGTTTGCAATCGAATTATCGCGACTGGGATATCATACAATTTACGTTAATCCGCCAAATTCTTTAGCAGGCATTGTTCGGGAATCCATTGCTAGAGCCTTCTATCCGCTTCGTCGAGAGAATGTACACTTCCACGATAGTTCCGAAATGTTGGAAGTGTGGTCGCCGCCGATTCTTCCAACTTTTTACAGGGGCAGCGTCACTCCCGGTGTGGATCGATGGCTATTCAAAGCATGGTTCGAAAAGAAAATAAATAAAATCAAAAAACCAATTATTGCCGTCATTGCAATGCCGTATTGGTGGGACGGATATATCAATGACTATGTACCAACTTTTTCCGCCACTGTTTTCGATTACCAAGACTCTGTAGGGACTTATGCACGCAGCGCAAGAATCCATAAAAACATGTCCGAAGTGTTTACGGAGTTGGTATCTCAGGTTAACGGAGTCATCACCCATACCGAGACCAATTATAAAAATATTTTAGCGCATCGTAAGCCTTCGGAGGTGTGTTTAATTCGTAATGGTGGAAATGACATATCTGCTAGGCGGCCGAGTAATTCCAATCCTAGAAAGCGGCCTGATCGCCCTGTTATCGGAACTGTGGGGAGGATATCAAATAATATTGACGTCGCTCTTCTTTTAGAACTCGCCGACCGCTTTCCTGCATCTTCAATTGTCAATATCGGAACAGTATCAAAGGATATACGAGCATTGAGATCAAAAAAAAATATTGTTCTTCTGCCTCCTATGCTGCAAGACGAATTGCATTCCAATATCAGTCGCTTTGATGTCGGCATTTTACCGTATCATTCGGGTATAGAAGGGAGCCCTTTGAGGGTGTACGACTTGCTCTCTGAATTGCTCCAAGTTGTGTCTACTAACTTCGCCGATAGCGGGTATTTCAAAGAAGTCATCCATATCGCGAACAGCCACGATGAATTTATTGCCAAAACCGCAGATCTATTATCGGATAAGAAAAATTGGATTTCAGCGGAGACGATTAAAAATTTTGTTTCACACAATACGTGGAAAATAAGGACAGAAAAGTTGACCCTTTTTTGCGAAAGCCTTCTGGGGCGTTAATGAGTCAATCTTTCGAGGCCAATTGCGCAGACCATAGTGTTGAAATGTTGATTTATCATAATGAGAAATTCATTTGCGATTTCGTTTCATCTTCGCGAGTGATGTTGAATATTTAGCCGCGGATTGGATAGGCGATAATGCTTTTTACTATTTGCAGCCTGCCTGGCAAGTTAAGCAAATTGTTTTTTTGAAGATTAATTTATGCAACGACTTTTCAGATTTGTTGAGGCCAAACTATCAACGCTAAAAAGTTTTCTAATTGTCACTTTTTTCGTTTATTCCGTTATTCTACTTCCCCTAACCGTCGTTGTCTACAATGGGCAGTTTATTGCGGATGATTTAAATCTTCTTCATGCAGCTCAAGTGAATCCATTTCCGGTCTTCAGCGATTGGACACATTCACATTTTGGCTTTTATCGCCCCCTTGTTATTCTCAGCTTTTTCCTCAATTTCAGATCTTGTGGGTACTCGCCGTTTTCATTTTATCTGGTGAATTTTTTTCTCCATCTTGTCGCGACACTGTCAGTTGCATTACTTGGGAGAAAACTCTTTCTGCGTTCTGAAATGCCATACTCAAATGTCGGGAGTTTTTTGCTGGGGTTAATTTTTCTTATAAGCCCTCAGAATCTGCAAAACATTCTTTGGATTTCGGGGAGAACCGATTTACTATGCGGCTTGTTCGTTTTCATCTCCTTGCTTATGTTTATAGAATATATCGAATCATCTAAGATGTATTTTCTCGCACTGTTTGTTTTGGCTCAAGTTGGTGCTTATATGAGCAAAGAAACAGCAATTATTACGAATCTCTACGCAATAGTGATTATCGTTGTCTATACGCCAAAGGACGAAAAGGTAACTGTGTCAAAAATATTGGTTCCGCCCGTAGTACTTACGGCAATTTATTTGTTATTTCGAGCCATCATTTTGAAAGGTAATACTTTTATCCAGTTGGGAGATTTATCTTTCGGTATAATGAAAACATTCAAGTTCGTTGTTTATGGTGTATGGGCAATGGCCATTCCGATAGATTTGTTGGATGTGATTTCTTTTCTCGAAGAGAGCAGATTCGTTGCCGTCGTTGTTGTGGCGAGCGTGATCATCGCACTCGCAATGATCCTGAAACAGATCGTTTATAATCGAGGGAACAATTTAGAGATTGGTTTGCTGTCGATGGGGATCGGGTTTGCCAGTTTAGTAATCTATATGTTGGACTATCCACAAATGCGATTGATATACCTGCATTATCCTTTCATATTGATTGGATTCGCGTATTTGATGCTAGGAGGGAAGCAGCGTCGATTCTCGCTCTTAGCTTCAGTTCTCATTTTGAGCTGTCTTATGCTCTTTGGCGTTTTCAATGTCATTTCCCGTTCTGTAAAAATTAACGACTATGTACGTGAATTATATAGAGTCTTGCCGGACAAAGCTGAATATAACAGTCAGAAACAATATATTCTTTTATGCGGTTTAGGCCGAATCGGACAAAGCTACGGCGTTCCTAATCTCCAATATATGGCATCGTTGAAATTACGAGGTGATTTGGTAGAAAGGAATCGATCTTTCTCGACTATCTGTTATTATGAAACACATAGTTTTGATCCTCTGGTCAGGACTGGTGATTTTCAGTATGTCAACCCGAGTACAATTGAAGTTAAGGCATCTCAAAGAGGAAGCGTTCTTGTTCCTTTTGCATCAAAGAAATTCAATTTTGATGATTCCCTCAGCGCTGGAATGAGTAAGAACGTCCGAATCATTCCCATAGAAATGAATAGATTGAGGCAAGGAGGGGCAAACTCTTGTGAGATAGTATTCAATGATGGGAATTTTTGGAACAACGCTGATGTGCTAATATATGATAATAACAAATTCATCCGAATGCCGCTTGAATCATTCATTTCGGACTTACAAGGGAAAAGAAATAGGTGAAGGGTCCAATTCTTTTAGTTACAGATGAGTTATCGCCCGGCGGGGTAGCTCGTCATGTCATTGATCTAGCAAACGGGCTTGCTGAAAGGAGGATAGAATCGATCGTTGCTGCAACGGACGGGCCGTTTCGGAACAGACTTCACGCAAGCATACCGTTTGTTGAACTGCCGTTACTCAATCCAAATAGTGGGCAGAAAAAACTTTGGGGCTTTCCTTCTTCCTATAAGATTCTTAAGAAGGTTATTCAACGTGAACGTGTGACCTTAATCCATTCTCACAAGCGCTACACGGATTTGCTGGGACGCGTTCTTGCACGGCGAATGTCCCTTCCCCATATATCTACATGCCACAACATTTTTAGTTCGTTGAAGCATTTTTCAGTCTTTGGTGATACGACGATTGCTTGCAGTAAAGCAGTGGAGGAAATGCTTGTCACAAAGTTTAAGAAAGATCCTGACACCGTAAGGCAAATATATTCCGGTATTTTGCCTTTCAAGGAATATCAAGAAGGAGAAAAGGGAAAAATCCTCAAAGATATGCTTGTCGCTCATGGGAAAAGAATTATCGGCAGTGTCGGTCAACTCATCGCATCAAAGGATCGCGCTACTCTGATCCGAGCCATCGGAATCCTAAAAGAAAGAAATGCTTTGGGTAATGTTCTTTTTGCTATTCTTGGGGAGGGAGAGCAAAAAGCAATGTTGGAAGAATTAATCTGTAAAGAAGAAATTGACGACCATGTGATTTTTCGTGGTAGCATGTCAAATGTAGAAGCGTTGATTAATGTGGCGGAGTTCATGGTTCTCTCATCTGTCCGGGAAGGATTTCCGTACATTCTCTTAGAGGCAGCAAGTATCGGTAAACCGCATATTGCGACAGATGTTGGTGGTGTATCTGAGTTCATCGTCGATGGCGAAACGGGTATCCTCATCCCTCCGAGCGACCCTGGCAAGTTTGCCGACACGATCCAGGAACTGTTAGACAAACCTGCTTTAGTGAAAAAACTTGGAAGAAGCGCTCGCGAAAAGTATAACAAACAATTTACCTACGAGAGATTTATCGATCAAACCCTCGAGGTGTATAGACCATATTTTTAATATCGAAAAAGTGTTAAACGATAATATAAAGCGCATAGTACCATCTTAAGAAAGTAAGGATTCCATGAAGATACTCGTTACCGGCGCCAACGGGATGTTGGCAGAAGACGTAATCAAGGTTTCGCAAATGGACCATAACAATACCATTCTAGGCATAGATATTAACGGAGTAGGTAAAGATACAGAATGTGGTGATATAAGAGACTTTGTTTCATTGAACATTATTGTAAAAAGATTCAAACCCGACATTGTCTATCATCTTGCAGCAGAAACCGATCTGGAGATGTGCGAAAGAGATCCCGCCCATGCGGAAGAAACAAATATTGTCGGTACAGAACATATGGCCACAATCTGCAAAACGAATAACATCCCTCTCGTACACATAAGCACAGCAAGCATTTTTGATGGGGAGAAAGAAGAGGGGTGTGCTGAAGACGAGAAGCCCAATCCGCTAAATGTTTACGGCAGAACAAAATTGGAAGCAGAGAGAATCGTCAGAAAAATTGTGCCATTAAACATAGTTGTCCGCCTTGCATGGTCGTTTGGAGGCCTGCAGAGGGATAAGAAATATGTTGGTAAAATGATAAATGCGATTATTGCAGGAAAAGACATCTATGCGGTTACGGACAAAAGTGGAAATCTGTCATATACTGCAGAGAGCGCCCGTGTTATCAGCCATTTGGTGCGTGGCCGACGGTGGGGTGTATTTCATGTCGTAAACAGCGGCGTCGTGACGAGATTCCAGATTGCAGCAAAGATATTGGAAGTAATAGAGACGAAAGGTATCTCTTTATCGCCGACCACTTCCGATGAGAGATTCTCGGAATTGGTGCGACGTCCCCGCTATGAATGTCTGATCGACACTAAATTGAAGCAAATCGGGATTGATTCCCCTCCTCGTTGGGAGGTGTCTCTGGCAGATTACGTCAAGAAGTACCAGGCCTCCATCAAGAATCCAAAAAGTCCAGAGAATCGATGATAGTGTCTGAAAAAAGAAGAGTATTGAAGCTCTTTGTCTCAATTGTGACCACAAAGAATATCCTGGACGTTATTGAAGAAACCCTAACAGCTCGGGGGAAAAAACTTACGGTTGCGTGTGCGAATGCGTACTACGTTATTGAAACGTACAATAACGAGGAACTTGCAAGCATTCTCAATTCTATCGATATTCTTCATGCTGACGGAGCCGGCGTGCGGTGGGCGCTGCGGTTTCTTTACGCAGAGCAGCTTTCCAACGAGAGAATTACCGGGACGGATTTGTATTACAAAATACTGGAGTTGGCAAATGCCAACAGCTGGAAACTTTTTTTGTTTGGCGATTCGCAAAACGTTATTTCAACTGCCATCACAAAGATCAACAACCAATATCCTAGAATTCAAGTTGTTGGTTCGTATCGTGGTTATGTAGATATCGATAATCCTGAGCCGAGAATGTTGATCAAGCAATCCAAGCCGGATATTCTGTTTTTAGGACTAGGGATGCCTCGTCAGGAGTACTGGCTGAAGAAATATTATACTGAAATACAAGTTCCTGTCTGTGTTGTTGTTGGAGGTGGAATAGCGTTTGTTTCAGGCTTACGAAAACGGGCTCCTCAATCTATGCGGAGTATGGGATTAGAATGGTTTTTTCGCCTCTTTCAATCGCCCAAGATAGTATGGCGGAGATATCTTCTCGGTATCCCGAAATTTATGTTTTATATTTTTCTTCAAAAAGTTCGACAGAAATGAGAAGAACGGTTCGAATATCGGCTCTCATTGCATTGATGGTTTGCTTTCAATTTGCAATCCTCATTTCGGCCGGCCAAAATCTGAAGAGGTATTCATGGGGATCAATGCAGGTAGTAGCGCAAGGAACTAGTGCAGTAACGATGAAATTGCATTTGATACCGGAAAACTTCAATGCTGTGCCTGCAGTTCTTTCCCAAAGAGTTTTGTATTACGCACTTTCTCCGTCTGAAGAGATCAGAAGCAGCGTGACAGGATTTGTTGCCGCTCCGGGCTCTTTGAAGAATGTTTATCGGGTGCTCCGCAATGCCTCGACACACGATTCATCAATTGTCAAGCAGACGCTTGAAGCAATTCCAATGGAGCAACTGCCATCGGCTCCCAAAGCCGCCGTTGTGGGTTACGGGTGGTATCGGGGGTATTATGTAGCGCGGATTGAGATCACACCATTCTATGGAACTCCGTCGGCCCGCACGGCATCGTTCGCGCAATCCATCGACGTGCAGCTTAACAAGGTGAGAACAAAAACCGCCGTTGTGCGTCCGCAAGTAAAAATGAATGATCCTCATTTCAACCGCATTCTTCAGGAGCTCATTGTTAATTTCGATGAAGCCCAGCCCTACCAGATGCCGGCGATGAACGATACGACAGGGGGTTGGTTTAATACAGCGGCGAAGTACATCAAGCTGGCAATCCCTAACGACGGTATCTACCGAATCACACAGACTCAGCTGGACTCCATATATCCTGCTCTCGCAGGAGTTGACCCGCGGACCTTTCAGGTTTTTGGCAATGGTAAAGAAATCCCAATTTTTGTTTCGGGTGAAAGCGATGGAGTATTCAACTCCGGCGATTATCTCGAATTTCCTGCTTTGCGCAATTATACGGGAAAGCAGCGGATCATAACGACGGCGCTGTTCGAGCAATATAATGAGTATCTCAATCGCTATACGGATTCGACAATCCTCTGGTTGACTTGGGGGACGAAAAACGGTATGCGTGTAAGCCCAAATCCGATTAGTACTTCAACGCCCGATACGTTAATGGCGTACACCGCTTTTACACACATGGAAGTTCAAGGACCGTATCCGGGTTTGCAGATGTCGGCTACCGACGTATATTCCTCACAAGACTACCGCTGGAACCCTTTTGACATTTGGCCATGGGATTTTCTAGGCGGTTCGGGTACGGCCACGCAGAATTTTACCGCGAGCGATATTGTCTCCGCTACTGATAGTGTTACACTCTATGCAAAGATTGCAAGCTGGGGAGCCAACGTGACTACAGCCGCACACAAAATTGCGATTCGGTTGAACAACGGGAACGATTTGAATACCGTGACCCTCAACCTTGGAGATCAAGCCGTCTTAACGGGCCGAGCTTCGGCGGCTTCTCTTACAACTGGGTCGAATTCCGTTTCGTTGTTTTCATATCCGACGGCTGCGTCCACAAACAACATTATTTATGATTGGTTTGAAATTGAATATCCCCGGCAGCTTAGTGTTGTGGGCGATACGCTCCTTTTCGATTTCCGGACTCTTTCCGATCGGCATCTTCGGAACGTTCAAATTGCCGGATTGCAATCGTCGAATTTTCTTCTCTATAAAGTAAAACCGGCTGCGGAAAGAATATCAAACTATTCTCTCTCGGGGTCGGCGCCGTACACCCTGACATTCTGTGATACCGTTGGTCCTCAGGAGCAATACGTCATTCTTCCGGAGTCAAAAGTATACAGCCCTATCTTTAAAACGATAAAGAATTTCTCAGGCCTCAGGTCGAACAAGAGCCAGACTGATTACATTGCTATCACTCATCCCAAATTTTATCCTGAAGCGGTTCAGTATATTCAAAATGTGGCAGCTGCAAAACACCTGACTGCGCGTCTGTTCAGTGTCGACGATATCTTCGATGAATTCGGCTTCGGCTATCCGACGTCAGAAGCGGTTCAGGCTTTTGTTCAATCGTCATTTCAATGGAATAGTCCGCTTCCCTCGTATCTTATCCTTCTCGGAGATGCGTCGTATGACTATAAATTTTATTACGCCAGCTACAGTGCAATAAATTATGTCCCTTCTTTCGGATATCCAGTCAGTGATGTGGCTTATGCGCTTCTTGACACCGTTACGGATCTTCCTCAAATGTACGTCGGACGAATTCCCCTGAACAATGTTGGAGATTTGACCCAGTATCTTTCATTCTATAATTCTACAATAACGACACCAGATGATGATTGGAATAAACATTATTTGTTTTTCAGCGGCGGAGATCCTACTGTTGCAGGGCAAATTGATCTCTTGAAATCGGTCAACGACCAGGTCGACTCCACAATGGTAATTCCGCCGCCTATCGGCGGCATCGCTGCAGACTTCTATAAGACAGTCAACCCCCAATCCGATTTTGGCCCGTACACCCCGCAACAGGTAAACGACGCGATTTCTACAGGCGGGGTTTTCATTTCCTATATCGGCCATAGTGGTACTCAAACGTGGGACAACGGCATCGGCGACCCAGTTCAGCTTAAGAATTCGAGAGGACGATACCCTCTGATCACAGACATGGGGTGCTCTACGGGAAAGTTTGCCGAGCCGCAGATTCAATCGTTCAGCGAACTGTTTATCGTCGGGCCGGAAGCAAGTGCGATTGGGTATATCGGTAATTCGTCTTTAGGATTTGAAAGTATCGCAACGTCGCTCCCACCAATATTCTATTCTGCAATGCTCAAAGATTCGATCGTTCGCATAGGGGAAACGCATTTGACGGCAAAGCTCAGACTAATATCCCAACAGGGACTGAGTCAGGTAAATCAGATCATGTTGTTTAATAATACATTGATCGGCGATCCAACCGTAGATCTGCAGATTCCGTCTATCCCTAATCTTTTTATTCAACAAAATCTTATTAATTCTTCATCTCCCGTTTTGACCGACGATCAGGACAGTGCTGCGATAAATATTGTCTATGCTAATTACGGGTCCGTGACCGGCGACAGCGTCGATATTCAAATTCAACACCTATATCATTCCCAGATGATTCAGTCATGGTTGCTGCGGAGGCCGATGCCATTGACCTACGATACCATTATAGTATATATTACCATCAAGCAAGAAGCCGATGAACATGACGTTATTGTCACGCTCGACCCTTCGAACAAGATAACAGAGATGACGAAGAGCGACAATTCCGCAACGAAAGCGTTTTTTGTTTCATCTACAGATTTTAAAATCGTTCAACCTCAACCCCTGTCTGTATCGTCGGTCACAAATCTCGTTTTGTTGAATCCAACCACGCAGCTTTTTGACCCGACCAAGCTTGTTACCCTTGATGTTGATACCATCAGCAATTTTTCTACGCCGGTACAACCACTGACAATGAACGTGCCCATGGGAGTGGTATCGACATCGTTTCCCCTCGCGTCGTTGCGAAGTCTGACGAGATATTATTGGAGGGCAAAATTCCAAAACAGCACGAACAGCTGGTCAACGGGAACGTTTTATCAAGGAACAGACCCTTCGAAAGGTATCGGGCAAATAGATTCGGTCGGGTGGCTGGGAAATTCATTCTTTCGCACTGTTTTTTCTCAAGGAATCGGTTCAAAGATAGTGAATACAACTGTAACCCTTCAGGCGATTTCGGCGGGTTACTTGGATGGGAGGTTCGGTGCGATTGAGATTAACGGGGTGAACGAGCTACCGAGCAGCATAGCTCTAGGCCATTCTGTGGTTGTAATTGACCCAGGTACCGATACAGTCGTCAAACAGGGAACTTTTGATATTTATGACCACCCTACTTATGCCGATTCCCTCGTTCAATTTCTGAACTCTGTTCCGAATGGTTATATCGTGGTCGCGGTAATTATTAACGATGGTTCCCTCAATTTAACGAGCGCCTTAATAAGTGCGTATCACACCATTGGGAGCAAATTCATCGATTCGGTCGGTTACAGGGATTCGTGGGCTATCATCGGTAAAAAAGGAGCCTTCTCAGGCAGTGTCCCTGAAGCCTTCAAGCGAAGCCTTACGGGAAAAGCAATTGTTGATACAACGATTGTCCAGATTGTACAGTCTGGCAGTATAACGACCTCTGCCATCGGTCCCGTCAGCGGTTGGAAGCAGCTTACCGTAGACAGGGTCGTTCCCGCCGGTGCACGGCTTACCGTCTCTATGCTCGGCATTTCAAAAAGCGGGAACATCGATACACTCTTTTCCTCGTATGACTCGTCATCGGTGAACCTTCAGAAGATTTCTGCTCTGCAGTTTCCCAACGCCCAGTTGATATTCAATCTTACAGCAAGTTCGTCCCTGGGTTCTCCTGTCATAAGCGACTGGAGCATCAAAGCACAATTGCCTCCCGAGCTGGTACTTGCTCAAAACACAGTGTCATTGCAGAAGTCAACAATGCAGGAAGGGGAGATCATCAACGTGGGAGCCAGCGTGTATAATGTGGGATCATCGCCGGCAGATAGTGTATTGATCTCAGTGCTTACCGATGACAGCGGGCCGCTTCGAACTCTTAAGAGCACTATCGCACCTGTCATCAATCCTCAAGACTCCGTCCATGTCCAGACTCAG
>Ga0182027_10007413_pt1 | contig 16160 bp, 16 predicted proteins | sample 712E1DmetaG_FD_121300 | JGI IMG/M metagenome (GOLD analysis project Ga0182027, IMG submission 121300) | Permafrost microbial communities from Stordalen Mire, Sweden - 712E1D metaG (Illumina Assembly) | ecosystem: Environmental > Terrestrial > Soil > Wetlands > Permafrost | place: Sweden...
CCCTCGATCAGGCTATCGCCCAACTGCTGCCGCTTCTCACTGCCGAGGATGCAAAAGCTTGGTTCAGGCTCCCATTCAATGCTCTACAGCAATAGGAGAAATGCTCTAGCGGGACCTGGCTTGAACGAAGTATTGCGCGACGTCGCGAACGAAGTCCACGGCGCCGGGCGGCACGGCAACGTCACCCTTCAGGATCGCTTCGAAGTGATGCGGCGTTCCGTAGTACAGCGTCGTGTCATCCTGATTCTGGCTCACGCTGGTGCCGTCAAGATCGATGCCGGCAAAAAGGCCCTTGGCGCGCGAGTAACTGAGCAGCTCCGCGTTCATCTTCCAATCCGTTGAAGCCGTTCCGGCGCGGCCCACGGGACCGGCTGCAGCCGAAGCGTCGCCGCCGATCTTGAACTTGTCTCTGAGCAGATCCTGCATCCCGCGGTCATTCACGGCCACCAGAACCAGGTCGGTGGCCTGGCCGCCAATCTGGAATCCAAACGATCCACCAGCCATGCGGATAAACACCGGCGCGCTCCAGCCGTGACCGGTGCGGCAGGTTACCACTCCCTGACCGTACTGTGCGCCTACAAGGAACGCGCCCTTCACCATGCTCGGGACCACTGCCACGCACGTGGCCGACTTGAGAATGTTGCTGGGGATGGTCCTGTCGCCCGCGCCCATGATCTGGTCCAGGACAATCTTGGCGGAGTCGATGCGTGCCTGCAAATCCTCCTTCGAGGAGGCGGCGACGGCTGTGGATGTAAGCAGAAAGCTGAGGCAAACAGATGCAATGGCCTTTTTCATATCCATGTCCTTCCGTTCCACCGGCTTTACGCCGGGGACCCTGGAACTCTGAGTTAGAGGCGTTTGTCCCGCAGCCAGGGAAATCGTTCGGGAGGGTCCGAGGGAACAACGGCTGGCAGGCGACGCCGAATCCTCCTCGAACAGCCTACAGCATTCGCGCGCACACGGGTTCCACAATTGCTATACCTGCGCCAACGCCGTCTTGGAATGTTGATCAACCAGTAATTGCCGGGTTGCCGGGTTGCCGGTCACACGCCCAAAACAACCAAAAGAAACAGATGACCGTGATCATTCTGCGGAGCGACGGACGCACAGGGCGCGTCTACCATAATCGGCGAATCGACCGGTGAAGAGGCCCGCATCATCGTCATTCTGTATCCCATTGTTGAAATCGAAATACCACACAAGCCCATTAGGGTGCCCGCGATCATCCAGTCTCTGAGTCGTGCTCCACTCTTCGCCCGTGAGGAATAGATTTCCTTTTACATGCCATGTGAAAATCCTACCCTTGCCTGGACCTGCTAATCCGGGAGCGTTGGCGCTCTCGTCGTAAATTCCCTCCAACTCGGCGATTGTGGGCAACCTCCAGTCAGGAAATCCAGCCAATCGCGAGTCACGACAGTACTCCACAGATTTGTGCCAATTTACGTCTCTGCCGTTGTCCTTCCCCGCCCACATCAGGCCGGTGGATGGATCAACCCAAACTCCTTGCCTTTGATTGTCCTGTGCGTCTGCCCATTCCGGTGATCGAACAGAGACAATCACGGCAGTAGCAACCGCGATCAACAGAAATGCGCATTTGGTTCTCATTGCGACGATTCTACTTCTTCGGACTGCGTTTGAGCCTGCTGGACAAATCAGGAGCGTATTGTCGCCCATCCGGAAGTCGCCCATCCGGAAGTCGCCCATCCGGAAGTTATCGATCGGTAAACATTCTCGATTGGCGGACTCCACACCGGATCTCCTTGTACGGCAAAGACTTCGACATTTTATTCCGCATTCGGGTTGCCGCGGCTCGATAACCTGCATCGAAGCAAAGATGGCAACTTGAAGTTTGTGGGAGTTTGCCAAGATGCCGATGAGGCGTGGGAATCGAGGAGGTTTGAATATGAAAAAGCTGCTCACGATAATTACGACACTATTGATTGCCGGTTGTGGCGTTACTGCGCGAGCCGCCGACGACCAAAGGAAGTTGGATGGCCGCCTGGACGCTGCCCGAGCCGCGATCGACTCGATAATGTCTGTGCCGGACAAGGCCGTTCCCGATGGGATCGCGCGGCATGCAAAATGTATTGCGGTGGTGCCTGGCGTGGTGAAGGGAGCGTTCATTGTAGGCGCCGAGTACGGACAGGGCGTGGTAACTTGCAGGACTGCTCGGGGTTGGAGCGGCCCCGTGTTCATTCGCCTGGCCGGCGGATCGTTCGGCTTCCAGATTGGTGGACAGGGGACCGATCTGGTGCTGGTGGCAACGAATGACAAGGGATTCCAGGACCTTCTGCATGACCGGTTCAAGATCGGCGCCGATGCGTCGGCAGCAGCCGGACCCGTGGGACGCGACGCACAGGCCTCGACCGACATCAGCATGCGAGCGGAAATGCTGACCTGGTCGCGCAGCCGCGGAATTTTTGCAGGCATCGACCTGAATGGAACAACGGTGAGCCAGAATGTCTCGGACACCGATGAGATCTACGGCGCACACCATCGATTCGACGACGTTCTCCGGGGAGAGGTGCCTCCGCCTGCGCAGGCCGAGGGATTTCTGCACGCGGTGAGGCAGTATTTCGGCGAGGCTGAAATGCACCGCTGAGCCCTGGCGCAGGCAGGCGCGGGCTGCGCACCGGCGAGTCCGCGCCGGCTGGAGAAGGCTCGCAAACTGCTTGCAGCTCGAATGGACCGTGAACTGCGGCAGAAGAGCGCCGCTTGACGGCTAAATCGCCCCTCACGGCCCGTTTCAGGCCGCTGACTCTACGGTTGAGGTGCTGGAATGGTGTGGGGGGAGGGCTGAAAAGTTCGGCACAACGAGAACTGAAGTTCGTACGGTGAAAAAATAGGAGTTCCCAGGCTTCATGGAAACATGCTGCCTGGGAACTCCTTTCCCCAGATCTGCGTTGTTTCTAGTTACAAGATTGTGGAAAACAGGGCAATCACGCAAGAGTACTTAGGGGCTATGGCTTAAAGTAACCTGAAATTAACCTAATCAGGGGCACTTTCCGGCGATCCACCCCTACCGCGCCGGTGATTGCTCTGCGGCAACAGGGAACGGTTCAGCGCCGACATGGAAAGCCGGATGCGGTTGTCGGCGCCTGTCTTGCGCAGGAGCCGTGCCACATACGCCTTGACCGTCCCCTGCTCGATGCCCAATCGGGAGGCAATTTCGCGCGTGGAGTGCGCCCCCAGAATCAGCTCGAGCACCTGCTTCTCGCGCCGCGTAAGTTTCGGGATGGCAGAAGCTTGCGATTGTCCCGGAACCTTGAGCAAGCGGTCGATCACACGGCAGAGCAGACGACGCGGCGCCCAAATAGACCCGGACGTGACCACGTCAATCGCTTGCCGGACAATCTCCGGACCCGCGGATTGCCCCAGGTAGGCTCTGGCCCCGGCAATGATCGAATTCAACACCAGTTCATCGTCGCCCTCCGGCCCAATCACAATCGACCGGATTTCCGGCCGGGCGTCGCGAATGGTTTCCAGAGCCGCTAAACCGCCAAGAGTTGATTGCAGATCGACAACAACGTACTCAATGTTGCCAAGGGCGAGCAGCTCCGGCAAGCTCCCAATTACCGGGACGAGCTGAGCCTGATTTGCCTCCGCCGGGAGGTCAAAGATGCTGGCAAGGCCCGCTACCCGGACGGGTTCGACCGCGAGCAATCCAATGTGAATGGTCTGGGGATTCGAGGCTTTGGACGTCATGGCGCTCCCTTCCGCACTCGGCAGAGTCGAGCCCGAACGGCACAAAGGTGACACCAAGGAACCAAATTCCGCAACGTGCCGTCCATCGAATCCGCACCAGGGCGATTCGAAAACGGCGAAGTCTCACAGCTTGGGCAGCACGATTCCCTGCTGCTGTTGATACTTGCCCTTGCGGTCAGCATAGCTGATCTCGCAGGGCTCATCCGAGCGGAAGAACAGAATCTGGCACAGCCCTTCGTTGGCGTACACCTTGGCCGGTAGCGGGGTCGTGTTAGAAATCTCGAGGGTGACAAAACCCTCCCACTCCGGTTCGAACGGCGTTACGTTCACAATGATTCCGCAACGCGCGTAGGTCGACTTTCCAACGCAGATGGTCAGTACATCTCTGGGGATACGAAAGTATTCTACAGAACGCGCCAGTGCAAACGAGTTGGGTGGAATAATCACCGAATCGGCCTTGACGGAAACGAACGACCGCTCGTCAAAGGCCTTGGGATCGATGATGGCGCTGTTCACATTGGTAAAGATTTTAAACTCGTCCGAGACCCTGAGGTCGTAGCCATACGAAGACAGACCATAGGAAACCACGCCGTGCGCAACCTGCTTTTCGCTGAAAGGCTCGATCATGCGGTGCTTGAGGGCCTGTTCCCTGATCCATCTGTCGCATTGAATCGACATACTTCTCCGGCTCCGGCAGTCTTAGAGCGGCTTCCGACAGCTTTGCTGCGCTGGCTGCGACTCGATACCTCATCTTAAGCAACACACGCGGCCGTTGACAATCTTCCTTCGTCCCTTTTTCTCTGTTCGCTGTTCATCCGATCTCTCCCCTCTCGCTCCATTGCTCCCTCGCTCCCTTGTTCGCTTGCTCCCTTGTTCCCTTGTTCCCTTGGTCCCTGCTTTCCTAATCGCAGCAAAACCTGTACTATGAGCGGTGTAGGGCGTTTGACAGGCAACGCCCAGTTCACAGCGAGCGAGGAGACTCCATTGATCAAGCAGGATATCGTTCACAACGTGGTCGAGCGCACGGGCCTGCCCCGCACCAAGGCCGAGGCGGCGGTGGACACGGTCTTCGAGGGCTTGAAACAAGCTTTGGCGGCCGGCGAGCGCATCGAACTGCGCGGATTCGGCGTCTTCAGCGTCCGCGCGCGCAAAACCGGCATCGGCCGCAACCCCCGCACCGGGACTGAGGTCAACATCGCTCCCGGCAAAGCGGTGCGCTTCAAACCAGGCAAGGAGCTCCACGCGCTGGCGCCGGGCGCACCGAGCAGCTAGCAGCAGCGTGGGCAAGCCGAAATAAGATCCTCGTGAGCGGCTGACCGCAGGCAGCCCGGCCGGGAGGTCTGTGCGCGCGTACGGCGCGTTTCAAAAACCCGTCTTGTGTCAGGGCACGAATTCAGTCGTGCCGAAGAAAGCCCGGAAAAACCCTGGGCTTTAGCCCCTGAGGGACTTGAGCAAACGCCGGCCGGGACCGTTCTTGAAACGCGTCTCGCTCAATGCCGTCGCAATGGTCTCTCGAACCGTGTGATAAAGAAAGGTGCCGGTTGCGTTCATTCTTGCGGGAGTATGGCTTGCCGGTGCTGCTTCTCGCCGCCAGCATCGTCACCACCACCGTGAACGGCGCCCGGTTCATGCAGAACTTCCTCGAAGGCTTGCCGCCGGTGGTGCGCGACAGCGACGTGTGGCCGTGGCCTTGGCTTGTCCGCCATCCCAGCCTCTTCGCCTCGGGCTTTGCTTATTCGCTCACGCTGCTCGGCATCCTCCTGATCCACGAGTTCGGCCACTACTCCGCCTGCCTCGTGCATCGCATTCGGGCCACTCTGCCCTGGGTGCTTCCCGCGCCCACGCTCAGCGGAACCTTCGGCGCGGTCATCCGCATCCGCTCGCGCATCCCCAGCCGCGATGCGCTCATGGACGTGGGAATCTACGGCCCACTGGCCGGCTATGTTGCCTCGGCGCTGGCCGTCGCCGTGGGACTTGTGTTGAGCGTCCCCAAGACGGGCGGCGCACCAGAGTCCCTCGTCCGGTTTGGCGGCGACCCGCTGACCATCCAATTGCTGCATCGTCTGCTCGTGCAGTGGAATCCGTCAATCCCTTCGTTCCATCAGGCTGCGCCGCATCCCGTGCTCGTGGCCGGCTGGATCGGCCTGTTCATCACCGCGCTCAACCTGATCCCCGGCGGGCAACTCGACGGCGGGCACATTCTTTACGCGCTCTCGCCCCGGCTGCACCGCGTGGCGACAAGTCTCTTGCCTTTTCTCTTGTTTCTTGCCGGAGCCGTCTACTGGGTAGGCTGGATCTTCTGGGGACTGTTCCTGCTCATTCCCGCCTTGCGCCATCCCAAAGTTCCCATCGACACCGATCTCTCCCCTGGCCGCGTCGTCCTCGGCCTCCTCGGCATCGCCCTCTTCGTGCTTACCTTCACGCCCACGCCGTTCTACGACAACTCGCTCCTCCAACTCTTGAACGTCGATCGTTTCACCGCCCCGCACTAACGGGCGACAACTCACCTCGGACCTGTCATCTCGAGCGAACGCAAGCCCGCTGGGCACCCTCTGGGTACGGGCAAAAGACGGTAGCCCCAGGCGCAAGCCTGGGGCGAAGCCCCCGTCAATCGAGGCGCAGCCCGCCTTCGCGGGCGAAAGATCCAACCACTCCCTCGCTTCGCGCCTTCCTACTCCCTGCCGGGGCCCCCGGCGACAGGTCCTCGTCGCTGGGGTGGCTATTGGCTACTCCCTATCCCCTGTCTTCCTGACCCCGTCAGAATCCATCCACCGTGTCCGCGTTGAACTGCAGAGCATGCAATTGGCAGACATCGAGGCCCTGCGTGTAAGTTTCAGAAGATCCGTCACTGAAGACCAGCTTGAAATCCTCGTGGCACACACCGCGCCATGCGGGTGGAAAGACGATCAACGTTCCCATTTCGGCAGGCAGAACTGCACGCCCCAGCACATCCGAGCCCCACGAATTCTGTGAGTGCGGCGAAACAAACAGGTTGTGCAGTTCCTTCCCGGTGTTGTTCAGGAACCAGAAGTTCGCCCGGCTCTGTGGAATCGCCTGCTGCGGGAGCACGCAGACCAGCAGAATCGCGGGCAGAATCCCAGTTAGAAGCAGTTTCGTAAAGGTTCTCATATTCTCCTCCTCAAATCGCCGAAAACCCATTCCTGGCGTGCTGCTCATCTCCGTTCCCGGGGACAAGGAACTTCACTCCCATGAACAGGGTCCGCGATTTGTCGAACGCTGAGGCAGTTGGCCGGCGCCCCCATCGTTGCTGCGCCAACCTCTGCGGGGAAAGGACTGCGATCTGTCCAAGGACTGCTTCCAGAGTCCACAGACCGCGCTTGCTCATGACCGCGCGGAAGCTCGTTCCGCTTTCAGAAAAGCGGAAGCCATTATGCACCGCACCGCCGGGCCGCTCCGTGCCACAGTGCGACGGCCTCTGAGGCGCATCCTCGCGTGCAGGCTCTCGCTCGATCGATGGCCAATAGAGGGAAGTCGAGGACCAACCGCACGCCTACTGATTAACTGCCCCGGATCATACCGGCCATAGCGATTTTCAGCAAGTTAATAATTTCGCGCGCCATCGCCGGGCGCCCTGGAGCCGGGGTCCGTGGCGTGGACAGCCTGCGCTGAGCTTGTCGAAGGGTCCTGAATTTGAGACTTGGGATACCTCAGATTTCGCATCAATAAAAGTGTTGTCATCCCGAGCGGTTCCGCAAGCCCGCCACCCGGTTTGCGCTGCAGTCGAAAGCCCCTGTATGGTTGTCTCGTTGTGGGAAATCGAGGCGATCGATGTTCTTTAGGACTCTTCCTGCTTTTCTCGTCATTCTTTCCGCTGTCTCCGCGCTCGCCCAGTCCACCCCCGCTCGCCCCGCCATCACCGGCATCTCGCACATCGCCATCTACACATCCGATCCGGTTGCGGCCGACCATTACTACCGCGACATTATCGGCGCGGCCCGGTTGCCCGATCCCGAGAATTGGAAAGGCGTGGACTACTGCCTGAACCCCACGCAGTTTATTGAAGTACTGCGCCTCCCGGCCGGCTCGGGCATCAACCGCCTCGATCACATCGCCTTCAACACTGCCGATGCCGTCGGGATGCGAAATTACCTTGCCGCCAGCGGATGGAGGATCCAGCAGAACGTGATCCGGGAATTCGACGGCACCCTCTGGTTTGAGGTGCTCGATCCCGAGGGCAATTCGGTGGAGTTTTTGCAGCCGGGCGGCAGCCTCAAGCGGTCGGTCATTGCACCCAACGCCATCGGCCGGCACATTATTCACCTCGGCATCCTGGTGCACAGCCGCGAGGCCGAAGACAAGTTTTACAAGGACCTGCTCGGCTTCAAGCCCTACTGGTTCGGCGGCATGAAGGAAGGCAAGCTCGACTGGGTCAGCCAGCAGGTTCCCGACGGCCACGACTGGCTCGAATACATGCTCTCGGCTGGCCCGGGCAAGGGCATTCCCGCCGACATGACCCAGAACCAGCTTGGCGTCCTCGATCACCTTTCCATCGGCGAAGCTTCGGTCCCCGACGCCTACAAGGTGCTCGAGGCCGGCAACCGCCTGACCGGCCGCCACGATGCGGCGCCCAAGATCGGCCTCGACGGCAAGTACCAGTTCAACCTGTACGATCCCGACGGCATTCGCATCGAGCTGATGAACTTCCACGCCACCAACAAGCCGTGCTGCTCGCCCTTCACCGCCGAAGACCCGTCGGAGTAGGGATTCGGCTTTTTCCTGAATGGGTACCAAGTCGATTCGACGAGCAAATGAAATCGAAAGTGTATTGAGTAACTTTCGATCGCCGGCATGCCCTTCCGGCGGGTTCGTGATAAGCGGGCCGTAAGCAGTGACCGCGGCTCAGCTCCGCCGCGATTTAAAACCTATCGGCAGGCCGCGCCCAAACGCCGCACCCGGCCCCGCACCGCCGCTGGAATCGGTGGGTTGGCTTGGCTATCATTTTCCCCGAACTTCTTTAGCCCTTGTCGCGTACTCTCCCACAACGCTGGAGGTCCCTATGACGTCGCGGAAGAGGACGGCCCGTATCGCTGGCCTGTGGTATCTGGGCTTCACCCTGGGGCCGTTCTACCTGCTGTATGTTCCCTCGCAGACGGTCGTGCAAAACGACGCTGCTGCAACCGCAGCCCGTGCCCTCGGCCACGAGACGCTCGTCCGTTGGGGCATGCTTGCCGAGACGCTCGGCGTGGTGATCTTCATCGGCCTGAGCCTGGCGCTCTATCGCCTCTTTGAAGACGTGGACCGAAACCGCGCGCGACAACTGGTGGCTTTGGTGCTCGTTTCGTCTGCCCTCAGCCTGGCGACCGTAGTCCTCAGCGCGGCCGCGCTCCTCGTCTTTCGCGGCGGCGCTGCCTTCGACAATCACACGCGCGAGGCGATCGGCATGCTCCTGATCAGCATGCATGGGCAGGGGATCGGCATCAACCAGACGTTTTGGGGATTGTGGCTGTTGCCTTTTGGATGGTTGGTCGTGCGCTCGCGCTTCTTACCGCGCTGGCTGGGCTATTGGCTCCTGCTTGACGGCATCGCCTGGGTTGTCGTCGGCATCACCTGGTTCCTCGCACCGGAATACTCTAACGCTCTCTTCCGCTACTTCCAGCCGGTGTTTCTGGCCGAGCTTGCCGCCATGCTCTGGCTGCTGATCATGGGGGCGAGGGAGCAACCGCCAATTGCGGCTGCGACGAATTAGTTCGCCGCGCCCTGCTGGCGGTGGCCCATGTCTGACCATCCAAAAATGTTTGGGTGCCCCAAGTCCCGCTTTTGGGACCTGGGACTGTGGCCACAATCCCTGCCTGTGCTCTTTACGGAATATAGCCGTCCGTCGGCACACGGTTGCAAGAACGAGGAAGAGTGGAGAAGCTACCTGGATGGTTTTCGTTCCTAAGCGGCGCGATGGAACGGCTCGATCTTTGGCTGTTTCCTCTTGGAAGCCTGCCACAAGTCGTAATCGGTTTGCAGCTCATACCAGATTTCCGCGTGGGTGCCGAATGCGGCAGATAGACGCAGCGACATATCGGCCGAGATACCGGCCCTGCCGTTGAGAATGCGGGAAAGCGTGGCACGGGAAACCTTCAAATGCTTGGCGGCGGTCGTTACGTCCACGTCGCCCAGAAACTCCCGAAGCACTTTGCCGGGGTGTGGCGGATTGTGCATGCGCATATCGATTCTCCTAGTGGTAATCCTGATAGTCGACGAGGATCGCATTCTGGCCCTCGAGCGCGAAGGTCAAGCGCCAATTGCCGTTCACCTTCACCGTCCAATGGCCCTTGAGATCGCCGCGCAAAGGGTGCAATTCCCATCCCGGAGCATTCATGTCGTTCGCAGTCCGGGCTCGGTTCAACTGAAATAGTTGAAGTGACAGTTTGGCCGCATGAGAAGGTTGAATTCCAGCCTTGCTTCCGGTGGTGAAGAACTTCTCGATCCCACGATGCCGGAAGCTCTTGATCATGTGTATAGTGTAGCGCTCCACTTCTCACTTGTCCAGCACCGGGGTTGTGGGGCAGGTGGCGCACGATTTTTGCTTGCAAGAGCGCCTACTCCCTACCCCCTACTCCCCATTCCCTGTTCCATGTTCCCTGTTTTTTTGATGTCAAGCCCTCAATCGTTTGTGCGCGCGCGTTAAACTCACCCTAACCCTTTGCCTTCTCCGTCACTTGTCCACGCATTCACTTTCTTTCCGAACATTGCGGTTTAATTCCCCCATTTCGCTATCCTGTTTCTAAAGAACAAAAAACAGAGCGTTTCTTGCTCTGAGAGCGGTTGGGCGGCTCAAAGGCGCCGGCGGGGATTACGGCGCTCCTGAGCCGCCCATCGCCTTTTCGGCCACACTGCATCCGGAGGCGGCCGAGGCGCCAATCTGATCTCTGGTCTCTGGTCTCTGGTCTCTGATCTCTGTCCGCTAGCTCCGCTAACCCCGCTACATCAGCCGCAGCGCATCCACATCCACAATCAGATTCCGCCGCGGTACATCCTTCTCCGCGGCGTGCGCCAGCATGCCGCGCAGTGCTTCATTCAGCGCCTTGCGGGTTGCGCTTTTGAGGATCATGTGGAAGCGGTAGACGCCCTTGATGCGCGCGATGGGCGCGGTGCATGGCCCCAGCACTCTGACCGCTCCGCGGTTCTGGTTTTGGACGAGATATTTACCCAAGACAGACGCCCACCCCGCTGCCTCTTCCAGCTTTTGCGACTGGACCAGCACGTTGGCCAGCGCGCCGAAGGGCGGGTAGTGCATCCAGCGGCGGTATTTGAGCTCGCGCTCGGCGAACGCCGCGTAGTCGTGCGTGGTGGCAGCGACGATCGCGTAGTGATCGGGATAGTATGTCTGCACCACCACGCGGCCTGGCAGGTCGCCGCGACCCGCGCGACCGCTCACCTGCGTCATCAGCTGGAAGACCCGCTCGGCGGCGCGGAAGTCCGGCATCGACAGCGCATGGTCGCAGCCCACCACGCCGACCAGCGTGACGGTATGAACATCGTGGCCCTTGGCGATCATCTGCGTGCCCACCAGCAGGTTGATCTCGCCCGAGTGCAGCCGCGCGAGCATCTGCTCCAGATCGTAGCGTCCGCGCATCGTGTCGCGATCCATGCGGCCAATGCGCGCACCGGGAAAAATCTCCGCCAGCCGCTCTTCGCCCTGCTGCGAACCGGCTCCGAGATAGAACAAGTGCTCGCTATCGCACTTCGGGCAGCGCGCCGGCACCGTGCGCCGGAAGCCGCAATAATGGCACTGCAGGCGCTGCCCTTCGCGAGCTTCGCCCAAGTCCTCCGCTGGCGCCTTGTGATGCGTGAGGGCGATGGCGCAGTTCTGGCACTCGAGCTTTTCGCCGCAGGCGCGGCACATCACGGCAAACGAGTAGCCTCGCCGGTTGAGCAGGATCAGCACCTGCTCGCCGCGCTCCAGCGTTGCCTTCGTCTGTTCCACCAGCGATCGCGAAAAGAGCTGGTCCTTTCCCGTTTCCTGGAACTCGCGGCGCATGTCGATCAGGTCCACCTCGGGCAGCGGGCGGTTCATCACCCGGTCGCGCAGTTCGATGCGCGTGTACTTGCCCCTCTCCGCGTTCTGCCAACTTTCCAGCGACGGCGTGGCCGAGCCCATCACCACCACCGCGCCCGCCAGCTTGGCGCGCATCACGGCCACATCGCGCGCGTTGTAGCGCGGCGTCTCCTCCTGCTTGTAGCTTTGGTCGTGTTCCTCGTCGACCAGGATCAAGCCCAGATTCGGCGCGGGCGCAAAGATCGCCGAGCGCGTGCCCACCACAATCGGCGCCTCGCCGCGGCGGATGCGCCGCCACTGCTCGCTGCGCTCCTCCGGCGTAAGCGCGGAGTGCAGAAGCGCCACCCGTTGCTCAAAGGCCTGATCGAGCAGCCCGGCCATCTGCGGCGTCAGGCCAATCTCAGGAACCAGCAGAATCGACGTCATCCCGCGGTCCAGCGCCTTCTGCATTGCGGCAAGATATACGGCCGTCTTTCCCGAACCCGTTACACCATAGAGCAAGAACGGATGGAATCCGCCCAGCGCGATAGTGATCGTGGCCAGCGCGTCGGTTTGTGCTGCGTTCAGGCTCACCGGCGCTGCCGCCGGAGCCAAACCGCCCAGGCGGAACGCTTCCGGCCGCTCCTCGATGCCTACCAGCCCCCGCCGCACCAGAGTCTGCAGCGTCGACGAAGGCAATTCACGCCGTCGCAGCTCAGCCAGCGGCAACTCACCGCCGCACGCCGCCAGCTCGGCCAGAATCGCCTGCTGCTTTTGCGTCAGCGCGGGCAGCCGTCCTTCGGCAACCAGCACGGCAAACCGCTCCATGCGCCGCGCATCTCGCTCGGCGGCCGCGGTTTCGCGCGCAATCCACTTCTTGCGCACCAGGCTGGCCAGCAACGGCAGGGATGCCGCCGTGGCCGTGCGCAGCGTGGACACCTTCACCGGCTCTCCTGAGGCCAACCGCGTCAGCACCCGATGCTCCATGTCCTGGCCTTCTTTGGAGAGCTTGGCGCGGCGGCGGCCAAGCGCCGCGATTCCCTTCCCCTGTTCGCCGTCCATGCTCGCCGCCAGCACATCGCGTCCCAGATCCGTCAGCCGGTAGTAGACCGTGCGCCGCACCTCCGCGGCCAGCGGCAACATGGCGCGCAGCACCTCGCCGAGCGGCGCCAGGTAGTATTGCGCGGTCCACTCCGCCAATTCGAGCAGATGCGGGCTGAGCAGCGGTTCCTCATCGAGGACGGCCTCGATGTACCGGATTTCCATCTCCGGCGGAGCCTTGGCGGCGAGCGCCGTCACCACGCCGATCAGCTTCTCGTTGCGGAAGGGCGCAATGACGCGCGCCCCACGCTGCGGCGACTGGCCCTGACGCACGCCGTAGGTAAACGTGTGGTCCAGCGGCACCGGCAACGCGACTTCGCAATATGCGGCCATGGGAGACAAGATTCAGTGTAGGGGATACGGCGAGGCGGGATTCGCACACGGTACAATTCACTCCTGATGACTACCAAGCACGCTCCAATCGCCCCAAAGTTGGCCGGCTCCAAAGCCAGCCCGGCCGCGCTCGCACCCATCACCCTCTCGATCGACATCGGCGGCTCCGGCATCAAAGGCATGTTGCTCGACGCGCGCGGCAAGCCGGTCAGCGAGCGGGAGCGCATCGTGACGCCCGCGATCCCCACGCCGCGCGCCGTGCTGCGCGTGCTCGAGGAGCTTCACTCGCGCCTGCCGAACTTCGACCGCGTCTCGGTCGGTTTTCCCGGGGTGATCAAGCACGGAACCACGTACACCGCCGTCAACCTGCATCGGCTGTGGATGAACTTCCCCCTCGAGCGCGAGCTCGAGAAGCGCTGGCGCAGGCCGGTACGCGTGGCCAACGACGCCGCCGTGCAGGGCTACGGAGCCGTCAAGGGCCGCGGCGTCGAGTTGACGGTGACTCTTGGCACCGGAATGGGCTCGGCGCTCTTCACCGACGGCAAGCTTTGCCCCGGCCTCGAGCTCGGCCACCATCCGTGGAAGAAGCAGACCTACGAGGACTACCTCGGCCGGCGCGGCCTCGACCAATTCGGTAAGAAGCGCTGGAATAAGTGGCTCCAGGAGGCCATCGCGCAGACGGCGGCGACCTTCAACTGGGACCACCTCTACCTGGGCGGCGGCAACACTAAGAAGATCGATTTCCCGCTGCCACCAAACGTCTCGATCGTGTCGAACAAAGAGGGGATTTTCGGCGGCGTGGCGTTGTGGCGGGAGCCAGAGTAGATTTCAGTTTGACAAGTGACAATTGTCACTGTATGAGGTATTATCTTGATCAGGAGTTTCAAGCACCGCGGTCTGAAACGCTTTTATGAACTCGGCGACCCGCGCGGTATCCGGCCCGATCTCGTGGACACGGTTCAAGAAATCCTGACCGTTCTCGACGACGCAACGACACCGCAGGGAATGAACCTTCCGGGGTATCGCCTCCACTCGTTGAAAGGCGACCGCAAAGGCTTTTGGGCCGTCGCCGTGACGGCGAACAGGCGCATCATCTTCCGATTTGAGGGCGCAGACGCTTATGACGTCGAACTTATCGACTACCACTAACGAACCCCAGGAGCGAAACCCATGCCGATGAAGAACCCCGCGCATCCCGGACGAGTAGTACGGAATGCCTGCCTCGAGCCATTGGGGTTGTCAGTTACGGAAGGCGCAAAGATTCTCGGCGTCACCCGTCAGGCGCTCAACAACGTCGTTAACGGCAAGTCGGGCATCAGTCCGAAGATGGCGATCCGTCTCTCCAAGGCCTTTGGCAGCACACCGGAAACGTGGCTGCGCATGCAGCTTGCGTACGACCTTGCGCAGGCCCGGAAAGACGAGGCCAAGATCAAAGTCAAGCGGCTGCGCGCGGCATAGGGGCGGCGTGGCGTTGTGGCGGGACCAGGTTCCGCGGAGTTAGCCGCGCCCCGGCGCCCTCAGCCCCAGCTCCTTCATCGCAATCTGCAGGTCCGCCCAGGCTTCCTTCTTCTGCCGCGGATCGCGCAGCAGAAACGCCGGGTGGTACGTCACGATGAGGCTCGCTCCGCGAAAGGCGTGCACGCGGCCGCGCAGCCCGGCTAAAGGTTGCCGCGCCCCCAGCAGGTAGGTCGCCGCCGTCGCACCCAGCGCCACCAAGACCTGCGGCCGGATCACGTCAATCTGCCGAAAGAGGAACGGCGAGCAGGTGTTGGCCTCCTCGGGCTCGGGAGTCCGGTTGCCCGGCGGGCGGCACTTGACCACATTGGCGATGTAGCACTCTTCGCGTGTCAGCCCCATCGCCACAATCATGTTGTTCAGCAGTTGCCCGGCGCGGCCCACGAAGGGCAGCCCTTGCGCGTCCTCATCGGCTCCCGGCCCTTCGCCTACAAACATCAGCCGCGCGGCAGGGTTGCCCACGCCAAAGACGATGGTGTGGCGCCCCTTGTGCAGCGCGCAGCGCGTGCAGTCTCCCATCTCGTCGCGGATGACTTGAAGCGCGGCTGCTCGCTCCTCCACGGGAACAACCGCGCCGACTTCCGGCGCGTGAAAGCCTTTGTGGGTCTTAATGACGGGTTCCTCTCCGAAGAAGTTAGCCTGAATGGCTGGCGCTGCGGTTTCCTGCGGAACGGGTTTGGGACCAGGTTCGTGCTGTCCCACCCTTTCCGCATCCGTTTGCGCAGCCTGCGAAAAGGATGAGGCAACCGGCTCCGCAGCATCCACCGGCCGCCGGTAAAAATCGGTCAGCCCCAGGTCGCGATAGAATCGGATGCGTTCGGCCAGAGCCTCACGAGTGGCGGGATCGATCGATTGCGGCAATGTCTTAGCTCCTCGATCAGGGGATCTCTTAACAAGCTCTCTCTGTAAACATACATTCCTCCGGGGGTTAAATAGACGGGCTAAAAACCGCTCCCAACCCGCCGCATTCATTCTGCTGGATTTACGCACGGTCAAAGCCGCACTCTTAATCTTGACTTATACAGAGATTCTTGCGGTGTGTTCCGCAAACTGCAAGCGGTCGGCTTTCACAAGCTTGGCGCGGCGTTGATCAATGAAACACCGTCCACGCCAAGGCGGTCTGAAACACGACTATTCGTTCTGCCAGCGTCTCGAGAAACCGGCAGAGCCTACGATCCGTCGTCTCCTGAGTCGCCCCCGCTGTTGGAGTCGCCGCCGCCACCCGAATCAGAACCTGAACCAGAATCGTCGGGCGGTGGAGGTGGCGTTGGTTCCGGGGCGCCAGTTGGCGCCGGCGCTTCGGTCGGCTCTGGCGTCGGCGCTGGCGTGGGTGCCGGGGTTGGCGCAGGTGTGGGTGCCGGTGTCGGTGCCGGCGTAGGGGCCGGGGTTGGCGCAGGTGTGGGTGCCGGTGTCGGTGCAGGCGTAGGGGCCGGGGTTGGCGCAGGTGTGGGTGCCGGTGTCGGTGCAGGCGTAGGGGCCGGGGTTGGCGCAGGCGTGGGCGCGGGCGTCGGCGCGG
>Ga0182027_10007415_pt1 | contig 16155 bp, 5 predicted proteins | sample 712E1DmetaG_FD_121300 | JGI IMG/M metagenome (GOLD analysis project Ga0182027, IMG submission 121300) | Permafrost microbial communities from Stordalen Mire, Sweden - 712E1D metaG (Illumina Assembly) | ecosystem: Environmental > Terrestrial > Soil > Wetlands > Permafrost | place: Sweden...
CTATGATTCCTTGATTTCCAAGCATTAACTAACAAAATCAAAAGGATAAGTCAAGAGAATTTTTCCCTCAACGTTTGTTATCAGCGGGTAAAAGGTTCAATCGCAATTTGTTGTATTTCAATTATTCATGAAAATAGCCTCTTGAAAAATGGGGGCGAGGCCGTTTAGCGGTTCCGGGCGGAGTTGAAAGGCGGATCGAGATAAACGAGGACCACGGTCTCGTCCTTGAGGTAACGCCGGAGGATGTCGAGGTTGTCGCCGTAATAAAGCGTGCCCATGGTTCGTTGAGGGTTGAGGGTTGATGGCTCCGGGTTGAGGGTCAAGCGGCAAAAGGGATTGCATTGGCGGGAATTTAATTTGTGTTTTACACCCGCCCTCACCTTTTATCCTCTCTCCCGGGGGGAGGAAATGACGGGTGGCCGATTTTGGTTTTGCGGCAGCCCATCCGACCAATCCCGTCGCTGAAAATTCCCAAGACGCGGCGCGCGTTTCTCCTTCTCCTTGGGGAGCAGGTTGTTGGATCCGGTCTGGCGTTAAAGGGTAAAAGAACAAAAATTAAAGCCCCCTCACACAACGGAACCCGAAGGCTTCGTCGGTGCAGTTCGGGTAGCCGATGAGGCGGTTGGCACACCGCGCGTAGTCGGTCCCGTTGTCCCAACCGCCGCCACGCAACACACGGAGGCTTCCAGACACCGGTCCGCGTGGATCAATTCCCCCCGCATAAGGCGTCCCATACCAATCCCAACACCATTCAAAGACATTCCCCGCCATGTCGTATAACCCATAACCATTCGCTGCAAATGATCCCACCGGACTCGTGTAGGCCCCCTCTCCGATCTCGCCGACCACGTTGTAGCCGGTGGGTCCGAAATCGTAACTATAATCCCCGGTATTTCCGTCGTAGTTGGCCTGGCTTTCGGAAATCGTATTGCCCCAGGGAAACCGTTGCCCGCTCAATCCGCCCCGCGCCGCTTTTTCCCACTCCGCTTCCGTCGGCAACCGATACCCTTTGGCCGCCCAATTGACATATACCGTCACCGCCTCATTCGTATAAACCTGCGTGCATCCCGCATCCGTGTAATACACCGGCGCCAAACCCGCCAGCTGCGACCGCGCATTGGTCCACTTCACCACGTCATACCAATCCACCGTCTGCACCGGATGATTCGCCGCCTTGCCCGCACCGGCATGGTCAAAGACATATCCCTGGCTCGTGGCCCAATCATAGACCCTCTGCCATTGGCGATAGCTCACCAGGTTCGTATCCATGTAAAATGCCGACACCTTTGCGATAACGGTGGCGGCGTCAGTGATGTCGGGATCACCAACAGAATTCCCCAATTTGAACACACCTGCTGAAATGAGCGCCATGCCGGCGGGCGCAAGGTCTTGATTGCCCGCTGGCGCAATGCTCAGATTGGTCAGTTGAGCCGGAATTGGATGAACCCCAGCAATCAATGCCAGCACGATAAACAGCGGGCGGAGTTTGGGGTTCATAATAAATTCAGGTTTAGCTGCCCTTACATTTCAATGACGGCCTGATTTACAGTTTCATTTTTACGCCACGGCCAAGGGAAAGGCAAATATAAACGCCACAGCTACCGCGAAGAAAGCATGAAAAGGGCTGGTTTTGGCTTGAAACGAGTTGATGGCGGGCGGCAATGCAAGCGTGCTGACCGCAAGGGCGTATCCTGACACTGCTCCCGATTTGCAGCGGCAGGGCGTCCTGCCTGCCGTATCCGGCGGCAGGCCGCGCAACGCGCGGCGGGCGCGGCGCCGCCCCACCAAAACGTCAAAGCTTTACAAAAATTCGTTCGAGCTGCTGCACTTGCGCGTCCAGCGCGCCATCGGTCCAGACCACAAAGTCGGCGCGGGAAATTTTTTGTTCCACCGGCCATTGCGCGGCCAGGCGCTGCCGGATTTGCTCCGGCGTCCACCCGCGCGCGAGCAATCGTTTGCGCTGGGTGGCGGCGGAGCAGGCGACGCAAATGATTTTGTCAAAATGGGATTCGGCCCGGGTTTCGAAAAGCAGCGGGATCACCACGACGGCGAGCGCGCGGTTTTCCCGGCGCCACGTTTCGATTTGGGCGAGCCAGCGTTCGCCGATGCGCGGGTGGAGAATGGCTTCGAGTTTTTGCCGGGCGGCGGCATCGGCAAAAACGATTCGCGCCAGTTCATCCCGACGCAGCCGGCCCTCCGGGGCAACGATGGTCTGGCCGAAGGCGGCCTGAATTTCGGCGAGGGCGGGCTGGCCGGGCTGAACGAGCTGCCGCGCGAGTTCGTCGGTGTCCACCACGTGCGCGCCGCGGGTGCGGAAGAATTGAGCGGCGGTGGATTTGCCCATGCCCACGCCGCCGGTGAGACCGCAGACTTTCATGGGTTGAAAGTTTGACGCGGATGGTCAAGGCCAGGGAGGCACGCCAACCACACGATAGAACAAGGCGTGATAACTCGCCGCGCTGGAATTGGTGTAGGTGAAGGAATTGTACGGCAGCGGGTTGGTATAAACGGTCACCCAGTTCAACAGGTTGGTGGACGCCTGAACAATATATTCCTGCCCCGGCTGGCCGGTGACGGTGAATTGGAATGTCCCGTTGGAGAACACAAAAGTTCCAAATTGGACCGGCTGGGCAACACTGCTGACGTTGATGGTCATGGAAGCGGTATCGTCATCCGGGTTGGGGTCAGGCGTGGCCGCGCTGACGCTGGCGTAGTTGTTGAAGCTGCCCGGGTTATGGGCCTGATTCGTCAGCGTCAGGGCAAGTTGTCCGCCGACATTGACGGTGAGCACGCCATTGGTGATGAGCACGCCGTAACTGTTGGTGATCACAACGACTTCGTTGGTGACATACCAAATCACCTTTGAGCCGGCGTGAATCACGGAGCCCAGCGTGCAAACGTTCGAAACCAGCGTAAAGTCCGTTGGCATTGTGTCTGACACCTGCACGTTGGTGGAGCCGATTGTCGGTCCGTAATTTGTCACCGTCAGGGAAAAGGTCACGATGCCGCCGGCCACAATGCTGGTGGATGAGGGCGTCATCAAAAGTTCATTGTCCGCCGCCGAACCGACGGGGTTGGCCGTCGTGAGGGCGAGGATCCAGCCATTGGAGATGATGCCGGAATCGAACACTGCGTCGTCCTGAATGAAGAGCGACCAGGTGCCGTTGGGATTGCTGCCATTCATGGCGGCCAGGTTGGTGCCATAGGGGGGGGGCGGCGGGGAAAGGTGGGTGACGGGATTGCCCGCCCCGGCCAGGGCGTTGATCAAATTGGTTCCGTTGGGCGTGCCCAAGCCGGTGCAAAGGTCATAGTTGGTAACCGCATAAAACAGGTTCGGGCTGGCACTCCAGGTGTTGTTGCCGGTGGTGACGTCGTGAAAACAGTTCAGGTAATTCGGCCCCGTGGCGATGGCATAGACGGCCGGGTTGATGAAGCCGGGTGAGGCAATGCCATTGGCCGCCGCCTGCTGGTTGACCAACGCCATGAACCCCGCCCACAGCGGCGAGGCGCAACTGGTGCCGCCAAAAGCCCCGGAAAAACCACCGCTGTAAATAACCCAGACATTGTCCGCCGTCAGCGCCACATCGGGAAGATTCCGCATGGTCGTCGAACCCATGTTTGCGGTCATGCTGATGTTGGTCTGCCAGCCCGGTATGGCATAGGTGTAGCTGTAGCCGCCGCCGCTGCCAATCCCGTCGTCGCCGTATTCGACACCCCAGTTCCAAACGGTTTCCGACACCCAATTGCTGTTCGCCGTGGACAGGGTGGTTCCGCCGACAATCGTGATATGCGGGTCATCGCACGGCGGAAACACAAACCCAAAACCGGTCCACGAATCCCAGTCACCGGACGCATTGAAGAAAGATTGTCCCTGCGCCGCAAATTGCTGGAAGATTTGTTCCGTGGTTGGGTCAACGGGATATGACCAGGAAGCGCTCAACTGCCGGACCTGATTGCTGGCCGCCATGGCGTTTAAAATGTCGTCGGTAATTTCGCCTTCAAAAACCAGCACATTGGAAACTCCGGGCGCCATGGAAATCACCATTTCAATGTCCAACGACACCTCGTCCGGAGCGTCACCCAGGCCGCCGCCATACCCGTCCAACAATACGGGCTGGACCGGCACGTTGGGCAAACCGGCCTGGGATTCGTAGGCCGTGATGTCGCTTTGGTAGAAGCCGGAATTAAACTGGACCAGCCCGACCATCTGTCCGGAACCGGTCAGGGTTGTGCCCGGGACATAAGCGTTCCTGAAATCATAGCCCATGTAACTGCCAAAAGGCCCCGAACCCAACGCCGGGTTCGCATGCGGCACCGGCAGTTTGTGCAGCAGCGGATGCGGCAGGGAGTAATTATCCAAGCCGCTGACATGCAGGATGGGCAGCGTTGCGTCCACGGATGGATTGGTGTCCGGCGCGAAAAAGTTGCGTTTTTCCGCGGGGTGATGGTAGTTGCGCAGCGTGACCTGGAAGGCTTTCCCGATATCCGCCGCTTTGCCTCTCACATCCACCAGCATCCGGTTGCCGTGCGTCCGGGTCACCGTCAAACCGCTGGCCTGCGCGAAACTGACCACCTTTTGATAATCCTGCTCGGTGGGTCCAAACTGGTCCGTGAACTGTTCCGGTGTCAGAAAATGATGGTAATTCGGGCTGGCGGGGTCGTAAATCTGCTGCAGGAGGCTGGCAAGCGCCTCCTGGTTCCGCAACGGCAGGCCGATGGCCAGATTGAGATTGGTGTCCGCCGGGAAAAGTCCTGCCGGCTGCAACCGCGACATCGCCGCCGGCACGTGGCCGGACAGCGTCTTCAGGGCTGGCGCCGCAAGGCCGGAGAAAACCGTGGCGCTCACAAAGGCCAGGCCAACGCAAATTTTAAATAAACTCTTCCTCATAAAAACTGTGGGGGTTCAAAGTTGCGCATCATGGCATCACGGGAAATTCTGCACCGGCAGATGAGCCGTGGGATGGTTGGTCATGACCGCGTTGGGCACGTTGGTAATGGCGGTAAATTGCGGCAGGTAGTTGGTGGACGCATCGTCAAAAGTAATGGTGACATTTTGGAGGCCGTAGGTACCGCCGCAGTGCGCCAGGAACAACGTGTCGAGCTGGCTCGGCGACACCAGCAACGCGTCAATGGCATAGGGACGAGTGTGCGAGAGATTGGTGAGGGTGATGGTGGCCTTGACCAGCGAACCGCCCAAACCTCTGATGTTGATGGTGGATGGGTACGGCGACGCGAAGGTGTCGGCGTTGATGGTAATCAACGCGTTGTTCGAAACGACGGTGGTCCAACTGCCCAAAGTGTAACCGAAGACAGCCGTGCCGAGGCTGTTCGTGACGCTGTGAGGGACGCTGTTGGTAAGCCGGAAGGTGGCGACAATTTGCTGGCCATTGGTGCCCTGGGCGGTGAAGGTGAACGGGCGTGAAACCGAGTGCCCGCCATAAGTCAAATTGCTATAAACCTGCGTCGGCGGGCCGTTTGAAACATTCGGCGAGGTGACGCCGTTGGTGGCGAGCAGCGTGGCAACCAGGTTGGTGACATTAACCCCCCCGGCATCGCGGAAGGCAAAGAGCAAGGTGACGGTTTCGTTGGGATCAATGACGCCGTTGGTATTGGGATCACCTTTCGGAGCAAAGTCAGAGCCTGCCGGAACCACAAAGCTGCCACTGGTATCATGAATGGTCAGCACCGCCGCGCTGGGCGGGAGGAGGAAACCATTGACGGGGCTGAACAATTGCAACAACACCGTTTCATCCGGCTGGACGGTGGTGGTGTCTATGATGGCCACGGAGAAGGCCTGGTTGGTCACGCCATTGGTGAAGACGAGAGTGCCATTGGTGGGCATGTAATTGATGCCCGCCACCGCCGTGCCGTTGGTGGCGAGGAAGTTTACAGAAACCACGCTGTCGGTGTATCCGGTGCGGAAGACATTGATGTTGGCCTGCCCGGCGGACTTGAGCACAGTAAAGTTCGCGTTGGAAAAGCTCAGGCCGGAATTGCTGTCAATAATGGTCACGACCTGATTGCTCGGCCACACCAATTGTCCCGGCGGCGTCGGGTTGGACAGGCTGACGGTGAAGGTGCGATTGCCCGTCACCAAGCCGTTGTTGAGGATGGGAACCCTGAAGGTGTTGGTGCCGATGCCGTTGGTGAACACCAGCGTGCCGGTGACCGGCAGGTAATCAATACCCGCCGTGGCCGTGCCATTGGAGGTGGTATAACTCACCTCCAAAGGCACCGTGCTGGTGCTGACGATCACCGGTTCGACAGCGGTATTGGTGGTAAAGACCGTGATGAGGGCGCTGCCGGCATTCTTCAACACGCTGGAGGTGGAATTGGTGAAACTCAATCCCGCATCGGCATCCTGCACCACAATCACGTTCGTGCCGGGCACCCCAATCACCCCGGAGGCCGGATTGTACAGGACAATGGAGAAGAGCAAATTGCCGGTCACTTGCGGATCGTAAATCAGCGGCACTTGAATGAGCCGCGACGATTCGCCAATGCCAAAGGGCAGGGTGCCGCTTAACGACTGGTAGTTCACCCCGGCTTTGGCCGTGCCGTCAACGGTGGTGAAGTTCACAGAATTGCTGGTGCTGGTGTCGCCGATGCGCAAGACGGTCACGTTGGCGAACCCGGCGGTCTCAAGGAAGGCATTGGTCGCGATGACAGCATTGGCATTGGTCGAGTAAAATTTAAAGCCGGTGTTTTTGTCCGCAATGTACACGCTGGCATCGGTGGGAGCAATGAGCACCGCGCCGTTTGGATTGGACAACTGCACCAGGAAGTACACCGTGCCAAGAAGCTTATTGTTCTGCACGAGCGACACCGTAAAGGTCTTTGGGGTGGAGTCCCCAGGACCGAAGCTCACCGGGCCGCTATTGGTGGTGTAACTCTGCCCCGGCAGGGCCGTGCCGCCCAAAACGGTACTGACGGTCGCCGAGACATTGCCCGTGGTGCCGTTGGTGCGCAACACCGTGATGACCGCAATGCCATCCGCTTCGTTGACGTAGTAATTGTTGGTCGAGAAGTACAACTGGCCGGGCGCATTGACCGTGTCTATGATCGTGAGCGTCGCATTGGACGGGCTGGACAGGGACGTGTTCACCGCATTGGTCAACGCGAAGATCACCGTCCGGTAGCCTTCGGGTATGGAGTTGTTAATGATGGGAACCTGAATCTGCTTGTCGGTGTCACCCGGATAGAAGGTGACGGTCGGGTTGGTCGGCCAATAATCCACCCCCGCCGTCGCGGTGCCGTTGGTGGTGGTGACCAGGTTCACCGAGCAAGTGCCGTTGATGCCTCCCTGGCGGATGACATCAATGGTCGCAAAACCGCCCAGCACGTTCTTGGTGACGGAATAATTGGCGGCCGAGAAACTCACGGCGCTGTCATCGTTAATAATGGTCAGGACGGCCGTGGGCTGGGCGCCAAGAACCGCCGGCGGGATGTTGGTCAGGGACAGGTTCACGGTCAGGTTGTTGGTGACGATTGTATCGTCCATCACCGGCACACCCACCGTTTCAAAAACTTCGCCCGGCGGGAAGTTTAAGTTGGTCACCGTCGTCTGGTAATTTCTCCCCGCCACGGCCGTGCCATCGGTGGTGGCAAAATTAACCGAGACATTGCCCGAGCCGTCCGCATTCGGCCCGCTGGTGCCGCCGGTGCGGCGAACGGTGATGAGCGCCTGTCCGCCGGTTTCGTCAACCTGATAATTGGCCGAACTGAATTCAAACGCGCCGGAACCGGTAATGGAACCGCCAAAAATCCGGGCAATGTGCGCAGCCGGCTGATCATCATACTGCGTGAAGCCGCCGCCGATAACCAGCATTTGATTTACCAACGTTATACCTTGATACCAAGGCTGAATGATGAGCGCTTCAATAACGCCGTTCGCGCCGTCACCGAAATTGACCCAGGGGTCCACCGCCCCGTTCGGCAGCAACCGGGTGATGCGATTGCGGGTGACGCCATTGGCCCGGGTAAACTGGCCGGCCAGCACGATCCGATTGTCGGCCTGCACCGCAATGGCTTGCACGGAGCCATTGACGCCGCCGGCCAGGTTGGTGGTGAAACTGTTATCCAACGTGCCGTCGCTGTTCAAGCGGGCGATACGGTTCAGATTGGTACCGTTGACATTGGTGAAGTCGCCGCCAATGAGGATGCGTCCGTCGGTTTGAATGAAAATGGCGCGAACGATATCGTTGGCCCCCAGGTTCAAATCGAAGTTGGTGTCCACGGAGCCGTCGCCGTTCAACCGGGCGACATGGCCCAGGGCAAAACCATTGATGTTGGTGAACGCGCCACCGACCAGCAATTGGCCCGCGAACGGCGAGTTGGTGGGATAAATGGCAAGGGCATAGACCGGGCCGTTGGGGCCGGAGCCGGTGGCAAAAGCCGTGTCCAGCGAGCCGCCGGGAGTATAGGGATCGCCGCCAAAAAGGCGGGCCAGGTTGGGGCTGGAGCCGCCGTTGATGGTGTTGAAGGCGCCGCCCACGTAAATTCTCCGCGAGCCATTGATGAAGGTCTCGGCCAGCGCATAAACCGGAGCGTCGGCGGCGGGACCCGGCGCGAAGCTGGTGTCCAGGGAACCGTCGGTCATCAGGCGGGCGATGTGGTTGAGGGCCGTGCCATCAACGTTGGTGAACGCCCCGCCGATGACCACGCGTCCATCCGTCTGGCAGACCACGGCCTGCACGGCGCCGCTGGCGCCGGCATAGCCGTTGAGGAAGCCGGCGCTGTCCAGCGAGCCATCGGGGTTCAACCGGGCGATGCAATTTTCGGGAACGCCGTTGACATACGTGAAGCTGCCACCCGCAAGAATCTGCCCGTTGGGCTGCAACGCGAGCGCCAGCACGTCGCCGTTCATGCCCGGATTGAAGGAGCCGTTCTGCGAGCCGGGCGGCCAGTCGTAGGATTCGGCATCCAAAATGTTGACCTGGGCGGTGCTGGGCGAGCCCAGCGCCGCGTTGGTGGGATTCGACAGGTTGACGTAGAAATAGAAATCAGGGGGGTCCTGCACGCCGTCATCGAGATTCGTCACGTTGAAGCTGGCGGCGGTCTGGTTGGTGGCAAAGATAAGCGTGCCTTTGGTCAAAACATAATTGGTCGTCACGTGACCGGCACCGCTAAAAGCATTGGGACCGTCGCTGGTGGCGTAGTTGACGGAGCACGGGCCGGCGATGCCGCCGGTGCGGAGGACGGTGATGGTGGAATAGCCGCCATTTTCACTGACAATGTAGGTGGGCGCGCTGAACTGGAACGCGCCGTAGCTGTTGTCGTTGGTGATGGTCAGCGTGGCATTGGTGATGGAATTGGGAGGCGCGCCGGCATAGAACAGCGCCGGCGTGCTCACGTTGTTGTTCGTGGGATTAGACAGGTTAACCCCGAATTGTTTGTTGGGGCCAACGACGCCGTGGTTGATGAGCGGAATGGAGACGGTGCGCGACGAAGCGTCGCCGCTGCCCCAACTCAGGATGTTCGTCACGCCGTAGTAATCAGTGCCCGACACGGCGGTCCCGTTGGTGGTGGCGTATTTGACGGCCAGGGAGCCAGCGTTGCCGGCGACGCGATTGACGACGAAGGTGATGAAGCGGGCGTTTTCACTGCCGACGTAATTGGCAGCGCTGAGGGTCAAATAACCCCGGAAACTGGAGTTGATAAGGCGGAGCACCGCGTTGGATATTCCCAGCGCTGCATTGCCACCGCCCTCGGCGACGGAGAAAGAGGGAATGCTAAGGTTGACGGTTAATTCGACAAATTGCGTGGAAATCAGGCCCGTGGGTATGTTGGTAATCACAAGCGGGGGGTTGTTGGTTACCTTGGTATCCAGGAAAATCGCGGGCCAATTGGTAAGGCCGTAGAAATGTGTGCCCGCCCTGGCGGTCCCGTTGGTGGCCCAAACCAACAAGGTCACCTTGTTGTAAGTGCCATTGCTTCGCACCAGGCTGATGGGGGTGTAGGTATTGGTGGCCACGTACAGGGAAGAGGCAAATCCCAACGTGCCGGAATATTTCGTGTTATCAATCACCGTGAACGGGATCGTGGACGGCCCCAGCGCGGCGCCGAGCGGAATGTTCTGGCCGCCGAGATAAAATTCATCGGCCCCGCTTGGGTTGGCCAGTTGGAACCGGGCATTGAGGTTGCCCAACTTCTGGGGGTCTTTAAAGATGCTGACCGTGACGTCCGCATTGGTGTTAATGATCGCATCCGACTGAATCAAATTGAAGAAGACATCCTGCAGATGGCCGCCGGTTCCAAACAGGCCATCCCCGCGCAAGCGGGTGGGGGTGCTGCTATATCGCCAGGCGACCCAGAACTGGGGCGGCAAGCTGTCATAGGAGAAATCGTTATTCGTGCCGCTCAGAGCCGTGCCCGGCTGGATGGAAAAGTTGGCTGTAACCGGCCCCAACATGCCGTTGGTGCGCACCAAGCCCACGTTAGGAATGACGCCCTGGTCCTTGTTGGCCGCAAAGCTGCCGGCCGGCAGACTGATGCTGCCCGGTCCCGGTGTCGAGCCGCCAATCAAACGGGCGATGCTGCTGCGGTTGCGAACACCATCGCGCGTCTTGGGCTCAACCCACAAGTTCGGGTCGCCGAAACTTTCCGTTATCCCCAGTTGATCGTCCAAAACATTGCAGATGCTGGCGTTCGCCTGGCCGCCGCCCACCTGATCGAACGAGCCGCCGATCAGCACGTTGCCATCGCTTTGGACGCCGGAGGCATAGACCGCCGGGGCATCCCAGGAATAAATCTTTTTCAGGCCGGCAAACTGGTTGTAAGCGGTGTCGAGGAACGTGGTGTCCACCGTGCCGTTGGCATACAGGCGGGTGAACCCGAGGCGGTGCGTGCCGTTGAACGACGAGAATTGGCCGCCGGCATACATCGTGCCGTCCGGCTGGAGCGTGAGGTTCCAAACCGTGTCGTCGGCGCCCAGGCCGGGGAAGAAGCCGGCGGTATCCAGGCTGCCATCCGTATTCAGCCGCGCCAGGCGGTTCATGGCGATGCCGTTGAAATACGTGAACGCGCCGCCTGCCACCACCTTGCCGTCCGGCTGCCAACCCACCGCATAAACCGGGAAATTGGCGCCGGAGAGCGGGTGGAAGGTGGTGTCCAGCAAACCCTTGGTGGTGAAGCGGGCAATATTGGCATAACTCTGGCCGCTCACGCCAAATTCGCCCCCGGCAATTATCCCTTGAAAACTTTGAATCGCATTGACCTGGGCTGTATAAGTCCACTGGGTTGGGATGTTGGTTCCTCCTTGATTCATTACAATGGTGATGAGATTGGTGGTCAGGCCGTTGGTGGGGCCAAAGGGAATTACCAGGGTGTTGGATCCGCTGACAGAGCCGGTATTGTAAATGCGAACTCCGGTGCCAGCCGTCACATTGGTGTCACCATAAAAGATCCGCATATTATCCGGTGCGGTGAACATGTTATAATTCACCGTCAGCGTGCCGGAGGTATAATTGCCCAGACTGATGGGTTGATCATCCTCATTGCTCGTGCCACCGGCGCTGCGGGTGATGGCGGCGATAACCGATGGCGGCAAAGCCAGCGCATAGACGGGGCCTTGCAAGATGTTGCTGGGATCAAACGTGGTGTCCAAGGAACCATCGGTGTTCAACCGGGCCAGATAATTGCGCGTCTGGTTGTTGACGGACCTAAATTCGCCGCCAATCAACACCTTGCCGTCCGGCTGGACGGCGACGGCCCAAACCTGGCCATCCGCCGACGCGTTAAACCCCGAATCGAGCGAACCATTGGCGTTCACCCGGGCAACGTGGCCGTGCGAAAAGCCATTGAACGACATGAAGTTGCCGCCGACGACAAACTGATTGCCCGGGGTGGCGGCCAGCGCATTGACGGGGCCGTCGTCAGCCCCGGAGTCGGGGGCGAACGATTGATCCAGCGTGCCGTTGGTGTCAACCAACGCGATGCTGTGGATGGGATGCGCGTTGTTGTAAGTGGAGCCGTTGTAAGATTGAAAATTACCGGCGATGAGCGTTTCATTGTTGGGCAAGACCAGCAGGCTGTTCACCAGGCCGGACACGCCGGGGAAGGGATTGTCCGGCGGCGTGGTGGCAGGCTCGACGGCCAACGCCATACTGCCGTTGAAATCCGCGTTGTACAATTCATCCACCGACCCGGCCGGCGGATGCTGGTCGTTAAACAGGATGGTAAAGGTGGTTTCGCCGACCATGCCATACTGTATCGGCTGATTTACATTGTTAACGGTCTTCATCTGATACATCTCAATTTTAAAATCCCGGTTGAATTTCGTGAGCGTGGAATTGGTGACCGTAAAGGTTACGGGCATTAAAGGTTCGTCGGGGCCATTTTCGGCAAAGGGCATATCGCCCTGGACCATGTTAAAGTCGGAATTGGTCCCCATCAGCATGCCCGAGAACGTCGCCGGCGTGGGAACGGCATAATCGGAGGCGGGCTGGAGGGGGAACCAATTATTCCACTCCTCGTCGGCATCAAATTGATCGTTCAGGAAATTATTGACGCGGAAATGCAAAGATTCAGCCGTGTGGTTGGTGCCAAAACGCCTCGCATACATGGTGACCTTAGTGTAGCCATTGGGATTGTTCGAGTCGGTGACGTCTTCCGGAACGCGGAAATTGCACTTTTGAAAGTTGAAGACCGGATTGGTCGGAAACATGGCGGCCACGTAGCCGGTTGTCACGAGCTGGATCGGCCCAATCTGATTGGTTTGTATCAACTCAATTATGTCGGGGCCATAAGGATCGGCTTGCACATTCAAAATCTTCACCAAGGCCAGGTTGAAGAAGGGGTCCACGCGAGGCGGAGCGACATCGCCGGCCTCCAGCGGGTCAAGGGCGGGGCTGGTGACCCCGCCGTCGTCAATCAACTGAACGCAGAAAAACGTGTTGTTCGTGGTGCCCCCGGAACCGAAATGGTTCTGACCGCTACTATTGTCAATAATGGGAATGAGAATGGTCTTGCTCATCTCGTAATCGTCGAAGACCAGCGTGCCGCTGACCGGCGTGTAATCCACGCCGGCGACCGCTGCCACATCTCCGATTGGCCAATTGGTCCCCGGCCACTGATACGTCATTCCGGGTGGATAATAATTCATCAGGTAGGTGCCATCCAACGTCTGGTAGCGCACCTTGGCGCGCCCGGTGGAGCCGGCAACGCGGGTGACGGTGACGAGCACGCCCGGCGGGTTGTAATTATAGTAGGTGAATTTGATCGAATTGCCTTCCGGAACATATTTTATAGCGTATGCACTTTCTGTTTCAGTGCACTGGTAAAGCGGAAATCCAGTCAAGTACCCCATGCCGGAATATGAATTGGTGCCAACTTTCCAGGTTTCGTTCGTTGACAGTGCCGTCGAGTAATCCACATCCTCGCTGGCGAAACGGAAGACGCCCGAAGATTTATAGGCCAGATTCAGTACTATTGTTCCCCCTTCCCCCCCCAATTGATTTGTGACGCCATTCCCCAAAGGGTATCCCAAACAGGAAATGGCCGGTTGCGAATCCGCCGCGATGAAATAAATCATTCCGGCTTGCGCGTTGAAACGGAGATGGCTGGGTCCGTGATAAGGCTGGAGATAGCCAAATGCCGGCAAATTGCCGGGACCGCCTGTCCCGACCGGACCGTAAGCGAGTTGAGCGTAATCGCCGCTGGCGCTTTCATTTATTCCGTCAGTCGCCAATGGAACCAAGTTGTTGATGGGGAAAAGGTCGTCATTGGCCGCCACCTGGTTCAAGGTGGTGATATCGTTGCCGGTAAAAACCGCGAGCACCGTGTTCAGCGGAGTGAGGTAAGTATCGTCGTAACTGCCGATGGTGTCCAATTCCACCTCGCCGCTGGACGGCGCCGTCCATTGAAACCAAACCGGCTCGTTGGGGGTAAAACCGGCGATGTTCGGGCAACCGTAATCCGGTTGGTAGTACCCAAACGAGGCGGTATCAAAGACACCATAATCGTGATTGCCCACCAGCACAATGGGCACGCCAAAGCTCGTCTGTGCCCGGCCGGCGTTCGCCACGATTAACCCGGCCAAAATCAGCACTCCCAGCTTCGGCCAGCCGGCGCCGCGCGCGAGGTTTTGCAGCTTCCAACTCATAAATTTTTCCTGGGTTTCAGTCACAATGTTCTTCGCCGGGTCCGGGGTTTCCCATCCCCGGACCATCAGCAAACCAATCAACCGGCCCGCACACCCGCGCGCCGGGCCGCTAAAATGGAAACGTCAGCCACGGACTAACCGTCACCGAATAATCCCGTCCCAAAATGGGATCAAATATCGTTACGTTTGCCGCCGGACCAGGCCACGGCTGCGGCGAAATAAAGTTCGTCAAAAAATACCAGGTGGGCGCCGGCACATACACCGTCACTTGATAATACCGTGTCGGACCCACAATGGGATCAAATACCATGACGTTGGTGGGGTTGGTGATGGTTATCGCCGGAGGATACTGCGGCGAAATAACGTTCGTCAAAGGCAGCCAGGTAATAAGATCCGTCGAATAAATGAGTTTGTTGGTCGCCAGCGAAATCGTATTCCAGTCAATAACCATGTTGTTGGCCGGATTATTGGTCGGAAACATGTTGATATTGACCACACTCGGCGCCAGGACATCATTGATTGACCAATAGACGTAATTGGTCGCCAGCGGAACCGTATTCCAACTGATCGCCTCGTGGTTAGGCGGATGATTGGTCGGATACCATATTAAATCGAGCATGGTGCTGGGCACGAAGAACGGCGTCGGGTCAATGCTGTTGACGATGCCGTCCCCGTCGGAATCAATGTACGGACTTTGCGCGAGCGCGGCGTTGAAGGGGCCGTTGGTGGTGCCGTCCGGATATACGATGTAGATGCCGCTGAAATGGCCGGCATACGTCGGCACCCAGCGCAGGTGATTGGTGTTGAAGCCGTTTATTGCCTCGGCCACCGACGCCATTGACCCGCCGGGGCCGGCGCCCGCCGCGAGCGCCTGCGCGTAATAAATGACCAGGTTGGTGTTGAAAGCGAGCGCCGGCAAATTGGGGCCATTGTGATTGGTATAGCTGGCATAATCGAGCAACACCAGTTCATCCACATACATCGCGTTGTTTGTGCCCGTGCCGGTGAAGGTCATTTGCGAATACGAAGCGTTGGTGCGCGAATCCAAAATCAGCCGGCCAATCGCCACGTTGTTCGTGTTGTAACCGGCGGCCGAAGCGCCGTAATCCAAGCCGGCCCAGGTATTGATGATGTGTCTGTTGGGGGGCGCGATGTTGGTAACGGTCGTGCCCAGCAAATTGCACTGATAGGTCGAGTTGGGCAGCAGGAGCAGGTTGAAGCCGCTGTCGCTCCCGCTCACCGCGGAGCCGCCCACGGACCAGAAGCTGCCGTTGGTCAGCACGCCGTTGTCGGTGAGGAAATTCGTGACTTGCAAGGTCAGCTTCCGCCCGGCCTGCAACACCAGATTGCTCGTCACCAGACTGGCGGTGGTGATGAACACGTCACCGCCGGCGGTGATGGCGCCATTGGTCAGCACCGTGGTCAGGGGTTCCAAGAGGAAGGAACCCGCCCCGCAGGAAATGGTTCCGCTGCTCAGGAAATTATTGGCGTAAATCGTCGTGCCTTGATCGGAAATCAAACCGTGGTTGATGAAATTATCGTACGGAAGGGTTGTTCCAGAAATGGCATCAGCCCCGCCGGAAAGAGTGGCGTGGCCGTTCCAGGTCAAATTGTTGGTCGTTGAAGTTGAATTGGTGGTCACAATCGAATTTCCAGATGTACCGGCGATAATCGCCGTAACGGTGAAGCCATGGTTGATCAACCCGCCCGCCGTGACGAGCGTGTTGGCCGGCGTGTTGGTGCTGTAGTTTGTGCCCGCCCCGGCGGCGTGATTGATGGCCGCGATCAGATTGCTCATCGAGCCGTCGAACGTTGCGGCAATCTTGACCTGATTGGACGCCGTGTTCGTTATCGTGTTGAAAAAGGTATATTTGTAGGTCCCGATCGTCACCTGGTTGCTGGACGCAACATTGCCACTCGTGAGCACCTCCGAAAGAATTCCGGTCGCCGACAACGCCGGCCTGCTCGTACAGATAAATTCAGCCAAATTGTGAGTGCGGATCGCGCCGTTGTTGGTCAGGTTGCGCACATTGGGCAGGGCGCTCGGCCACAAG